>Ga0207675_100004395_pt1 | contig 13613 bp, 14 predicted proteins | sample KBSSwiS42_FD_184305 | JGI IMG/M metagenome (GOLD analysis project Ga0207675, IMG submission 184305) | Switchgrass rhizosphere microbial communities from Kellogg Biological Station, Michigan, USA - KBS Switchgrass S4-2 (SPAdes) (version 2) | ecosystem: Host-associated > Plants > Roots >... | reverse complement strand
CTCGACGATCGAGAAGCCTCCGTCGGCGGAGCTGCGGCCGAACCAGAAGGACACCGACTCGTTGCCGCCGTACGACGTCCTCGACCCTCTGATCGAGGCGCTGGTCGAGCGGGTGCTGCCGCCGGAGCGCGCCGCCCGGGCCGCGAAGGTCCCCGTGGAGCTCGCGAGGGACATCGCGCGGCGCATCGACGCCGCGGAATACAAGCGGTTCCAGATGCCGCCCGGCCCGAAGGTCACCGCCCGCGCGTTCGGAGTGGGGCGCCGCTACCCCATCGCCCAGAAGTTCCGGCCCTAGGCCTTAGACTCCGGCCCGAGAGTGACCGAGTGACCAGCGAACGCTACGCCTGGAAGGAAATCCCCGGCTCGTCGCACGCGCTGCTGCGCGAGCGGATCCTGGAGCTTCCGCCCGGACGGCGGCTGCTCGATCTCGGAGCCGCGGGAGGCCATCTCGGCCGCGCGGTCCGCGGCCGCTGCGCCTACCTCGCCGGCGTCGAGCCGGACCAGGCGCTGCCGCCCGACTGCCGCGAAGGCTATGACGACTGGCGCTCGACCGACGCTCTGTCCGCCGGGACCTGGGACGCGCCCTTCGACGTCGTCGTCTGCGCGGACGTTCTCGAGCATCTCCCCCGTCCCGAGGAACTGCTCGCGCGCATCCGCGAGTGGCTCGCTCCGGGCGGCTTTCTCTTCGTCTCGCTGCCAAACGTCGCCAATGTCACCGTCCGGGCGGGACTCCTGCTCGGCCGCTTTCCGTACGCCGAGAAGGGAATCCTCGACCGGACGCACCTGCGCTTCTACACGCGGAAGTCGGCGCGACGACTGCTCGAGGAGGCCGGCTTCCGCGTTCTTCGCATCTCCGCCACCGCGATGCCGTACGAGCTCGCCGTCCCGGCCCTGGGCCGCGGTCCCCTCGCCGGCCCGGTGCGCGCCTTCGCGAGCGGCACGGCGAACCTGTGGCCGACCATGTTCGGCTATCAGTTCGTGCTCGAAGCCCAGCGATGACCGCCTCACTCGTCATCCCGGCATACAACGAGGACCGCCGCATCGAGCACTGCGTGCGGGAAGTCGCGAACTGGGTCCGCGGACGCCCGGGCGGACTCGACTGGGAGGTCATCCTCGTCGACGACGGCTCGACCGACGGAATGGCGAAGAAAGCGGCGGAGCTCGCATTGCGCGAAAAGCTCGCGCTCCGGGTGGTCTCCTACAGTCCCAACCGCGGAAAAGGCGCCGCGATCCGGCAAGGCGTTCTTGCCAGCTCCGGGGACCCGGTGCTGATCTCCGACACCGACCTGTCGACGCCTCTGACGGAATGGACGAAGCTCGCCGACGAGCTCACGGCGCACCCGATCGCGATCGGCTCGCGCGCCCTGCAGGACGACCTCGTGCGGAAAAAGCAGGCGCCGCATCGGATCCTGCTCGGCAAGGCCGGCAACGGCATCATCCGCCTCTTCGCCGTGCGCGGGATCAGCGACACGCAGTGCGGCTTCAAGCTTTTCCGCGGCGACGCGGCCCGGGCGCTCTTCCGCGACGCCCGGATCGACCGCTTCGCGTGGGACGTCGAGATCCTCCATCTCGCACAAAAGCGCGGCCTCGCCATCGCCGAGGTCCCGGTCCTCTGGTTCAACTCCCCGGAGTCCAAGGTCCGCGTCGTGCGCGACGCGCTGCAGACGCTCTGGGACGTGCTGCGCATCCGCTGGATGCACCGGGGGGACAGCGACTCTCTGTAGACTCGCGCGGCCGTTCCCGCCGCGCGCCGCGCCGCGGCGGTAGGTGAAAACGCGCCGTCCGATTACACTGGGGGCCGTGGGAAAGGCCGCGCTCATCGCGCTCGCGCTCCTCGCGGCCGTCAGCCCCGCTCTTGCCCAGAAGACCGACGTCATCGTTCTCGCGAACGGCGACAGGGTCACGGGCGAGATCAAGTCGTACGACGCCGGGCGCCTCACCGTCGACACGTCGCACTCGAGCTGGATCAAGGTGAAGTGGAGCCTGATCGCGTCGATCACCTCCGACAAACAGTTCGACGTCGAAACGATCGAGGGCCTCCACCACTACGGCTCACTCGCCCCCTCGGATCCCCCCGGGCAGCTGACGATCGTTTCGGGGCCCCAGTCGGTCACGATCGGCTTCTTCGACGTCTTCAACCTCGCGCCCGTGTACCAGACGTTCTGGAAGCGCTGGGAGGGCACTCTCGACGTCGGCTTCAACTACACCCAGTCGAACGACCTCATCCAGTTCAACTTCGACTTCGGGGGCACGTACCGCTTGCGGGAGTCCCAGGTGGTCACCGCGCTTTCGGCGTTCTTCAGCCGCCAGAACGACGAGACATCCGCATCCCGCGGTTCCTTCAGTCTCGCGTACGACCGGTTCCTCGGGCCCTACTGGGTGGCCGAAGCTCTCGGCGGGCTCGACCGCAACATCCAGCTCGGCCTCGACCTCCGCGAGACCCTGGGCCTCGCCGGCGGCCGCTACCTCATGAGGTCCAACCAGGCCTCGCTCATCGTCCTCGTCGGCTTCACGGGGAACCACGAGATTCCAGTCGAGGGCACGACGACGAACAGCGCGGAAGCCGTGGTCGGCGGCCGCTACACCTACTTCATGTACGACCACCCGAAGCTCACCCTCAACGCGGGCCTGGCGGTCTATCCGAGTCTCACGATCTCGGGCCGTGTGCGCGTGGAGGCCCTGGTGTCGGTCAAGCGTGAGATCGTCTCCGACTTTTACCTCTCGCTTTCTGTGTTCGACAGCTACGACAGCCGCGACCCGACCACTCTCACGGCCAAGAACGACTGGGGCCCGACGGTCTCGATCGGCTGGAAGTTCTAGGGATTCGGGGCGGCGGGCGGGGTGAGCTTGCCCGCGAGCAGATCCTTCGAGCCAATGCCGAGATGACGGATCACCGTCAGCAGCTGGCCCATTTTCGCGTCGATCGGCCGGATGCGGTCCTCCGTCATGTAGAAGATCGAGCCCGAGGCCGGATTGGGGACGCCCGGCATGTAGACCGTGCGATGACCGTCGGAATGGACCTCGACGACGAGACCGATCTGCCACGCGTCCTCGATGCGCACGAGCGCGATCGTCACGTCCTCCTCGTTCTCGAGCCCCGTGGCTCCCTGGATGACGCCTTTCACCAGCGCGTATCCGGGGAGCTTGCCCATGATCGTGAACTCCAGCCAGTCCCGAACCTTCTTGCCGGCCGCCGTGCGCGCCACCAGCCCGAACAGGAAGCAGAGGAGGACGATGACGGCAATCGAGAGGATGGTGGTCATCCCGACGCCGAGAAACGTGCGCTCGGGAAAGTACTTCGCGAGCGGCACGACGATCTTGCGGACGAGCCCCAGACCCTTCTGGAGCACGACCACCATCAGGATCAGCGGCACCATGAAGAGCAGACCGCCGACGATCGTGGCCTTGAAGAAGCGGGAAAAGATCCTCACGCGACTACCTTGCGGAAGCGTATCGCGATTGCTCCGGCGGCGAGCGGCGCGAGAGCGGCGGAGGTCCGTGGGAGGGCGGTCTTCACGAGCCAGTCGGGGCCCTGGATGGCGAATGCCGGCAGAAGCAGGTAGGCCCCGAGCCCGGCCGCACAAAGCGCGAGAAGCCAGCGGCCTTCCGGCGCCCTGCGCCCCAGGAGGAGGAGCGTCAGCAGCAGGAGGATCTGCGCCCAGCCGATCCACCCCGGCAGACGGGCCGCGGAGGCAAACGCTTCGGCGACGCGGGCGGCCGAGCCCGACGAGAAATCGAAATCCCGCAGCGGCAGCTTCCCGCGCCAGGCCAGGTGCAGGCCGTGGACGACGAGCGCCGTCGGGAGCGCGGCGAACGTGGGCTTCCAGCGGCGCTCGCCGCCGAAAAGGATCGCGATGGCGCAGCCCGCGGCCGCGAAGTAGAGACCTTCGTTCTTGGTCGCGGTGATGAGGGCCGAAGCCAGGGCCGTGCGCCGGAGCGCCCCCGGATCTCCCTCGAGGGCGTCGGCGAGCGCGGTCCCGAAAAGCAGCAGTCCCAATGCGAGCGGCACCTCGGCCAGGCCCGTCGTGAACGCCGAGTACAGCGGCTCGAAGCAGGCCACGATCGCCGCCGCGCAGGCGGCCGTGACCCGCGTCGCGCCGTGCCGGCGGAGCCAGCCGAAGAGGGCGAAAAGCGTGGCGATCTGAAAGAGAGGAAACAGGAGGGCCATGGCGTGATCGTTCCAGCGTCCGGTGAGAAACGCCGTTCCGGCGTAGAGAAACGGCAGTCCGAGCGGATACTCCGGATGCGAGAAACAGAGCGAAGGGTCCTCGAAGAGGCGAGACGGCACTGTTCCGGCCGCGTGGATGGTCTTGCCCTTGAGCCCCCATATCGCGACGTAGTCGTTGGACCACATCGGCTCCGTGAGTGCACGCAGCAGGTAGAGGCCGACTCCCAGCGCCGCGAAGGCGCCCAGCAGCGCGAAGAGGCGAACGCGTTTCGGGGAGCTCTCCACGCTCGCGTCGGGAGGACGAGGCTGATCCGTCTTGCGCACTCGGAAGATCCACGCACCGGCCGCCGAGGCGGCGGCCAGCGCCAGAAACGCGGGCCAGCCCGGCGGGACGTGCGCCAGAAAAGAGAGCGGAACCATCGAGGCGATGATGGCGGCGCCGAGCGCCCAGCTCCAGGCGATCCGCTCGGCGAGAAAGAGTCGATCGGCCGGGCAACAGACGCGCGAGGCGAACCCGCCCGCAAGCCAGGCCACGGCAGCGACGCCGCCGACCCCCGCGAGCTCGAGCAGGAAGTCCGTCACGGCCGCGGCGCGACCAGCGCGCCTTCGTCCCACTCCTGGAGCACCCGCGCGCCCGGCGGCCGCGCGGCGCCGTAGATCGCGGCCACCCAGCCCGCCGGAGGAGCGCCCGGCTCCAGCCGCACCGGCTTCGGCGCGAACACGTAGTGCGCGAGGTAGACGTACGGCTCGCCCGGAGGAACGCCGTAGAGCGCGACACCCTCGGCCGAAGCCGGCAGGCGGCGGCGCGCGTTCTCGAGGAAGGAGAAGTACCTCCGGTCGAACGCCGTGCCCGAGCCGCCGAGGCGCCGGATGGCGAGCTCTCGCGGGGCGAAACGGGCGACCGAGCGGGCGCGACGCGGCAGTTCGCCCCAGGGCTGCGCCACGAGGACGAGGGCCAGCAGGCCAGCCGCTGCCGCTCCCGCGGCGCCCGCCCGACTCAGGCTCACACGAGCGGGTAGGCTGCGCAGAGCTCCGAAACCGTGCGCCGCACTTCGGCGTGCACGGCCGGGTCTTCTCGCGCTTCGAGCGTCCGCGCGACCGCGGCGCCGATGACGTCCATCTCCGCGACGCCCATTCCCCGAGTCGTGACCGCGGGCGTGCCCAGACGGATGCCCGAGGCGACCATCGGAGAGCGGGTGTCGAAGGGGATCGTGTTCTTGTTGACCGTGAGGCCGACCTTCTCGAGCAGCTTCTCGGCGTCCTTGCCCGAGATGCCTTTCTGCCCGACGTCGACGAGCAACATGTGGTTGTCCGTGCCGCCCGAGACGAGGCGGAAGCCGCGGCTCGTGAGCGCCTCCGCGAGCGCGCGGGCGTTGCGGACGACGCCCTCCTGGTACGTCACGAATTCGGGCGTCGCCGCCTCGGCGAACGCCACGGCCTTCGCCGCGATCACGTGCTCGAGCGGTCCGCCCTGGATGCCGGGGAAGACGTTGCGGTCGAGATCCTTCGCCCGGTCGGCCCGGCACAGGACGAGGCCGCCGCGCGGGCCCCGCAGCGTCTTGTGGGTCGTCGTCGTCACGAACGGCGCGTGAGGGACGGGAGAAGGGTGCAGGCCCGCGATGACGAGGCCCGCGATGTGGGCGATGTCGCACATGAGCGCCGCCCCGACTTCCTCGGCCACGGCTCCGAACCTCGCGAAGTCGATTTCGCGCGCGTACGCCGAAGCGCCCGCGATGATGAGCTTCGGCCGGTGCTCGCGTGCGAGCGCGGCGAGCGCTTCGTAGTCGATGCGTTCGTCCTCCCGCCGCACGCCGTAGGCGACGACATGGTACTCGCGGCCCGAGAACGAGAGCGGATGGCCGTGGGTGAGATGGCCTCCGTGCGAGAGGTCCATGCCGAGGACCGTGTCGCCCTTCTCGAGCGCCGTCATGTAGACGGCCATGTTGGCCTGCGAGCCCGAGTGCGGCTGGACGTTGGCGTGCTCGGCCGAGAAGAGGGCCTTCGCCCGGTCGATCGCGAGCCGCTCGACCTCGTCGATGAACTCGCATCCTCCGTAGTAGCGCTTGCCCGGATAGCCCTCGGCGTACTTGTTGGTCAGGACCGAGCCCTGGGCTTCGCGCACGGCCCGGGAAACCCAGTTCTCCGAGGCGATCAGCTCGATGCCTTCGTTCTGTCGGCGGCGCTCGGCGGCGATCCAGCGGGCGATCTCGGGATCGACGACCTCGAGGTCCCGGTCGAGCAGGGCGGGGGCGGGGAAAACGGGAGGCATCGGGCTCCTTTCGCCGACTCGGCTCTTGGACTACTCCAGCACGAGCTGGCGGTATTCGCTGTTGCAGTAGCTGTCGGTCATCCCGGCGATGTGATCGGCGATCGTCCGGTAAAACGCCGGCTGGCGGCGGTACTTCTCGTCGACCTCGCGCTCGATCTGGGAGAGCGGGATCTCCCTCAGAAACGGCGTTCCGAGCTCTCCCGCCAGGCCGTGGAGCACGTCGTCCGGCAGCAGGCGCGGGTTGTCCCGATACGCCGCGAAGATCCCGGCCAGGACGCGGCGGGCGTGGCCGTCGTGCCTCGACACCGGAAAGGAATGGATGATGTGGCGATAGACGAACGCGCGGAGCTCGGCGTAGAGCTTCTTGCCGGCCTCCGTGAAGCCGACGAGATCCGCCGGAAGGCGGCCGCGCCGGGCGTAGAACTCATCCGACGTCGTCACGCGTTCGCGCTCGAGCCACCGCTCGATCCTGGCACGCGAGCCCTCGACGAGGTCCGAGCAGAGCACGCCGATCATGCCGCGAATGAGCGAGGCGCGGCGGGACGCCGGATCGCTTCCCCAGCCGCGCGCCGCGCGGACCTGGCGGGCAATGGCGAGCTCCTCGATCTCCTGCTCCTCGGTCAGCGGCAGGCCGTCCTCCAGGTCGTGAGTCTGCTGCGCGATCTCGTCGGACCAGTTGACCACCTGGGCCTCGAGGCTTCCGCCCGACTCGAAGCGCAGGCCCTCGGTGAAGTCGAGGGGAAAGGGAAAGTCGCGGGGCCACGCCGTGTGCTTGAGGACGCCCTCGCGCACGTCGTGCGTGAGGTTGAGCCCCGGCTCGTCGTAGCGCTTCTCCAGACGGTCCACGACCCGCACCGACTGGTAGTTGTGCTTGAAGCCTCCGGCCTCGGGATGGCTCTCGCGCAGCAGGCGGTCGAGGACGTACTCCCCCGAATGCCCGAAGGGCGTGTGGCCGAGATCGTGGCCGATCGCGACCGCCTCCGTCAGATCCTCGTTCAGGCCCAGGGTCCGGGCCACGCTCCGGGCGAGCTGCGCGACCTCGAGCGTGTGCGTGAGCCGTGTCCGGAAATGGTCGCCCTCGTAGGGAATGAAGACCTGGGTCTTGTGCTTGAGGCGGCGAAACGCTCTCGAGTGGATGATCCGGTCCCGGTCCCGGGCGTAGTTCGTGCGGGCGTCGCCGGGCGAGGAGGATACGGGCCCCCGCGGACGCTCGGCCCGGACGCTCTTCGAGGCGAACACGGCGAGGCGCTCCTCTTCGAGCCTCTCGAAGTGCTCGCGGGTGAAGGGAGCGGCGGCGGTGGTCATCCTTTTTCCACGAAACGGCCGGAGAGGAGCGCGCGCGCCTCGCCGACCAGGTAAAGAGAGCCGGCCACGATTATAGATTCGGTCGACGGGTCGCCGAGGAGCTCCTCGAGCGCGGCGGCGAGGCTCGGCGCCGGCGCCGCGTCGGGCCGGCTCGCGGAAAAGCGGCGCGCGAGCTCTTCGGGCGTCGCCGCGCGCGGCGATCCGGCGGGAACGAGGCGGATGCGCCGGACGGCCGGGCCCAGCACGGCGGCCATCGCCTCCACGTCCTTGTCGGCCATCGCGCCGAACACGAGGTCGGCGCTCCGGTGCGTGCTCGCGAGGAAGCGGGCCAGCGCTTGCGCTCCGTGCGGATTGTGGCAGCCGTCGATGAAGACCGGCACCTGTGTCCGGCCGGAGCGGCCCCGTGCCTCGAAGCGCTCGAGCCGGCCCGGCCAGCGCACGGAGGCGACGCCGCGGACCACGGCCGCCTCTTCGATCCGCGGGCGCCACAGCTCCGCAGCGCGCACAGCCAGGGCGGCGTTCTCGGCCTGATGGGCGCCCACGAGGGGCGTCGAGAGCACGTAGCTTCGCAGCGGCGTCGTCAGCCGAAAGCCGGAGCCCTTGTCGATGTCGAGCTCGACCTCGGTCTCCTCGGCCATCTCGTGGAGGACGGCGCCGACGCGCTCGGCCGCGTCCCGGAACACCCGGCGGATCGCCGGCTCGGAGCTCGCGACCAGCGCGGGCCGGTCCCGCCGGAAGATGCCGGCCTTCTCCCCGGCGATGGCCTCGGCCGTCGGCCCGAGATCCTCGGTGTGATCCAGGCCGATCGGCGTGACGACCGAGACCGAAGCCGGAGCGACGTTGGTCGCGTCGAGACGGCCGCCCAGGCCGACTTCGAGCACCGCGAGATCGAGCCGCCGGCGCGCGAACGTCAGCAACGCCGCGGCCGTCATGGCTTCGAAATAGGTCACGGGAAGCGCCGGCGCGCGATCCGCCGCGGCGAAGACGTCGGCGAGCATCGCGTCGAGCTCTTCGCGAGCGATGTCGTCCCGGCCGATTCGGATCCGCTCGGTGACCGTCTCGAGGTGCGGCGAAGTGTAGAGCCCGGTCGTCACGCCCGCCGACAGGCAGATCGACGCGAGTGTCGCGGCCGTCGACCCCTTGCCGTTGGTGCCCGCGACGAGGATCGACTCGACCGCGCGCTCCGGACGGCCCAGCCTCTCGCAGACGGCGTCGATGGCCGCCAGGCCCAGCTTCACGCCCCGGACGTCGAGGGACTCGAGCCGGGAGAGCGCCGGCAGCCGCGTCATGACGGCGGCGCGGCTAGCCGTGGAGCATGCGCAGACAGCGCGCGAGCGTGGCCTTCATCTCGGAGCGGTCGACGATGAAGTCGAGCATGCCGTGCTCGAGCAGGAACTCGGAGCGCTGAAAGCCCTCCGGGAGCGTCTGGCGGATCGTCTGCTCGATGACGCGGGGGCCGGCGAATCCGATGAGGGCGTTGGGCTCGGCGACGTTCAGATCGCCCAGCATCGCGTAGGACGCCGTCACGCCTCCGGTCGTGGGATCGGTCATCACGGAGATGTACGGAACCCGGCCCTCGGAGAGCCGGCCGAGAGCCGCCGAGATCTTGCCCATCTGCATGAGGGAGAGAATCCCTTCCTGCATACGGGCGCCGCCCGAGGTCGATACCACGATGAGCGGTTTCCGCTCGGCCAGCGCCCGCTCCGCGGCGCGCGCCACTTTCTCCCCCACGACCGAGCCCATCGAGCCGGCCATGAAGAAGAACTCCATCGCGCCGATGATGACGGGGATCCCCTCCATCGTCCCGGACCCGACGACGATCGCGTCGGAGGTCCCGACCTGCTCCTCCGCGTCGCGGAGACGGTCGCGGTACTTCTTGGTGTCCCGGAACTTGAGCGGGTCCATGGAGCGGAGATTGGCGTCGTGCTCGACGTACTTCTCGTCGTCGAAAAGCATCCGCAGGCGCTCGGGCGCCGAGAGCCGGAAGTGGAAGCCGCACTTCGGGCAGATCTTGAAGTTCCGGGCGAGCTCCTTGTTGTAGAGGATCTGGCGACAGTTGTCGCACTTGACCCACAGGCCCTCGGGGACCTTGCTCGTCCGGCCCTCGCGGACCTCCTTGGGGGCTCGATCCTTCTTGAACCACATGGGAAGCTGCGAATGCTAGCAGACCCGGCGGTGGCTGCCGGTCCGGCGAGGGGAGCCCCTCAAGGCGCCAGCGAGCCCGCGGGCAGCACGTCGCTCCGCAGCGAGAATGCCCCGGCCCGGCCCTCGAAGGCGACACCGAAGGCCCGCGTCAGGTTCTCGGCCGTGAGAACCGCCTCGCGGGAGCCCTCCGCCACCGTCCGCCCGCCCTGCAGGAGCAGGATCCGCGAGGCCAGATGCGCCGCCAGGCCGATCTCGTGGGTCACCAGGATCACCGTGGTGTGCCGCTCGCTGTGCAGGCGCCACAGCGTCTCGAAGTATTCGAGGCGGTGGCGCGGATCGAGCCCGGCCGTGGGCTCGTCGAGGAGCCAGACCTCGGCCTCCTGCGCGAGAGCGCGGGCCAGGAAGACCCGCCGCCGCTCGCCTCCCGAGAGCGAGGCCGCGTCGCGCTCGGCGAGTCCCTCGACGTCGCAGGCCCGCATCGCCTCGAGCGCGCGGCGCCGATCCTCCGGCGTTTCCGCGACGAAGCCGCGTCCGTGGGGTGCGCGGCCCTGCAGGACGAGGTCGAGCGAGCGGATCGGGAAGACGAGGTCGACGCTCTGCGGAACGTACGCGACCGCGCGCGCCGTCTCTCGGCGCGGGATGGAATCCAGCGGGCGGCCGTCGAAACGGATCTCGCCTCCCGAGGACGGAAGCACGCGCGCGAGCACCTTGAGCAGGGTCGACTTGCCCGAGCCGTTCTCCCCGAGGACGGCGACGACCTCGCCTGCGGCCACCTCGGCGTCGAGCCCGCGGAGCGCCGGGGCCTTGCCGTACCGAGCCTCGAGGCCGCGGGCCGAAACCTTCGCGCTCACGGATTCCTCAGAAGCAGCCACGCGAAGACGGGCGCTCCGATCGCCGCCGTGATCGCTCCGATCGGAAGCTCGGCGGGAGCGACGGCGGCGCGCGCCACGGCGTCGGCGGCGACGAGCAATGCCGCGCCCGCGAGGGCCGAGAGCGGCAGGAGCGCGCGCTGGTCGTTGCCGACGAGCAGACGCACGCCGTGCGGGACGAGGAGGCCGACGAAGCCGATGACGCCGGCGAACGCGACCGCGGCTCCCGTCAGGAGCGAGGCCGCCAGGAACACGGTGACCTTGGAGCGCTCGACGTCCACGCCGAGCGCGGCGGCGTTCTCCTCGCCGACGGCAAAAAGGTTGAGACGCGGGGCCATCGCGGCGAGGAAGCCCGCTCCCGCCAGGGCGTAGGGCAGCAGCACGGCGTCACGGCCGGGCGTGGCATCGGAGAGGCTTCCCATCATCCAGAAGAGCATGGTCCGCGCGGCCTCGCCGGAAGCGATCGAGAACGCCGCGAGGAGCAGCGCGGAAAAGAACGCATTCGCCACGAGACCGGCGAGCAGCAGCCGCTGCAGGTCGAGCCGCCCTCCGCGGCGGGCCAGCGCGGCCACGCCCACCGAAGCGCCCGCCGCCCCGAGGAAGGCCGCCGCCGGCGAAACGAGCGGCGAGGCTCCCAGCAGGGCCGCGCAGGCCGCCCCGGCCGCCGCGCCGCCCGAGGTCCCGAGAAGGAAAGGGTCGGCGAGCGGATTCTTCAACAGGGCCTGGAGCGCGGCCCCCGCGAGCGCGAGGCAGCCGCCGACGAGAGCCGCGAGAACGACCCTCGGCCAGCGCAGCGCCGCGAGCAGCCGGGCGCGCTCTCCCGCCGGGCCTTCTCCCGAGAGCAGATCCGGGATCGAGAGCGAGACGCCGCCCACCGCGAACGCGATCGCCGCGACCAGCAGGAGCGCGAGCCCCGCCGCGGCGAAGACCGTCCAGCGGCCGGCCGTCGTCTTCGGGCCCTTCATCGCAGCGCTTGCGACAACCGCTCGAGCATGTCGAAGACACGCGGACCCGGCCGGGTCAGCGCCGCCTCGTCCAGGCGCACGACACGGGCGCGGGCGATCGGTCCGCGCGAGAGCGGACCCGTGGAAAACGCCCGCTCGTAAGCGGGACGGGTTTCCGCCGAGTCGGGCACGACGAGGACATCCACGTCCGCGGTGGCGAGATATTCCTTCGAGAGCAGAGGCCAGCCCCGCCGCTCGGCGACGACGTTGTCGCCACCAGCCTCGTGCAGGACGTCGTCGAGAAACGTCCCCGCGCCCGCGGCCTGCGGGGGGTCCGGCCAGACGAGCAGGAGCGCTCGCGGTCGCCTCGAGGTGGCCGCCCGGGCGCGCACGGCGGCTCGCTTTCGGGAAAGCTCTTCGACGAGGGCCTGCGACTCGGCTTCGCGCCCGAGCCGCTGCCCGACGATCCGGATCGCTTCGAGCACGGCGTCGAGGGAGCCCGAGGGAACGACGACGACCGGGACCCCGGCGGCTTGGAGCGCTCCGACCGCGCCCCGGCCGCTTCCCTCGGCGATGGCGAGCACGAGCTCGGGCGAGAGGGCCGCGACTCTCTCGGGATCGACCTCGAGGCCGCCGACGCGAGGAATCGCGCGGGCGGCCTCGGGGTAGTCCGAATACTCGGACACTCCGACCAGCCGGTCTCCCGCGCCGAGCGCGAAGACGATTTCGGTGAGGTTGGGAGCAAGCGTGACGATGCGCCGCGCGCCGAGCGCGGGGCCCGGCGTGGAGTCTCCGGAAGTCTGTCGCTCGGCCCGGCATCCGCAGAGCAGAGCTGACCAGACCAGCAGGTGGAGGAAGAGGAAGAGTCTGCGCATGCCCACTCGCGTTGGCGCCGCGAATACTACCGGTCCTGGCGCTCGCTGCCCACCCAAGGTGAAACCGGGGAGAGCGCCCGGGAGCGACTTTCCCTCTCTCGTCCGTTGGCCCGCGAAGCGGGCCGCTAGGAGTCTGAGCCTTCTACCCCTGCGCTTCCGCCTCTTCGAGCTCGTTGCGGACGCCGAGACGCTGGCAGGCGGCGTCGTACATCTGCCGGGCCGCCTTCTGGGCGTTCTGCAGCTCGGCGAGACGATCCTTGACCTTGGCGAGCTCCTCCTGGATCTCGCCTTCGAGCTCCTCGATCTCTCTCTTCGTGACGGTGAGCGTGTTTTCGTAGAACTTCTTCTGGTCGCCTGAAAGGGCCATTCCCGCTGACCTCCTCGTCTTTCCGTTCTGGAAACTCGTTCCTAAGGCTTAAGGCTTGACGTCCACGATCAAGGGCCGCCACATCTTCACCGCGAGTCCGTTCTTGGTGGCCGCCCGAAACTTCGCGCTCCTGACTCCGTCGAGCACCGCCGTGTTGATGACCGCCTGAGGTACGCCCTGCTGCAGGCGCGCCTCCGTCACGTTTCCGTTCTCGTCCACGAGCACGAGAACGACGACCTTGCCCCCGACGCGCTGCTGGCGCGCGATGGCAGGATAAACGACTCGGGGCGGAGTGACGAGAACCGGTTCCACCACGCCCGTCCCCGGGCCGACGAGATCGCCCCGTTTAACCTCTTCCTTGGCCGGCGCGAGCATCGGGAGCTCCGTCGGCACGGCCGTCGGGACGGGCGCCGCCGTCGGGACCGGGGTGGGCTCGGGCTCGGTCGGCTCCGGCTGAGGCTCGGCGGTCGGCTGAGCCGCGGTTTCGGTCGCGACCTTCGCGGCGGCGGCGGCCTTCTCCATCTCCTTGCGCTTGGCGGCGACCTGTCTCTGGACCTCGGCTTCGACCGACTTGGGATCGATGGCGGCTGCGGGAGGCGGCACGGGCGCCGCGGCGGGGGTCGGGACGGTGGTGGGCGCGGCCGCCGGAGCAACCACCGGAGTGGCCTTCG
>Ga0207675_100004394_pt1 | contig 13614 bp, 10 predicted proteins | sample KBSSwiS42_FD_184305 | JGI IMG/M metagenome (GOLD analysis project Ga0207675, IMG submission 184305) | Switchgrass rhizosphere microbial communities from Kellogg Biological Station, Michigan, USA - KBS Switchgrass S4-2 (SPAdes) (version 2) | ecosystem: Host-associated > Plants > Roots >... | reverse complement strand
ACACAGATTCGGACTGCCGCTGCCTCGTCCTCGACGTCTCCCCCGACCCCGAAATTCGACTCAAACTTAATTTATGCACGTTCTTGGTGAACGTCAAATTGGATCTCATTCGGGTCGAGAGCTTGTACGCCGGGTAGGTACCCTAAACTCCACACCGAGGCTAAATTCCAACGAATCTACCGTAAATTGCTCGGTGAGATTCCCGCTCGTACGCTTGTCGGTGAAGAAGGCATCCCGCACGTTCGTGCGCAAAGCGAAACGCGGATTCAAGACATACATGATTCCGCCACCCAGATGAAACGACGTGTGGTTGTCGTCGAGGCCCCCGCCGCTTCGAAACGAGGTGCCGGCCCCGAGATCGAGAAACGGATAAACCCGAGCCGAGGTCAACGATTGGAAATGAACCAAGAGGGACAGGCTGAGCTCGGTCAAGCGTAGGGTTTCCGAGGTCTCGGCATCATCTAGGGCCGTGGTAGATGTCGTGGTATTCGTCCCCGTGAGACCCAATACCTCGGCCGAGAACGCTTGCGTAAAGGCGTATCCCAATCGCCCGCCGTACACAAAACTCCATGTCTTATCGAGGTCGACCGGGGTCGCATCATCGTCCCAGTGCCAGAGCCCTGCCGTGGGGCTGAAATAGAGGTAAGAGGCGGCCGCAGGACGAGTCGTGCACGCGATCAGGACGAGGCCGAGCAGGGCGAGTTGTCCGCGCATCACATCTCCTCAGCAGTTCAGGGGAGTTTCACCACCCGAGCCGCCCGCCTCAAGAGTCCCACCGATGCATCGATCCAGTAAACCCCCGCGGGAACGGTTTGCCCTGCGTCATTGCGTCCGTCCCAAACCACCGTTGCCTCCTCGGTGCGCCCGTAGAGGCGGCGCACGGAGCGCCCCGCCGCGTCGTACACGTGAAGCTCGATCCGTCCCCTAGTCGACAACGCGGAGAGGGATATGGCGCAGCGTTCACGAAACGGATTGGGAGATGGCGGAGACCATCGAACTGTGACCTTGCCGTGCCAGGACGCCTGAGCCCAAAGCTCGGTTCGGCCGACTCGATCCGTAGACCAAAGGCGGTAGGACCAGTAGTCCGCGGTCCTCGATTCATCCCACGCATGCTCTCCGGGGCCGGAGAATCGTGCCCGCTCCTCCCATGCGCTGCCGTCACCGCGCGACTCCAGTCGAAACGCAGTCTCATCGCTCCCCGCCCAGACCAGATGGGGCCGGCCGGTTGCGTTCGTGGTGGCGCGAAGAACGCCCGGCAACACCGGAACGAACCCAGCCACCAGCGCTCCCACATCGAGTTTTCCGTAGCCAGATGCGGCGCCCCAGGGACGCGGCGCATGTTCATCATGGGCCGCGGTGTTCTTGAGCGCGGCGCGGGCGCGAGCGGGATCGAGCGATGGGTCTTCTTCGAGCGCCAACGCCAGCGCTCCGGAAACATGTGGCGCGGCCATGCTCGTCCCCAGGTATACGAAGTGTTCGCGATCCGGCTGCACGGTGCGGTCGAATCGATAGAGCTGCGCATATAGGGGACTGATGTCGTGGCTTCGCGCCGAGGCCACGACAAATCCAGGAGCGACGATCTCGGGTTTGTCCCGGCCGTCTGTAGTTGGACCGCGGCTGGAAAAAAACGTGACGCGCCCGGGTTCAGTAAGCGAGTCAGGGGTCACCGTCGTGCATCGCGTTTGGCCGAGTGAATCCGGCCAGCACGGTTTGGTGTTCCAGCTCCCCGCCGTAAGCACGCCCCGCGCGGTCCCCGGCTGCGTGATCTCGTTGCCGGGAACGTAACGCGTGTTCCAAAACGGCGAATTGCCGCCCACATCACGAATGGAGGACAGGGAAAGCCATAAGTTGACATCGCCACCGGTAGCGGCGCGATCGGCAACCACGATGCGCCACTCCCCGCCTGCCGGTGGCGGCGCGGCTTGCCCATCCGTCGTATCGGGATCGATGTTGCTGACCAGCATTCCAATTTCTACTTGGGACGGCTCGGGAGGATAGGTCACGTGAGTGAGAAACAGCGTTCCCTGTCCGGTGAGCAGGTTTCCCGTGTCGGTCACGTTTGCATAGGGTCCGAAGCGGTGGCCATTGGGTGTCACTACGGTGACCTCGAACGACGCACTCGCGGCATAAAACGCATCCATGGTGAAGAAAACGAATCCATTTCCAGCCGCGTACGGACCCACGAATACCTCGGCCGAATCGCGACCACCGGCGTTCACGTGGATGGTGGCGTGAATACGGTCGGCCCCATCGTTCCCGGCCGCGGCCACAACGAGCCGTCCCGGTCCCACGAGCGCATCGATGCCCGTCTCGAGCGGCATGTTGCCATCGTGCGGACCGAACTGATTGCCGAGGGACAAGTTGACGACGGCGGCCTTGCCCTCACTCTGGGCGCGATCGAAGACGTAGTGCACCGCGTCGAGGATGTTCGTGTCATCGGAGATATCCACTGCCACGACGACGATCTCGGCCTCGGGTGCCAGCCCGACAAAACGGTAGCGCAAGCTGTCCACCGCCGAGGCGCTCCCGTCCCCCGCCGCAATCCCGGCTACGTGCGTCCCATGTCCCACCGTGTCCCAGGCGCGCGCGGTCGACAGGAGTTGGCTTCCCGTCCATTCGGATCCATAACCGAAGCTGGGTGCAGCTCCGGTCGAGTCCGTTTGGTCCCAGTAGGCAGAGATGCGCGTGCTGCCGTCGGGATTACGAAAGTCCTCATGCGTCACATCCACCCCGCTGTCCACGATCCCCAGGATCACGCCCTGTCCCGTGTGTCCGCTCCACGACCCGTCAAGTTGGAGTGTGCGCAGTGAGCGCGCGTGCACGGAGTCGACGGAAGCATCGAGAAGAAGCTCCATGGGACGCGACATCATCACCGCGTCAAGCCCCGGCACACGCGACAACGCATCGAGCGAACGACGGGGTACGCGCGCGGTGTGGACCCTCCCCGCGCGTCCATGAAGGCGTACATCCAGCGCACGGAGTGCGGCTTTGTCCGGGTCACCGAGCAGGAAGACATGCACCCACTCGCGATGGGAAACGTCCCGTGTGCCGAGAGGGTGCACCCTGAGCCAAGGATCGAGCCGCGCGGATGGCGGGCTCGAGGCTCCCAACGTGCCCAGAATCAGAAAGGCGGAGACAATTCCTAGGAGGCGAACGCTCACGTGCCGTCCCGGCCGTAGCGATCTTTCCAGCGGGTGAGCAGCTGCAGAGCTTCGAGCGGGGTGATGGCGCTTGGTTCCAGGCGGTCCAACTCCTGTAGTAAGTCGACACCCGCAGGCTCGAACAACGTGAGCTGCGCGCCGTTTTGTCCAGCACCCTGGTGGCCGCGCTCCAGCGTCTCGAGGATGGCCCGCGCGCGCTGCACCACCGCGGGCGGCAATCCGGCCAGCTCGGCCACGTGAATGCCGTAGCTCCGGTCGGCTGCACCTTCCACGATTTGCCGCAGGAAGATCACCTTGCCGTTCCACTCTTTGACCTGAACGGTGAGATTGATCACGCGCGACAAACGTTCGGGAAGCACCGTCAGCTCGTGATAGTGCGTGGCAAACAACGTGCGCGGCCGTCCCTCGCGCCGTTCGTGCAAGTGCTCGGTCACCGCCCAAGCGATACTGAGCCCGTCGTAGGTGCTCGTGCCGCGGCCGATCTCATCCAGAAGTACGAGGCTTTTTCCGGTGGCGCGCGACAGGATCGTTGCGGTTTCTTCCATCTCGACCATGAAGGTCGAGCGGCCGCGCGCGATGTTGTCGGAGGCACCCACGCGGGTGAACACGCGATCCACGATGCCGAGGCGGGCCGCGGTTGCGGGAACGAAAGATCCCATCTGGGCCATGATCGTGATCAGGCCGATCTGTCGCAGGTAGGTCGATTTTCCCGCCATATTGGGCCCAGTGATCACCGCGATTTGCCGGGAGCGTGCGTCGAGGTCGAGATCGTTGGGAACGAACTCTCCCGCGGGCAACAGCCGTTCCAGCACCGGATGGCGGGACGCCGAGAACGAAAGCACCGGTTCGTCCACCATTTCCGGCCGCTCGTAACGCTGGTCGCGCGCGGCGGCGGTAAGCGAAACGAGCGCATCCGTCTCGCCGACCACATCGGCCGCCGCCTGTATTCCGGCCGCGTTGGCGAGCACTTGGGCGATCAGCTCCGCGAAGAGCTGTTTCTCGAGATGATTGCGCCGATCTTCGGCGCCCAGGATTTTTTCTTCGGCTTCCTTCAATTCCCGGGTGGCGTAACGTTCGGCGTTCACCAACGTTTGCTTCCGCAGGAAATGCTCCGGAATCTTGTTGCGATGCGCGGCGCTTACTTCCAGGTAGTAGCCGAACACCTTGTTGTAACCCACTCTAAGGTTCGGAATGCCGGTGCGCGCGCGCTCCTCCTCCTGAATGCGGGTCATCCACTCCTTGCCCCCCTTGGCCAAAGAGGAGAGCTCGTCCAAGGCGGCGTTCCAGCCCGGCCGAAACACGCCGCCGTCTCCCAACATCGGCGACGGGCTTTCCAGGAGCGCGCCATCCAGTGACGCGCCCAGCGTGGATAAATCGGGGAAGCGCTCGCGGAGACTTCCAAAAATCGGCGATCGAAACCACCCCAAGCGCTCGGCCAGCACCGGCGTGGCAAGGCTACCATCGGCGAGCGCGCGTACGTCACGTGGCCCCGCACGGCCGGTGGCGCACTTGCCCAGCAGCCGCTCCAGATCCCGAAACCGGCCCAGCGCTTCGGAGAGGGCTCTGCATTCTTCCGAGCGCGCGAGAAGCTCAGCCACGGCGTCGTGACGCTCCCCGATGCGCTCGAGCGAAGTAAGTGGCCGCTCGAGCCAGGAGCGAAGCCGCCGCGCCCCCAAGCTGGTGACGGTGCGATCCAGCACGCGAAGGAGCGACGTGCGGTCATCCTCTTCCTGGATGGAGCCGAAGAGCTCCAGGTTTTTGCGCGTCACCGTGTCGAGCACCATCACATCTCCGGCGCCGAACCGACGGGCCTGCACGAGATGACGAAGAGGGCCGCCTTGTACTTCATGGAGGTAGCGAAGGAGCGCACCCCCCGCGGCGAGCGCGGGTCCCAGATCGAGCACCGTTTCCCGTTCCAGGTTGTCGCGCTCGAACTGGGCAAGCAAAAGATCGCGGCCGGCCGTGGCATCGAACCATGCATCGGGGCGGCGAAGACTAACCGGGAAACCGTTCGTCTCCGCATTCTCGGCGAGGACCCACTCCGCAATCGGCAACGATTCCACCGCATCGCGCCAGGTATCCGGATTCAAATCCTCGAGTAGAAACGCACCGGTACTCATCTCGGCCGCGGCGAATCCAATCCGGCCCGAGACGGGATAGAGCGCGGCGACGTAGTTGTTGCGTCCGTCCACGAGCAGCGCATCGGAGAGCGCGGTGCCTGCGGTAACGACTTGCGTCACATCGCGAGCCACCAGCCCCTTGGCTTGACCCGGATCCTCTATTTGATCGCAGAGCGCAACCCGATGCCCACGCCGCACGAGACGAGCGATGTATCCATCCACGGCATGATGCGGCACGCCGGCCATGGGCACTGGATCGAGCTTGCCCTTGTCACGCGTGGTGAGCGTCAGGCCCAACTCACGCGCGGCCATTTCCGCGTCCTCGAAAAACATCTCGTAGAAATCGCCCATGCGAAACAAGAGCACGGCGTCCCGCACTTTTTCTTTCATGCTGAGATACTGCCGCATCATCGGCGTATCGCGGGTCTTCATGGCTCCTTCTTTTCCGGAGACAAGCTGAACCCCACGCCCAGGACGGTGCCCAGCGAATCTCCCAACGCCTCGGCGCGGGCGCGCGATAGACCGGTGCCGACCAGAACGCGATGCAATCCATTTTCCGCGTGCACCACGCGCACGGGCGTGATATGCCGCTGCTCGAGCGCGCGAGCAAAGCTTTGCGCGTTGGAAGGATCGGCAAATGCGCCAAGCTGCACGCTATACGTTGTGCCACGTGGTCCCGTGTTGACGACCGGCGCGGATTGCGCGGCAGGCGCCATCACATCGAGGCGATTCAGAGCTAGGGGGGCTTCATACGCGTCGGGCTGTCGCTCGAGCAGCTGCTTGTACAGATCGGCGGCGCCGGGCGCATCATTTTGATGCTCGAGGCACTCGGCTTCGGCAAGCACCGCGGACGGCCACCAGTTTCCGTCGGGACCACCGTCCCGAATCTTCCGGAACGCGTCGCGCGCCGAAGCCCAGTTCTCGCCCGCACGATAGGAACTTCCCTGTACGAACAGCGCGCGATCGTGAATGGCTTTGTTTTTCGAGTGCTCGGCGCGACCGAGCGCGGTTTGCGCCGCTTCCAGGTCCCCGAGCGCGGTTGCGGCGATGCCTTCCCAGAGACTGCCCTCGTCGCCTCGGCCTTCCTCCCGCGCTTTGCCGAATTCGCGCACCGCGACCGCAAAGTCTCCGCGGACATACGCAATCTGTCCCAGAGCGAGATGCGCCGATCCTTGCCGCTCGCGATCAAGACCGTGATCCAGAAGCGCGCGCAAGCGATCTTCGTAGCTTTCCCCGCTTTCTTCCAATCCCGCGCGCAAGAACTCGGCTTCGCGCCGGTCGTTCTCGGGCAAGGCCGCGCCGCCGGGAGCGAGGAGTGCATCCAGCATGACGCGGGCACCGCCGCGATCGCCGGCCGCGAGTCGCGCCCGCGCCTCGGCGAGGGAGGCGGCTTCAGTGGTCGAAACGGCGAGGGCGCAACACCCGAAGAAGAGGGCGGCAACGCACGCGCGCCCGCGGGTCATAGTCCCTGAGGATCCAGGGCGTGGCACTCGGGGCAGCGCCAGGAGGGCTTTTTCAGCGTATGGCCGCAATGACGGCATCGGCGTCCCTCCTCGTCCTCGGGCAAGGTTTGCAACACACGATCCACGTGGGTCAGCGCGCCTTTGAGATCGTGACGGTCGAGCGCGATTTTGGCCAGGTGCCGGTAGGCACGCGGATGATCGGGCGCGACCTCGAGCGCTTCCTGGATGAAGTTCTCCGCTTGATCGAGCTCGCCTTTCCGGCGATAGATCTCGGCCAGAGCCAAGAGGGCGGGTGCCGAGCTCTCCTTGGGCGCCTTCGCCAGAAGGTCCCGATAAAATGCCACGACTTCCTCGAATCGACCTAGCTCGAAATACGCGCGCTCCAGGCGATCGAAGACCAGGGGTGCGTGATCGGGGGCAATGGTAGCCAGGGTCCGCCAACGATCGATGGCCTTCTCGGTGTGGCCTTCTGCCTGATCCATGTCGCCCAGTGAGACGTAAGCCAGAAGACAGCGGGAGTCCAACTTGAGCGCTTCTTCCATTTGCCGGCGCGCTTCCCGCACGTTTCCCGCCGCAAACTCCTGCTCACCCACGAAACCGTGGTATCGGGCGAGCAGCGGTCTGCCCCCTTCGCCCTCCAGCTTCGTACGCTCTTCGACGATGCGAATGGCGCGGGACCAGTCTTTGAGCGCCTCGGCGACTTGCTGCACGGCCCGGTAGGCGAAACGGTTCTGCCGGTTGAGGCGGAGCAAGCGTTCCGCGCTTTGTCCCGCCTCTTCGTAACGTCCCGCCGCGAAGTAATCTCGGGTGAGACTCTCCAGAATGCGGGCGCGATCCATGTCGGCGAGCTCCGCGCGAACCATCAAATCACGATGGATCGCGAGCGCTTTCTGCACGTCGCCGCTTTCGCGAAGGAGATCCCCGAGACGAATGTAGGCATCCAGATTGGTGGAGTCGCTTTGCACCGCTTCCTTGAGCCGGCGCAACGCTTCGCGCCGATCACCGCTGATGAGCGAGGAGAGGCCCAGGGTGTACGCGTCCTGGGGCAAGCGGGCCACGCGCCGCTCGGCGCTGCGCTTGGTGCGAAGCAAATACCAGCTGCCAAGCAGGATGGCCACGAGGACAACGAGGCCGACGCTCTCCATCCAGCTCATGCAGGTATTTCCGTCCGGATGAGGATCAAGAGCCGGGGCGGAGCACTTCCGTGCCGATCGGGTTAGTGATCGAATCGGGATCGAGGTCGCGGACCGGCATGTTCCGTAGGTCGGTAAGCTCACGGGTGAGCTCGCGATTGCGTCGGCGGAGCGCCGTCACCTCGGATTTAGCGGAGAGCACCTGAAACAGGGATACGAAGAACCACACCAGCGCACCGAGTACGAAGCTGGCCAAGAGCGCAACCGGAAGCTCGACGTTGGGAAGCGTCGGCACGTTGGGATCGAGGAGGAAGATATTCACCTGCTGGCCGGAGTTGAGCAACGCCACGTAGAGCAGCGCGGCTACCACCACGATGGTAAGAAACGCCTTGATGAACCACATAACCCCCTCCTAAGCCGCTTTTACACGGCGATCGGATCGATCGGTTCCCCGAAGAGGGTCACTCCCCGGGTTTCGTTCACGCGCAACCGCCGCAACGTTCCCACCCAGTCCGGCTGTCCAGGAAACACCGCGTTTTTGAACTCGCGCGTCTTGCCGACCACGCGACGTTGATCCCGCGGGCTCGTGCCATCCACCAGCACCTCCACCTCCTGCCCCACGAAACGCGCCGAGCGCTCGTCGGTGATCGCACGCTGAGTTTCGATGACGATGGCCAGCCGGCGCTGCTTCTCCTCGGTGGTCACGTCGTCGGCATAGCCCGCCGACACCGTTCCCTGGCGGGGAGAATACTTGAACAGGAACGCCGAGTCGTAGCGCACCTCTTCCAGCGCGCGCACGGTGTCTTGGAAGTCTGCTTCGGTCTCGCCGGGATACCCTACGATCATATCGGTGGATAGCGCTACGTGCGGCATGAGTTCGCGCGCCCGATCGACCAGCTGCTTGTAGATCGCCCACGTGTACTCGCGATTCATGCTGGCCAGCACGCGATCGCTCCCCGATTGAAGCGGCAGGTGCAGATGCGGCATGATGCGAGGCTCCTCCGCCATCGCGACCAGCACGTCGTCGGTCATGTAGCCGGGATGCGAGGTAGTGAAGCGCACGCGCTCGAGTCCGTCCACTTGCGCAACATGACGGAGACACTGCGCCAGGCCGAATTCCCCGTCGCGGTAGTGATTCACGTTCTGGCCTAGAAGCGTGATCTCGCGCACGCCTTGCTCCACGCACCAGGCCGCTTCACTGAGAATCTGCCCGATCGGTTTGGAGCGTTCGCGTCCTCGCGTGAACGGGACGATGCAATAATGGCAGGAGTTGTCGCAGCCGCGAATGATGGTGATGTAGGTCTTGACCGCGCCGGGTACGAGATCGGGCCGGTCTTCCATCGTGAAGTCGGGGGCAAAGCCGACGTCCACCTGCGGGCGTCCGGTGACCATGCGCTTCTGGAGCGCGTCGAAGAAACGCGGGTAGGCCCCCGAGCCGATCACGAGATCCAGAAATGGCGCCTTGGCCAGGAACTCGCCCCCCAGACGCTGGGCCATGCAGCCAGTCACGCCGAGCAGACGGTCGTTCTCAGCGGTCTTTAGCCGTTTGAGCACGCCCAGCCGGCTCAGCACCTTGGATTCCGCGTGCTCGCGAATGCTGCAGGTATTGAGAAGGATGAGGTCGGCGCCCTCAGGTTGGTCGACGAGCCGGAATCCCTCTTCGAGCAGACGGCGTCCGAGCACGTCCGACTCGTTCAGATTCATCTGGCAGCCGTACGTCTCGAGATACGCTGTTTTCACGCCGTGGTTCAGGACTCCTCGGAATCGTCGGAACGCTGGCGATCCAGGTGCTCGCCGATCGACGACGACCCCGATCCCGCATAGCGATCTGAATACGCCGTGGCGTTGTCTTCGCCATAGTCCTCGTCGACGTCGTCGGTCGCGCTCACGGGGGCGTTCTCCACGCCGAGCACGATGCGCTGATTGGGTCCGTCCACCTTCGTGACACGGAGCTTCATTACATCGCCTTCGGCCTTGGTCTCGCCGCCGAGCTGCGATAGCGGCACGAAGCCCTCGACGTCGTTACCCAGATCCACCACCACGCCGCGATCGATGACGCGCACGACCTTGCCTTCCACCGCGGTTCCCGGCGCATACGTCTCGGCGAGACGCGGCCACGGGTTCTCCTGAGTCTGCTTGAGACCGAGCGAGATGCGGCGGTTGTCCTTATCGATGTTGAGCACTTCGACTTCGATCACGTCACCCTTCTTGAGCACTTCGGAGGGATGATTGACGCGACGCGTCCACGACATGTCTGAGATGTGCACGAGACCGTCGATCCCCTCTTCCAGCTCCACGAAGGCGCCGAAATTGGTGAGGTTCCGCACTTTTCCGGTGAAGCGGCTCCGCACCGGGTACTTGAGTTCGAGCGTGTCCCACGGGTCGGTGCCGGTCTGCTTCAAGGACAGGGAGATCTTCTCGTTCTCCTTGTCGACCTTGAGCACCATGCACTCCACTTCCTCGCCGATCGATACGATCTTGGAGGGATGCTTCACGTGGCGGGTCCACGACATTTCGCCGATGTGGATGAGACCTTCCACGCCGCGTTCGAGCTCGACGAATGCACCGTAATCGGTGATCGACACCACGCGGCCTTTGACCCGGGAGCCGACGCGATACTTCTCTTCAACTTGCTCCCAGGGATACGGCGTGAGCTGCTTCAACCCGAGACTGATGCGTTCACGCTCGGGATCGAAGCTCAACACTTTGACCATGACTCGGTCGCCGATCGTGACCACTTCGGAAGGATGATTCACGCGGCCCCACGACATGTCGGTGATGTGGAGCAGCCCGTCGATGCCGCCCAAATCCACGAACGCACCGAAATCGGTGATGTTTTTGACCACGCCCTCGCGCACTTGATCCTTGGCCAATTCGCCCAGGATCTTGCCCTTCTGCTGCGCGCGCTCTTCCTCGAGCACGACGCGGCGCGAGATCACGATGTTACGCCGGCGCTTGTTGAGCTTGATGATCTTGAACCGCATCACCTGGCCCAAGAGCTCGTCGACGTTCTGCACCTGACGCAACGCAATTTGAGATCCAGGGAGGAACGCTTCCACCCCGAAGAGATCCACCACCACGCCGCCCTTGATCTTCCTCAGAAGACGCCCTTCAACGACCTCGTTCTGGTCGTAGGCATCTTTGACCTTGTCCCACACCTTCACGAAATCGGCGCGCGTCTTGGACAGCTCGATCAAGCCATCCTGGTTTTCCATCTTCTCCAGGAAGACGTCGATGATGTCGCCTACCTTGATCGCATCGGCGTCGGAGAACTCACCCATCGAGATGACGCCTTCGGACTTGCCGCCGATATCCACCAGCACTTCGGTATCGTCGAGCCGCAACACTTTGCCGCGCACGATCTCGCCCTCGTCGAGGGTCTTTAGCGAATCCTCGATCATGGCCAGCATTTCCTGCGTAGCCGGATCATCGAGGCCATTATCCTCATCGTCGCGGTTCAGGATGACTACGGGCTTCTTGGGGGGCGCCTCAACTGCGGTTTCGGTCTTGGGCTCGACGTCTTCGGTCATGGAATTCCTTCGGTCCGGGGGGGAACCCGGAGTGCATGGTTCGATCGTCCCCAACGGCATTTCCGTTCGGGAGGTTGGGTCATGGATTGCGCTCTGCGAAGAACCGGCGGCATTACGGACTGAATGTTGTCCGCAGAACTCAAGACGAAGGATGCGAAGGTCGCGTCTTCCGCGGAGGAGCAACCAGAGCCTCCACCACCCGACTCACCGCCGCCACCTGTTCGTTCAAATCAAAGGCGGTACAGTCTACCACAACGGCGTCGGAGGCGGGACGCAAGGGGGAGGTCTCCCGGCTTTTGTCCCGGGCATCCCGCTCCTCCATGTCCGCGGTGACCTGCTCGAGGCTCACCCGAACGCCTTTTTGAGCCAGCTCGTGTTGCCGTCGTCGCGCCCGCTCTTGGGGGGACGCGGTAAGAAAGATCTTGGCTTCCGCGTCCGGCAGCACGACCGTCCCGACGTCTCGCCCCTCCATCACCACACCGGTTTGCTTGGCCAGCTCGCGTTGCCAAGAGACGAGCTGGGTGCGCACGTCCGGGTGCACGGAAATGCGGCTGGCGCCATCCGACGCTTCCGGGGTGCGGATGGCGACCGTCAGATCCTGCCCGTCTCCGAGGACACGCAAGGCGCCCGCGGCGTCGTGCTCCAGGCGAATGCTGACCCTTCGGGCGAGCGCCGCCGACGCTTCAGCATCGTCGGGCGAAATCTTGCGGGCTATCGCCAGCACCGCGAGGGCGCGGTACATCGCCCCCGTATCGATGTAGAGCAGCCCAAAACGTTCGGCCAGGGACTTGGCGGTAGTGGTCTTGCCAACCCCCGCGGGACCGTCGATCGCGATCCGGATCTGCTTCATGCCTCCCCCAGGAGCCGGGCGAGATTGGCGGAGAAATACGGGTCAGAGGTCTCGATGAGGGGTTCATCGGTGATCTCCACCCCATTCCGGCAGTGGAGGCCGGCCATGAGCAGCGCCATTGCGATGCGATGATCTCCGCGCGAGCGGACGTTGCCTCCGGAAAGGGGTTCGCCTGCTGATCCTTCGATGGTCCAGCCATCGGGTTCGAGAGTCACGTTCGCACCAATCGCGTTCAGCCCCTCGGCCATGGCCTCGAGCCGGTTGGATTCCTTCACCCGGAGTTCGGCTGCACCCCGAATGGTCGTGCGCCCCGTGGCAAACGCGGCCATGACCGCGAGCGCGGGAAGCTCATCGATGAGATATGGAATGTCCGGACCGGACAAGTGAATCCCCCGCAACGGGCCTCCGGTAGCGACGACAGTTCCGAACGGTTCCGTGCTCTGACGCGACGCGGGCGTTGCGTCCATCTGCAATCCCATGGATTTCATGGCCTGTAAGACCTTGATTCGCGTTGGATTGAGCCCGATTTGCTCCAGCGTCACGCGAGCGCCGGGCCGGATGGCCGCCGCGGCAAGATAAAACACACCCGCCGATATGTCTCGCGGCACCTGAATGGTGGTACCGGTGAGCTTGGAAGGCCCGCGAGTCGCGACCCACGTCTCATTCACGGTCAGCTGGGCGCCGAAAAGCGGCAGCAATCGCTCGGTGTGGTCGCGCGTTCCCGCGATGCCACCGATGCGCGTCTGCCCTCTTGCCTGGACACCGGCCAGAAGGAGCGCGGACTTCACTTGCGCGCTCGGCACATCGAGATCGTGGTCCACGCCATGTAGCCGCCCTCCGGTGAGCGTGACCGGAGGACGATCGTTTTCCGCGGTTGCGGTTGCGCCCATGGCGCGAAGCGGAGCCAGCACGCGTTCGACGGGTCTTCGCTGCAGCGACGCGTCGCCGGTCAACGTGACCGAAAACGGCTGTGCGGCGAGGGCTCCCAGCAAGAGCCGTAATGCGGTTCCGGAATTGCCAAGATCGAGCGGACCCTGGGGGGATACGAACCCGCCTGACATACCGGCAAGTCGAATCGTGCGCGCATCCACCTCCGTGATGTGAACCCCCAGCTGCTTCAGAGCAGTGAGGGTAGCGCGGCAATCGGCTCCCGAATTTGCGTCCAGGACGGTCGTCTCGCCGTGCGCGAGCCCGCCCAAAATGAGCGCGCGGTGGGTTATGGATTTATCGCCGGGAAGCTCGGGAGTCAGTTCAAACGACGTCAGGAAGCCTGAGCGCAGCATCACCGCGCTATGTCTTGCATGACCGTATCCAGTGCGGTCAAAAACAGCTCATTTTGCTCGCGGGTGCCGTGGCT
>Ga0207675_100004392_pt1 | contig 13622 bp, 9 predicted proteins | sample KBSSwiS42_FD_184305 | JGI IMG/M metagenome (GOLD analysis project Ga0207675, IMG submission 184305) | Switchgrass rhizosphere microbial communities from Kellogg Biological Station, Michigan, USA - KBS Switchgrass S4-2 (SPAdes) (version 2) | ecosystem: Host-associated > Plants > Roots >... | reverse complement strand
GATCCTTCCGCCGCTCGCGCTCGCCGGGCTTGCGGGGCCGGCGACCCAGGCGATCATCTCGCGCGCAGTGGGCGCGTCGGAGCAGGGCGAGCTCCAAGGATCGATCAACAGCGTCGGCGGGATCGCGGCGATCCTCGGCCCGCTCGTCGGCACCAACTTGCTCGCTCACTTCGCGCCGGAGACCGCGCATCCTCGCATTCAGGGCGCTGCGTTTTTCGCCTCCGTAAGAGACTATCACGAACTATATATCGAAATACTGATGCGTCTGCATCAACAGTATCCAACCGGGGGCTATAACGCATCTGCCTTGAGCGCTTCGGAGAATGCACGCGCACGTTCGTTGTTGGAGCTCCTGATGGAAGCGAAGGCGCAGATCCGTCAGGGAGTTGATCCATCATTGGTAGAGCGAGAGCAAAAGATCAGGCAGGCGATCTCTGCCAAAGCCGAGCTTCAGATGCGGTTGCTAAGCGATAAGCATAATAAAGAAGACGGTGCGAAGGTGGGTAAGGAGTTAGATGCCCTTGCCAATGACTATGAAGAAGTGCAAACGAAGATCAGACAAACAAGTCCGCGTTATGCCGCGCTCACGCAACCCTCGCCTTTGAGTGTGAAAGAGATCCAGTCTCGGGTACTGGATGAGAACACTTTGTTGCTGGAATACAGCCTGGGTGAAAAGAAGAGCTATCTCTGGGTCGCCGGCGCAACTTCGTTAACGAGTTTTGAATTGCCAGGTCGGGCAGAGGTCGAATCGGTTGCACGGCGTGTTTACGACTTGATTACAGCATCGGATCAGAAGGTTCAAAACGAATCGATAGAGGAACGACGCAAACGCCTCGCACGGGCAGACGTCGAATATCCTGAAGCCGTTGAGCGGTTGAGCCGTATGCTGCTTGGTCCTGCTGCTTCCGAACTTAAAACTAAAAGGCTGATAATCGTTGGTGACGGAGTGTTGCAATACGTGCCTTTTGCGGCGCTGGTGGAACCACGTAATGCAGGTGCAGGACAGCCGCCGCTCATGCGCGCCCAAACTCCTTTGATCGTGAACCATGAGATCATCACGCTTCCTTCTGCCTCCGTTCTCGATGTTCTGCGACAAGAATCAAAGCATCGTTTCGCTGCGTCCAGGATGATTGCCGTCTTTGCAGATCCCGTGTTTGATACGGGCGACGCTCGTCTCGTGGAAAACAGCCACAGCCGTGCAACGCAACTGGCAGCATCGTCCGATCGTAGCGAGATAAAAAGGTCTGCGGAAGAATCGGGGCTTGCGGGTTTTCCGCGTCTTCGTTTCAGTCGGGATGAAGCGGATCAAATAATTAGGCTGGCCCAGCGTAACAAGAGTTTCGAGGCACTCGATTTTGCCGCCAGCCGTGCCGCAGCTACCAGTGAGGATCTACAAAACTATCGCGTCGTGCATTTTGCGACGCATGGGATAATAAATAGTCGACATGCTGAACTCTCGGGTATCGTGCTCTCGTTGGTTGATCAGGACGGGAAACCACAAGACGGATTTCTACGGCTCTATGACATTTACAACATGCACCTCAAGGCCGACATGGTTGTGCTTTCGGCATGTCAGACCGCGCTCGGTAGAGAAATAAAAGGTGAAGGACTCATTGGTCTAACTCGTGCTTTCATGTACGGAGGAGCGTCGCGAGTCGTTGCCAGTCTATGGCAAACTGACGACCGCGCAACGGCAGTTTTAATGGGCCGGTTCTATGACGCGTTGCTTTCCCGACGACTCAGTGGAGCTGCTGCCTTGAGGAGCGCACAAATCTCGATGTGGCAGGATAAACGATGGCGCGAGCCTCGTTATTGGGCTGCCTTTACTCTGCAAGGCGAATGGAAGTGACCGATTCGCTAATCAGCAGTTCTATCCGATTCATGCGCTCAGAATCCCTTCTCCTATCGAAGACTCAGTTTCGAAAGATTCGGATTGTGGGTGACCCACATACTCGTTCCGTCAAAAAGAAACGTGGCGATGTTTGGATCATAGGTAACGGTCGACACTAAAGAACCGTCGCTCGCGCGGAATTTACTGATCTTGTTGAAGGCGTTGGCGACCCAGATGTTTACTCCGTCAAAGCCAAGAGCGGTCGGATTAAAACCAGTCGACGAGTTGCGTAACCCAAACGTTCGCATTGTCAAAAGTGATTGCAGCCAGGTTTGACCCAATGGAAACGGTGGTCAGCAACGAGCCATCACTAGCGCGGAATTTCATTACCGTGCCTGAGCCGGCATTGACGACCCAAATGTTTGTACTATCAAAAGCCATTGCCGCGGGAAAACTACCGGCCGCGAAATCGCCCGACATTCGCGGGAGCAAGTCCCAACGCTTTAATGCAACCAGCCTTGGATCCAATGTGCCGCCACCTGCCGGCCCGGCAGGACCCTGCGCTCCTTGTGGGCCTTGTGGACCAACGTCGCCTTTGTCGCCCTGAGCACCTTGTCGTCCAGCGTCCCCTTTATCGCCTTTCTCGCCTTGCGGACCCTGTGGACCTTGTGGTCCCTGCGGGCCTTGCGGGCCTTGCGGTCCGGTGTCTTTGTTTAAGGTGACGATCAATTCCGGTTCGTGACTCGTCTGTGAATTCTCTTTGCTGTCGAAACCAACGTTCGTGCCCGCTCCGGCCACAATCACGAATCCATTGTTCGCAGCACCGTTCAACCAACTGCGCGCAGCCGTGGTGACATCGATTGTTAAATACTGGCCCTTTCGGTTCGCATCGATTTGCGTAATGTCTTCAGACGTTTATGGATAGACACTGTGGTTTCCTCCAAAATAGTAGTGACTTCTCTTTTAAGTGGCATGGGACGCGAAAACATCACCACGCCAGGCAATGCAAAAGAAAAAGGGCAGGCCATTTGAGCCTGCCCACTTGAAAAAACAGTCTGACCTGTAGACTCGATCTTAGTAATCGATATTTCCGACGAGCGTGATTTCGTAGGCGCCCGTGACGAAATTCTGTTCCACGACAGCGGAGGTGTGCCCAGTAGCATTAGCGAAGCGACCGGTTCCGCCCGTGAATTCAAAAAGTCCGGTTCCTATGCCGGTAGTTACGTCCAACGCGCCACCGGTGATGATGAAGTTGAGTTTGTCGCCGTTAGCTGCCGTGAAAACACCTTCACCGCTCGGATGAAGAATGTTTGGAATGGATGCGTCGGGCGTGAAAATGACTCTACCTGTGTTGGTGAACAAACCGAGATGGGTTGCATTACCAGAACCAGTTGGTTCGACGCCAATGAGGTTGCCGTTGCCATCAAGGATTGGAATCGCGATACCTTTTCCGTTAGCCGAAAAAGGGCGTTCGACCGCCGCTACCGCGAAACTTCCAACCAGCAGTGTCAGCGTGAGTACGAGGAATTTGACAGTAAGTGAACGTTTCATTCTTTCTTCTCCTTCAAGTTTTAGTGCAATGCCAGGCATTACGCTCTATAGTGGCGCGGTCTCGGAAAACATCACTACTGTTTCACGACGTCAAAGTAGTAGAAACCAACATCTTCAGTTTCTCCGGTCTCCGCAATGCCCTTCAGCGCTACTTCGTATCGACCGTTATTAATAACCCTAGCTGGTACGCTCAACGTAATGTTCCGGCCGTTACGCCTGGCGCGCGCCGCGAGGTTTCCCTGGGCCAACACCTGCTGCCCCTTTTCGTTGCGAAGCTCCACCCGATAACGTGAATAGTTCTCTTGCGGATCCACCCCGATTTGAAGCCTTAACAAGCTCGCGTCCTTAGCGATAGACACTTGCGGCACTGAAGTGCTGCCACGAGAAATACCAGGAAGGAGCGCCAGGGTAGCGATGATTGGCGAAGTTGCTTTCGGCGGTTGTGATGGAGTCTGGGGCAAAGTATCGGGAGTTGGAGTTTGTGGTGATGGCGTACCGCGATTCGCCACGAGTTCTTCGTTCTTCAGGCGTTCGTTGGCGAGGTCTTTTTCAAGCCGCTGTCGCTGCGCTAACTGCGAATCCTGATTGCTACGAAGCTGTGTCAATTCCGAACGAAGCCGAATTCTGTCGAAGACCAGCCACGACCCAACAACAAACAGAACCAGGGAGGCAGCAGCAAAGGAATAGGCGGTCACCGGCCGAGCAAAGAATGCTGTTAACCTCGTGCGCCATGAGTAAGCAGGAGCCACGGTAACAATGGCAGGCTGTTCCTGACGCACAGGGCTCTCGTTCACAACCGTCGCTAATGCTTTGGCAAACGCAACTTTCTTTCTTCGTTCTGCTGAGGCCAAAAAGTGCGTTTCAAACTTGCGGCGTCTTTCCTCCGGAATATCTCCGCTCACGTAGTCGTCGACCAAATCCTGCTCGACCGCGAGAATCTCCTGAACAACCTTCTGATCCGAGAACGCTCGATCTTCTATTTCGACCTGTTCTTCTTCAGAAAGTTCGCCAAGCAGGTAGCTGATTATCTTTTGTTCACTAATCGGAGTTTCGAGCACGGCTTAAAGGCCCCCTAAAATACGATCCGGAAAGGCGCGGATCTGCCAGTCAACCAGGTTTTGTTTCGGTTAGTTCGCCGAGCAAATGCCGAACTATGTTTTTGATACGGAACAGTGGGGCTTAACCGCTTCCCAAACGTGTTCTCACAGATAAGTGGCCGGAACGGTGTTTTTGTCACATCGCTGAACTATGCAGTGCTAACACACTCCTCAACGCACCCCTGCAAATGTTCTCGAAGCCGCTGGGCACGCATTCGCAATGTGTTCATCGCAACGCCCAGGCGTTCGCCTAGTCTCCTGCGGTTTTCGATTTTTTCGCGCTTATCACCTTGATAATACTGAACGATCAGGTCGCGGTTGTCCGGTGAGAGTTGCTGTAGACATTTCTGTAAGCAATCAATTCGGCTCTCCGACTCCGGCATGTCGGCCACCTCATTAACGGACTTTTGGTATTCGCCCAGCGCCTCGCGTTGCCTTGAGTGAGATTTAATGATTTCCAAAACCTGCAATCGGGCCACCCCTATTACATAGCCAGATACATTCCGAATGTCTTCGCCATCTGCGACCTTTCGAGCCACACGATTGAAGGTTTCGTCAGCATGGTCTTCAGGGAAGGGGCAACCACGCCATTCAAAGAAGCGAATCAAATTGGCACGAACTGCGAGATATTTCTTGGCGGCACTATCTCGGTTCGAATCAAAAGCCGACAGCAGATTGTCAAAGGCCTCAGCAGTGAGGGTCCATTTTCGAGACGTGTTCGCCGACGGATTTTCTGCGTAATCCATCAATAAGTCAGGCCCTCGATATGCGTCCACCGTAACAGAGTCACTTCCACTCACCCTGGATTGTAAAGGCTGCCCAATACCGCGGTTGTCTCCACCTCTTGTCTTGCCACATGCTCAGTTGCGCTTTCCTCAACGCAGCCGCCGGACTCATGCCATTACCGGCCAACATTCCTTCATAGAATCGCTTCATCAGTAAAGCCGTCGCGCGATCCTCTGTCCGCCATAAGCTCGCCACAATCCTTGACGCCTGGGCGTACATGAAAGCGCGAGTCAGTCCGACGAGGCCTTCTCCCTTGATGTCCTTGCCAAGAGCTGTTTGACAGGCTGAAAGGACCACCAGTTCAGCGGAGAGATTCATATTGTAAATATCGTAGAGTCTCAAGAAACCGTTTTCTGGTTTGCCTTCCCGGTCTACAAGCGACAGGACTATCCCTGAAAGGTCGGCATGACGGCTGTTTATGAGACCATGCGTCGCAAAGTGTACGATGCGGTAGTTCTTCAGGTCCGCACTCGTCGCCGCCGTTCTATTAGCTGCGAAGTCGAGGGCTTCCAAACTGCTGTTCCTGGGGACGAGCTGCATTATCTGCTGAGCTTCCTCTCGACTAAAACGCAGCCTGGCAAAACCATTGAGGCCCGATTCCTCAGCCGACCTCTTGACGTCACCTGCTTGCTCCGCTGTTGAATTATCGACAGCCCCCTTTCCACCTATAGAAGCAATTCTTGGGTCCTGGGAACCAAAAACCGGGTCCGCGAACACCGCGACCATCTTTGTCGCACGTGACCGATTTTTCGTTTCTTCTCGTAGAACTCCCAGTACCGATGCCGACGGAAGATTGATGATTTCGTGATTGGCGATCAACGGTTGAGGCGACTGATCTGGACCAGTTACCTTCTGATTTGAAGGATCCGGCAACGCGGCAAAGGGAACATATTGCAGGACGCCTTCGCCTACCAGTAAGAGTCGTTTACTTTTTAATTCAGCCACCAGCGGACCCAACAACATCTGGCTCAGCGCTAAAGCCGCGGCAGGATAGTCGCTGTCAGCCTCAGCAAGTCGCTTGTTTCTTTGTTCGAGTGTCTCGTTTGGAACAACGCGATCTGAGGCCGTTACTAGATCGTAAACGAGGCGAGACGCCTTTTCGACCTCATCCCGTTTCGGCAGTTCAAACGTCTTGAGAGACGTCGGAGAAACGAGAAACGCATAACTCTTGTCCTGGCCAAGCGCATATTCGAGCAGCACGGTATTCGGATCGAGTAAGCGAGACTGGATTTCCTTCAGGCTCAACGACACAGGTTGAGTTAGCGCAGTGTATCTGGGATTGTTTTGCCGAATTTGTTTTTGTACCTGGTCGTATTCTGCGGTGAGCGCGTCCAGGTCTTTCGCCATGCCGGTCACTTGTTCGTCAGTGTGATTACCACTGAGCAGACGCATTTGAAGTTCTGCCTTATCAGAAATCAACTGTCTTACGGTTCGCTCACGTGCTACCAATGCGGGATCGATGCCCTGTTCGATTTCGGCGCTCGCTTCGATTAAGGATTCGAGCAGCGACCGAGCCCGTGCGTTTTCACTTGCCTTTAGAGCTGCGACATCAAATCCTCCCGAGGGATTTTCTTTGTGCAGTCGCATCAGCACGTCGATGTACACTTCGTGATACTTACGAACAGACGCAAAGAACGAGGTCCGTAATTTTCGATCCTTGAGGCTGACGCGTGTAGACTCAACGGAAGCTAATGCACCTTCAGCGTGAAGTTTGGCATCAAGCAATTTGCCTTGATCGCGTTCTACCTGGGCCAGGAGCGATAAGGTTCCCGCTTCTCCAGACGGATCGCCTATGCGGCTGGTAATCTCCAACGCCTCGTTTAAGCTCTCGGTCGCTTTCTGGAGTTCGCCTAACTCGCGGTAGACGGAGCCGATGTTTCTTAATGCTGAGGCAAGTTGTCGAGGATTTGTTTTACGATGAATTTCTATCGATCGTTTGTAGTAGTCGATCGCTTTCTGTTTTTCACCAAGACGTGAATAACAGCTGGCTATGTTGTTGTAAGTGACAGCTTCGCCTTCGCTGTTACTTGCAGCAATGCGAAGCTTTAATGCCTCCTGATTGACCTCTAGTGCCTTCTTAAAGTCTCCGACGTCCGCGTAGTTAGCGGCGATGTTGCTGAGCGTATTACCCTGACGGAATTGATTGCCCGTCTTCCGAAATATTTCAAGTGCCTTACTGTAGAACTCGATCGCCTTTTCATAATCACCCAGTGACGCATAAAGCCAGCCTAGATTGTTGAACTCGACTGCCTCGCCACTATCGCTTCCGAACTTTGCGTAAAGCGCTTGAGATTGATTGTATAAGTCCAGGGCACGCTCGTACTCACCCATGTCCCCATAAGCGTTACCCAAACTGTTGAGAACTGTCGCAGCACCACGTTCATCCTCCAATTCACGTCGAATTGAAAGCGCTTGATTGCATGCCTCAATCGCCTTGGCGTACTCAGCGATGTTCTCGTAAACCACGCAGATATTATTTAGGAAAGATCCTTCCTTTGCGCGATCCCCCAAACTCTTTAGTAACTCACCTATCTCAAGCAGAAACTCCAATGCCTTGCGCGGGTCGCCAATACCTTGATGCACGATTGCGAGATTGTTGAGCGCAACAATGGTACCGGGTCGGTCATTTGTTTGTTTTCGGATTGAAAGTTCTTGCTTAAACAGTTCGACTGCCCTCTTCCTGTCGCCAAATTCATTATGAACTTTGCCGAGAGTGTCCAGCGCCCAAGCCTGATTGTTTAAGGCTGGGATTCGATTTTCTTCAGTGGCATTTTTCACTGCAGTTTCGGCGAGGGAAACCGCTCGGTTAGCGAACTCGAAAGCTTTCTGTTTGTCGGCAAGATTGATATAGACACCCGCGATGAGATAGAGCGTGTTGACCTCCCAGGCCGTGTCGCTTATTGATTGCCAGAGGTCCAGGGCAGCTTCGTATTTCTCAATCGCTTTCCGCCAACCTTCGGGGTTGAGTTTTCTTTCAAAATCAAAAGCTTCTACGATTATGAGGCCGGCCCGATAGGACGTTTTGTCGCGTTGAGTTGCAGCCCGAACTTCCGGTACTTTGATTTCGTATCGTCCGGCCGGCACTTTTGGAAATGTTGTGTGCACCTCGATGCGATAAGTTCCCGACGTCTCCGCGACAAGGGCAATTGCTTCTTTTTCACCCACTCTAAACGCGTCTACCTCGGAAATCTTTTTACCAGCCGGATCAAAGGTCCACAGAGCGAGGTCAATCCCACGTTGATCTGCGTCGATACGGGCATACTCATCCACCTTCAGCGTCAAGTTATAAGCGTGTACCTCGCCGCCCTTGATTTCGCGTTCGATGGGCTTAGCTGGTTCGAGACTCGGTACCGAAACAACTTGTGCGGAAGTCTGGAGTGATAGAAGCAACAGTAACGACAATACTTTCAGGCAGGACATGAGGCCTCCTGTAGAACCGCGAGTTCGACGTCATAAAGAAAGCGCGGGCTATTATAAAACTTTCCCGTCAAAAAGCTGCTATCGCGCTCTACGTCCTAGAACGCAAATAACACGACCTTCTTCAATTCCGGCGTGATGTTTCTTTGTCTCTCGCCACTAGAGCTATGAGAGTCGATTTGGTTCTCTCACTGGAGACGCTTACAAGCGTCGCCTGAACCAATTTAAGAAGGAGATCGCCATGCTAGAAAGAACTTCAATTACCTCGCACCCCAGCCATCTTTTGTCTGGGAGTCGAGCAAGGCTTCTTGGCACGCTGTTTCTTGCTGTCGCCACAGTTCCGTTTGTCGCTACCGGTGGTCGCACTGCGGCGCCGGTCAATCAGTCGAACTCAGTTCAGCAGCCGGCACAGCCAACGGATGACGAGTCCATTACCAGGTTTCATAAGAGCAAGAAGCCGGTGAAGGACCAGTACATTGTCGTTTTGCGACCGGACACAAATGAGCGGGACGTGAAATCTTTGGCCCGCGGCTTTGCTCTCAGCTATTCCGGGACCACCAAACATATTTACAAACATGCAATCAAGGGATTCTCGATTCAAATGACCGAAGAGTCGGCCGTCGCGCTGAGCCGCGATCCGCAAGTCGCATATGTGGAAGAGGATGCCGAAGTCGAACTCGCTACTACGCAGACAAACGTTCTCTCCTGGGGTCTCGACCGTATCGATCAGCACGACCTTCCCTTAAGCACAACCTACAATTATAGCAATGCCGCCACCGGCGCAGGCGTGAATGTCTATGTGCTTGATAGTGGGATCAAGACGCTCCACACTGAATTCAGAAAACCAACTGGAGGTTGGCGCGTAGTTAACGACTTCGATTCCTTTAACGACGGTCAAAACGGCAACGACTGTAACGGTCACGGTACCTTTATCGCCGGAGTAATTGGCGGTAACACGGTGGGAGTCGCAAAGGGCGCAACGCTGCATAACATCCGCGTCGCCGGTTGCACTAACAATTCAGCCACGGCATCGACGGTGATAGCAGGTGTTGATTGGGTTGCGGCCCATCGAGTGAAGCCCGCAGTCGCCAATATGAGTTTCGTTACCGATGTCAACTATAGCCTGGAAGACTCGGTGCGAAATTTGATCGCTTTCGGCGTGACCTGTGTGGTTGCGGCGGGAAACAATGGTGTTGATGCGAAAGACACCTCGCCAGCTCGAGTTTCTGAAGCGATTACTGTCGGTTCGTCGGACGTCAACGACGGACGGTCTCCTGGGTCCAATTTCGGGCCGTTCGTTGATCTGTTTGCGCCAGGTACCGGCATCGTGTCGGCAAGTAATCTCGACCGAAACGGCAACGGCGTTCTGGACGACACGGTCGTGATCGTTGATTCGTCAACGTCGGTTGCGGCTGCCCACGTGGCGGGGGTTGCGGCGCTTTTTCTTCAGGAGATGGCTCAGGAGATGCCAAACGTGACGCCGGCCGCGGTGCAGGGTGCGATAAAAAACTGCGCGACGCCAGACAAAGTGATAGATCCCGGGGCGGGATCGCCTAACCTTTTGCTCTATTCAGCAGTACGCGCAATTGCTCCTACAATTTTTCCGCCAATTAACAGCCCCGTTTCTGTTCCTGCAAACTCTCCTGACTGGGTCCCAAGCGGAGTGACCGTTCCGAGGGATAACTGGCTGGTCTTCGATGCGGACGGGCAAGTAAACCCCGGCGGCTGGTTTCCTAGCTGGTACCAACCAAAGGGTAAAAACGACATCGCAAACAATTCTTTTCCTCTGCCGGGCTCACGACCTTATTCGCTGATCGGGCGGTTTTTGACATCGACCCTTAACACCGACTTCTACATCGGACAGAGTTTCGCGACCCCAATCAATCGAGGAGACGTCGATCAAACGCTCTTCCTGAGGGCGAACATGGACTCACCTTCCAGCGCGAGCGGCCAGTTTACTTCGCAGATCCAGATGTGGTTCAAGGGAGAGGAATTCTCTTCTGACTTTGTGACTCAGTCCGTGCCGGCGACTGTATTGGCTGGTCAGCAAATGTCGGTCTCAATAACGATGAAGAACGTGGGGACCACGACCTGGCAACAAACCGGCCATGGTTATGAACTTGGTTTCCAACCTGACGGTGGAGACTGGGCTACGTATTGGCCGCCGCTTCCTGCTGACGTGGCGCCAGGTTCGCCAGTAACCTTTAATTTCAACATGACTGCGGCGTCTACTCCTGGAACGTACAATCTTCAGTTTCGCATGTGGAACAACTGGGGCTGGTTCGGCGATCGCACGGATAAGGTTGCAGTCACGGTACTTGCGCCGAGTAATCAGTCGGAGTTCGTTTCGCAAACGGTACCCGCGAGCATGAGTGCCGGTGAAGCTTACAACGTGACTATCAAGATGAAGAACATCGGCAATACCACGTGGGACGCCGGAACCGGATACAAACTCGGCTCGCAGAACCCGCAGGACAATACGAGATGGGGAACGAGTCGCGCGGTTTTGACCAACTCGGTTCCACCGGGAGGAACCGCTGTCTTAACCTTCCAGGTGTGGGCTCCGGGTAAGGCGGGATCCTACAATTTCCAATGGCGAATGTTGCGGGAGGGAGTTGAGTGGTTTGGGCCATCCACGCCCAATCTCGTGATTTCAGTCAAAGGCGTTGCATGTCCCTCGTGTTGATGTGCGACTGAGGATTCACGACTGAGATTTAAATGCTTGACCGAGACATGCGGGCTGTGGGAAGCCCGCATGTCATCAATAACCAATCGCCAGTCCATCTTTGCGTGCATCGGACGCGCCCATCAGAGTTCTGTTCACCGGGTCGATCATAATCGCCTGGCCCCCACCCATAGATGATCTCAGTACGCCGGGAGGCGAAGCCCGCACATGGCCCAGGGATATTAGCCGGTCAATCACTGTCGCCGGAATTTCGTCCTCGAGCAAGACGTCCTTCGCGCTCATATAACGGAAGCGCGGCGCATCAATCGCCTGCTGCAACCCCATTCCAAGATCGATGATGTTGACTAACACCTGAACATGTCCTTGAGGCTGAATGCCGCCACCCATGACGCCGAACGACATGAACAGCTTGTTGTCTTTGAAGATCATCGCCGGAATGATCGTGTGGAAAGGGCGCTTGCCCGGCTCGAGATGGTTAGGGTGCGTTCGATCCAGTGAAAACGAACTGCCGCGATTCTGAAGTACGATCCCTGTATCGCCGGCGACAATCCCTGATCCAAAAGCGTCGAAAAGACTATTAATGAACGACACGGCGTTCCCGTCCTTGTCGACGACGGTAAAGTAGGTAGTGTCGCTGCCCACGTTGATATCCCCCGGAGCTGGTGAATCAAGTGCTTTGTTTGGATCGATGAGGGCGCGGCGTTTGGCTGCGTAGTCTTTCGACAGCAACTCGGCTACAGGCACTTTCGAGAAAGCCGGATCGGCGATGTAGCGATTGCGATCGGCGAAGGCAAGTTTGGTTGCTTCAATCAGCGTGTGATAGTAACGATCAGGTTGTGCGCTCAACGCTCCCAGATCGAAACCTTCGAGAATGTTAAGCGTGAGTAAGGCAGTCAATCCCTGTCCGTTTGGTGGAATCTCATAGACCGTGTAACCGCGATACTTAGTCGAGATCGGTTCTACCCAATCTGATTTCTGCGCTGCCAGGTCTGCCATTGAAATGAAACCATCGTTCTTCTCGCAGTAGTTAACGATCGCCCTGGCTATTTCACCTTTGTAGAAAGCGTCGCGACCGCCGCGCGCGAGTGTACGAAGGGTGCGAGCCAGGTTAGGTTGCTGGAAAATCTCGCCTGGCCGTGGTGCTCTCCCCTCAAGCAGGTAGTTAGTTGCAGCGGCTGGAGTCTTCTTCAACTTTGTCACTTCGGCGCTCCAGTCTTCAGCAGTCTTCTCCATGACTGGAAACCCGTTCTCCGCACAATCAATAGCCGGCGCCAACAGATCCGCAAGCTTCATGGTGCCGTACTTTTCCAATAACCTTACCCAGCCATCAAATGCACCAGGAACAGTGATGCTTTCCATGCCGAACTCCGGCATCTTCGTAATCTTCCTCTTAGCAAAGTAATCAAGACTCAAAGCGCCTGGTGCTCGCCCACTCGCATTGAGGCCCTTTAGCTCCTTTGTTTTAGACCAGTAAACAAGCGCGAAAGCGTCGCCGCCTATGCCGGTCATCATCGGTTCCGTTACATTGAGCATGGCCGCCATCGCGATCGCGGCATCGACTGCATTGCCACCACGTTTGAGAACCTCAAGACCCACTTGCGAGGCGAGCGGTTGGCTGCTGGCAACCATTGCATGTTGGCTCCGCACAACGGATCGACCCGGCTTGACCAGGATGGTTTGGCTTTTGTCTTGGGCCAGGGGATGGATGCTTGTCATTAACATCAGCGCCATCATTGCAGTTGCAAGGCAGATTCGAGCTACTGGTCGCCGCAATGAAATGATTATCGTTCGGGGCATAAGGCGAACCTTTCCAACCAGCGTCACGCCAGGTCGGTCGATTACTGACTGTCCAAGCTTAGAAAAGTTGTGTCATCAGAATGCATCAACGCGCCAATAGTAACAAATCAGTCGGTAATTCTGGGCAATAGCGACAGCCCAGGTGACAGTTCAAAAAATTCTCGCGTGTTTAGAAATTTTTGATAATGACAGCGTCGCGGATCTGATGGCCGTGCGCGATGCGGCGGTGGCCGACATCATCCCGAAGATGAGCAAGCTCGAGGGATACAGCGACGTCGGCGGCGCGCGCATGATCTACAACCTTGGCCACGCCATCTTCGAGTTCATCGAATCGAAGTGGGGCAAGGAAGGTCTGCGGCAGTACCTGTTCGCGCTGCGCAAGTCGGTGATCGGCGGCGGCGAGGATGCGTACGAGGAAGCGTTCAAGCTCAAGGCCGAGGACTTCGACCAGCAGTTC
>Ga0207675_100004389_pt1 | contig 13630 bp, 9 predicted proteins | sample KBSSwiS42_FD_184305 | JGI IMG/M metagenome (GOLD analysis project Ga0207675, IMG submission 184305) | Switchgrass rhizosphere microbial communities from Kellogg Biological Station, Michigan, USA - KBS Switchgrass S4-2 (SPAdes) (version 2) | ecosystem: Host-associated > Plants > Roots >... | reverse complement strand
TCAACGTGCGGTCGGGTTGCGCGGCATTGCTCGAGGAACGGAACATCCGCTTGCGCTCTCGACATCGCATAGAGCGCGTATCGATAGGCCGTCATGCGCCAAAGGGTGTCCTGGGTGATCTCCGCCGGTACGGTACGAAGCCAGCGCTCGTATTCGGGATCGTTGATCATATGCCACGATACTGCGCGACCTGACCCAGAGCGTCATCGATCCGTTTCCGGCGCAATCACTTATAACCAGTCCCAGTAACCAATTACCAATCCCAGTAACCAATTACCAATCCCAGTAACCAATACCGGCTGTGTGCAAGCGACCGGAGTTCCGACGTCTCCATATCAGACCCAACCAGGAACTCCGATGCGTGCCGCTTTGCTTGCCGTTATAGCTGTCCTTTCGGGCTCAACCGCCGCCGTGGCTCAGGGAATCATCATTCCGAGACCATGCTCGGAGGCCAGGCCCTGCCCGATACCCGGACCGGGCGTGATTCAGCGCACATCCAGCCAGGTACGCGTGGAGCTGGCGGATCGTGTGCTCCGGTATCAGGTCACCGAAACCTTCCGAAATCGCGGCGGGCTGATTGGCGAAGCCGACTACATCTTCCCGATGCCTGCCGGCGCCGCGTTCGAAGCTCTCGAGCTCGAGATCGACGGCGAGCTCGTCTCGGGCGAAACGATGCCCGCCGACCAGGCGCGCCGGATCTACGAGGACATCGTTAGGCGGAACCGCGATCCCGCCCTGGTCGAATACATGGGCCGTGGCATGCTGCGGACTCGCATCTTCCCGATCCAGCCAGGCGAAGAGAAGCGTGTCGTGGTTCGCTTCCAGTCCGTGGCCGAACGCGAGGGGAACGCACTACGCGTGGACTACCTCCGCGGCTCCGGCCCCCGTGCCGAGCCCTTTGGCATCCCACGACCGCATCCGGTTCCGCTGCCCGCACCCACGCCGCGTCGAATCGACGATGACGTCGCGAGCTCTGGCGCCGCCCAGCAGCGAGTCAGCCAGGAGTCCGGCAACCTGTTCACGCTCGTCTACACGAATCGCGATGAATTCGGCAACCCCTACTCGCCGACGAACGAGCTGCGAGTCAACGATCGCGGCACCCGTCGCGAGGTGACTGCCTCGGGCGACGCGCCGCAGGTGACGATCCTGCTGCCGCTGCGGCGGACGAACGCCGCATCCGTAACGGTATTGCCGTACGCGCCCGGTTCCGAGGATGGCTTCGCGCTCATCACCATAACGCCGCCCGCGATAACTCCTCGGACCACACCGCGCGACCTCACGTTCGTCGTCGATGTCTCCGGCTCGATGCGCGGCCAGAAGATGGAGCAGGCTCGCGCGGCAGGACGTCAGCTGCTCGCCTCGCTCGGGCCTCAGGACCGGTTCCGGATCATCGACTTCTCCACCGACGTGCGAACCTTCGCGAACGGCTTCACGGCGGCGACGCGTCGCAACATCGATGCGGCGAACCGCTACCTCGACGATCTCCGCCCCGATGGATCGACCAACATCTCGGGCGCGCTCGAGGAGGCACTCGACACGTCGGCTGACGACTCACGCATGCCGATCGTGTTCTTCGTAACTGATGGTGAGCCGACGGTGGGTGAGCGCAACGCGGACCGCATCGCGGCGCTTGCGTCGCGCCTGCGTGGTCGTGCCCGTGTGTTCACCTTCGGCGTCGGCAGCGACGTCAATGCGGCGCTCGTCGAGCAGCTTGCCGTGGACGGTCGCGGGACTGCTCAGTTCGTGCGTCCCGACGAGTCGGTCGAGCGCGCGGTGACCCTCGTCGCCTCACGCATAGCGACTCCGGTCGTCACCGATGTGCGCGTTCGCGCGGAAGGCGTCCGGCTGACGAAGATGCATCCGACGCTTCCGGCCGACATCTTCGCCGGTCAGGATTTGATTCTGTTCGCGCGCTTCACTGGGGATGGCGACGGCCGCGTCATCGTCGAAGGGCGCACGCCTGATGGGCCGGTGACATGGACCGAGCGCGTTCGGTTCCCGGAGCGGGAACGGCGGAACAGTTTCGTCGCCAGACTTTGGGCAGCACAGCGCACAGGGTGGTTGTCCGCGGAACGGCGACGGAACGGCTCATCGCCCGAGCTCGATCAGGAGCTCCGTGATCTGGGGACTCGTTATGGGATCCCGACCGAGCTATCGTCGTACCTCGTGCTCGAGCCGGGGATGCAGCCGCCGACACGACGCCTCGGCAACGCCAGCGCGCAGCTCGATCAGATCGTGGTGACCGGGACGTCGGCGGGCGGCCGTCGTGACGCGCCAGCCGCTGCTCCGGCTCCGGTCGAAGCGAAACGAGAAGGGCAGTTCGAGATGGCGAAAGCGGCGGCCGCCCAGCGAGCCGCGACCACCCTGTCGGCGGTCGACTCGGTCAGCGCAGATTTCGGCGGCGCGACGACGCGTCGCGTCGGGACGCGAACGTTCAGCCTCATGGGAACGACGTGGACGGACTCACGATACTTGCCGGACATGCGCACCGTTCGAGTGAAGCCGTATTCGGCAGCATATTTCGCGCTGCTCGAGCGAGTCGATGATCTGCGGGCGCCGTTCGCCCTCATGGGCAAGGACGGAACCCCGGGCGTTGTCGTCGCGGGGCGCACGATCGCGATCGCCATCGACGCGGCGGGCGCCGAAACGTTGGCTTCGCGAGACATTGCGGCGATCGAGTCGGGCTGGTGAGCGTGCTGCTCGTCGACCCGACTGGGCGCCAGAGACACGATCGGTGAGCGCGTGAAGGACGAAGACGTCGAGCGACTGTTTCGCACCTATAACGTCGCCCTCGTGCGGTATCTGACCCGACGTCTCGGCGACCGAGACTGGGCCGAAGAGGTCGCGCAGGAGACCTTCCTGCGCGCCCTCCGGCAGGACTCGCTCTCGAGCGAACGCTCGTGGCTCTTCGCGGTCGCGACGAACCTCGTGCGTGATGAGGCGCGCAAGGACGAGCGGCGGCGGCGACACCTCGCGATTCTCGCCGAGGACGAGCGCGCCCGAGAGGAGGAGCAGCCTGAGCCGGGCACGCTCGAGCGCGCGCAGGAAGCCGCGCTGGCGCGCAAGGCGGTGGATTCACTCGCGGAGCGTGACAGGTTGGCGCTGCTCATGCGCGAGGAAGGTTTGGACTACACGGAGATCGCGGAGGCCCTGGGCTTATCGGTGGGCTCCATTGGAACGACGCTCGCGCGCGCTCGGCGGCGACTCGCCGAGGCGTATGAGGCGATGCAGGCCGAAGGGCGACGCGACGCAGCAGGAGGAGGACATGCAGCATCTTGACGAGGGAACGATCCACGCGTGGCTCGACGGGCAGCTGCCTCGAGACGAGGCGCACCAAGTCGAAGCACACGTCGCCGAGTGTCGGGAGTGTGCCGACGCGGTGGCGGAGGCGCGCGGACTGATTGCTGCCTCGTCGCGTATTCTCACGGCGCTCGACGGCGTTCCAGGGGAGGTCGTGCCGAAACAGGCGCCGTTTCGCACGGAGGCGGAGGCCGCGCGAGCTAACGCCATAGCTGACGCCGCGGCGGATGCTATTGTGCCGTTGGACCTGGTGGTACGGCGGGCGCCGCGCCGGTGGTTCAACGGAGCGTCGTTGGCTGCGGCTGCGGCGATCGTCGTGGGGATCGGGACGGTCGGACTAATGCAGCGAGCCGCCGGGCCAATACCGGCCGCGAAAGAGAGGACCGTGTCCTCGACCGCTGTGGCGGGACGATCGGAATCTGCGGCCTCGGCTGCGCCGGTCGCATCCGTTGTGCCGGCACGCGCGGCTGATTCGGTTGGCGTTGCGAGCAACGTGGTCGCCGGCGTGCCGAGCGTCGCTGGTCTGAAACGCGCCGCGGCGATCCCTAACGCCCCGAACGAGACCGCGGCCAAGAAGGAAGCCGAGCCCCAGACATTCGCTGTCACCGACTTACGTGACACCACGCTCAATCGAGGGAAAGAACCTGCGGCAAACAAACCGGCCGACGAGCTGGCGAAGGACACGAAGCAACTGGCCCAGGCGCAGCGGCTGCAGGTGGCGGCCCCGGCGCCAGCGCCGCAGGCCACGAAATTGGACTCGGCTCGACCGGATCAAGCACGCGCCGCGGCGTTCCCCGCGGGCGACCTCAAAGGGCGGGTGATCGATGCGAATGACAACGGCCTTGCCGGCGCCTCGGTGAGCGTCGAAGGTACGACCACCGCGGTCGTCACGAATACGGCGGGCGAGTTTGCTATCAGCGGTCTGCAGGGTGGCGCCCACCGGATCAGCGTTAGGCGTGTCGGGTATCAGCCGGTCGATCGTGACATCACCGTAACGCCGGGGCGGACGCTGCAGACGGACGTCGTGCTGAACGCCTCGCCGGGAGCGCTGAATGACGTCGTGGTGACGAGTGCGGCAGGAGCCGCGCCGCGGGCCGCCCCGAGTGCCAAAGCCAAGACGGCGCCAGCGCGCGCGCAGTCCGTCGATACGGCGCCGGGCGCGCCGATCACCGCGGAGCAATCCAATGCGGTGGGGTGCTACGAGCTTGGCATCACGGCGACGTCGGTGAGCCGCAACGGGTTTCGGCAGGTGCCTCGCCGCATCGCGCTCGATTCGGAGATCGTGCCCGCCAACGCCGATGGGGTGTGGTATCGCGCGCGCGACCTCGCGCGTACGAATCCGGTGGCGAATGGATTGTGGCGTCCGAGCGGTAGCGACGCGATCGAGCTCGAGTTCACGTTCGGTAGCCGGACGGCACGGATCCGCGTCGCGGGGCCGCCCGACGCGATGATGCGTGGGAGCGTGCAAGAGATCGACCGCGCCACCGCCACCGGCGAGGGAGGCAACGTCGTGGCCGTTCGCCGGTCGTGCGCACCGTGATGGTTGTCATCCCGAGCCGTCAGGGACACTGCGCCGCCTAACGGCGTATTCCCTTCAGCCCGCGCCTCACCCACTCAGCGAGGTCCGGGTCGTCGGCGACGGCGTCCGCAGGGACCAGCACCCAGGTGCCCATGGGCGCCTCGCCGCCCGGCGCGAACGGTTCGATTCCGGGCCGCTCGAGCAGCATTGAATACTCGTCGGCCGGGGTTTTTACGAGCATCCCATCGCCCCACACGATCACGAACGTCGACTTGCCGGCGAGGAACCCGCGACCGCCGAACACGTTCTTCTGCCTAACGGTGCGCTCGCCGATCTGCGCGAGCGTGTCGGCCACGCGCTCGACGAGTCCCGCGTCGTAGGTCATGGTCCGCTGTTACTCCGTCACCATGTCCGCGACTCCGTCTCGCCTCAGTGACCGCAAGACGGCAGCGCCCGTGACGAGCGCCCCGCCGACGAGCAGGACGTAGAACGTGTAGACGCGCCACCAGAGCAGCGCCGCCCCGAGAAAGGCCGCTGGAATGTGATCGTTGAGCGCGCCGCGGAACGCGAGCTCGATCAACCCTCCGCCCGCGGGAGCCGGCGACACAGCGCCGCCGTAGTAGATGGCGAGGGGCCAGAGTACGAGTGGACCGATCGCCGTCCGCGCGCCGAGGGCAAAGACGATGATCGGCAGAATCGTCAAGCGCATCAGCACGTGCAGGATGGAGAACACGAGCGACGAGGCCATGAACCACCACCGCGCGCTGCGCATCTTCGTCACGTTGGCGCGCAAGTGTCGGAGCGAGAGCTGCACGGCGTGCCATCGCCGATCGCTCATCCCCAGCCGCGGCAACCACGCGGGCGCCGGACCGTCGGCCCATCGCCGAGAGGCCGTGTAGCCAATCACCCCAAGCCCGATCACCAACGTCGAATACCCGCCCACCAGCGCCACGAGCCCGTGTACCGCGCTCGATGCGCTGCCGAGCGCGAACGCCAGCGCGACCGCCAGTGCCGCGAGGGATAGCATCTCGAGAAACAGCTCCAGAAACAGGATCACGAGCGCGTCGGCGACTGGGAGCTCCGCTTCACGCAGGATCAGGAATCGCGCCGGTTCCGCCCCGGACCGCGCCGGCGTTATTGCGGCACCGAAGTCACCGCCGAGCGACGCACGCATGGACGTGCGTAGGTCGAGCGGGATGCGCAGCGCCGCGCCGCTCAGCCGGATCTTGATCGATCGGCAGAGCAGCTCGAGGAACGCGGCAGTGAGGCATGCGAGGTGTCCCCAGAGAGGGAGACCAACTCGCGCCCCTTCCTCCAACCAGCTCGATCGGATGATGTAGACCGATGCGCCAAAGGCCAGCAGGAAGGAAATCGCGGTGAGGATCCACCGCCGTGGCGTCATGCGCTACCAGCCTCGCTTCCACTCCAGCGCCGACATCCGATTTGTCCCCGGGTAGGGAACCGTCGGGCCTTTGATCGTCCGCCACAGGATATGGTTGAACGCCTCCTCGTCGGCCACGTCCTCGAAGTCGAAGTCCAGCTTTCCCGACTCGCGCGCGTCGCGCCCGCCTGATGGATTCTTCGCGTCGAGCGATACAGACGGCACGAGCGCGGTGTACGGTTTGAGGTCCGGCTCCTTCGTCCAGATCTCACGCAATGGCCGACCGTAGTGATCGAACTGCGACAGCGCGTCGAGCCGGAGCACTTCCTCGATCGTCGCGAGCACATCGGTGGTATTCGTGAAGCGGTGAGTCGTCCCGGCTCGTGAATACGCCGAGATCATGAGCAGGACCGATCGGTGCGAGTCGACGTGGTCCGGTCCGTTCTGCGCGTCGTCCTCGAGCACCGCGATCAGCGTGTTCTTCCAGAACGGCGACTTCGAGATCGCCTCGACGATGCGGCCGAGGGCGAGGTCGTTGTCCGCCATGTAGGCCTGGGGCGTGGGCGAGCCGGCGCGCGCGCCCGCCGTGTGATCGTTAGGCAACCGCACGATCACGAGGGAGGGCATCGCGCCGCGCTGTACGTACTGCTGGAACTCCCTGAGCCAGATGTCCGCGCGGCGCTGGTCCGGAATGTCCATGTCGAACGATGGGAAATCGCGGTTCGTATTCGCAGCCAGGAACGGCTTGGTGCCGCGATATCCCGACGGCATCGCCGCGTTCGGATTCGCGCCCTCGGGAACGACGAACTCGCCATAGTTGCGGAGCGTGAGTCCCTTACGCTGCACGAGGTCCCAGAGATAGCCGTTCGCCGGTTCGGCCGCGTCCTCCGCACCCTCATCGGACGGGACGCTTCCGCGGTTGGTGCCCTCGTAATCGTACGTGCGCCCGCGGTCCGAGTAGTTGGAAGGCACCGTCTTCTCCAGATAATCCGTCGCGTATGCGGCCATCGACCAGTTGTGTCCATCCGGGCTGACTTCGGCGTTGACGAAAAACCGATCGAACAGGCCGAACCGCTCAGCGAGTGCGTGGTGGTTCGGCGAGTTGGCGCGTGGAAAGAATACGAGGGATGTGTCGCCGTCGCCTTGCGTCAGGTCGCCCAGCACCTGGTCGTACGTCCGATTCTCCTTGATGATGTAGACGACGTGCTCGAACGGTGGGTACGGCGCGTCACGCTTGACGTCCCGCCAACCGTTCGCTCGCTCGACTCGCTGCGTCAGGCCCGCCAGCTCTGCGCCGCTGACGCGCGCGATCGGCGCGGCCATGACCGACCCGTCGAGCTGACCGAGGGTGTACGTCCGCGGCCGCGTCGTGTGGACGCCGGTGCCCGGATGCGGATAGTCGCGGTTCGGGGACGTGCCCCTTCCTTTGCCGTTGGCAACGAGGAGCGTGTCACCCGCGGCAATGACCGCGGTGGGATACCATTCCGTCGGAAGTCGGCCCGCCAGGCTGTCGCGCCCGGTGGCGGTGGCGACGCCCGATGTGTTCGCGGAGAGGTCGAAGATACCGATCGCGTTGTTGTCCGCCTCCGCCACGAACAGTCGCGTCCCGGCAGCGTCGAGCGCGAGCGCGTTAGGCGTGCTGCCCTCACGCGGGCCGGCCGGCGGCGCGTCGTTGAGCTCAGCGATGACGCGCTTCGCCCGTGTATCGACCACCGTGATCCGGTCGGTGCTTCCGGACGCGACGAAGAGACGTGAACCATCGGCCGAGAGCGCGAGCGCGGATGGATGGCGCCCGACGCGCAGCCGGCCATCGTTGTCGAGCCACCCGTCGCTGTTCGGCTTGAAGATCGAGATCGTGTTTCCGCCCCATGCCGACACGAAAACGCGGCCATCCGGCGCGACCGCGACGCCGTATGGGTAGCGCTCGGTGGCGAACCGTTGCACCACGCGCTTCGACGCGACATCGATCACCGCAAGCGAGTCGAAGAGGTTCTCGGCCACGTAAAGTCGTTTGCCGTCCCCCGACACGCCGATGCCGGCCGGATACGACGTGCCCGATCGGTTCGGCTGTTTCACTGCGAGAGGGAAGCTGTCCGCGAGCGTCGCGCGGCCGGCGGCCCAGTCGTATCGGTAGACCGCGTCCTGGTTGCCGCCGGACGTGTACAGCGAGCGACCATCGGGGGCGAACGCGAGTCCGAGGAACGTCGCCGGCTGCGACACCGTTTGCGAGACCTGGCCGGTTTGGCGATCGATTACCTGGATGCCTTGATCGCGCCACCCGTTGAGCAGCACCACCACGTGTCGCCCGTCTGGAGCGAGCGCCATGGCGAGCGGCATCGACCCCACAGGCCAGGATGTCCTGACCGGGTCCAGATGGGCTCCGGTGGGGAGCCGCGGTTGGCCGTTCAGCTCATTCGCCGACGCCTTGGTATGCGGTGCTTGTTGGCAGGCAACGAGGACCGAGGCGACGCCAACAGTGAGTGAGCGGAAAGGCAGGTCGGGCATGAGGGCACGGTATCGGGGTCGGTCGGAGTCGCTGGGAAAGTCCCCAAGTTGGTCTGCAAACGCCAGCCCGTTTGTAGGCGGCTTTCGGCTGGCGGTTGGCGAGTGGGACTTCAGGGATTGGGGACTCGGCCGGGATTCCGTTACTTGGGGCTGGCGTATAGAGGATTTCTAAAGCCGAGTCGCCCGTCGCCCGTCGCCTGCCGCCTGCCGCCCGTCGCCAAGTAGTTTCAAGCAAAGCCGTCCGCGGCGGCATCCTAATTCCGGGATGCCAACGAACCTGGCCCGGAAACACTCGACCGATTCCATGACCGCGGTCCCACCCGCGAACGGGAGCCCGGAGCGCGAAGACGACGCGCGGTTGATCGAGCGTGCTCGATCCGGCGACGTCGATGCCTTCGAGCACGTGTACCGGCGCGAGGTGGGACGCGTTTACGCGCTGTGCCTGCGGATGACCGCGGACGCTCCACGGGCGCGAGAGGTGACACAGAGCGTGTTCATCCGCGCCTGGGACCGGCTCGGTTCGTTTCGGGGGGATTCGCAGTTGTCCTCATGGCTGCATCGGATCGCCGTGAACGAGGTCCTTGTCGAGGCACGAACGGACCGACGACGGCGGGCGCGGGTAGTTCTGGCTGACGATCGCAGCGACGAACAGACCGGAGCACAGTTGGATGCTCCCATTGAAGTCGGAATCACGCTACCGGAGGATACCGAGACCAGAATCGACCTGGAGAGGGCCATATCGGCGCTCCCGGCTGGTGCTCGCACCGTGTTCGTGCTCCATGATATCGAAGGATACCGCCATGAAGAGATTTCCCGTATGACCGGATCGGCGGAAGGAACACTGAGGGCTCAGCTGCACCGCGCCAGGAAGCTGCTGATGGAGGCACTGTCACGATGAGTCAGGATCGGGAGCATCCAGATTTCGAGGTACTCAGCGATCTTCTCGACGGATACCTGAGCAAAGACGATGCGGAGGTCGTCTCGGAGCACCTTTCCGTTTGCATGACCTGCGCGGAGACGTACAGGTCCCTTCAAGGCTTGGTATCCTCTGCGAGCGCCTTGCCGAAATCCGTGCTACCCCCGGAAGACATCTGGAGTGAGCTCCGGAAATCGCTAGAGGAACGCAAAGAGGTCGTGCTCCCGACTTCCAGGCGTGTCGCCGACCGTGAATCTAGGAGCATACATGCTCGGCGACCGTCAGGGCGAATGGTAGCCGTGCTAGCTGCAGCGGCCGTAATTCTAATTGTTCTGTCCTCCGGGATCACGGCGCTCGTGCTACGAAACGGCACCCGCGAGATGGCGGGCAGCGGAGCCACGCTGACACCCGCCCAAGCCCCGTCAATCGTGCTGCCGGCCGGATTCCGGCAGACGGAAAACGAGTTCAATAGGACGATCGAGGAGCTCCAGCAAGCGGTCGATACCCAGCGTGGCCAGCTGAGCCCCGAGACGATCCGAACCGTGGACCGAAGCCTGGCAGTCGTCGATTCGGCGATCGCCGAAGCCCGAGCCGCCTTGCTGGCGGATCCGAACAACCAGATGCTGGTAGACCTCCTGTCGGCCAGTTATCAGAGAAAGCTGGACCTGCTCCGCCGCACATCGGAGCTTGGGTCTCGAACCTGATATCGTGAACACACCAATGACCTTGGACCTGGCGGGCCGGCGGATCCATCTCGTGGGTTGGCGGCGAAGCGTTGCCGCCGCCGTGGTGGCAGCGCTGCCCTGGGCGCCGGCGGCCGCTCAGAAACAAACCTCGCCAGACGCCGGAAAGCTCAAATCGAGCGGCCGAATGGCCGTAGAGCGACGGTACGCCATGGCACCGGACGCTTCTATCCGTGTTGCCGGGGCTATCTCCAACCTTCGCATCGTCGGCTGGGACCGCGATTCCCTCGTGATCACCGGAACCGTGCCGGTCGGCTCGCGCTTCGACGGCGGCATCGCTGCCGCGGCCACCGGACCGAGTCGCGGAGCGAAGTTCTTCGTCGAAGGGGCCACCGATGTGTTTCCGACGGCGGCCTCGCTCGAGGTCCGCGTGCCCACCAAGGCGCGGGTGTGGGCGAAGAGCGGCAGCGCCGACATCGACGTCTCGGGTGTGACCGGCGGCCTGGATCTCAACATCGTCGGCGGGTCGGTCACGGTGCAGGGGACGCCCCGAGAGCTGAACATCGAGTCGATGGATGGCGACGTTCGCGTGCAGGCGGGCGCGTCGTGGCTCCGCGTGAAGACCGCCACGGGGAACGTCGACGTTCGCGGTGGCAGCGAGGACGCCGGCGTTTCGACGGTGAGCGGGACGGTTCGCGTATCAGATGGGCGCTACGAGCGAGGAAAGCTCGAGACGGTGACCGGCGAGGTCATCTATGACGGAGAGGTCGGGAACAAGGGTTCGGTGGACATCACCACGCACAGCGGAACGATCGAGCTGCGCCTTCCGTCCCGGCCGAACCTCGAGCTCGACGCCGTGACCGTCACGGGGACGATCGAGAATGGCGTGACGTCGTCGAGGCCCATTCCGGGCCGCGAGGGCCGAGGCATGGAGCTTGGCTTCTCATCAGGCAACGGCGACACGCGAATCGTCATCCGCAGCTTCAAGGGAAACGTGGCGCTCAAGCCGCGTTAGGCTCCCCGGGCGCGGAGCGCCTCACTGACCTCCGCTCACTGATCGCGCCGGGCGTAGACCTCGAACCAGGGTGCGCCGTCGCTGTCGAGCGCCGCGAGCGTCTTCACCGCGGTCTTGATCATCCGCTCCTCTGCCGCGGCCCATCCGCGCGTCCACTCGTCGGCAATGGGCACGAGCGCGTCACCATGCGCGCGCACTACATCGAAACCGGTGTCCTCGAGAAGCAGCGTCATCGACGCGATCGTGAACCCGTGCCGATACGGGAAGCCGAGCAGGTTATTGTGCGCGAGCAATGCGCGCGCGATCGGGCCCGCGATGCCATCCAGTCGCCGACGAACGGCCGCGTAGAAGGCGCCGTTCGGTACACGGATGGCGAGCACGCCGGTCGGTTGCAGCAACCCATGCGCGGCGCGGGCCGCGGCTCGCGGGTCGGGCAGTTGGTCGAAGCAGTTCCAGATGGCAACCGCGTCGAATGGCGTTCCCGTGCGGAACGAGACGAGGTCGCCCGAGGTCACGGGGAAGCCGAGAGCGCGCGCGAAGTCATTCGCCGCCTCGTTGACGTCGAGGCCCTCGAACTGCCAGCCGGCCTTTCGTGCGGCGCCGAGAAACCCGCCGGCGTAGCTGCCGACCTCCAGTCCGCGCCCGATGTGTCCGGCGACATCGGTGAGACGCGATACCTGAGCGCTATACGTGGTCTGCTGCGTGTCGTACAGCGCCTGGAGCGTTTCGAGTGATGGCGTCTCGTCGGCGTAGGCCTCGGTGACTTCGAACGCCCGCTCGCGCGGATTGCGAAACACCGTTTCGCATCGCGCGCATTGCACGATCCGGAGTGGTGTTGGTTGGGAGAACGTGACGCGATCGGTCAGTCGCTCGGGCGGCGTTTCGTCACGAAGCCTGCGCGTGTGGAAGCCCCAGAGGGCTTCGACCTCTTCCCGGATTTCATCCGCCCCGGCGATCTCGTGTGAGTCTGCACTGTTGCATACGGGGCAGCGAGCGAGTTCGTAAGCGATCGAGTGCATTGCCAGCGGCAGTAAGGCAGCATGCGTGCCGTCGTGTGGGCGGGGCCAAGGCTGCCAGCGATCGGCCGGCGCGAGAGGCGGCAACGTGCGCCACGTCACAACGCCAGCCAGTTCTTTGGTTTCCCAATCGTGCTGACCCAAAAAAAGAACGGCCGCTCGCGTTAAGCGAGCGGCCGCCAGGGTCGTGCGGTGCTCCGGACGGGCTTAGAACTTGATGCCGAACGTGAACGGCATGAAGTTCATGTTGCTGCCGTCGGCGAAGACCGAGTTGAAGCGGGTTTCGACGAACGACTCGAACCCACTCAGGTGGAAGGTCAGGCCGGCGCCCGCGTTGAGGCCCATCTTCGTGTCCGACTGGCTGGCGGTGACGCCATCGAATTCGGCCGATGCCTTCACGCGATAGATCCCGAGACCGCCGATCGCATAGGGGCGGATCGAGGCCGCCTTGTCGCCGAACGGCATCACGGCGTTTCCGACGAGGTTGAGCATGCTGAAGTTGCCATCGAGGCCGTCGATCCCGGAGTCCTTGAGGCCGTTGTGGTTATACGCGATCTCACCGCGCCAGCTGACGGGCATCGACTTTGGCGTGTACTCGAACAAGCCGCCGATGTGGTAACCAGCGTTCGCGGCATCGCCGAAGTCCCCGAGCGGCATGGACGCGCCGAGGTCGCCGCCGAACTTGTACGATTTCCCAACACTCTGAGCCTGTGCCGTCGCTGCGATCAGCAACGCGCCGCCCGCCATCACGGCGCGGCCGAAAAACCGGTGCATGAGAATCTCCTGTGAAAGGTTTGCGCGGTTGACTCCGCCGCGCCACGCACGAATCCGGCGACCCGCGCGCGTTAGGCATTCACGTCCTCGGACGGCCATGGTGTTCGACGCGGGATCGTGATTCGCGTCGTGCCGCGCCTCCACGCCATCGTGTCCAGAGCCGGCGAGCAGGTGACGGGCAATTGCCATCCTTCCACCTTGAGACGAACTGATCGAGAAAAGGTCGCAACAAAAACGGTGGTCGCCACCCGAGTGTGTTGGGCGCCACACGACCTAACGCCGCCGAGCTGCACGGTTGCGGCATAACGCGAGCGGCCCAAACGTGCGATGCATCACGATCAGTTCCCGCCAAAACACACGGCCGCGATTCTCCCTGTGAGAATCGCGGCCGATACTGTGTGATCCTGATCCCAACACATGTTGCGCGGTCCGGCGGTCCGGTCGCGCGAGCGTCCGTCGTTAGAACTTGAAGCCGAACGAGAGCGGGATGAAGTTCGTGTTGCTCTCGTCGGTGAATGCCG
>Ga0207675_100004388_pt1 | contig 13635 bp, 17 predicted proteins | sample KBSSwiS42_FD_184305 | JGI IMG/M metagenome (GOLD analysis project Ga0207675, IMG submission 184305) | Switchgrass rhizosphere microbial communities from Kellogg Biological Station, Michigan, USA - KBS Switchgrass S4-2 (SPAdes) (version 2) | ecosystem: Host-associated > Plants > Roots >... | reverse complement strand
CCGCGGAGCGTTCCCTGCTCGTCGAGCTGAACCACGTACGAGGCAAGCACGTCGGTCGTGTTCGGTATGCGCGAGAGCTCCAGCACGTCCACCAGGACCTCCCAGAACTCGCCGTCCCATTCCAGGCCCGTGATCGCCTCCGGCGTGTAGCCGGTGAGCTCGTGGACCGTGGTCAGAGCGGCCTGACCCAGCTCCGCCGCGGACAGCCGGCCGTCATTCGATCCTGCCATGACTCTCCTCTCCGGCCAGCCCGCGGATCCACATGAGCCGCTCGATCAGCGCATCCTCGGCCGCCGCGATCTCGTCCTCGTCCAGCGTGCCGGTCTGCCGCGCGGCGTCGAGGTCCAGCAGGCCCTGTCTGATCGCGGACTCGTCGTACAGCTCGTCCTCCGCCTGCTCTTGGATGCGCTCCGCCAGCCAGACCGTCCCGCGAACGGGAGCGAGCGGGAGCGTCAGCAGGCCGCTGATCAGGCCCATGCCGCCGTCCCCGGGCTCAAGTCGGTCTCCGCGAAGGTATACGGCGGGAGCGGCCCGACGTAGGTGAGCGTCACCCGCTCCGCGAGGTTCTCCCGGAGCAGTCCGACCGCCTCGCCGAAGGTGTCCATCTCGGCGCTCTCGACGAGGAAGGCGAGCTTGAAGGCGCCGTTCTGCGACGAGATCTCCTCCGCGCGCGCCGACACGGCGAACGGCTCCAGCCGCGCCATCGCGAGCGCGGTGTCCTGCTCACGGCGAGCGGCGATCTCAGCCGCCACGAGCTCGCCGAGCCTGATCCGGTCGTAGTAGCCCGCGCTGTCGGACACCCTGCTCACGCGATCGCGAAGCGCGGCGACCTGGGGTGATGTTCGCACCACCTCACGGAGCAGCTGCTGCTCGTCGTAGTCGCCCCTGACGTTCAGCTGCACGCGCCCCGCGAGCTCATCGAGCATCTCGGTGAGCCGCTCGGCGTTCGGCTCAAGGAGCTGCTCGCGCACCGCGCGGTCCCCCTCGAGCACGGTGCCGAAGCGGACCGGCAGCACGGTCGCGCTCTTCGACGCGTCCTCGAGCACGCGCCAGTGCGCGCGAACCTCGCGCGCGGCTGCCAGCTCCTCCGACCCGAGCGTGCTCACGAGCGCGGCCAGCCCGGCGTGCTCGACGGTCCGCACGTGCGCCTGCTCGACGCCGTCGGCGGAGACGTTCGGGGCGTCGGCGCCCGCGAGGACGCCGTAGACGTAGACCCTTGCGTCCGCCTGCGGCACTAGCTGCTCTTCCGGCTGCGCGAGCGCGAGGACGAGGAGCCTGACGAGGACCTGCGCCGCGAGCTGCTCGACTGCTTCTTGTCGTCGTCGTCATCGTCGTCGCCGCCGCCGCTGATGGCGTCCTTCACGCCCTCGAGCGCGCCCTTTGTCTTCGATTGCGCGCCCCCGGAGGTCATCGACTCCATGAGCTCCGGAAGCCCCTGTGAGTCGTCGGCCTGCTGGATGTCCAGCCGTCCGACCGCTTCGGCGAAGCGGAGATAGGTGTCGACGCTTGCGATCACGATCCGCGCGTCGATCGTGAGGATCTCGATCCCGATCAGCGATACCCGCACGTAGGCGTCGATCACGAGGCCCTTGTCCAGGATCACGTCGATCACGTCCGCGAGGCCGCTGGGGCGCGGACGCTCCAGATACCCCCCGCCTGACCTTGCTGCTGCCGCCATTAGTTCCCCTTCTCAGGTCGTGGTTCAGGTCTCGTCCGACTCTTGGGTCGGCAAGGGTTCCTCGTCGCGGTTCATCAGCTGCGTCCGGATGTGCGACCGGTTCTTCGCCAACGCCCGCGAGATCTCGAGCTTGCGAATGCCGTGCAGGTAGCCGATGACCCAATCGAGCTGCTGGAGCGCGTCCTCGGCCGCCTTGCGGTAGCGGTCCGCCTCCTTCTCCTTGGGGTGGTCGGCGTACTTCTTGTCGTCGTCGCCTTTGGCCATCGGGTCCCTCCGCGCCGGCTACCGGCTGCCTGCCTTCGCCTTCTTCGAGCCGGCCCGCGAGGAACCGGCCTTCTTCGAGCTCGAGCTCGACTTCGCCCGCGGGCTCGACTTGCTTCGCGAGCTCGTCTTGGAGCCGCCCGAGCTCGACTTCGCGCGCGGGCTCGACTTGGCGCGCGAGCTCGTCTTGCCCCGCGCGCTGGTCTTGGAGCCGCTCGAGCTCGCCTTGGATCTGCTCGCGCTGGACTTCGGTGTCGTGGAGCCCGACTTCGCGCGGCTGGAGCTGGACTTCGATCCGCTCGAGCGCGCCTTCGAGCCGCTTGAGCTCGACTTGGATCCGCCGGAGCTCGACTTCGAGCCGCTCGAGCGGGGCTTCGAGCCACTTGACCTGGATCGGGAGCTCTTCGAGCTGCCGCCGCGGCGTTCCTTCGAGCTGCCGCCGCCGCGCTCGTCGGAGTCCTTCCCGGACTCCTTCACCGGCGGCTCCGGCGGCTGCGACAGGGGGTCGATGACCCTCGTCTCGTCGTCGTCCGTCCTCGTGAACAGCGGCGGGGGCTCGCGGTGGGCGCTCAGCATGCCCATCACGTCGGGCACGACGTCGCTTCCCGAGGCACGATGGCCGTTCGAGTCGAGGTCGAGACCCTCGGCCGCCTGTTCCACCGCCAAGCCGTCAGGCGGCACCAATGCCGCCTGCTGCTCTTCCGCATCCGGCTCGGCGCCGCCACCGCCGTCTCCGTCGTCCTCGTCGTCCTCGTCGTCCTCGTCGTCGGGCCAGTCCTCGCCCTCGTCGTCCGGACCGTCGTCTGCCTCCGCCTCGGGCTCGTCGTCGTCGGGCTCCTCCTCGTCGTCGGCCTCGTCGTCGTCGGCCTCCTCGTCGTCGGAGTCCTCTTCGGCGCCCTCGTCCTCGTCGGCCTCCGCCTCGGGCTCTTCCTCAGCCTCCGCCTCGGGCTCTTCCTCGTCCTCGTCGTACTCCTCGTCCTCGTCGCCCTCCGGCTCGTCCTCGCCCTCGTCGTAATCCTCGTCCTCGTCGAGCTCGTCGTCGTCGGCGAAGTCGTCGGGGCCGAGGTCGTCCTCGTCCTCGTCGCCCAGGCCGAAGTCGGCGAGCCGGTCGCGCATCCGGTCGGGCGCGTCGCGAACCATGCTCGGTAGGCGCGTGGCCTTCCCTAGCATCGAGAGGGCGTCGAGCTTGCTCAGCTTCGGCCCCTGTGACCTGGCCACCTGGACCGCGCCGACGAGCGCGGCCCCCGCCGCCATCGCCTTCAGTCCGCGATGACGGCTGCGGTGGTGAGCCTCGTCGTGCCCGAACGCCGGGCTGTCGCCCTCCAGCGCCGCTTCGATTGCCGAGGCGACGACCTTGTTGATGTCAACGCCCACCTATGCCTCCTCTGGGATCGCTAGGAGCGCGAGCCGCTCTTCTTGCGGCTCGAGCCGGAGCGACTGCCGCTGCTGCCGCCGTTCGAGGAGGACGAACGCGACTTCGCAGTCGTCCGCCGGCTGCTGCCCGAGGAGCCGTTCGACGAGCTCTTGCCGCGGCTCGACGCAGAGCGGCCGCGCGAGCTCGAACCCGAGGTCTTGGACCGCGAGCCGGAGCCCGACGACTTCGACTTCGAGCTGGAGCCCGACTTCGACCGGCTCGATGCGGAGCTGCGCCTGCGCGAGCTCGACGACGAGCGCTGCTTCTTGACCTCGCCGTCCTCGATCGTGCCGCGCCAGGCCCCGTCTTCTTCCTCGTTCATCATCACGTACGCCTTGAAGCGCGCGAGGTCCGCTCGGACCGCCCGCTTCACGTGGCGCATGCCGCGGGCCGCCTTCTCGATCAAGCCGCCCGGCTCGAGGTCGAGGTTGACCTCGACGCGGGTGAGCCGCGGCGCGACCTCATGGAAGGTCACGACACCAGTGTGCGTGACGCCCTCGCTCACCTTCCACTTGATGCGCTCGTCTGGCCGCTGCTCGACGATCTCGGCCTTGAACTCTCTGGTGAAGCCCCAGATCTTCGTCTTGAAGGAGACGTGGGTCTCATCCTCCTGCGACACGCTCTGCAGGCGGTGCATGAACTTCGGCCACTCCTCGAACTGAGTCCATTCGTTGTAGACGTTCTTGATCGGGGCGCCGATGTCGACCGACTGCTGGACGGGCATGCGCCGGCCCTTCCCGGCGCCCTCGGCGTCGTTCTTCTGACCGCTGTCGCCGTCTCCGTCTCCGTCTCCGCCGAGGCCGGGGATCGCGTCCTTGCCGGGGAGCGCACCCTTCGCGGCCTTCGCAGCGATACCGCCCGCGCCGCCGGCCTTGTCAACGGTCTTGTCGACGCCTTCCTTCAGACCCTTTCCGACGGTCTCCTTGGCGCCGTGAGCAAGCTTGCCCGCGCCCTTCGCCGCCAGCGGCACCAGCAGCGCCAGGCCGGCTCCGGCCGCTAGGCCCTTCGCTCCTGAGAGCGAGCCGTTCTTGCTGCTCTTGCGAGCATTGGACGCAACAGTCTGTGCCGCGTCGCGCGCCGCGCTCCCAAGTGTCTTTCCAATCACATCGCCAAGATCCGTGGCCACCGTAGTCCTCCCTGAATTAGCTCTCCGCACGAACTACCCACGGATATGCAGCGGAAACCAGTGTTGGCCAGCTTGCATGCGAAACGGGGACGTTTCTCAACGATTGAGGTATGAGGCAATTGCCTCAACCTCGGACCCCACCGGATGGCCCTTCGGAAGGAGCATCTCGCTCGCGGCGACGTTGTAGAGCCTGCCTGGGTCGAGCTTCTCCGGCCCTGAGTAGAACCTGCCGCCGGCGGCCAGCTCGCGAAGCTGTTGGCCAGTCAGCTGCGCCCGAACCACGGGGTGGTCGTAGGCGAGTGCCTCCGCCACCTCGGCGTAGGTGACCGGCCCCGGGCCGATGTCGGCGCGCAGGGCGCCGGGATCGACGACGGCAGCGTCGGCGCGCGCGAACTCCCGCTCCGCGTCCGCCGCGAGCGTGCCGAGCTCCCCGCCCGCGCGCGTGAGAGCGTGCGTCGCCGGTGCGAGGACCTTGGTCGCGAGCGGCGCCACCCGCGTCCGGTACCGCTCCACGAGCCGCGCCACCGGTCCGTCGCCCGCCACGTCGTGCGGCGTGGGCGGCACCCGGCCGGTCTTCGCGACAACGTCGCCGGTGCGCCTGTCGATCGTGAGGTCGACCAGGTCGTACGCGATGCCGTAGGAGAGCGCTTCGACGACCAGCTTGTCGCCTGACCCATCCGCGTTGGGCACGCGGATGTCGAGCCGCGAGTGGCTGTGCCCGGCGATCACGGCGTCGACCTCCGGGCTCATCTCGCGCGTCTCGTCGACGATCTCGCCGACGAAGTCGGGGGCGTCGGACTCGTCCTGCGACGGGCCGCCGGCGTGCGCGAGCACGACGATCGCCCGCACACCCTTGCGTTGCAGCACCGGAACCCAGCGGTTCACCGCGTCGGAGATGTCCGTGAAGCGAAAGCGCGCCGCGTACCGCTCGAGGAGGAACTTCGGCGTCGAGGGCGTGGTCACGCCGATGAAGCCGACCCGGACCCCCGCGCGCTCGATCACCGCGTAGGGCGGGAGCCTCAGCTCGCCCTCGCGGTCGATGGTGTTGGCGGCGATGTACGGATACGCGGCGCCCGCATAGGTGGCCGATGAGGTGTTCACGAGCCGCCCGTCCGCGTCGCGCTTGAGCGCAGCGAGGCCCGTCCGCCGGCCGCCGCGCAGGATGCGGATCAGCTCGTCGCCGCCCTCGTCGAACTCGTGGTTGCCGAGCGTCCCGACGTCGAAGCCGAGCTCGTTGGCAGCCTCCATCGTCGGCTCGTCGTGGAACCAGCTCGAGATCAGCGGCGTGGCGCCGATCATGTCGCCCGCGTGGACGCGGATGGTTCGGCCCCGAACCGTTGCGCGATCCATGTGAGCCTTCAGCCACGCGGCGCCACCCAGTCCCGGGCGCGGCGCCTCCAGGTGACCATGCAGGTCGTTCACCCCGAGGAGCCGAACCTTCACGAGGTTGCCCGATCCGCTCGACTCGGCCGGCGGCGGTGACTCAGCGTTCGCGTACAGCCCGAGCAGCGCCACGAGGAGCGCGGCCACGAACGCAGCCGCGCCGGGCAGGAACCGGGTCATGAACCCCTGAACGGGCCGGATACCTCGTAGATCGCCCCCGGGCCCGGCATCCCGTCCTTGCCGAACGCGCGCTGCGACGAGAAGTACATCCGCGTGCCCGACGGGTCGAAGGTCACGCCCGTGAGCTCCGACCCGACGTGGTCGGGCCCGGTGACCGAGAGGAACTTCGACACACGGCCAGCCCGGTCGATCAGGCCGATGTCGATCTCGTTCGTCGCGATGTCCTCGCAGACGAACACCTCGCCGGCGTGGTTGGCGGTCAGCTGGTCCACCCGCATCAGCGGCGCCGGCTCCCCGGGGGCGAGGGCGTCGTAGATCACATCGATGCGCTCCCGCGCGACGTCGTACGCGTACACGCGGCTGTCACCCGTGGTCGATACGTACACGAGGCCGTCGTCGTGCCAGATTCCCTCGGCGCGCTTGAAGCGCGTGCTGCCGCGCACCTGCCTGCGCGTGTCCACGCGGCGAGCGCCGGGGTCGGGCACCTCGCGCCAGCTCACGGCTCCGCCACGCCCAACGGTCGCGATCTCGAGCAGGCCGTCGCTCAGGTCGTGCCAGCGCGTCGGCGTGAAGCGGTAGAGGCCGCCGTCCATGAGGTCCTCGGTCAGGTAGATGCGCCGGCCGTGCGGGTCGACCGCGGCGGCCTCGTGCTTGAACACGCCCATGGCGGCCCGGCTGAGGGCGCGCCGCCTGCCCGCGGGGTCGCACTCCCAGACGAGCCCGCCCATGACCTCCTCACAGGAGAGCCAGGTGCCCCACGGCGTGCCGCCTCCCGAGCAGTTTTGCGTCGTGCCGTCGAGTATCCGGTACGCGGAGTGTGTCCTGCCGGACGCGTCGAAGCGCATGGCAGAGGCGCCTCCCCGCAGCGTCTCCGAGTTCGAGACCAGCACCCAGCCGCCGTCCTCGGTCGGGAACGTGGCCATCCCGTCTGACGCCTCATGCCAGCGGTAGCTCGTCCCGGGCACCGGCTCGCGCCCGCGCGCAACAAGGCGCGAGTCGAAGCCCTCAGGCAGTCGGATCCCGAGCTCGTTGGGCGGACGCCGCGGGCCGTAGCCCACGCGGGGGCTGCGAGCCGCGGAGCCGGCAGCGCCGAACACGTCCTCCCAGAACGCCGCGCCCAGCCCCACCACGGCCGCGGCGCCGATCCCCATGCCGATGAACTCGCGCCGCGTTCCCGCCACGGGTCCTTAGTCTCGGCCAGCCGGTCGCCGCGCCGGTGAACGACCTGTGGCCAGCGCGTAAAAGGCCTGTAACCGAGCGCTATTTGAGCGCCAGCTGCAGGTCGCGGCCGAGGCGCTTGTAGTCGCCGCGCACGCGCTTCGTCATCACGGCGACGAACACCACCTTGCCGCGACGGACCCAGACGAGCCGGTTGCTGTGCCGCGAGGCGAAGAAGAGGCCCTTGGCGATCCGCTGGCGCCGCGGGTAGGCGCGCCGGAACGCCCGCGACGGCGCCGTGCTCAGCGCCAGCTCCACGCGCCCGGCGCGCGAGCGCTTCGAGAACACGGCCGCCACGCGCCCGGTGCCGCCCTTCGTGCACCAGACCTGCGCCATGCGCGTGCGCCGTGCGGGGCGCACGCGGACGCGGCGAGCCAGCGCGCGGCGAGTCGCGCCCAGTCGCACGCGCGCGACGCTCCGCGACCGGACCGCCGGGGAGCGCGACAGGCACACGGCGCTCCGGCGCCCGCCGCCCGCTGGCGACGTGGGTGGCGCGGCCGGGATGCTCGAAACGGGCTGGCCGAGCGCCTTCATCACGGACCGCGCCATGCTCGCCTCGCCCTTCGCGTTCGGGTGCAGGGGATAGGCCGGCTCCGTGGGCACCAGGCCCTCGAACCAGCGCTCCGGCGGCAGCTTGCAGACATCGTGCCCGCCGCTGTCCGCGTAGGTGTCGACGTAGCCGGCGTTGTTCGCGGCCGCCTGGCCGGCGATCATCGCGTTGATGCGGACGATCAGCTCGTCGATGTAGCGCACGTCGTCCGGGCTGAGCGGCACCATCGGCCAGCAGCTCCCGCCGTTGTCCGGCAGCACGTCCGGGTAGCCCACGATCGCCACGCGGGCGTTCGGTGAGCGCTGGTGGATGCCCTGGAGCACGGCAGCGATCCGGGGGCCCGTCGCCTGGATTTTCGCGGCCACCTGGTCGTTGCCGCCGGGCGCCCAGTAATTGCGGCAGGACGTGCCCATCGGGTCGAGCACGCCCATCTGGGCGCATTTCTCGGCCACGCCGACGAGCCCGGCGTCGTTCCCGCCGATCCCGACGGTGACGAGCGTCGCGTCAGCCCGCAGCGCGTTGAACTGCGGCGGGTTCGTGCCACCGGCCGGCAGCCCCGTCTGCGGCTCCGTCATGTGCTTGGTCTGCGCGCTGCCGCAGCTCACGTCGACGAACGTTCCGACCTTCAGCGCGCCGGCCACCAGCGACGGGTAGTTGTGGTCCGAGCGCCCGCAGTCGATCGGCTCGCCGTGCTGGTTCGGCACGAGCGGGGCCGACGTGTAGGAGTCGCCGAGCGCCACGTAGACGCCCGCGGCCCGCGCTACGGCAGCCGTCGACACGGAGAGGACGACAGCCAGCGTGAAGCAGAGCGCGAGCTTCCCCACACGGGCGAACTACCCACCCGGCGCCTCCAGGCAAACCGGACAACCGTCCAGACGCCCGGGCAGACTCAGTTGAACTCTTCGCTCTCCGTCAGGAGCGCGAACAGGACCATGAAGTCGATCGTGAGCACCGCGATCGCCCAGAGCGGGAACACGAACATCACGAAGATGGTCATGAAGGCGCTCGTCGCCGCGATCGTCACGCCGAGCCAGAGCCCCCACATGTTGCGCTGGAGGATCAGCACGCCGGTCACGAGCTGCGCGAGTCCTATGAGCAACCAGAACCAGCCCCAGGCCGTGAGGTCGATTCCGTAGAGGACCTCCTTCGCCTGGGAGGCGACCGTGTCGTCGTCCGACAGCGCCGCGATTCCGCTGAGCGCGTTGTACGAACCCGCGACCAGCGCGGCCACCCCGGCGAACGTCAGCCAGCCAGAGCGCTTTGTGACATGTGCATCCATGTCGCGGGAGTTCGGCCTCCTGCCCCCGACTCCTGCCCTCGAGCCGGCCCTCCGCGGCTCAACCGCGACGCCGCCGCCGGCGCTCTTCCTCGCGCGCCCGCGCCCGGTCCTCGCTGAGGCCGACCTCGTAGAACAGGAGGAGAAGCGCGCCGCCCAGGCCGACCGTGATCAGCGCGATGGCGAGCGCCTGGCCCACGACGCCGTCGATCAGCGCGCCGCACACCGCCCCCGCTACGACCAGCAGGCCGGCTGTGCCATAGGCGAGGATGCGCGAGCGGCGAGCCACGGACTCCCAGCTCACCCGAACTCGAGCGTCGTGACGCCGTAGACGCGCTCGACGTCCTCCGGCGGATGGCCGTTCAGGTACATCCGGGCCGTCTCGAAGGTGGTCTCCCACTCGCGACCGGAGCGGAGCTCCTCCGCACGGGCGTTCGCGGCCGGCATGTCCACGAACACGTCTGCGGCAGGGCCCGCCGCGGAGAGGAGGCCGCTCAGGAGAGCGTCGGCCGCGGCCGTGTCGTCCGCGAACAGAGGGCCGACCTTCGCGCCCGCGCGGCACGGCCGCAGCACGCCGTAGCCGGCCAGCCGGCCGTCCCTCACGCACGCGAGCGCGTGTCCGGCTTGGCGATCGACCCACACGCGCAGGAACCGCTCGCGCTCCGCGCCGAAGACCGCGGCGTCGAAGGCCAGGAGCTCGCGGAATGGCAGCGAGCCAAGCTCGACCAGCCCGTCGGGGCGCCGCCCGCCACCGGTCGTGCGCCAACGGACGTTGCGGTGGGACGTGGCGAACCCGCTGCGCCGGTAGGTGGCCTCCTGCTCCAACACGGCGTCCAGCCCGACCACACGCGAGTCGGCGCGCGCGAGCGCCCGCTCGAACAGCGGCAGCCCGAGACCCTGCCCGCGCAGGTCGGCGCGGACGATGTAGAAGCCGATGAAGGCGTAGGCGTCCCCGTAGAGCGCGCACGAGACGGTCGCCACGATCTCGCCGGATCGGTCGGTGGCGAGAAACGAGTCCGGATCGGCGGCGAGGAACCGCTCCCGGTCGTCGAGTCCCGGGTTCCAACCCTCCGCAGCCGCCCACTCGACCGCGGCCTGTGCCGCACGGGCGCTTGCCACGACATGCTTAGGGTAGCCCTCGGCGACAGGGGCGGTACCTTTGGTGCCGGACTACGCCTGTGGATTCGCACATGGACGTCAGGCTGCTGGGGCACCTCGAGGTCGAGGTCTCGGGTGATCCTGGGGGTGCTGATCTGCTGCGCGGCATGATCTCCGCGAACAGCATCCGCTACGCCACCGACCAGGACACCCAGACCCTCGAGCGGCTCGCCGAGCTCGACTCGCAGCCGCCCCTCAGGGGCCCGGCGCTCATCGCCGAGCTCGGCGGCATCCCCGCCGCGGCAGTCTGCATCCGCGACGGACGCGTGATCGCTGACCCCTTCCAGGCCACCGACCACCTGGTCGCGAACCTCCGCATGCGCGCGGGCGCCATCCGCGCCTTCGAGATCAGTCCCTCGCTGCGCGAGCGGCTCGTCGCGGCACTGCCGGCGCAGCGCGGCAACTCGGTCGTCGTCTACCCATAGGCGCGCGCGGCACCATCGCCGAACGACAGCACTGAAGAACGGCCTCGATCGCCCCGGCGGCACCGACCATCCTGCCTAAGTGTTGCCAGGCAACACCAGAACAGGATCGTTGCGCAGATCCAACCCCTTCACCGCTGCCGTTCGCTGGGATCACGCCGCGGCCGCGAGTCACGCCGGCACCGCTCGCGTCGACCGCGCGATCGCGCCGCGGGGCTAGGATCGGGCGGTGCCGGATGCACGGGAGAGCGTGGCCCCGCTCAGCCGCCTCGCCGCGGCGCTGCGCGAGGAGGGGATGTCGCGCTCGTACCGGCGCGGCGAGGCGCTGTTCTCCGAGGGCGACGTGGCCGACCGCGTCTTCCTCATCGAGCGCGGTTGGGTCACGCTCCGGATCGCGACGCCGGCCGGGGGTGAGGTGATCCTCGGGCTCTGGGGCCCGGGCGACGTGATCGGCGAGCTGTCGGCACTCGACGGCGAGCCCCGGACCGCCACCGCCCTTGCGGTCGACGAGGTCGCGGCCGTGGTCGCGCCCGCCGGAGCCATGCGCGCCCTCCTGGAGCGCCAGCCCGAGCTCGCCGGCGAGCTCCTGCGACTGCTGGCGGGCAGGCTCCGCGACTCGAACCGCCAGCGCCTCGAGTTCGCCATGCTCGACTGCCTGGGGCGTGTGGCGCGCCGTCTCCTCGAGCTCGCGGAGCGCTTCGGCGAGCCCGGCCCCGACGGCATCAGGATCGAGCTCCCGCTCTCGCAGGAGCAGCTCGCCAGCTGGTGCGGCTGCTCGCGCGAGGCGACCGTCAAGGCGCTCCGGACGCTACGGGAGGTTGCAGGTGTGACCACCGGGCGCCGCGTCGTGACGCTCGGCGATCCTGAGCTGCTGCACCGCCACGCCGGGCTGGGCTGAACCGCCACGGCCCGCCGCGAGCAGTGCGTACAAGTACCCACTCTGAGCGTGCACAACGGCGTGGAAGGGCCTCCCGGGCGTGCGTAGGTTGAACACATCCAGTCAGCCGCCCCGCGCAGACGCGAAAGGACGCCATGTACGCCGCCGACTCCCACAACATCCGCCAGGCCACCGAGACCGACGAGGCCGCGCTTCAGCGGCTCGCGGAGCTGGACAGCCAGCGCCCGCTCACCGGTCCGGCCCTGATCGCGGAGATCGGCGGACGCCCCGCCGCGGCGATCTCGCTCGCCGACGGCCGTACGATCGCGGACCCGTTCAAGCAGACCGCGACCGCCCAGCAGGTCCTGCGCATGCGCTACGGCGCGCTGAAGGCGTACTCGAGCACCCCCTTGGTGCCCGAGCGCCTGCGGATCGCGTTCGCGCCCTTCCGGGCGCGGACCGCCTGAGTCGGCCCTCCACGCCCGCCGCCGGCCCTCGCTGAACGCGAGCCGGCGGCGGGCGATACTCCGGAGGCGAGCGCGTCAGCGAGTCGTCGGCGGAATGTCAGCGCGCGCTGATGAGCTTCTACACGCGCGCTGATGAGCTTCTACACGGGTGGAACCCATGCAGAAGCGGCTCACAGACTCGGCTCGAGCTTTCTCCGACACCGCCCGGAACCCCAACCTGCTCCGCGCCCAGCTCGCGTTCGGCGCCGCCTGGACCGCCGAGTGGGCCTTCATGGTCGCGCTCGGCGTCATCGCCTTCCGCGACGGCGGCGCGACCGCTGTCGGCGTCGTGGCCTTCGCGCGCATGGCGCCGGCATTCGTGCTCGCCCCTCGGCGGTCGGCGGGTATGGCTCGAGCGCCCGCGCGGCCGAGACGGTCGCCGACGACCGGCTGAAGACGTTCACGCCGGTCGGCGAATCGGCTGCGTAAGGCGCTGAGCGCCGCCGTCAGGCGAGGCGCCCCGGGAGATCAGCCGTCTCCGAGCTCCTCGCGCAGCCGGTCGAGGAAGATCGCCTGCGCGGGGTTGATGCGCCGGCGGGCGTCGTCCAACGTGAACCAGTCGGCGCGGTCGACCTCGGGGAACTCGCGCATGACGCCCGAGCGCGGCGGCCACTCGAGCGTGAACGTGTTGCTCCGCGCGCCCGCCGGGTCGAGGTCCCCCTCGACCGCCCACGCCGTCACGACCTTGCCGCCCGACTGCGTCGCGGTGCCGAGCGCGGCGAGATCCCCCTCGGGGGGCGGCGCGCCAAGCTCCTCCTCGAACTCGCGCAGCGCACAGGCGCGGGGGTCCTCCGCCTCGTCGTACTCGCCCTTCGGTATCGACCACGCGCCGAGATCCTTCTTCTCCCAGTAGGGGCCACCGGGGTGAACGAGCAGCACCTCCGGCTCGCCGCTCGGCCGCCGGTACAGCAGGATGCCCGCGCTCCGCCTCGGCACGGCCCGGACGCTAGCGGGGGATTCAGGCGCGGCGAGACGAGTCACGCGGTTGCAGTAACCGTTTCGCAGTCGCGTGAGCGCTGTTACGGTGGGCGCCAGCAGTGGACTTCCGCCTGCTTGGCCCGCTGGAGGTCGTCGGCGACGGTGACGTCGCGCTGTCTATAGGCACGGGGCGACAACGCGCCCTGCTCGCCCTTCTGCTCCTGCGTGCCAACGAACTGGTGGCGACCGATCGGCTGGTAGAGGAGCTCTGGGGGGAGTCGCCCCCGGCCACGGCCCAGCGGATGCTCCACAACCAGGTGTCCGCTCTGCGTCGCGTGCTTGGGCAAAACGGGCGGCTCGAGACACACGGAAGCGCCTATCGCCTCACCGTGCACCCCGGGGAACGGGACGTCGATCGCTTCGAGGAGCTCTTCTCGAGCGGACAGGCGCGGATCGACGCCGATCCGGACGGCGCGGCAGAGAAGTTCCGGGAGGCGCTCGAACTGTGGCGAGGTCCTGCGCTTTCGGACCTTTCCTATGAGCGGTTTGCGCAGACCGAAATCGCTCGCCTGGAGGAGAGGCGCTTGGCCGCGTTCGAGGCGCGGGTCGAGGCCGAGCTGGCGCTCGGCCGTCACGCCGATCTGGTCTCGGAGCTCGAGGCCGCCGTA
>Ga0207675_100004387_pt1 | contig 13637 bp, 8 predicted proteins | sample KBSSwiS42_FD_184305 | JGI IMG/M metagenome (GOLD analysis project Ga0207675, IMG submission 184305) | Switchgrass rhizosphere microbial communities from Kellogg Biological Station, Michigan, USA - KBS Switchgrass S4-2 (SPAdes) (version 2) | ecosystem: Host-associated > Plants > Roots >... | reverse complement strand
CCTCCGAGCGCGAAACCGCCGCCTTCGACGACGACCTCCGGAGCATCGCCGCCGACTGCGGCCCGGAAGGCCAAGCCTTTGCCGAGAGGTTGATCGCGGCCGGGAAACTCCCCTTCGGCTCGCCCGCCGCGATGTGCTCCTGCGGAAAGGGGTGGACGGACGTCCACGACCAGCGGTGCCCGCTAAGCCCTGCCGGAGATACCGCGCGGCTAACTATTAGTCAAGCCCCTGGGGAACCATTTAAGGAGAGGGAACAGACAGGGCGCGCCGGTCCCCGGAGGGTAGGTCGGTGAAGCACTCGCTGACCGTAGCCCTCCAGTGCCCCTCCGGCAAGGCCGCCTGGACCTCCCGGCGCGGCGCCGAGGAGGCCGCCGAGGCGATGGCGAACCGACCGCCACGGAGACGGGCTCGAAGCTCATCGTCCAACGCGACCGAGATGGGGCAATAGGGAGCATGCACGAGGCTATGAATTTGGCATCGACCGCCTCGAGGCTGCGGAGCGCGCTCCGTGACACCCGGGTGGCGGCCTCGGGGGCGGTGCGCTGCCAGAATGCGCGCAGCGGGCCGGTGCTGCGCGCCGCGACCCATGCCGCCTCGACGAGGACGGCGCGCACCGCCCCCGGGCCGTGCTTGGAGATGCGCCCGTGCTTGGCCGGCTGCGACCCGGACTGGCGCACGCGCGGGTTCAGCCCCAGATACCCGACGAGGTGACGCGGGCTCGGAAAGCGGCTGATGTCGCCGATCGCGGCCATGAGCGTCGCCGCGGTCGTCGCGCTCACGCCCGGCAGCTGCAGCAGGCGCAGCATCTCCTCGGAGGCCAAGACGCGCTGAGCGATCACGCGATCCAGCGCCGCGACCTCACCGTCGAGGAAGTCGAGGTGGCGCAAGCACGCGGCGACCATCTCGCGCTCGTGTCCGGGCAACTCCTGCTGCGCGAGCCACGCGCGGCCCTTGACGCCGAAGACGTCGCTCATCGGCGGACGCGCCTTGAGATTGCGTATCAGCACGGCGTGCACCTGGTTCTTCTCGCGCGTGCGCTGCTTGACCAGCTGGCGCCGACGCGAGAGCTGACGCCGCAGCGCGACCGTCTCGTCGTCGGGCGTCCACACCTCGGGGGCAAAGCCGCTGGACAACAGCCGCGCCAGCGACCGCGCGTCGATCTTGTCGGTCTTCGCCGCGCCCAGATCGTGCACCGCACTCGGCGCGGTGAGCACGACCCGAGCCACGTGCGGGCGCAGCAGCCGCGCGATGGCCACCGCGTTGGCGGTCGCCTCCAGCACCACGTGAGCGTGCGGCCCGACGCTCTGCGCGAACAGCGTCAGCGCCTCGGGCGTCGTCGCCACGCGCCCGGCCGAACGCACCTGGCCCTGCTCGACGATCGCGACCTCGCAGAAGTCGCGGTGCACGTCGAGCCCGACGAAGCGCTCCATCCCGACCTCCTTCTCTCGATTGACGATCAACGGAGATCGGGCGGGCGATCGCGGCAGCTACGGATTCGTGCTCTCGGCACACCCGGGCAGTCCGCGGGGGCGGCCACCTACATTCCACGGGCTCGCAGCCCAAACCAACCAGGAGGCCTGCCCAACCGGCGATCTCCACGAGCCCCCGGCCCGGGACCGGTCGCGACGCTAGGCCGACGCCCGGACAGAACCACGAGACTCGCGGCAGATCTTCATGCCCCTACATCCCGTTCGACCCCGAGGCCGCCAACCTCATGTTCTCGCTGGTGTCCTCGCGCTACGAACGCGCCTCGATGATCGTCACGTCCAACAAGCCCTTCAGCGCGTGGGGCGAGATCTCCGGCGACGACATGGCCGCCACCGCCATGATCGACCGGCTCATCCACCACGCCGAGATCCTCTCCCTCAAGGGCGACAGCTACCGGCTACGCGCAAGGACCTCGACGCCCGCCCAGCCGCCAGAACCGCCGATATTGCCTGACAGATCACCCGCGGGCGCGCCGCGCACGCCCGCAGAACGGCTCTACACGCACCGACACAAGCGCCGACGCGCCACGACACCCCCTCGGGCGCCGCGCGCGGTGAACGCCGCTCCAGCTCGCCCTCCGGGCTCGCCTCCGCAGCGCTCACCACCCGACACCCGGATCAGACTTCGAACAGCGAACGGGCATCGTCCGGCCAGGCTCGACGCCCCCCCGGGGGTGGTCCACTTTTCAACCGGCGCAGGTGGTCCACTTTTCAACCGGCCTTGACAGCGGCGGCCACATCGAATGCGCCCAGCCGACGCGTGGCTCTCGCTCCCATCGTTGAGCAGCACCACTGCTGAAAATCTCAAGCGGTGGTCGCGCTCAGTTCGTCTCGCCCTCCATTGCGGCGGTGCCACCTCGCTTTACCTTCAGCGCGCTTGGCCGGACCGGATCATTCGCGACGGGGCGCGCGCCTGGCGCCGCCCTGGCAACCCTTGCCCGCAGCAGCGCCCTCGACCGCCGGTGCGAGGTGTCAACTCCACCCCGCCGAGCTTCACGACAACAACACCGCACGACCTCCGCGTCGTCAGTTGCTGCTGGCGAGGGCTGAGCGCTTAAGGCGGGCAGACGCGCTCGTGGTCCCGGTCGGGCAGGATGTCCTCCCACTCCGCGGGGGTGAGGTCGCGGCCGGCGACGTCGCACGCGAAGCGCGCCCACGTCCGCGGGTTCATCGGCCACTTGACGGCATCGGCGTCATAGGCGATCACGAGGTCGCCGTCGGGTGCGAAATGCGCGATGGGCGCCCCCTGCACGGCGGGGAAGGTCGTCCCGAGCCGCGTGCGCGTTGCGACGTCCCACACCGCGGCGGTCGCGTCCGCCGAGCTGGCCGCGAGAAGGCGGCCGTCCGGTGAGAACGAGACCGGATCGATCTCGGTCTTTCCGACCTCGATCGCCGGGCCGACGCGTGCACCGTCCTCGGCGTCCAAGAGCAGGATCCTGCCGCCGTTCGTGGCGGCCGCCAGCAGCCGGCCGTCGGGCGAGAAGGCCAGGCTGGTCGCATGGCCGTCGACGGGCACGCTGAGCTCGCGCTTCCCCGAGCGAGCGTCCCAGACCTCGATCGGCGAGCCGGGCCGACAGCAGATGAGCACCGCGAGCCTGCGACCGTCCGGGCTGAAGAACAGGCCGCCGCGCCCCCTGTCGATCGTGGTCGTGCGGGAGTACAGGACGCGATCCGACGCGACGTCCCGCACCTCGACGCGTGACAGGGGACTGACGGCGTTGCGCGTCTGCACGGCCAGGCGACGGCCGTCCGGGGTGACCGCGACCCACCAGACCGGCTTGGCGAACCGGATGCTGCGCAGGACCTTTCGCGCGCGGACGTCCCACAGCGTCAGGCGTCCGGTGAAGCGCCTGGAAACGCCTCCCACCGCGAGCCGCTGGCCGTCGGGGAAGAACGCCAAGGCCTCCGCCGGCCGCCCGCTTCCAGCGGGCAGCGTGTCGATCACCCGCCGCGTCCTGAGATCGATCACCGCAACCGTCCCGTTGGCCTGGCTGGCGGCCATCAGCGTGCTCTGGGGGTTGACCACGAAGCAGGGCGTGTTCAGGCACCCCCCGTCGGGGGCGTCCCAGCGGGACTCCCGCGCGAGCTGCTGCGACCCGGAGAGGTCCCAGGCCGCCACGGTGCCCGTCTCGGCTGCCGTGACGACCGTGCGCCCGTCGGGAGTCACGGCCAGGTTGGTGCCGGACACCAGGCCGGCGAAGGTCTGCACGATCACGCCCGAGGCGAGATCCCAGACGCGCAGGGCGCCCTCGAACGAGCTACCGACGAGGCGCCGGCCGTCGGGGGTGAAGGCGACCGAGACGATCCAGCCCTGGGCGGGCAGGGGCGTCATGGCCCGGCGCCGCCCCGTGGTCAGATCGAGCACCGCCAGCGACGCGCTGGGGTTCGCCGGATCCGGGCTGTTGCGGGCGAGTCCCGCGAAGCGACCATCTGGCGAGATGCCGAAGGGCCCCCCGATGGGGAACCTGCGCTCGATGCGTCCGCTCCGGGCGCTCCACACCAGCGTCTCGCCCTGCTGTGCCGAGGTCACGAGCGTGCCGTCGGATCGGAACGCCACCGACACCTCCTGCTGTCCCGGCCGCAGCGGGTACCTCCGCTGCCAGACGACGCGTCCGCTCGGCATCTCGAGCACGAGCAGGCGCTCGCCGGTGGGCACGGGCGAGCCCGGCGCGGCCGTCGCCACGGCGACGGCGAGACGCGTTGCGTCGGGGGAGAACGCGACGCGCGTGTACCTGGGCGGACCGAGGGCCGAGGGAACGGAGGGCCAGGAGGCGACCAGGCGCGCAGTGCGTGACGGGGGCTGGAAGAGGTACAGGTCCGATCGGTTCCCTCCGGTGGCCGTCGCCGCCGCCAGCACGTTTCCCTCCGGGGCGAAGGCCATCGCCTCGCCGGACACCTGCCCCGCGAGCCGCACCGCCGGTCCGATCGGTCGCCACGTGCGGATGTCGTAGAAGCGCACCCCTCCCGCGGAGTCACCGGAGGCAAGGAGCCTTCCCGTCGGGCTCACGGCCAGCGCCGTGATATCGCTCGCGGAGGGGCGAATCAGCCGGAATGCCGCCGGCGTCGCCTGCAGGACGCTCAGCAGGTCACCGCGGGTCTCCACCCGGTCGTCCAGCCGCATCCCGGCCACCGCGAGCAGGAGACGGCGATCGAGCGTGGTGTCGGCCACCGCCAGGGCACCGACCCGCTCGGCGTCCGAACGCAGCGCCTGGCCCTCGGCCGTCCGCTGGGCATCGCGCGCTCGACCCCGCTGGACGAGCGCCAGCGCGCCCGCGACGAGCGCCACGGCCAGGAAGACCGCCGTACCGACGAGGAGTCCCCGAAGCCGGCGGTTGGCGCGTCGCTGCCGGTCGGCGTCGCGCTCGCCAGCCTGCCGGCTCTCCTCGAGGAACGCACTCTCGGTGGCGTTCAGGTTGCTGCGGTGCTGCTGCGCCCATTCCAGGGCGGCCGTAAGCCGGGCGCCGCGATACAGGTCGGAGGCCTCTCGGCCGCCGGATTCCCACAGGCGGGCGGCGTCCCCCAGCCGGCGGTGCAGGCGCAGCCCCTCGCGGTCCTCGTCGAGCCAGCGGCGCAGTGCGGGCCACTCGCGGATGAGCACCTCGTGGGCGACCTCGGCGGTGTCCTCGCCGAGCGTCAGCAGGCGCGCCTGGGCGAGGTGCCCGAGGAGGGCCTGGACGGTGTCGAGCGTTGCGCCCTCGGCGACGAGGTCGCCGATCGGCACGCGCCGGCGGGTGTCCTCGATGCCCTCTCCCAGCTCCGTCAGCCGCAGGAACAGGTTGCGCACCAGCGGTCGCTGCTCGTCGGGCAGCGCTCCCACCAGGGTGTCCGCGGTCTGAGCGACGGCCGATGCCACGCCGCCGCTGCGGCGGTACGCGTCGACGGTCACGGTTCGTCCTTCGCGTCGTTCCCAGGTGGCGCGCAGCGCGTGCGAGAGCAGTGGGAGCGCGCCCGGCTCGCCGGCGACATCGCGCAGGACGAGCTCGACCAGCCCCGGCTCGAGCTTGAGCCCGGCCAGCCGCGCCGGCTCGGTGACCGCGCGCTCGAGCTCGGCGTCGGTCATCGCGCCGAGCAGGATCTGGTTCTCGGCGACCGCGCGCGCCAGCTCGCCGTGGGTGCTGAGCTGACCGTAGCGGTCGGCGCGCACGCCGATCACCACCGGGCCGGGGAGGTCGAGCATGGCGTCGACGAAGGCGCGCCGCCGCGTCGGGTCCTCACACAAGGTGAAGAGCTCCTCGAACTGGTCGACGACCACGACCTGGCCGGTCACACCCGCGGAGTCCGCCCCCGCGTCGGCGCCGGGGACCACCAGCCGGACGCTCTCGACGCCCTCGACCTCGCCGGCGTTCACGGCGGCGACGAGGCCGGCGCGCAGGACCGAGGACTTGCCGCTACCCGACGCGCCCACCAGCGCCACCAGCCGGCCCGGGGTGAGGCGCCGCAGGAGGTCGCGGACGACCTCCTCGCGCCCGAAGAAGAACTCGCGGTCCTCGGCCTCGAACGCGAGCAGGCCGCGGTACGGGCATTCGGTGACGGGGCGCGGGGCATCGACGCCGGGGCCGCTGAGCGCGCGGATCCGCTCGGGCGCGCTGACTCCCTTCAGGCGGTGTGGCCCGAGGTCCACGAGATCACACCCGACCGGGAGGCGGTTGGCCACCAGGTCGGCGGTCACCGACGAGAGGAAGATCTGGCCGCCGTCGGCTTCGCCGCGCAGTCGCGCGGCGAGGTTGGTCGCCGGTCCGTAGTAATCGGCGCCGCGGCGGTCGGCCTCCCCGCTGTGGAGCCCGAAGCGCACGGCGATGCGCAGGCCGTCGGGCCATGGCGCGTCGGCGAGCGCCCGGGTCGCGGCGAGCGCGGCCTCGAGCGCGTCGGGGGCCGAGTCGAACACCGAGACGGTGGAGTCGCCCTCGCCCATCGACTCGATGAGGCTCCCGCCGCGCGACTCCACCTGGTCGCCGATGATCTCGTCGTGCCGGACGACCGCCTCGGCCATCGCGCCGGGATCGGCGTCCCACATCGCCGTCGAGCCCTCGATGTCTGACATGCAAAACGTCACGAAGCCGGTCGGCAGCGCGGCGCCCCAGCCCGCCCGCAGGCGCTCCACCAGCTCTCCGGGGCTCGCGGGGCGGCGCGCCGGGTCGGTCGCCAAGCCGAGGCGGATCGCCGCCTCGAGCTGTTCGGCCTGCTCGCGGTCGATGCCCTCCCACGAGGGCAGCACGCCGGACGGCGCCGACCCTGTGAGCAGCGCGAACGCCGTCGCCGCTAGCGCGTAGATGTCGCTGGCGCGCGACGCAACGCCGTCCGTTGCCAGCTCGGGCGCGCGGAAGCCGGGCGTGCCGGTGCGGCGGGGCGGGGCGTCCGGCGCCGACGAGAGGCCGAAGTCGACGAGCTTGACCCGACCGCCGCGCGTGAGGATCAGGTTCGCCGGCTTCACGTCGCCGTGGATCACCGATGGGTGTTGCGAGTGCAGGTGGGTCAGCGCCTCCGCCGCCTGCGCGAGATAGGCGAGCGCGCTGGAGGGCGCCAGGCCGGGGCGGCCGCGATCGGCCAGCAGCGTTGCCAGGTCGACGCCGTCGACCCAGTCCATCGCCACCACGTAGCTGTCGGCTTCGAAGAAGTCCTCGCGGACGAGCGGCAGGGCCGGGTGGGGCGAGATGGCGAGCAGGATCCGCGCCTCGCTCAGCAGCTCCTCGCGCACGCGGCCGTTGCGGATCCGGCGGATCTTCAGCGCGACGAAGCGGTCGTGCCGGCGGTCGAGCGCCTTGACGACGCGCGCCTCGCCTCCCGCCCCGAGAGACGCGACGAGCTCGTAGCGGTTGTGGAGAAGCTCAGCCATCGGCCCTCACCCCGCACGCCCGACCGTACACCGCGCTTCGTTCGCACTCAAGCAACATCACGCGGAGGGCTCGAATCGGCCGCGCGGTCCGGATCCCTGCGACGGTCGAGAGGCGGACGGTGTGCATGTCGGGCTCGCGCCGGCGGATGCGCTCGACGCGCCGTGGCGCCCCCGGGGAAAGGCGGGCGTCCACGTGGCTACGATGCGACTCGGTGGGCCGGCGCAGGCGCAGCCGACGGGCCGCGGTCGAGCCGGCGGCGATGACGGCCATCGCGACGGCGGCCGTGAGCGTGATCGGCAGCCACGGCGTGCCCTCCGACGGCTCCGGCGACTTCGGACATAAAAGCGGGTGGGGCTCGCCGGAGGACGCCTAGTAGCGGCCGTGCGCCTCGGCGGCGAACCGGCCGGGTCGATTGCGCCGGACTTGCCGGAGGACGCGCAGTAGCGTTCCTGTGCGCGCGCTGCGGCCAGCGTCGGCCGAACCTAGGCCGACCGCCGGACGTCACAGGCGCCTTCGGCGAGCCGTTTCATGCCCCGACGAGCGGCAGCGACGCGGAAAATCCACGAGCCGCCGACGCGGGTTCGCGTCCCTGCGGCGTCACAGCAAGAGCGCCGCGTGCCCGGGCACGCGGCGCTCCTGTCCCATGATCGGCACGCGGAGATGCCGGCACGGCCGCGGGTCGGCGGCGCCCAGGCTCAGCTCGCGCGGGCCCACGCGGGCTGGCCCTCGAAGCGCGGGCTGCGCGTGAGCCGCCGGACCCCGGTTCCGTCGACGTTCATCGCGAACACGTTGCGCGGTTGCGCGTCCTTCGGATCGCGCGAGCATGAGTCGCGGTGATGGCCGGAGCACGGCTTCGGCTCGTTCGTGAACAGGATCTGGCGGCCGTCCGGCGACCAGCTCGGCTGGAACTGCGCGACCAGCGCCACCGGCGGGTCGGACGGGTTGAGGCTGAACACGCGCGTCCGGCGCGTGATCCGCCGCAGCCCGCTGCCGTCGGGGCGCACGACGTAGACGAACGGGCTGTGGCCGCCTTGCGAGTTGAACACGATCCGGCTGCCGTCGGGCGACCAGTCGGGGTCGCTCGCGCCGAGCGCAATCGGCGTGATCTGCGTCATCGCACCGCCGGCCACGTCGAGCACGTTGAGCGCCCCCAGCACATCGGTCTGCTTCGTCGGCTGCTTCGCCGTCTCGAGCGCGAAGACGAGCCGCGTGCCGTCCGGCGACCACGCGGGTTGGAGCGGGATCGGGTCGCCGGCGAAGTGCCGCAGCACCCGCGGCGCGCCGCCGGCGGCGGGGACGAGCATGAGGTCAGCCGCCGACGGGCGATCCTCCACCAGCGGCTTGTAGAGGCGCACGAACGCGATCTGGCTGCCGTCGGGCGAGTACGAAGGCGAGTCGTCGGCGAGGCAGTTCGCGGCGGTGCAGCCGCTCGTGAGCGGGCGCGCGTCCGACCCGTCGGCGTTCATCGTGAGGATCTGGTCGGGCTGGCGCTGGGCGACGAACCAGCGGTCGAACGCGATGCGCACGCCGTCGGGCGACCAGGCGGGGTTGAACGCGCCGCCCCGGAAGTGGGTGATCTGACGCACGGCACCCGAGGGCGAGCGCACGAAGATCTGCGCCGTCCTGTCGTCCTCGTGCTTCGTGGCGAACCGCTCGAAAGCGATCGGGCCGTTGGCGCCGAGGATCGCCGCGCTGGACGCCGCAGGCGCTCCGGCCAGCGTCCGCTGACGCGCACCGGCCGGCACCACGTTGGTGAGCGCGGATGCGAGCAGTGCGCAGACGACCGCGCCGATGAGGGTGCGGCGGTGGGTGTGACGAGTGGACATGTGGACTCCTCGCGGTCGGGCCCGCTGCAATCGGCCCGGACCATTGGTGGTTCAGGCGCCTCCTCGAGGCGCCCTCGGACATAGGCTTCGCCGCGTGCGACCGCAGATCGAGGTCATGACGGCCACCAGCAACTGGCGGCAGCCGCTGGAGAGCGACCGGATGACGATTGGCAAGTCGCCCGAAAACGACGTCGCGATCCCGGACGACCCGACCGCGAGCCACCTCCACGCCGTGCTCGAGCGGTTCGCCGCCGGCTGGTGCGTTACCGACCTCGGCTCCTCGAACGGGACGTGGCTCAACGGCACGCGCATCTGGTCGGCCCAGCGTGTGCGCCACGGGGACGAGATCCGCGTCGGCCAGACCCGGCTGATCTTCCGCGACCTCGAGGCCGCCGGAGGGGCCCAGACCGAGAGCGAAGCCGCACCCCCCTCTCTGACCGCCCGCGAGCGCGACGTGCTCGTCGCGCTCTGTCGCCCGCTGCTCACGCGTGATCTCTTCACGGAGCCGGCGTCGACGCGGGCGATCGCGGAGGAGCTCGTCGTCACGCAGGCCGCGGTGAAGCAGCACCTGGCAAACCTGTACGACAAATTCGGCGTGCCCGCCGAGTACTCGAGCCGCCGCATGCGGCTTGCCAACGACGCACTACGCCGCGGAGCCGTTTCGATCGTGGATCTCCGCGACTTGCCGCGCTGATCGGTCATGCAGCGCATCGTGCGCGAGACACAGCGCGCGCACCATGGGCTCTCAGGCGACAACCGGCATGCCGGTAAGCAAGCCGAGGCTTACCTCGGAGCTACCTCCGAACGACGACGAGGCCCGCGCAAACGAGCCGAACCACCGGACGGATGGCCGGTTCTCGCGGCACGAGCAGTCGTGCCCGACGAGCGCGCGGCTCTGGCGTAGTGGTTCTCCATTCCGAGAGCCCGTCGATGCCACGCGAGAGCGCGGCCTTCCTGCCAGCCAGGACCCGTCGGTGCGCCGCACGTATTCGTCCCCAGCAATCGCAGCGCGAGCTCGCGGAGTACACCGGCTGGTTCAAACACACCGGCCCGCACGAGGCCCTCGCGATGTTCCACCGGCTGAGTGGGAGGCCCTCTACGCTCCCCGGACCGAGACCACCATCTCTCGAGAAATGAAGAGAGGAACCCACCTAACCCGGTCTCCGTGAAAGCCGGTCTGCTCAGCCGGGCGCCCGGGCGCACCCCATCCAGACCACCCACCGCGCCCACGCCTCGCCCGCCATCCGCGCCGCCAACCCATCCACCGCTCGGCTTGACGCTAAAAACGCCACAGACAAACGGCAACGTATGGCTCTGCCGATGGGCACCCGCAGGCTCGGCCCCGACAATGCGTCGCTGCAGGTCAGGAGCTACCGCGAGGGCGTGGCCGCCAAGGCGGGTCACGACCTGATCATCGACGTCATGCGCTAGGACGCGACGGTCGAGGTCGCCGACGAGCCCGCCGGCTGGACGATCGTGCTGAACGCCGACCCGCGCTCGCTCGAGGTCCGCGAGGGCCTGCGCGGCGTCAAGGCGCTGACGGACAACGACCGCCTCGAGATACGCGAGAACATCGACGAGAAGATCCTCGGGAGCCACCCGATCCAGGTCCGCTCGAGCGGCGTCTAGCCGACGGCGGTGGCCGGCTCACGGTCGAGGGCGAGCTGTCGATGGCCGGCAGCACCCGGCATGTCACCGCGCATCTGAACGTGGAGGAGGGCGGCGGCATCAGCGGCACGATCCCGCTGACGCAGAGCGACTGGGGGGTCAAGCCCTACCGGGGGCTGATGGGTGCGCTGAAGGTCCGCGACGAGGTCGAGATCGTGATCGCGGCCAACCTCGCCTCGAGCTGACCGGAGCACCTGACGCTGCCGGGCCGCGGACGGTGCTCGCCCGCGCTCCGTCGACGCTGCCGGAGCGCCCCACGAGTTGAGCGGGTACTGCATCGGCCTGCGCATCCGCATGTCCGTCTGGCCAGTGGCGACGGTTGGCTTCACATCTGAGCTGGGCGTCTGTGCTGGGGTGGGGAGTGGCTGTGCTGGGGTGGGGAGTGGTTGTGCTCGGTCGTCAACCACCACAACGACACACAATGCTGCCCCGCGGGCTCCACTCGGTCTTCATTAGCATCCCACGGGGGCGTCTGCGAGCTTCCTCGAGAATGCTTCGACGGGCCGCTGCCCGCCGGGGATCGGCGGCCGTGCACCTGTCGGCGACGTCGGCGCACTTGCGCTGCTGAGCAAAAGGAGCAGCCCGGTCGTCCGCACGGTGCTCCACCGGCGTTATCCAGTCGCATTGATAGGAGCAGCCAGGCGGAGTGCCACGCCGAGCCAGGACTTGTCCCGAAAGCTCATCATGCAGCGCGCGCCGGTCGGCAAGGCGCCGGCGCGTCATCCGGCCCTCGGCGCTCGGTGCTTCGTGGGCAGGGCCCTCTTGGTGCGCTTCGCGGGGTTCTGCCTGGAGTCCGCTCCACGAGCCCTGGTTACGCGTGGCCCACAGAGGGGTCCTGGTGCAACGCGCTCGCCAGCACACCGCCCCAGCGGGAAGGTCCGCCGCGGTCGCCACCGATCCCACGACGATCGACTGGTTATGCGCAGACCCGTCGAAGCGGCCGGAAAGGGGAGTCGGTTCGGCCCGTTCTTGGCCTACGCTCCGTCGCTCGTCGGCACCGTGTGGACGAGCACAATCCGCCACGTGCCGGCCTCGCGCCGCAGGACGAGCGTTGTTGGCGCATGGATCGCCCGATCCTCACCGTCGAGCGTGTACGCCTGGTCGAGGACCATCGTCGCCAACGCGGTGTCGCCCCACTCGACGAGGCGCGAGTCGGTCAGGGTCGATCGGATGTTCGCGATCCCTGATCGCTCGAGCATGGCGAGGTAGTCGTCCAGCGCCGCACGCCCACGGCGCCAGCCCCCGGAGAGCTCGTCGACGCCTTGCGGATCCTCGCCGAAGAGGGCCGCCATCGCGGTGGTGTCGAGCGCGTCGACGGCGGCGAAGAGCGCGTCGACGGTCTCCTGGGCGGAGGCGGTGGCGGGTGCGGACATCGTGGACTCCTCTCTGGGATGCCGGCGCGCTTCCCGCTACCGCCAACGGTACCGCGCCGACGATGAGCAGAACGATTGACGCTGATAGGCGGTCGGCCGCCTTCCCGGCGCCGGCCTATCACACACGACCGAGGCGACCGCGGAACGGCTCGACGACCGCTGGCCCTCTGCACAGCGATGGTCGCGAGGCGGCCCGCCAGCCGCTATGGCGCGACCACCGGTCGCCTGATGTGCTCCCCAGAGACCTACGCCGGTTCCAGGCGCGCGGCCGCGCGCCGCGGCGTCCCGACAGCGACACCGGGCCCGTCGCGAGCCCTCCGCCGACACGCTGCCGCGTCTCGTCTCTATGAAGGGGGACGGGTTGTCAATGGGGTCGGTCGGCCGGGGTTAGGGCCGTGGGCGGCTCGGGGGTGTCCAGCGGGGCCATGTCTCCATCGTCGACGCGCGATCCGGTGATCTGGGAATTGCTGCGCGGGCGCGTGCGGCTACGCCGCACGCCGCTCTAGGACTGGCCCGAGGCCGCAGCGGAGGCGCGAGTTCGGCGTCGGCGCGCGGCGTCCGACGGAGCGGCGCCATAACGCGCGCCTCGTGTCCCCCGGGGCACATCGGCCTCAGTCGGCGGTTGAGTAGGCCGCGATCACGGTCCTGCTCCGGCTGCAGCTCGCGAGCCGCGGGAAGGCATCGTATGCGACGGTGGCGCACGCCCAGCCGCGGGCGAAGCGGACGCAGGCCGATCCGGAGCAGGGCGCGTTCGAGATGAGGATCGAGGATGCGCGAGTTCGCGACTCGCGAGAGCCGCGTCATGAGGCGTCCGCGTCTCATCATCGTCGGCGGCGCCGCTCCCGCGCCGCCGACACCACCGCCCGCATCACCGCCCCCCGCCGGCGACTGTTACGGGGCGCGTGGCACATCATGCGCCTCCTGGCGGCGGCCGTGCGGTACGCCTGCGGTGTCGCCGGCGTCGCCGCGGCGCTCGAGGCGGACCTGCGGGCGCGCGCCAACGTGCACGCCGGCGTTCTGGCAGGACCCGTACTCCACCGCCGACACGGCGACGCACACGCTGGAGGCGGGGTCAACCCGTGGGTCGACGCGCTCTACGCGGCGGGCGCCGACGTCGTCGTGCAGGCAAGCAACCACGACTACCAGCGCCTCGCCGAGCAGGACCCGAACCGCATCGCCGCGCCCGGCGCAAGCTCAGGGCCTTCGTGGTCAGCACCGGAGGGATCGGGCTGTACCCGTTCACGTCCGTCTCGTCGAATCTGGAGGCCGCCAACGCCACTACCTGAGGCGTCCTGCGACTCGACCTCAGCGACGACGGTCCTACAGCGGCCGGTTCACCCCAGCCGCGGGTGGGATGTTCACCGACGCGTTTTCAGCGGCCGCTGCCACGAGGCGCGCGGTCAGGCCGCACCGAGATCGGCGGCGATCACGACCTCGATCTCGTCGCGG
>Ga0207675_100004381_pt1 | contig 13645 bp, 9 predicted proteins | sample KBSSwiS42_FD_184305 | JGI IMG/M metagenome (GOLD analysis project Ga0207675, IMG submission 184305) | Switchgrass rhizosphere microbial communities from Kellogg Biological Station, Michigan, USA - KBS Switchgrass S4-2 (SPAdes) (version 2) | ecosystem: Host-associated > Plants > Roots >... | reverse complement strand
CTGGCCGTCGGCGACCACCCACGCGCCCTGGCCCACGCGCGCGCCGCCACCACCGCCGACCCCTTTGACGAGTCCGCCTGGCGGGCCGCCATGCTCGCCCACACCGCCGCCGGCGAGCCCGCCGCCGCCCTCGCCGCCTACGAGCACCTCCGCCAGACCCTCTCGGACCAGCTCGGCACCGACCCCGCCCCCGACACCCAGTCCCTCCACCTCACCATCCTCCGCGGCGGAACCGGGCCGGAAGGCGGGGGAGGGGAGGGGGCCGCCCCGGCCGCTGGGAGGTGGGCCGTTCCTGGGGCGGGGAGGGGGGCCGCCCCGGCCGCTGGGAGGTGGGCCGTTCCTGGGGCTGGGAAGGGGGCCGCGCCCTGGGCTGGGAGGGGGGCTGCTTCTGGGACCGGCGGGGCGGCCCTCGCCGTCGGGGGGACCACCCCCCCTCCCGCCGGTGAGGCCTCCGACGCCTGGTTTGTGGGGCGGGAGGGGGAGCTGGCCGAGCTGACGGCCGCCTGGGAGGGGGCGGTGGGGGGGCGACCGGCGATGCTGCTGGTGGTGGGGGAGGCGGGGATCGGGAAGACCCGGTTGGTGCAGGCGGGAGCGGGGCTGGCCGGAGCGACCGGAGGGCTGGTGGTGCAGGCGCGGTGCTATGAGGCGGAGCGGTCGCTGTTCCTCCAGCCGGTGGCGGAGGCGGTGCGGGCGGTGGCGCTGGCGCTGCCGCCGGGGCGGGTGGGGGCGGCGGCCGGCGATGCCGCCGGGACCCTGGCCGAGCTGGTGCCAGATCTCAGAAAGCTGCTCGACCTGCCGGCCTACGAGCGGGCGCCGGCGGAGCTGCAGCGCCGGCGGTCGTTCGAGGCGGTCACCAGCTTCGTACGTGGGCTGGCCGACCAGCAGCCGCTGCTGCTGGTGGTCGACGACCTCCACCTGGCGGGCGCGTCCACCCTGGAGCTGCTCCATTTCCTGATGCGCCGCCTGGCCGGCGACCGTGTGCTGGTGGCGGCCACCGTCAGGGCCGAGGAGGGGGCCGAGGTCCTGAGCACGCTGGCCGGGGCCGGGCGGGTCCTGGAGCTGGGCCCCCTGCCGGCGGAGGCGGTGGCCGAGCTGGCCCGCCGGCTCGGCGTGGCCGGGCTCGCCGGCCCGGTGCTGGAGCGGGCCAGGGGCCACACCCTGTTCACCGTGGAGGCGCTCCGGGCGGCCGCCGAGGCCGGTCAGGACCAGGCCGGCATCCCGGCGTCGCTGCGCGACGCGGTCCTGGCCCGGGCCCGACGGGCCGGCCCCGAGGTCGAGACCCTGCTGCGGGCGGCGGTGGTGGCCGGGGCGGCCGTCGACCTGGAGGTTGTGGCCGCCCTCCTGGAGCTGCCGGTCGAGGTGGCGGCGGCCCGGGCCGAGCGCGCCCTGGCCGCCCGCCTGCTGGTCGAGGACGAGGCCGGCACCGGCTACGAGCTCAGCAACGACCTGGTCCGCGAGGTCCTCTACCAGACCAGCCCGCGGCCCACCCGGGTCACCCGCCACCGTCGCCTGGCCGGCATGCTGGCCGACCGGCCCGAGGCGGCCGCCGGCCACGCCGCCGCCGCCGGCGACTGGGCGGCCGCGGCCACCGACTGGATGGCGGCGGCCGCCAACGCCGCCGGGTCGTACGCCAACCGCGACGCCGAGCGGCTGCTCGACCGGGCCGTCGACGCCGCCGCCCAGGCCGGCGACCCGGCGCTGGAGGCGGGCGCCCGCCTCGACCGGGGCCGGGTCCTGGTCGCCCTCGGCAGCTACCAGGCCGCCTTCGCCGACCAGGAGCGAGCCCTGGAGCTGGCCGTCGAGCACGGCCTCGAGGAGCTGGAGGCGGCCGCCCTGGAGCAGCTCGGCTGGACCGCCTACTACCACCGCGACTCCCAGGCCGCCTCCGACCTGCGCCCGCAGGCCCAGGAGCTGGCCGAGCGGGCCGTGGCGGCCCGCCGGGCCGGGCCGACGGCGCTGCTGCTGGCCGCCCGCATGCGCCACGCCGAGGGCGACCTGGCCGGGGCCAGGGCCGCCTTCGACACCGTCCTCGGCGAGCCCGACCCGGCCACCCAGACAGCCGGCCAGGCCTACCTGGGGCTGCTCCTGGAGCACGGCGACCGGTTCGCCGAGGCCCGCGAGGTGCTCGACCACAGCATCGACGCCTGCCGGGCCGCGGGGCTGTTCCGGCCCATGCTCACCTCCTGCTTCGCGGTCACGCTGGCCTGCGCCAACCTTGGCGACCTGCGGGGCGCGCTCGACCGGCTCGCCCTGCTGGAGCGCATGCTGGCCGAGGTCGAGGACCGCTTCTACCACGCCCGGGCAGCCACCGCCGGCTCCTGGCTCTGGCGCGAGCTGGGCGACCTGGGCCGGGCCCGGGCCCTGGCCGACCAGGCCGTCGACCTGCTCGGCCCGGCCACCACCGGCACCCATCCCGGCCTCCACGCCCAGCTCGCCCTGGCCGAGACGGCTCTGGTGGCCGGGGACGACGCCGAGGCCGCCGGCCTGCTGGAGCGGGCCGGCGAGCAGCTCGACCGGCCGTTCGGCTACCGCTGGCGGGTCGAGCTGCGCCACGCCGAGCTGGCCAGCCGCCTCGACCCGCCCGCCGCCGACGGCCTGCTCCAGCAGGCCAGGGCCTACGGCTCCACCAAGTACCAGGCGCTGGCCCTGGCCCGCCTCGGCCGCCGTCCCGAGGCGGCCGAGCTGGCCGCCACCTCCGGCTCCGACTACCTGCTCGCCCAGGTCGCCCCGCCGGCCCAGGCCCGCGCGGCCACCGACCGGATCGCCGCCGGCCTGCCCCCGGAGCTGCGCCAGGGCTTCCTGGAGAAGGGGTATCTGGCCAGGGCCGTCTCCGGGACCTAGCGGCGGCCGACCCCCAACACCAGCCGGGGTTTCCAGGGAAGGGTCTCGGCTGGGAGGGCGGCGACGGCGGCGATGGCCTCGCGGCGGACGGAGGCCGGGTCGTCGATCAGGCCGGCGACCCCGACGGTGGCCAGGCGGTAGTCGACGAAGGCGGCCGCCCCCGGCCAGGGGAGGTCGACCTCGACCTCGGCCACGTCCGGGCGCAGGCCGGCGCCCTCCAGCAGGGCCTGGACGGCGGCGGCGGAGCCGACCCGCTCGCCGAGCTCGTCGGCGAGCACGCCGGCGGCGGTGCGGTCGCTGCCGGCGCGGCGGGCCACCACCTCCATGACCGCCTGCTTGGGGTGGTAGGGGGGCTCGGGCCGGGCCCAGGTGAGCAGCCCGACCAGGGGGGCGACCCGGGCCATCTCGGCCACGGCCGCCCCCGGGTCGGGGAAGTGGTTGATCCCGAACGCGCAGCCGGCGGCGGCGAAGGCGCCGTCGCGGAACGGCAGCCGCTCGGCGTCGCCCTGGAGCCGGGCCGGGAGCGGGTTCTGGCGCAGCTGGGCGGCCGACAGGTCGAGGGCGACCACCGCCGGCAGCAGCCGCCCCAGCGCCCCCGACCCGGCGGCCACGTCCAGCACCCGGCCGGCGGCCTCGGCCAGCGCCCTGGCCAGGGGCCGGGCCAGGTAGCCGTAGACGAGCCGGTCGGCGCTGCGTGCAAACCCGTCGGCCGACCTGTCGTAGGCCTCGGCGAACAGCCGCTTGGTCCTCCCGGAATCGCTCACGACGGCGACCACACCGCCAGGGCGTCCCGGGCCCGCTCGGTCCACCAGGCCAGGTCGGCCGCCTCGCGGGCCCTGATGGCCGGGTCGGGGTGGCCGCTGGCGTGCAGGGCCTTGTCCCAGCCGAGCTGGACCAGGCCGCCCAGCAGGGCCAGGCGCAGGGCGTCGGAGTCGTGGTGCTCGCCCTCGGCGGCCCGGAAGTCCTCCAGCACCTGCTCGCGGGTGGCGTCGATGCGGCTCCAGTTGATGGCCAGGTACCAGACGACCTCGACCGCCGGGGGTGCCCAGCCGGTCTGGGTGCCCCAGTCCAGCATCACCACCCGGTCGGCGGTGAAGCCCAGGTTGCCGAGCTTGAGGTCGCCCTGGACGAGGGTCGACCCGAACCCCGACAGGGCCGTCGCCAGCACCTCCGGCCGCTCCAGGACGGCCAGCACCGGCTCGGCGACGTCCGCGGGGACGACCTCGGCGAACCGCTCCCAGCCGCGGCCGATCAGCGCCGGGACCTCGTCGGCGCCGCCGGCCTCACGGCGGGCGGTGGCCGGGGACAGGAACGCGTAGCGGTCGGCCAGCGGGCACAGCTCCAGCGGCGGGCCGCCGGCGAAGGCGGCGTGCAGGGCGGCGGCCGCCTCGAGGACCCGGCGGCTGTCGCCCCGGCTGATCCGGGCGGTGTCGGGAACCAGGGCGGCCGACACGTCGCGCATGATCACCACCCAGCCGCCGGCGACCTCCTCGGCCCCGAGGACGGCGTGGTCGATCACCTCGGGCACCCGGGCCAGCACCCCCGAGGACCACAGCTCGGCCGCCCGGCCGTGGTCGTGGCTGGCCCGCATGATCCAGTCGCCCCCGTCCCGGACGTGCTTGACCACCAGCGCCTCGCCCCCGGCCAGGACCACCCGCTCCAGCAGGCTCCCCGAGCGGCCGTCGGCCGCGGCCAGCGGCTCTCTCCTGACGACGTCGACCAGCAGTGAGGTCACAGCAGCACCCTCCCGTCCCGGTTGGTTCCGGGACCAGGATCGCCGATCCGGTTGCGGCCCGGTTGCAGAACCGCTCAGCCGTCCTCCGGCTTGGGTTTGCGCATGTACCACTCGCGGTACTCGGCGCAGCGCCCGTCGGCGTCGAACCGGAGCAGGAACAGGTTGTCGTACTCGTCGCGGACGGTGCCGTTGGTGTTGAGGTAGCGGCTGTAGCCCCTGGCCACCGCCTGGTCGCCGGCGACCAGGACCGGGCGGTAGGCACCCTCGTAGGTCCCGGACTCGTCGCGGTCCTTCAGCCAGTCGGCGACGATCGCCTCCCGTCCCCGGAGCGGCTCGGTGAACGGGTCGTACCAGTAGACGGCGTCGGCGCTGAACAGCCCCCCGATCTCCTCGGCGTCATAGGTGCCCCAGGCGTGGCTGTAGCCGTCCAGCCAGGCCGCGACCGCCCGCTCCTCCACGGCGTCCTCCTTGATCAGCTGGCTCGCCGGCCGAGCCTACACTGACCCGATGAGGAACCCGCCGGCCGCGAACCGTCTGATCGAGCAGACCAGCCCCTACCTCCTCCAGCATGCCCACAACCCGGTCGACTGGTACCCGTGGGGCCCCGAGGCCCTGGAGCGGGCCCGGGCCGAGGACAAGCCGATCCTGCTCTCGATCGGCTACGCGGCCTGCCACTGGTGTCACGTGATGGCCCATGAGTCGTTCGAGGACGCCGAGACGGCCGCCCAGATGAACGAGGGCTTCGTCTGCGTCAAGGTCGACCGCGAGGAGCGGCCAGACCTGGACGGCATCTACATGGACGCGGTCCAGGCCATGACCGGGCACGGCGGCTGGCCGATGACGGTGTTCCTCACCCCCGAGGGGAGCCCGTTCTACGCCGGCACCTACTACCCGAAGGCCGACCGGCCGGGCATGCCGAGCTTCCGCCGGGTGCTGGCCGCGGTCGCCGACGCCTGGGTCAGGCGGCGCGACGACGCCCGCCGCCAGGGCGACCAGGTCGTGCAGATGCTGGCCGCCCAGGCCGGCGCCCTCGGCGGCGACGGCGACGGCGGCGGCCAGCTGGACACCGGGACGCTGCGCCAGGCGTTCGAGGGGCTGCGGGGCGCGTTCGACACCACCTGGGGCGGGTTCGGGGGCGCGCCCAAGTTCCCCCAGCCGATGACGCTCGAGTTCCTGCTCCGCTGCCACCTGCGCGGCTTCGAGGGTGCCCTGGACATGGTCCGGCTGACCCTTGACCGGATGGCCGACGGCGGCATCTTCGACCAGGTCGGGGGCGGCTTCCACCGCTACTCGACCGACGGGCGCTGGCTGGTCCCGCACTTCGAGAAGATGCTGTACGACAACGCCCTGCTGACCCGCCTCTACACCCACGCCTGGCAGGCCACCGGCGAGGACCGCTACCGGGCGGTGGCCAGCCGCACCGCCGACTACCTGCTGCGCGAGCTTCGCCATGGCGACGGCGGGTTCTTCTCCTCCCAGGACGCCGACTCCGAGGGGGTCGAGGGCCGGTTCTTCGTCTGGTCGTGGGACGACCTGGTCTCGATCGCCGGCGAGCCGGTGGCCCGCCACCTCGGCGCCACCCCCGAGGGCAACTGGGAGGGGACCAACGTCCTGTGGACCCCCAGCCCGGCCGGCGAGGAGCTGGCCGCCCAGGTGGCGGCCGCGCTGCCGCGGCTGTTCGCGGCCCGCGAGGCCAGGGTCCACCCGGCGACCGACGACAAGGTCCTGGCCGCCTGGAACGGCCTGGCCATCTCGGCCCTGGCCGAGGCCGGGCGCAGCTTCGGCGAGCCCCGCTACCTCGACGCCGCCCTGGCCGCGGCCGGCTTCGTGCTCGAGGCGCTGGCCGGCGAGGACGGGCGGCTGCTGCGCTCCTGGCGCGAGGGCCGCAAGGGCGGGCCCGGCTACCTGGACGACTACGCCTGCATGGCCGAGGCCTGCCTGACCCTGTACGAGACCACCTTCGAGCTGCGCTGGCTGCGCGAGGCCCGGCGGCTCGCCGGGGCCATGGTGGAGCTGTTCGCCGACCCGGGCGGCGACGGCTTCTACCAGACCGGCCGCGACGCCGAGCAGCTGGTCGTCCGGCCGCGGGAGCTGTTCGACAACGCCGTCCCGGCCGGCTCGTCGGTGGCCGCCGAGGTGCTCCAGCGCCTGGGCCGCCTGACCGGTTCCGCCGACTGGGAGCAGGCCGGGATCAGCGCCCTCAAGCCCGTCCTCGGGGTGCTGGGCCGGGCCCCGACCGGGTTCGGGCACGCCCTCGGGGCGGCCGACTTCGCCCTGGCCAGGGTCAGGGAGGTCGCCATTGTGGGCCGCCCCGAGGCGCCCGACACCGGCGCCCTGCTGGCCGAGGTCTGGAGGACCTACCAGCCCAACCGGGTGGTCGCGGCCGCCGGGCCCGACGACGCCACCGCCCAGGGCGAGGTGCCGCTGCTGGCCGACCGGCCGGCCCTCGAGGGCCGGGCCACCGCCTATGTCTGTGAGCACTTCGTCTGCCAGCGGCCGGTCACCGAACCGGCCGACCTGGCCGCCCAGCTCGCCTGACCCGCCCGACTGGGCGTTTGGCGCCCACCTGGCCAGGCAACTCACCAACCGCAGGCCCATCGAGCCCGTGCCTTCCCGACGGAGGCGCGCAAGGTGGCGTTGTCGGTGCCGATCGACCGCAGGTCAGCGACCCGGGAGCTGCGGGTCCTGCTCCAGGGCGTGGACGGGCTGGCCGGGGAGGGCCTGGCCGCCGCCCTCCAGCGGGTGGTCCAGGCGGCGACCACCGTGCTCCGGGCCCAGGGCGCCGGGGTGATGCTGGCCGACGAGCACGAGGTGCTGCGGTGCGCCGCCGCCAGCGGCCCGCCCGGTCGCGGGCTGGCCACCGCCCAGGAGCGGCTGGGCGCCGGGCCGGCGCTCGACTCGTACGCCAACGAGCTCCCGGTGTCCTCCCGCGACCTCACCACCGACAGCCGCTGGCCCGACCTGCGCCACCTGATCGACCGGGCCGCCGTCCGGGCGGTGCTGTCGACCCCCCTCACCCTGCCCGGGGGCCGGCCGATCGGCGCCCTGAACCTGCACAGCTCGCGGGCGAGGGACTGGGAGGTCGCCGAGGTCACGGCCACCGTGGCCTATTCCGGGGTGGTGGCCAGCCTCATCTCCATCGCGCTGGAGGCCCGGCTCCGCGGGGTCCTGCTGGACAAGCTGCTCGACGCCCTCCGCGGCGGCACCGACCGCCCCGACGCCGAGGACGGCTGATTGCCTTCAGGGGGCGGTGCGGACCTCGATCTTGCCGCCGTCGGTGACCCTGGTCTCGTAGACAGGCTGGGAGGCGGCGGCTGGGCCCCGGACCACCTTGCCGTCGGCCAGGCGGAAGGTGCTGCCGTGCCAGGGGCAGGTCACGCAGCCGTCGGCGAAACGGCCCTCGGCCAGTGGGCCGCACTCGTGGGTGCAGCTGGCCCACAGCGCGTGGAGGCGGCCGCCATCGCGGTACAGCAGCACCTCGGTGTCGCCGGCCCGCACCACCCGCGGCGCGCCCTCGGCCAGGTCGGCCGCATCCAGCACCGCCGTCCACTCGGCCGGTCCGCCGGCGAAGCGCTTCTTCTCGACCCCGACGGCCTGCACATAGGCCAGGTGGCCGCCGAGGTAGCCGCCGGCGCTCATCGCCGCCGCCCCGGCCAGCCCGAGCCCGACCCCCGCCTTGCGCCGGCCCAGCAGCCGGGCCGCCAGCGACGCCGAGTAGCAGAGCAGGGCGAGGGAGTTGCAGCTGGCGTGGACCAGCCCCACCCGGCGGCCCTCGGGCTCGGCGTCGGCCCAGTCCGACAGGCCGGCTGCGGCCGTCGGCACGGCGGCGGCGATCCCGGCTCCGACCAGGGTGTCGGCCGCCCAGCGGGCCCGCCTGGTGGCGACCAGGTCGAACAGCAGGGCGCCGCTCCAGAACCCGATCGGCATCGGCACCAGCAGCGGGTGGAACCGGTGGCCGAGCCAGGTGCCGCTGAGCGCGTTCTTGACCACCCGGGGCCGGGTGGCCGCGCCCACCACCTTGGCCAGCTTGCCGGCCGGCTCGTCGAGGGCGTCGGCCCTCTCCAGGCGCTTCATCGCCTTCTCAAGCAGCACGGGGCCCTCCTCGCCAACGACCGGATATGGGAGGCTACCCCTATCCAGCCGTCGGTGGGGACCGTCCTGCGCTTCTGATCAGGACCAGGGCCCCGGCGACGCCGGTCACGACCGAGGCCAGCAGGAGGCCGAGCTTCACCGGGGCCTGGAACCGCCCGTCGGGGAAGGCCAGGTCGGCCACGAACAGGGGCACGGTGAAGCCGATCCCGGCCACCGTGGCCACCCCGGCCAGCTGGGCCCAGCTCGTCCCCTCGGGCCGGACGGCCAGGCCGAGGCGGACGGCCAGCCAGGTGGCGAGGCTGATGCCGGCCAGCTTGCCCACCACCCGGCCGGCCAGGATCCCGCCGAACACCGCCCCGGCCCCGGGCGCGGCCAGGCCGCCGCGCTCCAGCGAGACGCCGGCGTTGGCCAGCGCGAACAGCGGCACGACCAGGAAGGCGCTCACCGGGTGCAGGTCGTGGGCCAGACGCTCGGCCAATGGCACCGTCCCCCTGGCCTCGCGCAGCATCTCGCGCAGGCGCGGCGGGCCAGGGTCGTCGGCCAGCGCGCCGGCCAGCTCGCCGCCCCGGTCGCGAGCGAGCTCGGGCGGGGCGGTCGGCCGGGCCGGGGTGAGCAGGCCCATGGCCACGCCGGCCAGCGCCGGGCTGACCCCGGCGCGCCTCATGGCCAGCCACAGCGCGACCCCCAGGCCGATGTGGAGCGGCAGCCACCAGACGCCCCAGCGGACCAGCGCCGCCACCAGGGCCACCAGCCCGGCGGCGAGGGCCAGCCCGACCGGGTCGACGTCGCGGCTGTAGAACAGCGCCACCACCGCGATCGAGCCGAGGTCGTCGACCACGGCCAGGGTGAGCAGGAACACCTTCAGGGCGGCGGGCACCCGGGAGCCGAGCAGGGCGAGCACGCCGAGGGCGAAGGCGATGTCGGTGGCCATCGGCACCCCCCAGCCGGGCGCGCCCGGGCCGCCGGCGTTGACGACGGCGTAGATGGCCGCCGGGACGGCCATGCCGCCGACGGCGGCCACCACCGGCAGGGCGGCCCTGCGCCAGGTCCGCAGCTCCCCGGCGACCAGCTCACGCTTGATCTCCAGCCCCACGACCAGGAAAAACAGGGTCATGAGGCCGTCGTTGACCCAGTGGCGCAGGTCGGCCTCGATGGCGAAGCGGCCGAGCTGGATGGCCAGGCTGGTCTCCCACAGGGCGGCGTAGGCGTCCCGCCAGGGCGAGTTCGCCCATCCCAGGGCGACCACCGCAGCGACCATCAGCACGACCCCGCCGGCCGCCTCCTCGCGCAGGTACTCGCGCAGTGGGGCCGGGAGGCGCAGCGGCGGCGGGACCAGCGGCTGGCGCTCGCTCACGGCCGAACTGTACCCGGTGGCTGCTAGCCTCGCCGTTCATGGGGCCGCCCATGCGCGGGGCGTGCGGGTGCTGCTCGACTGGGTCCCGAACCACACCTCCGACCAGCACCCGTGGTTCCGGGCGTCGCGTTCCTCGCGCGACGACCCCAGGCGCGACTGGTACGTCTGGGCCGACCCCCGGCCCGACGGCGGCCCGCCCAGCAACTGGCTGCGCTATGTCGGCGACAGCGCCTGGCGCTGGGACGAGGCCACCGGCCAGTTCTACTACCGGGTGTTCCTCGACTCCCAGCCCGACCTCAACTGGCGCAACCCGGCGGTGCAGGAGGCCATGTTCGACACCCTGCGCTTCTGGCTGGCCAGGGGGATCGAGGCGGGACCTCCCCTACATGCGCGAGCTGTCGGTCTGGAACGTCAACCGGCCCGAGACCCGCGAGCTGGCCGCCCGGATGCGCAAGGTGGTCGACGAGTTCGGCGACGACCGGGTGCTGCTGGCCGAGCTGGGGCTGCCGCTGGAGCAGATCGTCGCCTACTACGGCGACAGCGACGGGATCCAGGTCCCGTTCAACTTCGAGCTGCTCACCACCGCCTGGGACGCCAGCGTCATCGCCGGCTATGTCGACCGCTATCTGGCCGCCCTCCCGGCCGGTGCCTGGCCCAACTGGGTGCTCGGCAACCACGACACGCCGCGGGTGGCGACCAGGCTCGGCCCCGCCCAGGCCCGGGTGGCGGCCATGCTGCTGCTGACCCTTCCCGGCACCCCCACCCTCTACCAGGGCGAGGAGCTCGGCCTTGAGGACGTGCCGATCCCGCCCGGCCAGGTCCTCGACCCCGTCGCCCGCCTGGTCCCGGGCCGGGGCCGTGACCCCGAGCGGACCCCGATGCCCTGGGACGGCGACCCCGGCGCCGGGTTCTCCACCGGCCGGCCCTGGCTGCCCGTCGGCGACGGCAACCGGGCCCGGAACGTGGCCGCCCAGCGCGACGACCCGGCGTCCATGCTCACCCTCCACCGCCGCCTGCTCGGGCTCCGCCGCCAGACTCCGGCTCTGGTCACCGGCGCCTACCACCGGGTCGAGGCCGCTGGCGACGTCCTCGCCTACGTCCGCGCCGACCCCGGCGCCCGCTGGCTGGTCGCCCTCAACCTCGGCCCCTCCCCGGCCCGCCTGGCCGTCCCCGGCCCGCCGCCCGCCGGCCGGGTGGCGCTGTCCACGCACCCGGGCCGCGACGGCCAGCCGGTCGGCGGGTCGCTGGAGCTGGCGGGTGACGAGGGCGTGGTCGTCAAGCTCGACTGAGGGCCGGCGGGACCACTCCGCTACGATGGGAAGGTTGTGCCCACCCGCTTGCCGAGAGGACCTTTGTCGTGCCCGCCATCCGCAATGACCTGCGCAACATCGCCATCGTGGCCCATGTCGACCATGGGAAGACCACGCTGGTGGACGCCATGCTGCGCCAGTCGGGGGTGTTCCGGGCCAACCAGGAGGTCGTGGACCGGGTGCTGGACTCGATGGACCTGGAGCGGGAGAAGGGCATCACCATCCTGGCCAAGCAGACGGCGGTCGAGTTCCGCGGGGTCCGGATCAACGTGGTCGACACCCCTGGCCACGCCGACTTCGGCGGCGAGGTCGAGCGGACCCTGCGGATGGTCGACGCCGTCCTGCTGCTGGTCGACGCCAGCGAGGGGCCGCTGCCCCAGACCCGGTACGTGCTCGGCAAGGCGCTGGCCCGGCGGCTGCCGGTGGTGGTGTGCGTGAACAAGGTGGACCGGGCCGACGCCCGGCCGGCCGAGGTCGTCCACGAGGTCGAGGAGCTGTTCCTGGACCTGGACGCCGACGAGCACCAGATCAGCTTCCCCATCCTGTACGCCAACGCCCGCAGCGGGCAGGCCGGGCACCGGCCGGACGACCTGGCCGGCGACCTGGCCCCGCTGCTGGAGACGATCGTCGCCACCACCCCGCCGCCGGCCTACGAGCCCGGGCACCCGCTCCAGTTCCTGGTCACCAACCTGGACGCCGACCCGTACGTCGGCCGCCTGGCCGTCGGGCGGCTGTGGCAGGGCGAGGTCCGGCTCGGCGACCGGGTCGGGGTGGCCAGGCGCGACGGCAGCCTGGCCTTCGCCAAGGTGACCAAGATCGTCGGGGCCATCGGGCTGTCGCGCTCCGACCTGGACTACGCCGGGCCGGGGGAGATCGTGGCCATCGCCGGGCTGGGCGACGTGACCGTCGGCGAGACCGTCACCGACCCCGACGACCCCCGGCCTCTGCCGGTGGTCTCGATCGACGAGCCCAGCATCTCGATGCGGTTCGGGGTCAACACCTCGCCGTTCGCCGGCAACGACGGCACCTACCTGACCAGCCGCCACCTCTCTGAGCGGCTGGACCGCGAGGTGCTCGGCAACGTGGCCATCCGGGTCCTGCCCACCGCCTCGCCCGACACCTTCGAGGTCCAGGGCCGGGGCGAGCTCCAGCTGGCCGTGCTGATCGAGCAGGCCCGGCGCGAGGGCTACGAGCTGGAGGTGTCGCGGCCCGAGGTCATCACCCGCACCGTCGACGGGCGGGTCCAGGAGCCGTACGAGGCGGTCACCCTCGACGTGCCCGAGGAGTTCGTCGGCGTGGTCACCCAGGGCCTGGCCCTGCGCCGGGGGCGGATGACCGAGATGGTCAACCACGGCACCGGCTGGGTGCGCCTGGAGTTCCGGGTGCCGGCCCGGGGCCTGATCGGCTTCCGCTCCATTCTGCTCACCGCGACCAGGGGGACGGCCATCCTCCACCACCTGTTCGACGGCTACGACGAGTGGGCCGGGCCGATCAACGACCGGGTCAACGGCGCCCTGGTCGCCGACCGGGTCGGGACCACCACCGGCTACGCCCTGTGGCAGCTCCAGGAGCGGGGCGAGCTGTTCGTCGGCCCTGGCACCCAGGTGTACGAGGGCATGGTCATCGGCGAGAACGCCCGCCCCGAGGACATGGACGTCAACCCGACCCGCGAGAAGCAGAAGACCAACATCCGCACCCACGCCTCCGACGAGGCCATCCGCCTGGTCCCGCCGACCGTGCTGTCACTGGAGCAGGCCATCGAGCGGATCGGGCCCGACGAGCTGGTCGAGGTCACCCCCGCCCAGCTCCGCCTGCGCAAGCGCGTCCTGGACGCCCCCTCCCGGGGCCGCGCCGCTAAGCGGGCCCGCCAGGGGCGCTAGCCCGCCGGGTTGCCCCCGGGGGTCAGCAGGCCGCGCTCGTAGGCGGTGGCCACGGCGGCGGCCCGGTCGTTGACGCCCAGCTTGGCGTAGACGTGCAGCAGGTGGGCCTTGACGCTGGCCTCGCTGATGAACAGGCGGCGGGCCGCCTCCCGGTTGGTGGTGCCCCGGGCGATCAGCTGGAGGACCTCGAGCTCGCGCTGGGTCAGGGGCTCGACCGAAGGGGCACGGACCTGGCCAAGGAGCCGGGTCGCGACCGACGGCGAGAGGACCGACTCGCCCCTGACCGCCGCCCCCACAGCCCGGAACAGCTCCTGCTGGGTGGCGTCCTTGAGCAGGTAGCCGGTGGCCCCGGCCTTGATCGCCGGGAGCACGTCCCGGTCGGTCTCATAGGTGGTCAGGACCAGCACCTTGGCGGTCACGCCGCGCTCGGCCA
>Ga0207675_100004378_pt1 | contig 13653 bp, 14 predicted proteins | sample KBSSwiS42_FD_184305 | JGI IMG/M metagenome (GOLD analysis project Ga0207675, IMG submission 184305) | Switchgrass rhizosphere microbial communities from Kellogg Biological Station, Michigan, USA - KBS Switchgrass S4-2 (SPAdes) (version 2) | ecosystem: Host-associated > Plants > Roots >... | reverse complement strand
CGACAAGATCGTGGGCGGCGTGATCCCGCACGGCTTCCGCGGCGCCGTCGACAAGGGTATCCAGGAGTCGATGCTGAAGGGCGAGCTCGCCGGCTTCCCGGTGGTCGGCGTCGGCATCAAGCTCGTCGACGGCTCCTACCACAACGTCGACTCGTCGGAGATGGCGTTCAAGATCGCCGGCTCGCTGGCGTTCCGCGAGGCCTACACGAAGGCCGATCCGGTGATGCTGGAGCCGGTGATGGCGGTCGAGATCTCCGTGCCGGACGAGTCGGTCGGCGACATCACCGGCGACCTCAACTCGCGCCGCGGGCGCCTGCTCGGCATCGAGCCGCGCGGCTCCGCCACCACGGTGCGGGCCGAGGTGCCGATGGCGGAGATGCTCACGTACTCGCAGACGCTCACGTCCGTCACCGGCGGGCGCGGTGATTACGCCATGAGCTTCCTGCGGTACGAGGAGGTTCCGCAGCACATTGCGCAGAAGGTCGCCGCGGAGGCGAAGAAGGCGGCAGAATCCGCGTAGATCCCGTGGCCCCTCTGCGACGTCAGCTGTCGGTCGTGCACTGCGACTACTGCGAGCGCACGCTTCTCCTCGGATCGCCCGAGGCCGGGGCCGACCGCGAGCGCGCCGTGGCGCGGCGCGGCATCGAATGCGTCCTCGAGGGGCCGCTTCACTGCTTCCAGCACCGGAGGCTCGACCTCGGAGCAGATCGTCACGTACCCGGCGTCCGCCCTGAAGGCGGCGGATGCAGTCAGGGTGACGGAACCGGCCATGCCCGGCGAGCCGCCGACGACCAGGAGCGCGCCCGCCGTGTACTTGTTGTCGGTTGCGCGCTTGCGCGGCACCAGGCCCAGCACCGCGGGGTCGACGAGAGCCGCACCGGTCTCGCGGTGCTCGAGCCCGATGTCGGCGACGACCACCTCGCCTGCGTGGAAGCGCCCCGGCGCCACCTCGAGCCCGACCTTGGGGCCATGGAAGGTCACTGTCAGGTCGGCGTCGACGCACCCGCCGGCCACTTCTCCCGTGGACGCATCGACGCCCGAAGGAAGGTCGACCGAGACGACCGGCGCCCTGGCGGCGTTGATCTCCGCGATCTGCCTGGCAGCGTCCTCGCGGGGCTCGCCGTGGAACCCGGTTCCGAAGAGTGCGTCGACGATCACGTCGGCGTCGTCGAGCGGCGCCTCCTCGACCGGCCGGGCCGCCCTTCCCGCCTCCTCGAGCACCTCCATCGCGATGCGCCCGTCGCCGCCGTTCGCGCCCCGGCCGCAGACCGCGACGAACCGGCGGGCGTCCGGGAAGCGCCGCATCGCGTGCTCGGCGACCGCGCGCCCTGCCCGGGCCATCAGCTCCTCGACGTCGTGGCCGGCCTCGGCGGCCTTCATCTCCTCTGCGGTGTAGAGCGGGTCAAGGCTCATTTCGGGCCGGAGCTTCGTCGTTGGGGGTGATGGGCGGTGCGTGGCAAGGACGCAGGGAGCTCGCGTAGCCGAAGGCTACGGGTGCGACTGAGGACGCTGTCCACGCGCCGCACAGCGCGGCCCGGCGGCACAAGGCTTCGGTCTGAGATGAGCCTCTAAGCATCAGAGACGACACACACCGCCTGCGCCAGGTCGCGCGAGTGGGTCATCGAGAGCTCGATCTCCCCCGCCCCGACTCGCTCGGCCCACGCCTTCGTCTTGCCGCTCAGCGTCACCCCCGGCTTCGGCCGCCCCGCGATCTCGATCTCGCGCCACGTGAAGCGCACGCCGGAGCCGAGGGCCTTGCCGACGGCCTCCTTGCCCGCGAAGCGCGCCGCGTAGTGCTGCGGCGGGTTCGGCTTCGACTCGCAGTACGCGCGCTCAGCTTCGGTGAAGCAGCGCTCGCGGAACCCCGGGTAGCGCTCGAGGGCACGAGCGATCCGCTGAATCTCGATCAGGTCGACTCCGACTCGCATCCCTCCAACTCTACGGAGCCGAGTCGATCCACTCCGGTAGCGCGGCGATCGAGCTGATGATGCCCTCGGGCCGCACCCGCGCGTCCTCGACCGCGTCGGGCCGGAACTTGCCCGTGCGCACGAGCACGGTTCGCAGGCCGCAAGCAGCCGCGCCCGCGATGTCGGCCTCCACGTCGTCGCCGACCATCCAGGTCAGCTTCGGGTCGGAGTCCAGCGCGTCCAGCGCGGCGTCGAAGTACGCGGCGCTCGGCTTCCCGAGGATGGTCGCGGGCATCTCGGCGGCGTACTCGAGCCCGGCGACGAACGCGCCAGCGTCGAGTAGCGGCCCACGGGTGGTCTGCCACCAGCGGTTCTTGTGCAGGCAGTAGAGCTCCGCGCCGCCCTGGAGCTCGGCGAACGCGCGCGCGAGGTTCATGTAGCTGAAGACCTGGTTGTTCACTTCCGGGTCTTCCTCGGCCCCACCGAGGAGCACGGCGTCGGCGCCCTCTCCGACGAGCTCGATCCCGTCGAGGTCCTCGACGATGTCGGGCATCGTCAGCGCCAGCACGCGCTTCCCCTTGAGCACGTGCGCGGCGGCAAGCGGCGTGGTCTGCAGCTCGGCGTCGTCGAGCTCGACACCGAACCCGCGGATCTGCTCGGCGAGCCGCCGGCGTGAGTGCGTGGTGTTGTTGGTCACGAACCGCAACCGGTGCCCCGCGTCTCGGAGCCGCGCCACCGCCACCCCGCCGCCGTCGATCGGCTGGCCGGAGACGTGAAACACGCCGTCGACGTCTAGGAGAATCGCACTCATCGGTGAAGCCTCCATTGCGCGTGCATACCCTTCGTCTCGCCGAAATGAGCGCTTCTTGCACCAAGCCAGACGCGTAGCGTTGCCATGAGCGGCGAGTCTATTCAGGTGACCCGGTCGGTCTCCATCCCGCGGTCGGAGATCGAGCTGCGCTTTTCGCGCTCCAGCGGACCCGGCGGCCAGCACGCGCAGAAGAGCGACACGCGGGTCGAGGCGACCTTCGACGTCGCGGCGTCGCAGGGGCTCAGCGAGGTTCAGAAGCGGCGGGTGCTCGCGAAGGCGGGGCCGGTCCTGCGCGCGGTCGCCCAGGACGAGCGGAGCCAGTGGCGCAACCGCGAGCTTGCGACCGAGAGGCTCGTCGACGCCCTGCGGGAGGCGCTGCGGGTTCCCAGGCGACGACGGCCGACAAGGCCGAGCAAGGCCGCCGTCGAGCGGCGGCTCGAGCAGAAGCGTCGCCGCAGCCAGCTCAAGCGCCGCCGGCGCGGGCTGGACTGATCCAGCGCGCCACGCCTCCCTCCGCCCGAACGCGCGTCAGCCCCAGCTTCTCGAGCACGCGATTCGAGGCGTCGTTGGACAGTTCCGACCTCGCCACGACCTGTTCGACGTTCGGCTGCGCGAGTGCCCACGCCACCAGAGCTCTCGCTGCCTCGGTTGCGTAGCCGCGGTTCCGGTGCCCCTCGAGGATCCCGTAGCCGAGCTCGACCTCGCCCCGCTCGTTCGGCCGCCCGACGAAGCCGGCGCTCCCGACGACTTCGCCCGCAGCGATCACGACCCACGGCCCGAGCCCGAGCAGCGAGGGGTCCCGCCGCAGCTGCGGCTCGTGCGCCTCGAGCAGCCCCTGCAGCTCCTCGTCCGGCCAGCCCTCGGGAACCGAGGCCCCGAGCACCGCGCCTGCCGACTCTCGGCTCGGAAGCGCCTCGAAGAGCTCGACTGGCCACGGCACCAGCCGCAGGCGGGCGGTCTCGATCAGCGCTCGGCCCGGCCGAGGAAGTCGCGCACGAGGTCAAGCGTGCGCTCCGGCTCCTCGGCTTGCGCCATGTGTGAGCTCTCCTCGAGCACGACGTACTCGGACCCGGGGATCGCGCGGTGCGCCGCCTCGGTGATCGCCGGCGTCACCTCGTCGTAGCGGCCGGAGAACACCAGCGTCGGCGCCTCGATCTGGCCGAGACGCTCGGTGATGTCCCAGTCCTTGATCGTGCCGATGACGTGGAACTCGCTCGGCCCATTCATCGCGTGGTAGACCTCCGGATTGGCCCCGAGGATCGAGAAGCACTCGACGAGCCAGTCCGGCCACGGCTCGACGCGGCAGAGGTGGCGTTTGTAGAACTCCTGCTCTGCGTCCTGGTAAGCCGGATCGTCGGTCGTACCCGCCTCCTCGTGCTCGCGCAGCGTCGCCTCGACCTCGGGCGGCAGCTCGGAGCGGAGCCGTTGCACCTCGGGCATCCAATCGGGGACGCTTGCCGGCGAGCTCTCGGCGATGAGCGATGCCAACCCGGCGGGCCGGCCGGATGCGTACTGCATGCCGAGCATCCCGCCCCAGGAGTGGCCGAGGATATGCACGCGCTCGAGACCCAGCGCGTCGCGCACCGCGTCCACCTCCTCGACGAATAGCTCGGGCGTCCACATCGCGGGGTCGTGCGGCTCGCTCAGCGCGGAGTTCCCCGAGCCGAGCTGGTCGTAGAAGACGACGCGCCGCTCATCGGCGAGGGCCTCGTACGGCTTCATGTGCAGCCAGTTCGCACCGGGACCGCCGTGGAGGCAGAGCAGCGGCAGGCCCTCGTCCTCACGCCCGGCCGCCACGGACCGGTACCACGTGCGTGCGCCGTGGAAGGGGACAAAGCCTTCCGTGACACCCATCTCGACGGCCACGCCGGACATCTTTCCAGACTTCTTGCACCCGCCTTACACCGCGCTTACGGCCGCCTGACATCCGAGAGTCACGATCCGCTTGTTCCCCTGCTACGAGGACAAAGGAGTTCGCTCATGAGAAGACAGCTCGTCTACCTCGCGCTCCTGGCGCTCACCGTTCTCACGGTCGGCGTCTCCAGCACGTTCGCGGCCGGCCGCGGCGTGACCACGTATCTCTTCAACGGCCGCCTGCTCGCGGATGCCGGAAGCTCGCCGACGCTCTACGTCGACGTGAACGGCGGCAGCCGCCTTGCCCTGAAGAAGCTCATCGGCCAGGGCGACAACCAGCAGTTCGCGGTCGATGCGAACACGCAGTTCCTCCGCTGGACGCACGGCGTGCCAACCGTCGTGCCCGAGTCGAACCTCGTGGCCGGCGACCGGGTCAGCGTCAGGATCAGGGCCGCGCGGAGCGCATCGCTCCCCGAGATCGAGGGCACCCCGGCGAAGGTCGTGGCGGACAGCGGGCCGAGTCCCCGCTTCGCCCACAGGCCGCTCTGGCTCTTCATCGGCAGCCTGGACGCCCGCGCCGCGAACGGCCACGTCACGCTGCACATCGCGAACGGCAACCTGCGAGCCCTCCGGGCGATGCTCGGACAGCCGGTAGATCAGACGTTCAGCTACGACCGCCACACGATCTTCGTCCTGTGGCAGGGACGGGTACCTACGCTCATCTCGCCGAGTCAGCTCAAGGTCGGCGACAGGATCTCGGTACGGATCCGCGCGCCCGGCAACTCCTCGCTGGCCCAGGTCGAGCAGGTGCCTGCGAACCACGTCGGGGATCACGAGCCCGGCGCCTAGCGGGGGGGTCGCATCCCGCTCGGTCGAGAGAGGCCGCCTTCGAGCGGCCTCTCTCTCGGTCGCGGACACGCATCGGCGCCGGAGTAGCTGCCGGCCGGGCTACACCCGAGCCGAGACTCTCAGGCTGTTCAGCAATCGCACGATGTCTCGGCGCGCAGTGGCCGGTGTCCGCTCTCCGACGTAGACGAATGCGTAGAACTTCCTACCCCGGTCGCGGAAGAGAAGCTCCACACCCCGACCCGACGGCATCTCGCAGCACCCGCCGAGGTTGCCGAGCTGCCTGGGCAGCGAGAAGAGCGCCGGACGAGCCGGGAAGCGGCCCGCCGAGCCCTCCATCAGGAGAACGAGGGCCGAGTGGCGCGGGATGTGCATGGCGGTGCGGAGCTTCACGTGTCCGGTGGTCGCGACGAACCGTTGCGTCGGACTTCCGCAGACCGTCACCCGATCGGTCGATACGCGCCAACCGGTCGGAACGACGACGCTGAGACCGGCGCCGACCGACTCACGGCCCTCTGAAGACGCAGAGGCGAGCGGAACAAGGCCCGTCGAGAGCAGAAGGCAGGCGCAGACAACACGACGCATGCCGTGGATACGTGCAAAGCGCGGGCCAAGGTCCACGAAGCTAGGGTCCCTCGGGGCATGCGACTCTGGGGGTCAATCGGCAGCGGCCGCGACATGGCGGTCGATCTTGGCACGGCAAACACGCTGGTGTTCATCCGCGGACGCGGAATTGTGCTCTTCGAGCCCTCCGTGGTCGCGATCTCCGAGGAGACGGGCCGTGTTCACGCGGTTGGCGCCGAGGCCAAGCGAATGATCGGCCGCACGCCGGCGTCGATCCGTGCGACCCGTCCGCTGCGCCACGGCGTGATCGCCGATTTCGAGATCACCGAGGAGATGCTGCGCCATTTCATCTCGAGGGCGGGCGGGGGCAGGTTCACGTTCGCGCGGGTCGTTCTTTGCGTTCCGAGCGGGATCACCGACGTCGAGCGCCGGGCCGTCGACGAGGCGACGCGTGCCGCCGGCGCCCGTACCGTCTATCTGATCGAGGAGCCGATGGCCGCGGCGATCGGAGCGAACCTGCCCGTCGGCGACGCCGTTGCGAGCATGGTGATCGACATCGGCGGCGGCACGACCGAGGTCGCCGTCATCTCGCTGGGCGGCATGGTCGTGTGGGAGTCGATCAGGGTCGGCGGCTACGAGATGGACGAGGCGATCGTCGACCACGTGAAGAACGTCCACAAGCTCATGATCGGCCAGGAGACCGCCGAGGCAGCGAAGATCGAGGTTGGCTCCGCGTGGCCGACCGACGACACGGCCGAGACGTCCGTCGCCGGTCGCGATCTCATCACGGGGCTGTTGCGGCGGGTCGCCCTCTCCGGGGGTGACGTACGCCGGGCACTCGAGCCTCCGGTCAGCCGGATCGTGAGCGCGGTCAAGGACACGCTCGAGCGAACGCCGCCGGAGCTGGCGGCCGACCTGGGCGTGCGAGGGATCGTGCTGGCCGGCGGCGGCTCGCTCCTGCGCGGGATCGACGAGCGGCTGCGAAGCGAGGTCGGCCTGCCTGTCCAGCTGGTCGAGTCCCCGCTGACGTGCGTCGCCGAGGGCGCCGGTCGCAGCCTGGACGAGCTCGAGACCTTGGACCGAGCCGCGAAGGCGCAGCGCCGAAGCCGCAGCCGGCGCTGATCCTCACCCGCGCGGGAGCAGTGCCAGAAGCCGGTCGACAGCCCGCGCACGCGGCTGAGGGGTCGCGAGGAAGGCGGCCAGCCGCTCGGCCTCCTGTTCCTCGAGCGACACCGCGGCTTCAGCGACGCCGCGTGCACTCCAGACGCTGAAACGGACGTGCGGATCTTCGGTGAGGTAGCGCGAGACCCTCAGCGCGCGACCTTCGTCACGTGGGTGCGCGCGGAAGAACTCGACCAGCTTCCGCCTCTGGGGTGCGGCGCACCATGGGCAGAAGCGATAGGCCGCCTCCAGCTCGCCTCCACATTCCGCACACACACGCATCCGGCTCCCCTCCACGGGCGCTGTCACCCGTTCGAGTGATTTTCGCACGACTGGCGCAGGTTTCGCGAGTCCCGGCCTTCTTTCCGAGTACCCCGCAAAGGAGCCGCAGGTGACGAACGTGCCCCCCGTTCGAGTCTTGATCGCCGACGACCGCAACGATCGCGTGCTGCACGACGTGATCGAAGCGCTCCTCGAGGTGGTCCCGCCTACCAACCCGCGAAAGGAGGAGCAGCTCGACGCCGGCGAGCCGCGAGCGCCTCTGGCGATGGGGCGCTCGTGGCGACTCTTGCGTTCTGGCGAGCCTCCGCCACACTGCGTCTGAGGCTCGCCCAGCCATGAGCGCCGCACCATCAGTTCCGGAGTCGTCCCTGACAGCCGAGGCCGCGCGGGCCGGGTTGCTCTACGAGCGCTACTCGAGCCGGATCCTCGGCTACTGCCGGAACCGCCTCCGCTCCAGAGAAGAGGCGGAGGACGCCGTCCAGCACACCTTCCTGAACGCGTACCGAAGCCTGCGCGGCGGGGTGGTGCCGCACGCCGAGGCGGCTTGGCTCTTCAAGATCGCCGCGAACGTCTGCCACGAGCGCCGGCGCTCCGCCTGGCGACGCAGCCGGATCGAGGCCGTCTCGGACGACGGCGAGCTGCGTGAGGCGGTGGCGCCGCCCACGTCCGTGCACGACGAGCTTGCCGGGCTGGCCGACGCCCTTGCGCAACTGACGCCGAACCAGCGCCGGGCGATCCTCCTGCGCGAGTGGCAGGGGCTCTCGTATCGGGAGATCGCAGCCGAGCTCGGGACGACCGAGGCGGCCGTGGAGACGCTGCTCTTCCGCGCGCGCCGCTCGCTGGCGCGCAAGCTCGACCGCAGGCGCGCCCGCGCCGGGTTCGACCTCGGCTCGCTCCTGGCCTGGATTCAGTCGCTCGCAGGCGGCGCGGCGGTCAAGGTGGCCGCAGCCACCGTCGTCACCGCCGCGAGCGTGACGGTCGCGACACCTGCACTCAGGAGCCACGCGTCCGAGCTCCATGCCACGCCGGTGAACGCTCCTGCGATCCCTACCCTCCCTGCGTCGCTGCCGCGTCCCGCGCCCGCTCTGTCACCTCGGGTGCCGCGTGCTTCCGCGGGACCGCGGCCGTCGCGGAGACGGAGCACCACAGCTCGCAGACGGACCGTTCGAGCGACTCCTCCGCCTCCGACCGCGGCCAGGGAGACCATCCAGGCGCCCGAGCGCACGGACCCCGCCCGGGCGTCGGCGGCGGTACCCCCGGTACCGGTCCAGCAGCCGTCCGTCCGCATCGAGGCGCGGCCTCTTCCGCCCGCGCCGGCGCTGCCGGTTCAGGTCCCTCTTCCGCCGCCGATCGTGACGGTGACCGTTCCGGCTCTGCCTAGTGTCTCGACGCCGGCTCTGCCGGAGCTGCCGAAGCTTCCCTAGCCGAGTAGCGCTCGGGATCGGCCTCGAACCTCGCGCGACAGCCAGGCCCGCAGAAGAAGTACCGCCTCCCCCGGTGCTCGGCCGTCACCTCGCCGCGGGCGACGGTCATGCCGCACACCGGGTCGCGCGCTCCACGACGCATCGTCAGGCCGACCAGGCCCGCGGCCACGAAGGTGAAGACGATGTTCAGGAAGGTCGTGTAGTTCCAGGTGATCCCGCGCTCGGTGATCGACTCGATCGACGGACGATCGCTGGGAATCAACCCGAACGCGCTGAAGATCCCGTCGACGGCGAGCGCGGCGGCCACGATCGCCCCGAACATGATCGTCACGAGCAGCGCCGCCACCCGCCAGCCGTAGTAGCGCCCGTAGACGACCACCAGCGGGACGATGATCAGGTCGGCGTAGATGAAGGCGATCACGCCGGAGAACGAGATCCCGCCCGCCCAGAGCACGGCCGCGAGGGGGACGTTCCCGACCGAGCAGACGAACGAGAGCACCGCCACGAGCGGTCCCACGATCACGTTCTCGAGCAGCTGTACCCAGCCGCCGGTACCCGTCAGGAAGAGGTCGTTGAAGAAGTCCATGGGCAACAGCGCGATGAAGCCCGCGATCACAAAGCCCGCCGTGATCTCCTTCCAGAGCATCGCCCAGTCGCCCCGGAAGTTGTGGGCGACGTCCGACCAGGCATCCAGCGAGAGCAACCGCGAACCGCCGCCGGCCGAGTGGTGCTGGTGTCCGCTCTCGGCCGCCAGGGCGTGCTCGCGGGCCTGCTGCTCGTCGCGGCGCGAGACGAACACCCGCAACCCGATCCACATCAGCACGATCAAGATCAGGCCGCCCACGAACTCGGCCAGCGTGAACTCCCAGCCGAGGAAGATCCACATCACGATCCCGATTTCGAAGACGAGGTTCGTCGAGGCGAACTGGAACACCATCGCCGAGACGAGGCTCGCGCCTTTCTGGAAGATCGACTTCGCGATCGCCACCGCCGCGTAGCTGCAGGACGACGAGGCCGCCCCGAGCCCACTCGCGAGGGCGACCGTCTTCAGGCCGCGCCCGCCGAGGGACTCCTCCATCCGGGAGCGCGGCACCCAGGCCTGGACGACGGCCGAGAGCAGGAACCCCAGCACGAGCGCCCACCAGACCTCCCACGCCATCTGGAATGCGTTCCAGAGCCCCTGCCCGATCTGGTCGAGGACGTCCATTTCCCCGACGATAACGAGCGGCTAGCGCTCGGCCGCCAGCCGCACCCCGAAGGCGACCAGCACGGTGCCCGTGACCGCGTCGAGCGCGCGGCGAACCCTCGGACGCCGGAGAACGTTCGCGGCCTTCGCGACCGCGACCGCGTATGCCGTCAACCAGACGAGGGTCAGCGCAGCGAAGCAGAGCCCGAGCGGGAGCATGGTCCAGAACGTCGTTCCGAACTGCGGCAGCAGGCTGGTGAAGAAGACGGCGATCTTCGGGTTGCCGAGGTTGCTCAGCAGCCCCTGGCGATACGCCGTGCTGGGCGCGAGACGCCGCGTCGCGTGAGCCGAGGGCGATGCCGCGCGACGAGAGCGGAGGGCACTGCCGAGGAGCTGCAGGCCGAGCAGGACGAGGTAGGCGGCGCCCGCGAGCCGCAGCGCCGTGAAGGCCGGCTGCGAGGCGACGAGCAAGGCGGCCAGCCCCGCGCTGGCCGCGAGCGCCCAGGTCAGCTGCCCGCTGACGACGCCGAGCGCCGTGAATACGCCCCCTCGGCGCCCACCGGCGAGCGCGTTCCGGATCGTCAGCGCCGTGTCCTGGCCCGGGGTCACGATGACCAGGAGCGAAACGCCGAGAAACGCCGCGACCTGGCCCGCGTTCACCGGCCGCTACTCGACGGTGACCGTCTTGGCGAGGTTGCGCGGCTGGTCGACGTTCAGGCCGCGCAGGCGCGCGATCCGGTACGCCAGGAGCTGCAGCGGCAACACGGCGAGCACGGCCTGGAGAAAGGCGGGCGTGCGCGGCACGTAGATGACGTCGTCGGCGTGGTGCTGGATGTCCTCGTTCCCGTCCGTCGCAATCGCGATCACGTGCGCACCGCGAGCGCGCGTCTCCTGGATGTTGGAGACGACCTTGTCGTAGACGTGCGAGTCGGTCGCGACGACGACCACGGGCGTGTCGTCGTCCAGCAGCGCGATCGGGCCGTGCTTCATCTCGCCGGCCGAATATGCCTCGGTCGGGACGTAGGCGATCTCCTTCAGCTTGAGCGCGCCTTCGAGGCAGACCGGAAGACCGATGTGCCGCCCCAGGTAGAGGAAGAACGGCCGGTCGTAGTAGCGCTCGGCGATCTCCTCGATCGGATGCTGGCCGTCGAGGAACGTCGCCATCCGGGTCGGAAGCTCGTGCACCTCATCGAGGATGAACTTCAGCTCGTCCGGGTCCATGGTTTCGCGCAGCTGGGCCAGCTTGAGGGCGATCAGATAGAAGAGCGCGACCTGGGCCGTGAACGTCTTGGAGGCGGCGACGCCGATCTCGAGGCCGCAGCGCGTATAGAGCACCGAGTCGACCTCGCGCGTGATCTGCGAGCCCATCATGTTGGTGATCGCGAGCGTCCTGGCGCCCTTCTCACGGGCGAGCCGGATCGCGGCGATCGTGTCGGCGGTCTCGCCGGATTGCGAGATCCCGATCACGAGCGTGTCCTTGCCCACCACCGGGTTGCGGTAGCGCCACTCGCTCGCGATATCGGGTTCGACGGGGACGCGGGCCCACTCCTCGATCGCGTAGCGGCCGACGACGCCCGCGTGGTAGGCGGTGCCGCAGGCGAGGATCACGATCCGGCGCAGGTTGCGCAGCTCGTCGTCGGTCATGCCCATCTCCTCGAGCTCGAGGCGCCCGTGACGAACCCGGTCGCCGAGCGTCTCGCCGACGGCCTCGGGCTGCTCGTAGATCTCCTTGAGCATGAAGGTCTCGTAGCCGCTCTTCTCGGCGGCCTCGATGTCCCAGTCGACCTCCACCACCTCGCGCTCGAGCTCGCCGTCCTCGACCGAGACGAAGCGGGCGCCATCCGGGGTGATCGAGACGACCTCGCCGTCCTCGATCAGCTGGATCGACCTGGTCTCGTCGATGAACGCCGCGGCCATCGAGGCCAGGAACATCTCGCCGTTCCCGACGCCCACGAGGAGCGGACATTGGAGCCGCGCGCCGACGAGCTCCTCGGGGTGGTCGTGGTGGATGACCACGAAGGCGAAATGCCCCTCGAGCTCCTTGTAGGCGCTGCGAACGGCCTCGAGCAGGTCCCCGCCGTAGTGACGCTCGATCAGGTGCACCACCACCTCGGCATCGGTCTCGGTGTGGAAGGAGTGCCCCTCGGCCTCCAGCGAGCCTTTCAGCTCCCGGTAGTTCTCGACGATCCCGTTGAGGACGATCGCCAGCTTGTCGTCGTCGCAGCCGGTCAGCGGGTGCGCGTTCTGCTCGTTCACGGCGCCGTGGGTTGCCCAGCGCGTGTGGCCGAGCCCGGTTTGCGCCCGAGAGCCGTTCGTGCCGGCCTCTTGCTTCAGCGCCTGGAGGTTGCCGACCACGCGCACGTAGTCGAGCGCGCCGTTCTCACGCAGCGCGAGCCCGGCCGAGTCGTAGCCGCGGTACTCGAGTCGCTCGAGGCCCTGGAGCAACAAGTCTTTGCAGGCTCTCTGCCCGACGTATCCGATGATCCCGCACACGCCGAAACCTCCCTTAAGAACGCGAAAGGCCCGGCCGCTCCCCCGGCCCTGCGTCGGGTCCGGTCAGCCGAGCTCTCGTGTAACGAGAGCGGAGATGGTACCACACACCTCTTCGGCTTCAGCAGCGGTTTCCGCCTCTGCCAGGACGCGGATGACCGGCTCCGTGCCGGAAGGCCGCACCAGCACGCGGCCGTTGCCGTCGAGGCGCTGATTCACGCGCTCCACGGCCTCCTGAACCGAGGGCGGGAGCACGCGGCTCGACACCTGGATATTGGCCTTCACCTGTGGATAACGCGGCATCACGGAGGCAGCCTCCTCCAGCGTGCGTCCCTCGAGAGCCCCGCAGAGGAGGAGCGCCGCCGCGAGGCCGTCGCCGGTGACGTGGTCGCGCAGGTAGATGATGTGGCCGGACTGCTCGCCGCCGAGGACCCCGCCCGTCCGGCGGAGCGCTTCGAGCACGTAGCGGTCTCCGACGCTCGTCGTGACGACGCGGATGCCGCGCTCCTCCGCCAGGCGGTGGAGGCCGAGGTTGGCCATCACGGTGACGGCGACGAGATCGACGCCGAGGTGCAGCATCAGGATCGCAAGGATCTGGTCGCCGTCGACGACGTGGCCGCTCCCGTCCACAGCGAGCATCCGGTCGCCGTCTCCGTCGAATGCCACGCCGAGGGCCGCCCCGGTCTCGACCACCTTGTGCTGCAGTGCACGAAGATCGGTGGCGCCGCAGCCGACGTTGATGTTCGTCCCGTCCGGTTCCGCACCGATCGTCTCGACTTGCGCGCCGAGCTGCTCGAAGGCCTGCGGGGCGATCCCGGAGTAGGCGCCGTTGGCGCAGTCGACGACGATTCGCAGCGCGGAGAGGTCCGATCCGAAGCGCTCGACGATGTGCTCGAGGTAGCTGTCGGTCGCGACCCCGACCTCATCGACCTCACCCTGTGGGCCGGCAAAAGGCGCGTCGAAGAGGGCTTCGATCTCCTCCTCGGCGGCGTCCGTCAGCTTCTGCCCTTCGCGATCGAAGAGCTTGACCCCGTTGTACTCGGGCGGGTTGTGGGAGGCCGAGATGACCGCGCCGAGGTCCAGCGCGAGGAGCGCGACCGCAGGAGTTGGCAGAACACCGGCGAGAAC
>Ga0207675_100004377_pt1 | contig 13653 bp, 10 predicted proteins | sample KBSSwiS42_FD_184305 | JGI IMG/M metagenome (GOLD analysis project Ga0207675, IMG submission 184305) | Switchgrass rhizosphere microbial communities from Kellogg Biological Station, Michigan, USA - KBS Switchgrass S4-2 (SPAdes) (version 2) | ecosystem: Host-associated > Plants > Roots >... | reverse complement strand
GCGCCTTGATTTCGACGACCGCGGTGACCTGTTTGCCGCGTTCGCTTGCTTCGATCAGGGCTTTCGGAATGGGCGAGTTCTTCCCAGTGCGATACAGACAAATCTTGATCGCCACCACCTGCGGGTCACGCGCGGCATTCTGAATGAATTCAACGACCGTCGTGTACGAAGTGTAAGGATGATGCAAAAGCACATCCTGCCTTTTGATGACTTCAAACGGCGACGACCGGCGTCGCAGAGGCGGCGGTGGAACCATCTGGATTGGCTTGTCTTTCAAGTCCGGCCGATCGAGATCATAGAGTTCCATCAACCCACCCGCACTCAAAATGCTCTCAACTTCGTAAACGTCGTTCGGTTCGATCTCGAGCGATTGCGTCAGGTACTCGACCATGTCGCGCGGCATCTTTGACGACACTTCCAGACGCACCGGCAAGCCGAAGCGTCGCTCGCGCAAAGATTCTTTGATCATTCCCAACAAATCGGCGGCCTTGTCATCGCGAATCTCGACGTCGGCGTCACGCGTGACGCGAAACATGTAACCCTTGCTCAGGTGCGCGCTGACAAAGAGATGATGAATGTTCGCTTCGATCAATTCTTCCAACAGAACAAATCTTTGCTCGCCTTCTTTGACCGCAACCAGACGCGGGCACAGCGGCGGCACCTTGATGCGAACGAACCTCACCGCGTCGTCGGTGGAAAACTCGCCGCTGATGAGCGCGCCGGTATGTTCGTGGTCTGCGTGACGCTCGGCAGTCAATCCGATGTTCAAGCTGAGGTTCGACATGTATGGAAACGGATGCGCGGGATCGACTGACTGAGGCGTGAGCAGCAGGAAAACATCCTTCATAAAGTACTCAGCCATCCGCTTCTTTTCGGCCTTTGTGAGCGACGAATACCGCGCGATCACCACGCCGGCGTCTTTCAGACCCGGAATTACTTCGTCGCGCAGCAGGCGGCTGTGCTCTTCAACCAACGGCAGGACCCGTTCACGAATGGCTCTTAGTTGTTCCTCGGGTGACAGCTCGCCGGGCATCGGCTCGAGTTCGTCGGCTTCGAGCATCTCCTTCAATCCGGAGACGCGCACCATGAAGAACTCATCGAGGTTGCTCGAAAACACCGACAGGAACTTCAAACGTTCGAGCAGCGGGACGGATTTATCGGCAGCTTCTTCCAGCAATCGGCGAAAGAACTCGATCTGCATCAGATCGCGATTGAAGACGGACCAGGCGAGAAACCGGCCCTTGGATTTTTTCCCGACGGTGGTTTTGCGCTCGGGGTCGAACAGGGGCTGGTTCTTTGAAGCTTTCATGGCTGGTTTAACTATGGGACGCAACCGAAGGCAGAACTTGCATTGGTTAAAACGAGTCCTAACCGCAAGTTTTCGATTTGTCGCTCAGATTATACATCGAAGGAGAGAAGTATTTAGGAGCAATTGGAAATGCAGATGCCGTGACGTGAACTGGGGCACTAGCCCGACCGTTAGGGAGGGCTCATCAAGTCGCGAACTAGAGCCCTCCCTAACGGTCGAGCTAATGCCCGTTCTCTCCGCACGCGCTGCTCCCCAAATACACTAATTCCCACACCGCGCGTCCATAATCATTCTCGCTTTGCGAATGAACTCCACAGTCCACTCTTGCGGTGGCTGATCGCGTTCGGCATTGCGCGAAGCGGCAAAGACCTTCGTAATCGTGGCGTTCGACGTCTCGGCATCCAGTAGCCGCCGTAATTGTTGCGCGAGTAGTTGCCGGCCGCCTTCGGTGACGTGCGCGTCGCCGATGCTCTTCGCCGTTGACATGCACTGCCCGCCGCTAACCTTGATTGGGTCTTTTTTCTTCCAGCCGGCCAGTCGTGCTTTGCTTTCGCTCGACGCTGAGAAACCAAATGTCGAGCCCATGTCACTCACATAAAAGACCGCCTGTCCGGGTTTGCATACGCGCGCATTCCCGTTCTTATCTGAATCCAGGCAAGCAATCTTGTGGTTGTCGGTCTTTGTGTCGCCGTGATCGATGAAACCGAGCCAAAGCTTGAACGCGTCGATCTCTGCGCGCGGCGCGCCGTTCTGTAAAAGCTTTGCGAGTTCCTCACCTAGCGGCGCCGCATCTTTGCCGTTGCAGTTCGCATCGATTCCACGAGCCAGGGACAGTTCGATTCCCGCTGCCGGCTGAAAGGGATTCCACGGCGCACCTTGAAACTTCTTAGTAAGGCTCTTTTCGCAATCCGGACAATTGACGTCGGCGACCCATTCATCGTCAGCAAAGAATCCCAATGCTTTCGAAAATCGCGACGAAAGAAACTCGCCGTAGACTTCGCCATTGCGTTTGTCGGGTGACTGCCCCTTGAAGTGTGGCTTGATTTTGTAACGAACCAACTGGCCTTCGTCATCGACGTTGCCGGGAACAGAACAATGAAACTTCGGCGTTGTGCCGGCGCCGGGCGTCTCATCTTTGTTGGCCACGCAGTTGATTGTTCGCCCGCGTCCGTTGTCATCAACCGGCGGCGCGCCTTTCCTTGGCCCGTTCGCCGGGTTGTACCCAAGCACGGGGTCATAACCCGGATCCGGCGCCGCCCAGACCTTCGCAGTACGTTCTGCGCGATCGCGCTCATCGGCGCTAAAACACACTTTCTGCGCGACGACCGAACGCGCCGACGCGATCACGACGAGAAACAAGATTGAGAAAAACAAGCAGCAATATCTTTTAGTCACGGATAGATCCTTTCATAGCGAAATTGACAGTCGATCCTGCTCAACTGCAAAAGCCGCGGCCGCTGAAGGCTTGGGGGAGTCGACGGCGGGCTCCAAATTGTTTTTAGTTAGCGAGACCAAGATAGCACTAGTTGGGCTCGTTTGTAACGACTCGGAAGTTGCCGCAAAAGAAAGAGTTATTTTGCGCGATTGGCAGCGCTCGCGCGTGATGCCGTCAAACGGCTGAAGTCGGGGTGCAGAAAAACAACGCGGCCGGCAACGATTGTCGCCACTGCCGCGCCAGTCATTCCTCGGCCGTCGAAAGGAGTGTTGCGACTCTTCGATTTTGATCGCGTGGCAACGTAAGTCCAACTACTTTCGGAATCGATGATCGTAACGTCTGCTCGCGCGCCGCTCCGGAAACTCCCGCGATCGTTGAGCTTCAACACCCGCGCCGGATTAGTCGCGTAGAGTTCCACGAGTCTCTCCAGCGAAATCACTGCGTGTTTGACCAAATCCATGGCAAGACCGACAGACGTCTCCAGGCCGATGATGCCGAATGGCGCCTGGTCAAACTCGAGTTCCTTTTCGTCCGCGTGATGCGGCGCGTGATCGCTGGCAATCGCGTCGACCGTTCCATCACGCAATCCTTCCAGAATCGCTTCGACGTGATCGCGGCTGCGCAACGGCGGACTCATTTTCGTGTTTGTGTCGTAAGGTACTGCGCCCTCCGTGACGGCCGGCTTACCCTGCTCTCCTGCGACTGCATCATCGGTCAGTGTCCAGTGATGCGGCGCAACTTCGCATGTCACGGCGAGGCCTTTGTCTTTTGCGCGACGAACTGCTTCGATCCCGCCCCGCGTCGAAACATGCGCGAGGTGAACACGTGCGCCGGTCAACTCCGCCAATGCGCAATCGCGGATGGCATCGACTTCTTCGGCCGCGGCGGGGATTCCCTGCAATCCCAGCACGAGTGACCAGTGACCTTCGTGCATGACGCCGCCGCGGGCCAGCGACTTGTCTTCGCAGTGATCGATTATCGGCAGGTCGAATCCACGGGCGTACTCCATTGCGCGCCGCATCATCCCGGCCGTCGGGACCGGCCAGCCATCGTCTGAGACGGCGACGATTCCCGCCTGCTTCATCTCGCCTATTTCCGCGAGTTCCGTTCCTTCAGCATTCTTTGTGATGGCGCCAATCGGAAGAACCTGTGCGAGGTTGGCGCGTTCCGCCTGCTCGATGATGAAACGCGTGACGGCGGCGTTATCGTTCACCGGACTTGTGTTCGGCATCGCGCAAACCGTTGCGAAGCCGCCCGCGACGGCCGCGGCCGCGCCGCTGGCTATTGTCTCTTTGTATTCGTGGCCCGGTTCGCGCAGGTGCACATGCATGTCGATGAACCCAGGCGCGACAATCAAGCCGGTCGCGTCGATGACTTCGGCGGCTTCGGGAACGCCGTCGCTGTAGCTCATCAGGCCGACGATGCGGCCGTCTTCGATAAAGAGATTCTTCCCCGTGTTAATTCCCTGCTCGGGATCGATGACGTAACCGTTTTTGATCAAGAGACGCATTCGTTACTCGCGACTTCCTCTTTTCTGATGTCGTGTGCGCCCACGCACCCCACCGCCTTCGCGCGACTCTGATTCTTTTTCCTCTATCGCCGGTTTCTCTGCTCCATCCGCCGCGGCCAGCAAGTACAGAACCGCCATCCGCACCGCAACGCCGTTGGCCACCTGATCGAGAATCAGCGACCGGCCCCCGTCAGCAATTTCGGAAGATATTTCTATCCCGCGGTTCATTGGGCCGGGGTGCATGACAATCGCGTCCGGCGCCGCGAGACTCAGGTGGTCGAGATGCAAACCGTAATGCACTGCGTACTCTCGCATCGATGGAAAGAATGCGTCAGTCTGGCGCTCGCGTTGAACGCGTAGCACCATCACGACGTCCGCGTCCGCGACAGCATCCTCAATACGCTGTTCAACGCGCACGCCTTGTTCGATTAACTCTGCGATTTCACGCGGCACGAGTGTCCCCGGTCCGGCGACGCTGACAGTCGCACCCAACTTCGAAAGCAGGTAGATGTTCGAGCGCGCCACGCGGGAGTGAAGAATGTCGCCGATGATCGCGACCTTCAATCCCTCGATTGATCCTTTGTGTTCGCGAATCGTCAACGCATCGAGCAACGCCTGCGTGGGATGTTCGTGCGAGCCGTCGCCAGCGTTCACAATCGCCGCATTGCACACGCGCGTCAGGTGATAAGGCGCGCCTGCCGACGAATGCCGAATCACGATGCAGTCCGGCGCCATCGCCTCAAGATTCCGAGCGGTATCCAGCAGTGTCTCGCCCTTCGACACGCTTGACGTCGAGACGCTGATGTTCACGGCGTCAGCCGACAGACGCTTGGCGGCGATTTCGAACGACGTGCGCGTTCGTGTCGACGGCTCGAAGAATAGATTGATGACGGTGCGACCGCGCAGCGCCGGCACTTTCTTAATCTCGCGCTTTGAGATGTCGCGAAACGATTCAGCCGTATCGAGCAGATGAACTATCTGTTCGGAAGAGAGTTCGCGAATGCCGAGAAGGTGTTTCACTGTTCTTTGTACTTTGTGCTTAGAACTTTGTACTTGGTTCGCTATTCAATCTTGACGTTAGGCCTTCAACCTTCGCATGAAACCAAAGTACAAAGCCCAAAGACCAAAGCCCGTCTTTCTTTCAATAAAAAAGCGGCCACTCGGGCCGCCTCATGCTGCAGCTTCTGCTGCGGGTCGCTCAACGATTACTACTCCTTCATCCTCATCGAAATCAGTCAGCATTACTTTGATAATTTCGCTCTTTTTCGTGGGCACGTGTTTGCCGATGTAATCCGCCTGAATCGGCAGCTCGCGATGTTCGTTTCCGCGGTCGACCAGCACCGCCAGTTGCACCCGCCGCGGCCGGCCGAAATCGATCAGCTGGTCCAACGCCGCACGCACAGTGCGGCCGGTGTACAGAACGTCGTCAACCAGGACAATCGTTCGGCTTTCAATGTCACCCGGCAGTTCGGTCCCGCTCACAATCGGCTTTGCTCCCACCGTCGAAAGATCGTCGCGGTACAAGGTGATGTCGAGCACGCCCACGGGCGGACGCGTCCCTTCCAAATCCGCGATCTTATCGGCGATGCGATTCGCCAGCGGCACGCCGCGGCGCTTAATGCCGATCAAAATTAAGTCTCTTATTCCGTGGTTTTCTTCGACGATTTCCGAAGCAAGACGAGCGAGCGCGCGATTGATGCGCGCCGGGTCCATGATGCGGGCCTTTTCAGTGAATTCCACTGATGCGAGATAGTAACAAGAGCAGTGACGAGTGACAAGTGACGAGTGACGGAAGACCAGAATTACCCCTCTGTGAGTCTTTGTGCCTCCGTGGTGGAAACATATCGCGGTAACCACTCACCACAAAGACACAGAGAGTTCACAGACACACGGAGAACAGCTAAACTTGATTTCGTTCTAATTCTTGTCACTCGTCACTTGTCACTGTACTCACTCATTCGTCCGCTTCTCTTTCGCCTGCCGGCAGAAACAGCTCATCTTTTCGCGCTCGCGTCACTTTCAAAAGCTTTAGAGTTTGACGCGATTCGCCGGAGCGTTGAACGAAAATACAAAACCGTTCCGTTCGGAAATCTTAAACGGTTTGGCCTCACATTCCGGAATCCTGTCGGTTTGGCGGCTGGTTTTGACAAAAACGGCGATACAGCGGATGTGCTGGCCATGCTCGGATTCGGGTTCATCGAAGTCGGAACGGTCACCAGTGACGCCCAACCCGGCAATCCATTACCGCGTCTGTTTCGGTTGCCGCGCGATCGTGCACTAATTAATCGACTTGGATTCAACAACTGCGGCGCGAAGCAATTGGTCAAGCACCTCAAGCAGCATCGTCCTGATTGCGTTTTGGGCGTGAACATCGGCAAAGCGCGGAGCGTCCCAGTCGAAGAAGCGATACCTGATTACCTGAAAACCCTGGAAGTCGTTTACGACGTGGCCGATTACGTCGCGGTAAATGTGAGCTCACCGAACACGCCGAAACTCCGCGAGTTACAAAAAGCGAACATGCTTCACGACTTGCTCGCCCAACTTCAAAAGCGCAATCGCGAACTGGCTGAAGAAAACTCACTGCCAGCGGCTCGACCCCTACTTGTGAAAATCGCTCCGGATTTGAATGATGACGATATTCAGTCAATCGTCGAAGTCGCGCAGCAGACAGGGATTTCAGGTATCATCGCGACGAACACGACGACGGGCCGCGCAGATTTGCAGTCCAGCCCTGCGCAAATCGATGCGGCGGGCGAAGGCGGATTGAGCGGCGCCCCGTTGCGCGAACGTTCGAACGAGGTGATTCGGAAAATCTATCGGCTGACGAACGGTTCTTTGCCGATTATCGGCGTGGGTGGCGTGTTCACCGCCGAAGATGCCTGGGAGAAGATTTGCTCCGGCGCGAGCTTGATTCAACTCTACACCGGCTTCATCTACGAAGGCCCCGGCATTGCGCGAAGAATCAACGAAGGACTGCGACTCATTCTCTCGAGCGAAGGATTTGTATCGTTGGAGGAAGCGGTGGGATGCAAGGCTGAACTGAATTCATGATCACGAACGAAAAACTGATCGTCGCTCTCGATGTTGAGACAGCTGATCGCGCTCTCCGATTGGTCGACCAATTGAAAGACTCAGTCGGCATGTTCAAGGTTGGTATGCAGCTCTTCACTGCCGTCGGTCCTGAACTAGTTCGACAGATTATTTCGCAGGGCAGTCGCGTATTTCTCGACTTGAAGTATCACGACATCCCGAACACGGTGGCGATGGCGGCGATCGAAGCGACGCGCCTGGGCGTTTCGCTCTTCAACATTCATACGGCCGGCGGAAAGGAAATGATGAAGTGGACCGCGGATGCGGTGGCGGAAACCGCTGCCCGCGAAAACTTGACGGCCCCCAAAATCCTCGGAGTAACGCTTCTCACGAGTGTTGACCAGGACACCCTGCGACAAATCGGAATTCATGGTGAGCCGCCAACGGTCGTCGGTCGCCTTGCGAAACTCGCACAAGAGTCCGGACTCGATGGTGTCGTCGCTTCGGCCCAGGAGATCGAACTTATCCGCGAGGCAGTGGCACAAAACGATTTTCTGATTGTCACGCCCGGTATTCGCTCGGCAACTGATGAAGCTCAAGATCAACGGCGAACGATGAACGCGGCTGAGGCCATTCGCGCCGGGGCGGATTACATCGTCGTAGGCCGTCCAATCATTGCTGCCACTGACCCGGTGAACGCGGCGCAACGGTTCGCCAGCGAGATTAAAACGGCGCTTCAGGCACGCGCTTCACAGGTGTGATTCAAGGAACCCGCATCCTTTGCGAGCGTTTTATCAAAGTGATATTGCGCCACGCGTCAACTTACCTTTATCATGCAAACGTGCACCGAAAGCTCCCCTTCTCTCTAATATCACTGTGTTTAGCCGTTCTACTTCTCGTGGTGGCCGGCGTGTGCGCGCAGGAAAAAGCGGAAGTAACTTCCGCGCCGTTTGATCCGGCCGCTTATCGCGTCGGTGAGAGGCTCACTTACAACGTTTCCTTCGCGCAATTCGTCAGTGCCGGACATATTGAGCTGTATGTCGCCGGTCGCAGCCGTTACTTCGATCGCGATGGGATTCAGTTGCAAGCGCACGTGGAAACCTCAGGCGTCGTGAACGTCGCCCTTCTTTCGCTTAACAACGATTACACCACCTACGTGGACGCCACGACTGGTCTCCCTTACCGCGCACAGCAAGTCGTGCGCGAAGCGGGACGAACAACGGAAGCATCAAGCGAATACAATCAGCCGGCTGGAACTGATGCAATTCCGCCGAAGCTTCACTCCGGCGAGTTTCCCGGGACATTCGATCTGCTTTCAGCGATTTATCGTTTACGCGCGATGCCTTTGACGGTTGGCTCCTCGCATAGCTTCACGGTGAGAACCGAATCGCAGGAGTATCAGGCTGACGTGCGAGTTGTCGGTCACACGATGATCAAAACGAATGTCGGCTCATTCAACGCACTGGTTGCAAAAGTGAGGATGAGCGGTTCCCCGATTTACAACATCGTCGTTTACCTGAGCGACGATGAATGGCACGTTCCCGTTCTCGTTACGGGAAGACATGATGATGGCGAGATTCGGGCCGAACTGGCGGCATCAGAATTGGTCGCGCGGGCAGCGGCAACCGTTACGCCGACGCCGGCGCCGGTCGCGCCGAATCCAAATACCACCAGGGTAGTTGCACCCGATCCGAGCACGAACTCAGGTCCGCCCCTTAATCTGCCGTTCAAAGTCGGCGAGCAGTTGAACTATCAGGTGTACCTCGGCAACGACGCGCAACCGGTCGGCTCGCTGGGTTTCGCGGTGACTGCGCGCGGACGTTATTTCAACCGTGATGGGTTGTTATTCACGGTGACGGCGCAGACAAACGGCGCCGGTGGGCGCCTTTTTTTTGTGAACGACAAGATTCTTTCCTACGTGGATCCCGAGACGCTTCTGCCGTTTCGCACCGAGATGAACCTGGCGGAAGGCAAGTGGCGCAACACGCGTGTGTACACAGTCGATCAGGATCGTGGCGCAGTTACCACCGACAAGAATCAAAGGATTGAGATTCCTGTCGGTACGCATGACCTGATTTCTGCGATCTACGCGATTCGCACCTTCGATCTCTCGCCGAAAAGACAGAACGCCATTTCGATCCTGGCCATCTCGCAGCCGCGGACCCTGCTCGTGAACTCACAGCAACGCGAGACGATTGAACTCAACGGCCAACAGATCCCTGCCCTGCTTTTGACACTCTCGACCGACGACACCGAAAAGAATCGGCTTCAGATTCGCATCTGGGTTGGCGACGACGCGCGTCATTTGCCGCTGCGTATCGCTGCGGTGACGCCGATGGGAGCGGTAAGAGCGGATTTGATTATCAAACCGCCGGCGTAAGAATTCTCAGGTGTACAAACTAATAACTGTCTCAATCGCTCGCTGACAGACCTTGCAGAAGTAATCCGTGCGGGAAAACATTATGCAGTCGACTTGCGGGCGATAGTAGCCGCGCGCTTCGTACATCGCGCCTTCGAACGCGCCGACGCGGCCAAAGTATTTCTCGGCGTGCATCATGGCGTCGACCTTGCGACGATCTTCGCGAAACAAATCTTCCATCTCTTGTTCCGGGCGGTTCTCTTTCCGGAGTTGCGCACGGCGGGCGCCGTAATCACGCTCGTAAGCTTCGAAAGGCTCTTTGTTCCAGGGCGTAGGAATCGGCGTGTCTGAATCGACGAACTCTTTCCATTTCAAATTCTTCTTGTCGAGCAAAGCGGTCGCGTTCGGTTCCCACGGCTCGACGCGTTCAGATGCCGGGGCGTACGCGACCGGCGAGGTGTAATACTCATCCGCGAGGCCCGCGAAGTGATGGCCGAACTCATGCACGAAGACATAGTTCGCGAAAGCGTTATCGACCGCAACCGTGCTGTACAAGTTGAAAATGCCGCCACCACCGTACGTGCGGCCGTTCGCGAGAATCTCGATGAATTCGTACGGCGCGAACTGTGCGGTCTTGCGCAGCCGCTGATTGTCGAACGCCAGAATATAACGCTCTGAGCCAAACGCATCGTAGGTCGCCAGCGAATCGCGATAGATTCCGGTTGAAGGCCGCGAGATGCCCGACTCACCGGCCGGCGGACACAGACCCCACACATTGAAATCGCGGCGGTGTTCTTTGAACGGAGAAGTCGCAAAGAGTACAGCAATTAAACGCCGCGCATCGGCCTCGAACTTTTTTATCTCGCGCGCCGTGTAGCCATCGCCGAGCAGTAGCAGATCGACTTTCGTCGCCGGGTCCCCCATCTTCTGAATCGGGATCAAAGGCGCGGGCGCGCGCGGACGCGAACGATCGATGAACATGTCCTTCGGATCTACTGACGTTTTCCAAATTTCACGCCAGTTGTTCTTCGCGTCTCGCTTGCTCAAGACGATTTGCACCGGGGCGTCAGGCGCGGGAAAACGCAAAGACTCGCTGAAGGTCCGCATGATCTTGTTTGCTTCATCAGTCGTTTCCCACTCGCCGTAGATCGAGGCGAAACCGCGCGAATAAAGCACACGGCCGGTCTTTTGGTCGCGCACTTCGAAGAAATATTTCCCGAGGTTCGTGTTGTCGATTGATTTGCTGATGTCGCCCGGCCACGGCAAAGGCTCGATGACCACGCGATCCATGCTGAACGTCTCGTGTTTGGCGTCGCCGGTGTGGAAATAATCGAGGCGCATGGTTTGCGGCGCCGCAAACGCGCACACCGTGGCGATGAAAAGGATAAAAACTGTGAATGCGATTTTCTTCATGACTGAATTGTAACGTAGCCTCGCAGCACAAAAAACTCTTCCTGCACCTGCGACTGAATGGTACGATGCGCGCCCTGCGATGAAACTCTGTCCGACGTGCAAGCGACGATACGCTGACTCACTGCAATTCTGCCTCGAGGACGGAACGGTGCTTGAAACGACGCGCGAGGCTGAACCAACGCTGGTCGATCCTCAAGCGACGCTTCGGCTAACACCACGCCAGACAAATCCACCGGCGGCGCCCGCGAAACGCGGAAATATGCTGATCCTCGTCGGCGTCGGTGCTGTCGTAATCATCGGGGTAATTGCAGTTGTCGCCGTTATCGTGGTGTTGCAGTTCGGTTCCCCGACGCGACCGTCATCCACGTCGAATACGAATCAGAGTTCCTCTGCTTCACCTGTGATCGAGACGCGATCGACGGCCGAAATAATCACAGAGACCAACAACCAGGTCGGAGCGGCTCTGCTGAACGGCGACACCGATGCGCTCTCGCGCTTACTGGCGGACGACTATCGATATGTCAGCGACGCGGGCTTGACACTTAACAAAGCCGAAGTGCTTCTGCTCATGCGCACCGGCAACTTGAGTTACGAGTCTCTAAAGTCCACCAACGAGAAAGTCGAAGTGAATTCAGATTCCAGCCGGGCCGAACTCACGGCCAGCGCACAAAGCAAAGGACAGCTTCGACATCAGGCCTTTAACGATACAAATTACTATCGGAACACTTACGAAAAGAGGGGCGGGCGATGGCAACTTGTTTCAGGAACGGTATGGCATCGCCAATGACGATGCGCGCTTAGCCGGCTTGAGAAGTGACGCGCACCTCGCCGACATCCGATGAGGTCTCGATGTTGATTGTTCCGCGCTCGCCGGTGATCACAATTCGGCGATTCGCGTCGGACGCGTGCAGATCGACCGACTCGATCAAGCAGGCCACGTCAGCGGCAACAAATTTCTTTAAGTCGCTGGCCTGACGTCCTTCACTCATTAATAGGTCAGCATCGAAGGCGAGTTCAGCGCGATCGGCGCTGCTGACGTCATCACCCTCGAGTTCGGCAATTGCGACGCCCTGGGGCAGAAGGTTCATTTCGCCATCCAGATAAATCGTCCAGAGAAATCCCATGTCGAGCAGGAAGTGGGCCGCTTCGCCGGCAATCACCCAACCGAGCACCGTCGCGCCGACGACGTGCTTGATTACGTGGTCTTGATGAGTTGATGTTTCGACTTCAGTCCACGGCATAACTTGGTTTCAGGTAACGGGTACCGGGTGTCGGGTATCGGGTAACGGGTAACGGGTAACGGGTAACGGGTAAACCTGATACTTGAGCCCTTTCAATAATCTATTTGACCCCATCCGCTGACGCGGATGGTACTGACTACATCCGCCCCCGCTTACTGCCCACCGCTTACTGCTTACTGCTTACTGCTTACTGCTCACTGCTCACTGCTACTGCTCATATTGCCTCAAACTCCTCGCTTTGACGAATGTGAACAACGCGGCAAGCACACACGCGACTCCGCCGGTTACCACGGACAGCGGTGCGCCGATCACTGCGGCGAGCGTGCCGGCTTCGACTTCGCCGAGTTGCGGTCCGCCCATGAAGAAGATCATGTTGACGCTGGTCATGCGGCCGCGAAGATAGTTCGGGGTCACGAGCTGTCTGATCGTCTGCCGCAAAATCGTGCTCACCGTGTCAGCCGCGCCCGTCGCCGCCAACATTAGCAGTGAAAGCCAGAACACCTTTGAGACGCCGAATGCGATCGTGGCCGCTCCGTACAGTGCGACCGAAACAATCACCGTGAATCCCTGTTTCTTGATCGCTCCCATCCGCGCCATCACCAGCCCGGCGATGATCGCTCCCGCTGCCGGCGCCGCCGCCAGAAATCCGTAGCCACGCGCGCCCACGAACAGAATGTCCTGCGCATAAATCGGCAGCAACTGGTTCGCAGACGCGAAGAAAGTCGCGACGAAATCGAGTGTCATTGTCTGCACGATGATTGGAGTGCGCCAAACAAATTGCAGCCCTTCAACCAAAGCTTGCCAACTAATTCGCGGCGCTTCCAGCGAATCTGCGTCGTCTTTCTCCGGCTTGCCGCTAGTGCGCATCAGCGCGATTCCCGTCAGCATCGCGAGAAAAGAGGCGGCATTAATCGCATAGACGAACGCCGGCCCGTGACTCGCCAAAACAAATCCGGCCAGTGGCGGGCCGGTGACCATGCCTATTTGGAACATCAACATGCTGAGGCTGACCGCATTTTGAAAATCGTGACGCGGGACGAGCATCGGCAGCAGGGATTGACGCGCCGGTGTGTCGAATGCCCAAGCCCCGGAAGCAATCGCGGTCAGCAAGAGTATGGGCCAGACTTTCGTCAGCCCGTGAAATGTTATGAGCGCGAGCGTTGCGCTGCATAGAAGCATCACGCTCTGGGTCGCCATCATCAGCCGCCTTCGATCGACGACGTCGGCGACCACACCTCCAGCGAGCGAACAGAGGATGATCGGAATCGCTCGACACGCGCCAACAATTCCCAAAGCTAACGGCGATCCGGTGAGCAGATAGATATGCCAGTTGATCGCCGCCGACTGCATCTGCGA
>Ga0207675_100004376_pt1 | contig 13654 bp, 13 predicted proteins | sample KBSSwiS42_FD_184305 | JGI IMG/M metagenome (GOLD analysis project Ga0207675, IMG submission 184305) | Switchgrass rhizosphere microbial communities from Kellogg Biological Station, Michigan, USA - KBS Switchgrass S4-2 (SPAdes) (version 2) | ecosystem: Host-associated > Plants > Roots >... | reverse complement strand
GGCTGACGGGTACGCATGTGGGCTGTGATACGAGCAACTGCGGAGCCTGCACCATTCATGTAAATGGCAAAGCAACTAAAAGCTGTACGATGCTGGCGGTTCAGGCAGACAAAGCAAGGATTACAACTATTGAAGGCCTTGCAAAAGATGATAAGATGCATCCGTTGCAGGAAGGATTTAAAGAATGCCACGGATTGCAATGCGGGTTCTGCACACCGGGAATAATTATGACTGCTGCTGATTTGCTGCAGCATAACCCCAAACCCAGTGAAGAAGAAATCCGTTTGGCCTTAGAAGGAAATTACTGTCGCTGTACCGGCTATCATAACATCGTGAAAGCAATTCAGTTTGCTGCGGATACAATGAAAGCAACTAAAAAACCCAGGAAGGAGGTAGTCCTATGAGTACAAATGGATATATCGGAAAATCCGTTAAGCGGGTTGAAGACAAACGGTTCATCACCGGTATGGGCAGGTATACCGATGATATTATACTACCGCAACAAACATATGCTTCCTTTGTACGTAGCCCGTACGCACATGCAAAAATTCTGAGTGTAGATGTAAGTGCTGCGAAAGCAATGCCCGGCGTAGTAGCGATCTATACCGGTGCTGATGTAGCGGATGTGAATGGTGTACCCTGCGGCTGGCAGGTTAATTTTAAAAATGGTGACACCATGAAGGAACCCAAACATCCTTTACTCGTGGCAGATAAAGCGAGGCATACAGGGGATGCAGTAGCTATTGTAATTGCAGAATCGCAGGCTGAAGCGGTTGATGCGGCACAGGCTGTTAATGTAGAGTACGAAGAATTGCCCTGCGTTGTAAATGCATCAGAAGCAGTAAGGGCAGGTGCGCCGTTGGTGCACCAGGAGGTGCCTAACAATATTTGTTATGACTGGACACTTGGCAACCCGATAGCAGAAGTAGATGCGGCAATATATAGTGCGGCCCATGTCACATCACTGGAGTTTATCAATCAGCGATTAGTACCAAATGCGATTGAGCCCCGCAGTTATAACAGTTCGTATGAAGTATCTACAGATAAATACACTTTATATACGAGCACACAAAACCCGCACCTGATACGATTGTTAATGTGCGCATTTGTTTTGGGAATACCTGAGCATAAAGTAAGGGTTGTGGGTCCGGATGTAGGCGGGGGTTTTGGCAGCAAGATTTATCATTATACCGAGGAAGCACTGCTTACCTGGTGTACGCGAAAAATCAAGAGACCTGTTAAGTGGACAGAAACAAGAAGCGAAGCTTTTCAAACGGATGCCCACGGCAGGGATCATATAACGAAGGCGGATATGGGTTTTGATGCCGATGGGAAAATTGTCGCACTCCGTGTAAAAACATATGCAAACCTCGGTGCTTATCTTTCTACATTCTCCACCTGTATTCCCACTTACCTGCATGGAACGTTGTTGCAGGGATTGTATACGACGCCAAAAATTAATATAGAGGTAACAGCAGTATTTACACACACAACTGCGGTTGATGCTTACCGTGGTGCAGGCCGGCCGGAAGCGACCTACCTGCTGGAAAGATTGATAGAGCTTGCGGCTCACGAAATGAATGTTGATCCGGTTGAATTGAGATTCAAAAACTTTATTCCACCTTTTGATGGTGTCACTCAACCTGGCTACCAGACGCAGGTTGCCTTACAATACGATAGTGGTAATTATGAAGGCGTTTTGAAAAAAGGCCTGGAAATGCTGGGCTATGAAAATTTCCGGAAGGAACAGAAGGAAGCGGCAAATAATGGAAAGCTGCTGGGGGTTGGATTCTCCACTTATATTGAAGCCTGTGGTATTGCTCCATCTGCTGTTGTGGGGTCGCTTGGAGCAAGGGCGGGCCTTTACGAAGTAGGCCAGGTGCGTGTACAGCCTACCGGTAAGGTAAGTGTGTACACAGGTTCGCATTCACACGGACAGGGACATGAAACAACATTTGCACAGGTAGTTGCAGACAAACTCGGTATAAGCATGGATGATGTAGAAATTATTCATGGCGATAGCGAAGCCGTTGCTTTTGGTATGGGCACTTATGGATCAAGAAGTCTTGCCGTAGGCGGCAGCGCTATAATAAAAAGTATTGAAAAAATAATAGAGAAAGGAAAGAAGATCGCAGCGCATAAACTGGAGGCCAATGCAGATGATATAGAATTTGCATCCGGTAAATTCACCGTCAAGGGAACTGACAAGTCAGTTGGTTTCGGCGAAGTTGCACTAACTGCGTATGTGCCTCACCATTATCCTGCTGGTTTAGAACCTGGTCTTGACTTCAGCAGTTTTTATGATCCTGCAAATTTCACGTATCCATTCGGATGTCACATCGCTGTAGTGGAAGTAGAAAAAGAAACCGGCAAGGTAAAACTCAAACGTTTTGTTTCTGTAGATGATGTAGGAAATGTGATTAATCCTATGATTGTTGAAGGACAGATACATGGCGGTGTGGTACAGGGAATAGGACAAGCTTTGTATGAAGGTGCAGTATACGATAACAACGGTCAGCTTACGAACGGTTCTTATATGGATTATTGTATGCCACGTGCTGATGATATACCGATGATAGAAACAGCAGGACAGGTAACACCGTGTCCACACAATCCGCTTGGCGTAAAAGGTGCGGGAGAGGCGGGAGCAATTGGTTCAACGCCCGCAGTTGTAAATGCAGTCATAGATGCTTTATGGAGTGGCGGGCATAAAGTAAGGGATATTCGTATGCCTTTGACTTCTGAAAGAGTATGGCAGGCTATGAAGAATTAACCCCCGTCCCCTAAAGGGGTGCAAGGGAAAACTCTTTATTTATGCTAAGCTGATGTTCGGTTTTATGTTCTACATTTTTCATTTTAAATTTTACATTTCTATGATACCTGTAGCATTCGATTATCAAAAAGCAAAAACCGTAGATGAAGCTATTGCCGCTTTATCTGGTGGTGATAGTAAAATACTGGCCGGCGGTCATAGCTTGTTGCCTGCAATGAAATTGCGGTTAAGCCAGCCGGCGAAATTGGTAGACATTGGAGGTATTGCTGCATTAAAAGGAATAAAGGAAGAAGACGGCGAGATCGTGATAGGTGCAGCAACCACACATGCAGATATTGCAGGAAATAAATTGATTAAAAACTATCTGCCGTTTTTCGCAGAAGCAGCATCTGTTATAGGGGATTTGCAGGTGCGTAATTATGGAACAATAGGTGGTAGCCTTGCGCATGCGGATCCGGCTGCTGATTGGCCGGCCCTTGTACTTGCATCAAATGCAGCAATTGAAGTGCAGGGCAGTAAAGGGAAACGCAGAATAAAAGCTACAGAATTTTTTACCGGCTTATTCTCTAATTCATTACAGGATGGAGAAATCATTATTGCTATACGGATACCTTTACCGGCAGAGGGAACAAAAACTTCGTATCAGAAGTTTGCACAGCCGGCATCACGGTTTGCGATTGTTGGTTGCGCAGTAATGCGCACTGCTGATGGTAAAACAAATATTGCATTCACAGGTGTTTCAGATAATGCATTCCGCGATAGCGGTGCAGAGAATGCTGTATCGGGCAAGCCATTAACTGAAGAAGCCATTACTGCATCAGTTGAAGCGGCAATAAGTGGTATGAATGTATTGGGAGATAATTTCGCCTCTGATGAATACCGGAGGCACCTGGCAAAAGTGTATTTGAAGAAAGCGTTAAAGGCGGTTTCGTAGATAGATTTTATAAACGAGGACTACATAGGGATGGAATGGATAATGTACCGTGGCATATTTAACAGCGTACGCCTGTAGCAAAGAAATAACCTTTGATTGAATTGAAAGATATCAGGCAAATGCTTTTTGCCCAGGGCTATATCACCGATGATGCGGTGGCAATGTCCCTGTTTCTGTCATTACAATTAAATAAGCCACTGCTTGTAGAAGGCCCGGCCGGTGTAGGTAAAACAGAGATTGCGAAAGTGATGGCTAATGCATTGCACACTGATCTCATCCGCCTGCAATGTTATGAAGGCCTTGATGCCACTCATGCTTTATATGAATGGAACTACCAGCGGCAATTGCTGCATCTGAAAATGACGGAGCATGATAAACAATCCATAGATGAAAAAGAGAAAACTATTTTCAGTGATTCATTTCTGATGAAACGTCCCTTGCTGCAGGCGATTACTCATTCAAAAAGACCGGTGTTATTAATTGATGAAATTGATCGTTCTGACGAAGAGTTTGAAAGTTTTTTACTCGAAGTACTAAGCGACTGGCAGATCACTATTCCTGAAATTGGTACCATCAAAGCGACAAATATTCCGCAGGTGATACTGACAGGTAACCGTACAAGAGAATTGAGCGAAGCATTGAGGAGGCGCTGTCTTTATTTATATATTGACTATCCGGATTTTGAAAAAGAGTGGCTCATTGTAAAAAATAAAGTACCGGGTATTGATGCAAAACTGGGGGAACAGCTAACAAAATTTATGCAGGAATTACGTCAGCAGAAATTGGAAAAGACCCCCGGCATTGCAGAAACATTAGATTGGGCGATGGCTTTAACTGCACTGCATATTGATCACCTGGACAAAAATAGTATTGAACAAACACTGGGCGTAATATTAAAGGACTGGAGAGATACACGACAAGTTCAGTTATCGCTGAGTGAACTGATGAAAAAAACCGGTATCATTTCTAAGGTGGACGCATTATGATCACACGATTAACCTCCCTTTCAAAAAATATTGTACAGTTCTGCCGTTTCCTCCGGGGAAAAGGATTTTCGATCGGCGTGGAGGAAGAGACGATCACCCTGCAGGCTTTGCAGTATATTGATTATAGTAATCACAAAGATTTTTATCAGCTTTTAAAAGCAATCCTCTGCAAAAGCAAATCGCAGTTGAACGGGTTTGATAATTTATTTTATGAATACTGGAAGCAATTAGATAAAGCCATTGATTCGAAAGCAAAGGAAAATGCGCCAAACAAAAAGCCACCGGCGCCGCAGCATGCACAATTCAAATCGTTGAAAGCCTGGTTGCATGGAAATAAAAATGATGATACAGAAGAAACAGCTATGTACAGCTTACATGAAAGCCTTTCACAAAAAGATTTTTCAGCGATTCCTGATGATGAAGTGGATGAGCTGATGCAAAGTATAAAGGCGTTATCAAGACGATTGGCCGCAAGGTCGAACAGGCGATATGAATTTTCCAATAAGATAGATTTGCCGGACTTACGGAAAACACTGAGAAAAAATATGCGGCGGGGTGGAGAGCTGTTAGATATCATTCACCGCAAACCAAAACGCAACCGTGTAAAGCTGCTGATGCTTTGCGATGTGAGTAAATCGATGGAATTGTATACTGCATTCCTCGTTCAGTTTCTCTACGCTTTTCAGCAGGTATACAACCGTATGGAAACTTTTGTTTTCAGTACTTCACTGCAACGTATAACTCCTTTGCTGAAGCACAAAAATTTTAATGACGCCCTGAATGTGCTGGGCGGGGAGAAAAGTGGATGGAATGGCGGTACAAGGATTGGCGAGTCGTTGGATCAGTTTGTCAATGCCTATGGCCGGGAATTATTAACCTCAAAAACCATTGTTATTATTCTCAGTGACGGATGGGATATTGGTGAAATGAATATACTTGCAAAGAATATGGAAATCATTTCTTCCAGAGCAAAGAAAGTAATCTGGCTGAACCCGCTTGCCGGTTATGAAGCGTATAGCCCGGAAGTAAGCGGAATGAAAACTGCAATGCCCTATATTGATGTATTTGCTCCCGTACATAATGCGGAGAGTTTGCGGATGCTGGGCAAATGGTTGTTCATCTAACCCGGATCATTTTGCTGCAACGCTTGATAATCATCTTCTGTATCTATATCAACCCGGCCCATTGGAAAATCAATAGTTGCAACATCACCAGATCGTTGCTGTAAAATTTTCCCGGCTCCTTTATCTCCTTTTAAATTTAATAATTCAGGAAATATTGATTGATGAAAAAGGGCAGGGGTTCCCGTTGTGTTTTCATATTTACAGGCTGCAACCGGCTTCCCTGATTTTTTTTGTATTTGAATTAAATCATTTAATAAAGATGGAGTAATATAAGGTTGATCAACCAATGTAATTAATGTGCCGTCGCAACCAGGATAATTTTTCTGTAATGCATTAATGCCCGCTCTTATTGACGATGCAATACCTTCGGACCATTCTTCATTGTGAGCGATGATTATTTTTTCATTATCCAGTTCATGAATTATTATAGATGAGCGGGCGCCCAATACAACAACAATGGAAACCAGGTTTGTCTCTTTTATTACGGACAACATATGCTGTAAAAAACTTTTGCTTTTATACGTAAGAAGTTGTTTAGGTTTTCCAAGACGTGAAGATGCCCCGGCAGCAAGAAGGATTACTCCGCAATGATTAATTGTATAATTATTCTGTTGGATCGGGAAAAATTTTTAGCTTTTAACACGAACCTGTTCTATTGTTGATTGCGAACGGGCATGTATTTCTTCAGAAGTCGCTCTTAGTGATTGACCTTGCTTATTGGCCAATACAGCTTTTATCTCTGACAGGATAGACAAAGCAATTTCCTCTGGCGCCTCTGCACCAATATCAAGACCTACAGGGCCATAAATCATCGACCGTTGTTTCTCACTCAATGTGATTCCTTCCTCACTCAATTCATTCAGCATCCGATCCAGTTTCTTCCGGGGGCCGAGCGACCCGATATAAACTACATCTTTATGGAGTAATGCACGAAGCATAGCCAGATCGTAGTTATAGTTATGCGTCATCAATAAAAAAACAGTCTGGTCGTCTATGGTTAATTTATCAAGTACATTTTCTGGTTTTGAAACCAATACCTGGCAAGCGGATGTGAAACGTTCTTTTTTGGCGTAGCCGGGCCTGCCATCTACCACTGTACTTTCCCAACCCAACACATCTGCCATTTGCACAAGCGGCATTACATCATTGCCTGCGCCAAGGATAATTAATGAAACAGGTGGTTTGATGAATTCAATGAAAGCTGTGTAACTCTCTTTTTCCGAAATATAATTTTTAAAAGAGATGGTATGGTTTTCAAATGCCGATTGCGCATCGTGAATTAACTGTTCGTTAAAGAAGGGAGAGTAGCCCGCGATAGTATTTTCTTTTATCAATAAGCATGTTCCGGGTTGCTGCGCTTTTTTATCCTGCAAAGAGAAAAGGGTTACTAATACCGATGATTGCCTTTGTCCGGCTATCGCTTTCAAAAATTGCATCGGGTTATTTTCTTTCGACACATCAATGGGCTCTATCAATACCTGGATAATTCCATTGCAACCCAGCCCTACGCCAAGTGTCGCATCATCTTCGTCCATGGTGTCATAGGTTACAAGCATTGTCTTTTGCTGTGTCATTACCAAAAGAGCTTTTCGCAATGCATCTCCTTCAAGACAGCCACCGCTGATAGCGCCGGTCAATTGCCCTTCTTCTGTTATCAGCATCCGGGCGCCTGCACGACGGTATGACGAACCTTCTACATGAACAACGGTCGCTAACGCTGTCTTTTTTTCCTGTTGCTGTGCTTCATCAAAAGCCCTTATGATTTCCTTTATTTCTTTCATAAAAAAGGCAATTTCACCAACTACAATTTACTCAATTTGAAAATTGCAAACTAATAAAACTCGATAGATGGGTGTCTCCTGAAAACGATAACAAACTTCATAGATTAAATGTTGAATAAGCAGGCAAGGAGATAAAAAGATTGTTACTCCGGATCGCTACCATATAAAATAATGGCAGACGTGGTATAATCTGGTTAGGATAAAATGCTGACAAGAATGAACCAGAAAGAAACCGGGGTGCAGAGTGGAGAGAAAAACGGGAGTAGAAGTGCACAAATAAAAAAGACTTTTGCACCGGCGTACTACATATGGCAAACAATAAGTTTTGTAAGAACCAATATTATACGCCGGTTAAAGTCTGGTTGAAATATAAAGCGATGAAATTACTTTACATGTTTGCTGACAATCTTTGCCAGTTCAAACATTGAAACCTGTGCCTTACCACCGAAAACTGTTTTCAATTTAGCGTCTCCATTGATCATTCTCCTGTTCTTTTTATCCTGGAGACCGTTCTTCTTGATATAATCCCATATCTTTTTGATGATCTCAGTTCTTGGGATTGGTTTTGCGCCTACTACTTCTGCTAACGAAGCGCTTGGTGTAAGAGGAGCCATAAAGGCTGCGTTTGGTTTTCTGGCTGATTTCTTTTTTGGAGCGGCTTTCTTAGCTGCTTTTTTTGGTGCTGCTTTTTTAGCTACTTTTTTTGGAGCAGCTTTTTTTGCTTTTGCCATTGCATTTAGAATTTAAAAGTTAGTAATAAAAGGGAGCCCCTTTAGCTGATAAAAATACAGGACTTAATCAAATCAGCCTAAAAGTTTTTTTCAGAGTGTGGATATGCCTTTCAGGAAAGCCCGATTTTTGCTTTTTCCGAGACAAATTTTTAATAAAAAGGGAGCTTAAATAATACCCTTTTATGAAGAATTTTATAGCCCCCAAATTGGAATTATTATATAAGATGTGTACGCAGAGAAAGATAAATCTCCTGATAAAAGCAGGAGACTTATACTGCCACACTACCGTCGTAATAATTTTCTTATTTTATTATTCAGGGTTATATTTTCTTAGTGTGTGATAGCTAATTTCAGCCTGGTTTGATCTTTCCCCAGCTATATATACGACACGAAGAACCTTCCTTGTTGTGATTTGGAGTATTCTTGAAATTGATACTTCTTCAAAGTATTTGTTGTATATCGGCGTAAATACAAATGATTGCTGGTGATTTGAGAAAATGTGTTTCAGTAAAGCAGTGAAAGGTGGTTGTAATTTTTTTATAAAATAGTAAGCTTTACAGAATGAAGAAAAAGAGGTCTCATTTTCCTTGTATTAGCAGGAGTACTGTTTTTCATTTACCAACTTTCGCGCAGCAAGGTGATAAATTAAGAGTGCTCATTATCCTATAGGGCAATCTGATCCATAAGTCGCATCCGGTAAGCATTCATAGCAGTAATGCCAAGTTTTTGTATCAGGCGGTAATTAACAACGACACCAACGGGTGCACCAATAACCGGAACAAGTTGCGCCATTTTTGCAAGGTCGATGTAGTCCCTGTACTCTTGCTGAAAACTCCGCCAATCAAACTGGTTTATATCTTTCGGAAATTGTTTACTTCGTTCATCCCAGTCAACCATTTTTAAATAGACTTCCTTTCTGTGTGCATGACTTGAAAAAGCCAACTCAAAAATATGCAAGAGGTATACCCTCTCTTTATAATCTTTTACGTCAAAGCCGTACATTGAACAAATATCAAATAGCAGTTTTATTTTAATTCCGATTAAAATTGGAAAATCGGCAAGTCCAAGCAATAGCCCACCTGCACCTGTTACACCGCCTTCTACAGCAGCCGTATTTTTATACATCTTTATTCGCTCATGAATGGCAGCTTCGCGTACTTCCAGTGATTTCTCCGTTGCAGATTTAACTGAAGTATAAGTAGCGCCAAACAGAACAGCACGAACCATTTGCTTGACTGTTGTTGTTATTGCAGTATGTATTTTGTCTGGTATCCAGGAGTTCATTTTGGTCTGCATCCTTTTTGCCAGTTTGTTTAAGAATGAGGGATGACGAACCATTTGCTTTTTCCAAACGGATAATTCTGAGAAGATCTTCTTTTGATAATTATCCATAATAAACTCATTTTCCACACGTAAAATTAGTACCTGTAAAGCAACACAAACTATTAACAATGCACTGGCGAAAACCGGGCGGACTATTGCAAGTTATCGACAGTACTGAACCGGGAAAATAAAGTGTAATCACTGACATTTCGTTGCCCCAGTAGCGCATCGCACCCACCCCTCACCCCGCGAAATGTGTGGTTAATTCATGGCGTATGTATAGTTTCAATACTACCAGAACGGGCGCTGTACTGTTTTCATAGCCTATTATTGTATTGACAATTGTCAATTATCCTAAGCGTAAACTCTTAACTGACGCGCCAGTCAACGCATAATTGACAATTCCTTACGTTGTAAACGTGCATGGCGATACAATCATGCCCGTAATCCATACCCTCCATTTACCCTTAATGTTCTGATTACGTATTTTAAAACCGGACCAATGCCTATTAGAAACCTACCTACGAACAAAGCTGCCGACAGCCATCCCAGCCCGGCAACCCCTTTGCTTAATTTACCCACGCTGAAATTGTTGATGCTCGAAGATGACCCTTCTGATGCAGAATTTATAACAATGATGTTACGTCGGTCAGGTCTGTCATTTTCGGCCCAGATCGTAACAGATGAAAACGACTTTCACCAGGCGCTCCGGGATAATGAGTTTCATGCTGTGCTTGCGGATAATGCCCTCCCACAGTATAGTTCACTGGAAGCACTCAATGTGGTCCGGTCAACCGATCCGTATATTGCTTTTATACTTGTCACTGGTACGGTCTCGGAGGAATTTGCGGTTGAGATTTTACAGCAAGGCGCTGATGATTATATTTTAAAGACGAACCTGGCCCGGTTACCGTCAGCCATCAAGAATGCGATTACAAAAAAGCAAAATGAAAAGAAAAAAGAGGAATTAAATATTGATCTGAGAAAGATAACAGCGCATATGGAAGAGATCCGCGAAAAGGAGCAGCGGCGTATCGCCCGTGAAGTGCATGATCAGCTCGGGCAGCTATTGACCGGCCTGAAAATGGATATTGGCAAGTTGAAAACACAAACCCGGAATATCGAAGAAAACGGGGCTGTACAGGAAACCCTAGCGGAGATTTCGTTCTTATTGGATGAGGCAGTCATTGCGGTACGAAAGGTCGCTTCTGATATCCGGCCGAGCATACTTGATGATCTTGGCCTTGCCGAAGCGCTTGATTGGAAAAGCGGCGAGTTCTCAGACAGGTCGGGTATAACAGTGAATTTTTCGCAGTCGCCGCAACAGATCAAGGTGAATCCACAAGCCGCTACAGCCCTGTTCCGCATTTACCAGGAGATACTTACAAATATAGCCCGGCATGCAAACGCAGACCTGGTTATAACAAAACTTGAAATGTTTGATACGGTTATCCGGCTCACGGTGACGGACAATGGAAAAGGCTTTGACAACACGGTAACCTTTACTTCCCTTGGTTTATTAAGTATGAAAGAAAGAGCGTATATGGCCGGAGGCACCCTGAATATAAAATCACAGCCCGGGGCGGGCACAACTGTAATAGCGGAATTGCCACTTTTATAAATTGTGTGGTAGTAATTGCCGAATCATACAGGCAGAGGCAGGAATCATAATGTGTATTGTCTTCAGTTTGAATCATCCGGTTTTCCATCGCATTCGTTTCAGCATGCAGTATCTCCTTTCTAAAGGAATATAAGTATATAACCTTATTGTGTACTCTAAAATCGGGTTGTAAATTCGCAATCAGTTTTCTTAAATCAGTTAGTTTTGTTTCCATCCTCCTGTTTTTACGGGAGGATTTTGCGTTTTATAGTGGAAGGAACTGATTTTTTTGTGGATACATGATTGTTATAATTATAATGAAATTTCCACTGCTTTGAACCGGGTCTCAGAAGATCATTCCCTGCAAATTGAAGGAAACGGTTTTTTTTTCTTTGCGGGCCTCAATCTCTGATTGCAGATCCCGGATCGTCCGCTCGCAGTCATGAAATTCTTCTCCCGAGTCCGTACCGGCGATGAGCATCGTTGTAAATTTCTTTGTTTCCTCTGCCAGCTTGTCCAGCAGGACGGTCAGATCTTTAAGCGGGCCGCTGTTCATAAAAATAGTTTGATAAATATTCTGGCAATTTTTGTGCTACGGGTTTTTCCGGGTAGATCCGTCTTACATATCAATGATTTGTGGAGAATATCCTACAGATTCAGGAAGAGACGGGAATTATTATTCATGGTAGCTAATAGTACGGAAAGAAAAACGACTACCGGGGCTCTGGTTTTGTATTTTTCAGACGTATCAAAAGACAGATCAAAGAATATAAGCACAGCATAAAAGACCGAAGGTTATGTGTCATTGTAAGCACACCTCAATTACTAACTAACGGTCAAAAACAAAAACACAAAATAATTTAAGCCTGAATAAGTATACTATCGTCATATTTCCCTGCCCTCGTATAAATCTGCAACCACAGGGTTTACTAATTTACCAATAGAACTGATTTCAAGTTCTGCAATATCACCGGGCTTCAGATAAACAGGGGGATTGTGAAACAGACCTACACCTGCCGGAGTGCCGGTGCTTATCATATCACCTGGCTCCAGGGTAATAGCCATACTTAACCATTCAATCAGGTGTGGTAAAGAGAAACACCAATCTTCATTGGTCCCGCTTTGCATTATTTTGCCGTTAATTCGTGTAGTCAGTTTCATTTTTTCCGGTTCAGTTAATTCATCCGCCGTTACAATACAAGGCCCGATAGGGCAGAAACTATCAAAATTTTTCCCCATTACTTCATTATTATCTTTAAACTGGATGTAACGTGCCGATACATCATGCAGAATGGTATATCCAAACACATAATCCATTGCATTTTCTTTTTTTACACGATGACATTTTTTTCCGAATACAACGCCGAGCTCGACTTCCCAGTCGACAAGGAATTTTTCCCCCGGGTGTTTGATAGGTTCACCGGGCCCAACTACAATAGAGGGTGCTTTGGAAAAGAACCGCGGATCATGTAAAAATTTAGCGTTTGGGTTTTCGCTGATATGGCTTTTATAATTTAGCCCGCTGCAGAATATTTTGCCGGGCCGTTCTATTGGCGTTTTAATTGTTATTTCTGAAAATGTATAGGTATCCCTAAGGTCGTTGTTGTCTTTAAAGAAGTCAACAGCGAGCTTCGCTTTATCCAGGGCATTATTACCAGCGGATATAAAAGAAAGCATATCATTTGCAATAATATCTCCGGCATTTCCAGTGGCTTTGGCAAATGTTTTATTTAAATCAATCAGCTGACCGTTTATTTCCGCAGCTACTATCAATTCATTAACCGGGTTGAGTATAGTGTATAATCGCATGATTTGAATAAATAAGCTTTATTGATTTTTGTTTTTAACCTTCAGGTCAAGCCACACCGCGGTAATCAGGATAATGCCAAGGATGATCTCCTGCCAGTAACCGCTTACCCTTGCTATGATCATGATGTTCGCAATGAGCCCCATAAATAATGAACCGAGTAATGCTCCGGGTATTTTACCGGTACCTCCCGTTAAACTTGCCCCGCCGAGTATAACGGCTGTGATTACACGAAGTTCCATTCCCCTTCCAAAGCTGCTTGTTACAGCGCCGATCCTGCTGGCCAGTAAAATACCGGCAATACCGGCCAGCAGGGCACTTAGCATAAAAGCATAAAGCACCATTTTATTTACCCGTATTCCGCTTAATTCGGCAGCTTTTTCATTGCCACCGATAAAATAGTAACGGCGGAAAAAAGCTCTTTTATTAAACAAAAAGGTAAATAAAGCAATACAAGCGATCATATACCATACAGGCATTTGTATACTGAGCAATTTACTTTGGCCAAGCGCTGTGAACCAGTAAGGCAAATCAGTAAGCCCTGACCCTGCAATCATTAGTGCAGCACCCCTGATAATTCCCATCATCGCCAGGG
>Ga0207675_100004374_pt1 | contig 13655 bp, 8 predicted proteins | sample KBSSwiS42_FD_184305 | JGI IMG/M metagenome (GOLD analysis project Ga0207675, IMG submission 184305) | Switchgrass rhizosphere microbial communities from Kellogg Biological Station, Michigan, USA - KBS Switchgrass S4-2 (SPAdes) (version 2) | ecosystem: Host-associated > Plants > Roots >... | reverse complement strand
GCCCGATCGCCTCTATTTCACCGAGTCCGACGACGCCAACGCCCTGATCGCGTCGGATCCGATGGCCCTGCTGGTGGGCTTCGAGCTCGACCAGCGCGTAACGGTGATGAAGGCTTTCCTCGGGCCGCTCGCGCTGAAGGAGCGCCTGGGCGCCCTCGACGCCGCGACGCTCGCGTCCGCCGACCTCGAGCCGGTCTTCTTCGCCAAGCCGGTGATCCATCGCTACCCGCGCTCGATGGCCAAGCGGGTACACGAGCTGGCCGTCCACGTGCGCGACCGCTACGAAGGCGACGCCGCGCGTGTCTGGACCGACGCGACGAATGCCCAGGAGCTGCGCGCCAACCTCGCTGCGCTGCCGGGCTTCGGCGAGATGAAGATCACGTCGATGGCAGCGGTCCTGTTCAAGCACTTCGGCGTGGAGGCGGCACGCGAGCTCGTGCCCCCACATCCGACCCTCGGGGACGTCGACTCGCCGCAGGCGCTCGAGGACTACCAGGCGGAGAAGAGCGCCCACAAGGCGGAGTGGGCCAAGGCCCGCGCCCGCTAGCTCGCCTTCCGCCGCACGCGCAGCCGGACGGACTTCGGCGCCGAGCGGTTGCCCGCGGCGTCGGTCGCGCGAACGACTGCGCGGTAGCTTCCCGGCCGCAGCGCCCGCTTGGCGATCCTGCCCGTGAACCGCCTCTTGTTCGCCCCGTGCACACCGGCGTTCTTCAGCGTGCCGACGGTGCGGTGGCGCACGCAGCGCTTCGCATGCTGCAGCCGCCGTGACGGCCGCACGCATCGACCGCCCGAGCGGCGGCCCGGGACGTTGCGCTGGATCGTGATCGTCACTCGCGCGGCCTCACTCAGCTGGTAGCGGAGGCGGGTGCCCTTCGGGACCGCGAACGCCGACGGGTCGGCTCGGAAGGCCGTGATCAAAGGCCGGGTGGAGTCGACGGCCGGCGCGCGGACGGGCACCACCGCCGCGTGCTCGAAGGCGCCCATGTCGCGCCGCGCCACACCGTCGCCGTCGCCGTCCGTGATCAGGGCGTTGCCATCGAGGTCGAGCCCCGGCGACGGCACCGTGTCGCCGCGGTCCAGTAGCGGCGAGCTGGAGCGCAGGTGGTAGTCGCCGACGGCTGGGTCGACGAACCCGGCGTCGCCCACGTACGAGACGTTCGACTCGGTGATGGTGCCGTTGCTGCCGAAGGTGGTGTTGCCGCCAGGGTCGTAGTCGGAATAGGACGTGCGCACGTTCGCATCGTCTGCGCCCCTTCCGGCGCCGACGGCGACGATCGAGGAGCTCACACCACGGACGATCGAGTTGGTCAGGATGAGCTCCGCGTTTTCGAACGGCGTCAACCCGCCCGCCGTTGCCCCCACCCCGAACGTGTTGGCCAGGCCCGGCCCGATGATCGTCACGCCGTCGGCCTTGACCGACGTCGGCGCACCAGCGCCGGCCAGAGCGCCGATGCCCGCCCCTCCCGACTTCGAGAACCGCACCAGTGTCGCAGTGATCGTCGTGCCGTCGCGCATGCCGTACACGCCTCGCTCCACACCGGTCACGCGCGAGCGGTCAATCAGGCCTCCGTAATTGCTCGCCACGCCCTCCCACGCGGTGAGGGCCGAGCGGAGGACGTTTCCTCCGCCGAGGCCGAAGACGACCGCGGTGGTGTTCTGCGAACCGCCCAGCGTCACGGTGGAGTCCTCCAGCGACGCACCCTGGCTCAGCACGACTCCCCGGTGCGTGTTGGTCTGAGTCTGGTCCTCCACGACGTCGATGCCCCGGGCGCTCTCCCAGGTCGAGAGCCCGCTGGCCCCGGCCGCAGCGTTCTGCGGAATCCTGATGGTGAGATCGCGGACGGAGGCTTGACCTCCGTCGAGATTCAGCACCGCCGAGGCTCCCGGCGGACTCGTGAGAGCGGTCTTGCCGCTCCCCTTGCCGATGATCTCGAGCGGCGAGCCTTGCACGTTGTAGGTGAAGCCCGTGCCGGTCTGAGCCACGTAGGTCGTGTCACCGAGGAAGATGCGGTCCGCATTCGTCCCCTGGGCCGCGAGCTCGAGCGCTTTGTCGAAGCTCGGGACGGGTGTCCCGGCGCAATTGTCGTTAGGGGGGACGCAGTAGTCGGTGGCACTCGCGACGGCGGGACAGGCCGCAACGACGATCGCCGTCGCAAGACCCAGGACGGGGGCTCTCATCTCAACTCCTCATGGTTGGCTCGCTGCACCCCGCAAAGGTCGCGGGCCCGCGCCTCTGGCACCAGGGGGGCGGACCGACGACCTGGGCGTCGGTTGTCCGCCAGGTCCTACCTAGGGCTTGGCTGCCAGCAGCTCCGGAGCGAGATCCGCGAGGCTCGAGGCCTCCACGGGTCCGGCACTCAGGGTCCGCCCGCCGGTGCGTGCCACGGCATCCTGCAGGTCCTGGGGCTCGGGTCCGTCGACCAGCAGCGCGAACAACGCCTGGCCGGGCTGCAGCGCAGCACCGAGGCTCCGAACGACATCGGCAGGAACCGAGCCCGACTCGCCCAGCGCCTTCGCGGTCGCGGCACGACGCGCGCCGGGATCGAGCCGGAAGGTGAGCAACCGAGCCACCGCATCCCCGGAGCTGCCGGAGCGCAGATCGAGCGCGACCAGCTCCCCGGTGTCGGTGTCGTCCGCGACGAACAGGCCGTCCAGGACCCGCAAGTCCCCCGCCGCCCCCAATCGTTCGAGCACACCCCCGAGGCGCCCCTCGAAGTTCGCGTCTGCTCCGAACTCGTAGATGAATAGGTGTGGACCGGCCACCGCACCCGGTAGTCAAGCGGAACTGGACGCCCCGACGGCCGCTGGGGATACTTGCCGTTCATGACGCAGGCCCGCGATCCCTCGGCGGACCTCGCTGACCGCCACGACGCGGACCAGGTTCAGGCCGTGCTGTACCGAATCGCCGAGCTGGCCAGCGCGGCCGAGAACATGCAGGACTTCTATCGGGCCGTCCACGGCGTCATCGGCGAGCTGATGGATGCGAGCAACTTCTACATCGCCCTCTATGACGAGGATCGGCAGCTGATCAGCTGGCCCTACTACGTCGACCAGGTCGATCTCGATATCCCGGATCCCAACCAGTGGGACGCGTTCGGCACCGGGAACGCGCGCGGGACGACCGCATACGTCCTCCGCACCGGCGAGCCGCAGCTGCTCTCCCATGAGCGGATGAGAGAGCTTGCCGCGGCCGGCGAGATCGAGGTCGTCGGCGTCGATACGGCGGAGTCGAGCTGGCTCGGAGTTCCGCTCAAGGCCGAAGGCCGAACGACCGGAGTCCTGGTCGTGCAGTCGTACACGAGGGACGTCCGGTACACAGAACGCGACAAAGGACTGCTCACCTTTGTCGGGCAACACGTCGGCGCAGCCCTCTCGCGCGCCCGCGCGATCGAGGAGACGCGGCAACGCAACGCCGAGTTGGCGATCATCAACAGCGTCCAGGAGGCGCTCGCCGGCGAGCTCGAGGTCCAGACTCTGTACGACATCGTCGGCGACCGGCTCCGCGACATCTTCGACGCCCAGGTGGTCGACATCGGCGTCCACGACGAGGCGGCCGGCGTGCTCCGCTTCCCCTACACGATCGAGCGCGGCGTTCGCTATCCGGACGAGCCGCTGCCGGTGATCGGGTTCAGAGGACACGTGATGGAGTCGCGCGAGCCGCTCCTGATCAACGTGGACGTGGCCGGCGAGGCGGAACGCTATGGCAACCCGTTCGTGCGGACCGGGGAGCCGGCCAAGTCGTGGCTCGGCGTGCCCTTCATCGCCGCGGGCAGGGCCGGCGGGGTCATATCGCTCCAGAACCTCGATCAGGAGCATGCGTTCACGGACTCCGACAAGCGGGTGCTCGCGACGCTGGCGGGCAGCCTGAGCGTCGCGCTCGACAACGCCCGCCTCATCCAGGAGACGCAGCGCCGCGTGGCCGAGCTGGCCACGATCAACAGTGTCGGGGAGGCCCTCGCGGGACAGCTCGAGCTGGATGCCCTGATCGAGCTCGTGGGTGACCGCGTCCGCGAGACGTTCGACGCCGATATCGCCTACGTCGCGCTGCACGACGAAGTGACCGGTCAGATCGAGTTCGCCTACTTCCACGAGGGCGGCGAGCGACGGGATGAGCCCGCGATTCCGTACGGCGAGGGACTCACCTCTCAGATCCTGCGCTCGCGGGAGCCGCTGGTGATCAATCGCTCGCTGGAGCAGGAGGACGTCGCGTACCTGGGCACGCCGTCGCGCTCGTACCTCGGCGTGCCGATCGTGGCCGGCGAGAGGGCCATCGGCGTGATCAGCATTCAGAGCACGAAGGACGAGGGCCGGTTCGGCGAGGGCGATGCGGGGCTCCTCTCCACGATCGCCGCCAACGTGGGCATCGCGATCCAGAACGCGCAGCTCTACGAGGAGACCCGGCGCCGCGGCGACGAGATGGCCGCGCTTGCCGAGGTGGGTCGTGAGTTCTCGAGCGCCGTGGACATGGCCGCGGTGCTGGAGCGTGTCGCAGGGCGGGCCAGGGATCTCCTCGACGCGGATACGAGCGCCGTCTACCTCGCGGAGCCCGAGGCCGAGACCTTCCACGCAGCGGTCGCGCTGGGCGAGAACGCCGAGGAGATCAAGGCCGACCGGATCCGGCTGGGAGAGGGAATCATCGGCACCGTCGCCGCCCGGCGCGAGGCCGAGGTGGTCAACGACACGAGCCAGGATCCGCGCGCCCAGACGATCCCCGGCACGGAGGAGGTGGACTCCGAGGAGCGCCTCATGGTCGCGCCCCTGCTCGCCGGGGGCCAGGCCATCGGAGTGACGGCCGTCTGGCGGGAGGGCGGCTCGAAGCGCCCGTTCACACAGGCCGATCTGGACCTCCTGGTGGGTCTGTCCCAGGCCGCGGCAGGAGCGATCGCGAACGCGCGGCTGCTCGAGGCCCAGCGCGAGGCGGAGGAGCGGTTCCGACGGCTTGCCGAGGAGCTGCCGCTCGTCACGTTCCTGGACGCGCCGTTCGCGAGCTCAGACGGGGAGTCGGTGGTCGGAGAGAACATGTACATCAGCCCCCAGGCCGAGGCGATGTTCGGATACTCGCTGGACGACTGGGCGGACAACTCGCTCTGGGAGGCGATCCTCCACCCGGACGACCGCGAGCGGGTGCACGCCGCGCAGCGGCGCTTCCAGGAGACCGGGGAGCCGCTGAGCATCGAGTACCGGATGCGCCACAAGAGCGGTCGCGACGTCTGGGTCCGCGACGAGTCGGTCATCGTCCGCGACGACAACGGGGTTCCGCTCTACGCCCAGGGCTTCTGGATCGACACCACAGAGCGCAAGGAGCTCGAGGACGCGCTGCGAGCTCGCGAGGCCGAGATCTCCAGGGAGAAGCAGCACTACGAGTCACTCGTGGCTCTGAGCCCGACGGCGATCGTCACGATGGATCTGGACGAGCTGGTCACGTCCTGGAACCCGGCTGCGGAGCGGTTGTTCGGCTGGAGCCAGGCCGAGGCACTGGGGCGCGACATCGACGAGCTCGTGTTGGGCTCTGCCGTGCTGCACGAGGAAGGCGAGGCGGTGACCCGCCAGGCACTCGAGGAGGGCCTTGCGACGCGTACGACCCGGCGAACCCGCAAGGACGGCAGGCTGGTCGACGTAGAGCTGCTCCTGGTCCCCCTTGTCGTCGACGGCGAGCGCACCGGCTACCTGCTCGTCTACCACGACATCACGGCAGCGAAGGAGGCCGAGACGCGGTTCCGCCGGCTCGCCGAGGAGCTGCCACTCGTCACCTACGTCGATGCGCCGTTCGCGGCTGACGCGACGGGCAGCGCCTCGATCGTCGGTCGGAGCATCTACATCAGCCCGCAGTGCGAGTCGATGTTCGGATACCCGCCGCCGGACTGGGGCGACAACTCGCTCTGGGAGGCGGCGCTCCACCCGGATGATCGGGAACGCGTCCTGGCCGAGCAGCGGAATTTCCAGGAGACCGGCGAGCCGCTGAGCATCGAGTACAGGATGCTCCACAAGAGCGGTCGCGACGTCTGGGTGCACGACGAGTCGGTGATCGTGCGCGACGAGAGCGGCACCCCGCTCTACATCCAGGGCTTCTGGCTCGACGTCACGGAGCGTAAGCAGGTGGAGGAGGAGCTCCGTCAGGCGCGGGCCGAGGCCGAGGCGGCGACCAACGCGAAGAGCTCGTTCCTCGCGACCATGAGTCACGAGATCCGGACGCCGATGAACGCCGTGATCGGGATGGGCGGTCTGCTGCTCGACACCGAGCTGACCGACGAGCAGCGCGGCTTCACTGAGGTCATCCAGACGAGCGGCGAGGCGCTGCTGCGGATCATCGACGACATCCTCGACTTCTCGAAGATCGAGGCCGGCAAGCTCGAGCTCGAGGAACACCCCCTCGACGTGCGCGAGTGCGCCGAGGGCGCGCTCGACCTGGTCGCCGTGAACGCCTCCGAGAAGGAGATCGAGCTTGGCTGCCTCGTGGACGACGACGTCCCGCACGCGATCCTTGGTGACCCGACACGCCTGCGCCAGGCGCTGGGCAACCTGCTCGCAAACGCCGTCAAGTTCACCAACGTCGGGGAGGTGGTGCTGAGCGTCGCCGTGGTGGACGGAGGCGGCGATGGGCTCCGACTGCGCTTCTCCGTCCGGGACACCGGCATCGGGATTCCCGCCGAGCGGATGCACCGGCTGTTCGAGTCGTTCAGCCAGGTGGACGCGTCGACGACGCGCCGATACGGCGGCACCGGGCTGGGCCTGGCGATCTCGATGCGCCTGGCCGAGCTGATGAGCGGCACGCTCTGGGTGGAGAGCGAGGAGGGCAAGGGCTCGACCTTCCACTTCGAGATCCTTACGCAGGAGACGGCGCCTCCGGCACGCAGCGAGTACCGCGAGGACAGCTCCTGGATAGCGGGCAAGCGCCTGCTGGTGGTCGACGACAGCGCGACTAACCGCGAGATCGTCACGAGGCAGGCGGAGAGCTGGGGGATGGTCGTCGAGGCGGTCGAAAACCCGATCGAGGCACTCGCCCGAGTGCAGAGCGGCGAGTCGTTCGACGTCGCGGTGCTGGACATGCAGATGCCGGGGATGGATGGCCTGGAACTGGCTCGCCAGCTCCGCCGCTACCGCGACGAGCGCTCTCTGCCGCTGCTCCTGCTGACGTCCATCGGGCACCTGGCCGAGGCGCGCGGGGCCCCCGAGTTCGGGGCGCAGCTCACGAAGCCCGTCAAGGCGTCCCAGCTCTATGACGCGCTGGTCCGGGTGCTCACCGCGAGCGAAGACTCCGGCGTCGCGCCCGACGCGGATGGCGACGGCGACCGAGCGGCGGAGGAAGGGCTTCGTCTGCTCGTGGCCGAGGACAACGCGGTCAACAGGCAGCTCGCGCTCGCGATGCTGGCGAAGCTCGGCCAGGAGGCCGATGTGGTCGAGAACGGCCGCGAGGCGGTCGAAGCGGTCGAGGGCGAGGCCTACGACGTCGTGCTGATGGACGTCCAGATGCCCGAGCTGGACGGCCTCGAGGCCACGCGCCAGATACGCGACCGCCTAGGCTCCGACGGGCCCCGGATCATCGCCATGACGGCGAACGCGATGGAGGGTGACCGGGAGGAATGTCTGGCAGCCGGGATGGACGACTACCTATCGAAGCCCATTCGCCCCGAGGAGCTGGAGCGCGCCCTCGCGAGCTCCCGTCCGCGTCGAGCCGACCCGACGCTGGATCGCGGGACGCTCGACCAGCTCGTTGCCTCACTGGGCGGCGGCGACGAGGGCCGCGCGGCCGTCGGGGAGCTGATCCAGGCCTTCCTCGAGGACGGAGCCGCGCAGATGGCGACGCTCCGAGACGCCGTCGAGCGAGGCGATGCCGAAGAGGCTCACCGGGCGGCGCACACGCTGAAGTCGAACGGGGCCACGTTCGGCGCGCAGTCGTTCGCGGAGCTCTGCCGCGAGCTGGAGACGCTCGGCCGAGAGGGCCGGCTCGAGAGCGCCGGGCCGCTCTTGAGCCAGGCCGAGGAGGAGTGGGAACGCGTCCGGGCGAGCCTCGGCGCGTGAGGCTGGCTACTGCCGGGACCCGTTGAGGGTCCACAGCGAAACATTCGAATCGCGTCCCCTCACCTCGAACTCGCCCAGGTGCTGGAGATCGTCCGGCGGGTCGACGAGCGCCTGGCGGGTGGAGTCGGCGAGCAGGATCGGGCCTCCAACAGTCTTCGTCATACCCTCGATCCGGGAGGCCGTGTTCACCGTGTCACCGTGCACCGTGTACTCGAGCCGGCGCGACGAGCCGACGTTTCCTGACATGAAGGGCCCGGTGTTCAGGCCGATGCCCATGCGGACCTCCTCGCCGAGGCCCGAGTCACGGGCCCAGACGTTGAAGCGAGGAAGGCGGATGTCGACCAGCTCGCGAGCCGTCGCCAGCGCCCGGTCGGCGTGGTCCTCGATCTCGATGGGCGCGCCGAACACGGCCAGGAAGCCGTCGCCGCGATAGGCGACGAGCGTGCCACCGTGCTCGAAGATCGCCTCGCTGGTCTCGTCGAAATATCGGTTCAAGGCGTCCATCACGAGCTCCGGAGGCCTGCGTTCGGAGAGACTGGTGAAGCCCCGGAGGTCGGTGAACATGACCGTGCCCGCCGTGCGCACGCCGCCGAGGCGGAAGTCGGCGTCCGTGCTGGCGAGAACATCGTCCACGACGTGCTCGGGAAGGAAGCGCGAGAAGGAGTCGTGCATCCGGGCGCGCTCCACCTCGTGAAGCTGCTTCTTCGCCAGCCCGGCGCTGATCCGCGCCCGGAGGATCACGTGGTTGAAGGGCTTCGACAGGTAGTCGTCCGCTCCGATCTCGATGCAGCGGACGACGCTCTCCGTCTCGTCGACACCTGAGATCATGATCACCGGGACGTGCTCGGCGCCCGGCGTGGCCTTCAGCTCCTCGAGGACCGAGATGCCGTCGAGCTCCGGCATGACGATGTCGAGAAGCACGACGTCGCTCGCCTCCTCCCTGAACAGGTCGAGGGCCTCGCGGCCGTGTGACGCGGCGCGGACGACATGACCGTCCTGCTCGAGGAGCCGTCGGAGGAGCTCCCGGCTGACGACGTCGTCGTCGGCTATCAGGATCGTCGCGGGCATCGGCGCTCGTGTGATCCTCGCTCGGCCTGACGATCGGGTCAACTGTCACCACCAGCGGTCCTCGACCGCCCCTTCGGTGCCGCCGGTCTCGTCGAGGGCGTCCAGGGCCGCAATGTCCTCGTCGGATAGCGCGAAGTCGAAGACCTCGGCGTTCTCCGCGATCCGCTCTCGGTGCGTCGACTTCGGGATGACGATGAGATCGCGTTGGACGCACCATCTGAGCAGCACCTGGGCGGGGGTTCGGCCCACCCGCTCGGCGATCCGCTGAACACGCTCGTCCGAGAGATGCCGGCCGGTGCCGAGCGGGCTGTACGCCTCGAGCGCCACCTCGTGCTCGTTGCATGCGTCGAGCAGGCGGCGTCGGTAAGCGAACGGGCTGAACTCGACCTGATTCACGACCGGAGGCGTCTCGGCGACTGACAGAAGCTCGTCCAGCTCACCGACGCTGAAGTTCGAGACGCCGATCGAGCGCGCATACCCGCGCGCGTGCGCGCGCTGCATCCCCGGCCACGCCCACGTCGGCCCGCCCTGCGGCCAGTGGATGATGTAGAGGTCGATCTGCTCGACGCCGAGCCGCTCCAGACTTCGCTGGGCCTCCGCCTCCGGATCCTCGCGCGCGGGATCGAACTTGGTCGTGATGAAGACCTCTTCTCGCGGCACCCCGCTGTCGCCCAGCGCACGTCCGACGCTCTCCTCGTTCCCATACGCCTGCGCCGTGTCCACGTGGCGGTAGCCGAGCTCGAGCGCCCAGCGAACCGAATTCTCGGTCTCCGGACCGTCCGGGACCTGCCAGACGCCGAGGCCGAGGAGCGGGATCTCGTTGCCGTCGGCGAGCACGCGGGCGCGCCCGTCCTCCGTGAGTGTCTGCGCTGTCATGCCGACCTCCTACCCAGTCCGTGCCATCGCTGAGACCTATCGCCGGTCCATGCATGACGTATGGCCGACGTTCGGGCGGCGACATAGTCGTCTGGTCATGAGGCGAGTGCTCGCCCTCCTCGTCGCCCGGCCGGTGATCGCCATCGTGATCGCCGCGGCGGTCGTCGGAGTCCTGCTCTTGGTGCAGACCCACGAAGAGACGACGCCTGTCACCCACCGCACGGAGCACGTGGCACTCAGCGACGAGCAGCAGACGCAGCTGGGGGACCAGCAGTACGCGAAGACGCTCCGGCAGGACCGGGCGAAGATCGTCTCCTCTGGCGCCGAGTACGCGCAGGTGCAGCGGGTGGCCAGGCGCATCGAGGTCGTCGCCGGACGCGACAAGCCCGCGTTCAACTGGAAGGTGACCCTGCTTCGCAAGAACGAGGCAAACGCCTATTGCCTGCCGGGCGGGAAGATCGTCGTCTACACCGGGATCCTCCCGGTGACCGGGAACGACGCGGCGCTCGCCACGGTGCTGGGGCACGAAGTCGCCCATGCGACCGCTGAGCACGCGGCGGAGCGAATCGAACGGGAGCATCTGACCAGGGTTGCCGCAGCCATCATCGCGGGCGGCGTTGCGTTCACGCCGGGGCAGTACGTCCGCGTCGCCGCCCTGCTCGGCGCGGCGGACACGCTCCCGTTCAGCCGAAAACAGGAGTCCGAGGCGGATCACATCGGCCTGGTCTACATGGCGAGGGCGGGCTACGACCCGCGTCAGGCGGTGGCGTTCTGGGAGCGGATGCAGCGCGCATCGAAGGGCAAGGCGCCGCCCGAGTTCCTGAGCGATCACCCGAGCGACGAGCATCGCATCGAGCGAATCAAGGAGTGGCTGCCAGAGGCCGAGCACGCCGCTTGAGAAGATGCGCGAATGCTGCGGGAGCTCGGGCCGTGAGGGGCAAGGTCACGAGCGACCTCTGGTGGAAGAACGCCGTTTTCTACTGCCTCGATGTCGAGACCTTCCTCGACGCGGACGGTGACGGCTGCGGCGACCTGCCGGGGCTGTGCGAGCGGGTCGACTACCTGAGGGGGATCGGCATCGACTGCGTCTGGCTGATGCCGTTCATGCCCTCCTGCCAGCGCGACGACGGCTATGACATCACCGACTTCTACGGCGTCGACGCGCGGCTGGGGACGCACGGCGACCTCGTCGACGTCGTGAGGACGGCGCGCGAGAGCGGTATCCGCGTGATCGCCGACCTCGTCGTGAATCACACCTCGAACGAGCATCCCTGGTTCACGGCTGCCCGCCGCTCCAGGGACTCGCCGTTTCACGACTTCTACGTCTGGCGCGACGAGAAGCCGGACGAGAAGCCCGGCGACGTGGTGTTCCCGGACCAAGAGAGCTCGAACTGGGCGTTCGAGGAAGAGGTGGAGCGGTGGTACATGCACAGCTTCTACTCCCACCAGCCTGACCTGAACGTGGCGAACCCCGAGGTACGCGACGAGATCGCACAGACCGTCGGCTTCTGGCTCCAGCAGGGGCTGAGCGGCTTTCGCGTCGACGCCGTGCCGTTCCTCATCGAGCCGCCTGGCACCGATGCGCGGACGCGCGCAGATCCGCACAAGCTGCTGCGCGACCTGCGGAGCTACATCGGTCGGCGCGCCGGCGACGCGGTGCTGATGGGGGAGGTGAACCTGCCGCCGCCACAGCTGCGCGAGTTCTTCGGGGCCGAGAACGGCGACGAGCTGCAGGTGGTCCTGTCATTCACTGTCAACCAGGCCATGTACCTCGCGCTCGCGCGCGAGGATGCGACCCCGCTGAAGCGGGCCCTCGAGGCGCTTCCCGCCATTCCGGACGACTGCCAGTGGGCGAACTTCGTGCGCAACCACGACGAGCTGACGCTCGACAAGCTGAGCGACGAGGAGCGCGAGGAGGTCTTCGCGGCCTTCGGGCCTGAGGAGGAGCTGCAGCTCTACGGCCGCGGGCTGCGGCGGCGGCTCCCCACCATGGTCGACGGCGACGAGCGGCGCATCCGGATGATGTACTCGCTCGCGTTCTCGCTGCCCGGGACGCCCGTGCTGTTCTACGGCGAGGAGATCGGGATGGCCGAGAACCTCGCAATCGAGGGGCGCTACAGCGTGCGCGCGCCGATGCAGTGGGCGGCCGAGCCGAACGGCGGCTTCACCACGGCGTCCGAGCCCTGCCGCCCGCTCGTCGAGGACGGGCCGTTCGGGTTCCGCGAAGTGAACGTGACGCGCCAGCGGCGCAACCCCGAGTCGCTGCTCAACTGGATGGAGCGACTGGTACGTCGCCGGCGGGAGTGTCCGGAGCTCGGCTGGGGCGATTGGACGGTGCTCGATGCGGGCGATCCGGCGCTGTTCGCACAGCGGAGCGACTGGGACGAATCGACGATCGTCGCGGTCCACAGCTTCGCAGGACGAGACTCGCGCGCACGGCTCACGCTCGGCGAGGATGGGACGCTCCTGGACCTCTTCCAAGACGAGGACCACCAGCTGGACGGCGGTGAGGCCGTCATCGAGCTCCCTCCATACGGTGCGCGCTGGTTCAGGCTGCGGCGGCGGGGCCAGCGCATGCCGCCCTGACCACGGGGATTGAGGAGAGAGCCCGCGGCGCCGGTCGGCTAACGCGGTGCCTCCACTTGTGGTTGTCCAGCAACCATTTCTGGAGGCACCGCCTGCGCAACCAGCGCGAGCTTTCGGACCCGCGCGTCGCCCAGCCATTCGATCCAGAGGCGGTGGGCGGCGAGCAGCTCGTCCAGCGCCGGGCGGCCGATCTGCGCGGCTATCTCGTCGGCGTCCGCGGCGAACGCGTCCGCGAGCGCCTGCGCCATCGCGCGGTGCGCATGGCTGTGGTCCTCCTGCCACGTGACGACGAGCCCGGCCCGCTCGAGTGACGCGGCCATGGCGTCGAGCGTGGTCAGCCAGACCGTGTCGGCGTCGGGCATCGCCTCCTGCTCGGCCACCGTGAGCGGGGGTCCCTCCTCGAGCGTGAAGGCGAGACGCCCGCCGGGCCGGAGCGCCGACGCGATCTCGCGCATGAGCGCGTCCTTGTCCTCGAAGGCGAGCATCGTCTCGAGCAGGAGCACGACGTCGAACGCCCCGTCCGGGAGCGGCGGGACCCGCGCGACGGCGAACCGGCACGGCAGGTCGCCGGCGCGCTCGCGGGCGAGGGCGACGGCGCTCGCGCTGGCGTCGACGCCGAGGTAGGCGCAGCCGAGCTCGCGCGTGAGGAACCGCCCGGGCCCCGCGATGCCGCAGCACACGTCCAGCACGGCGACTCCGGGACCGACGCCGGCCCGGCCGGCCAGGGCCCGGATCTCGCCGGCGGTCATCAAGCTCTCCTGCCCGACGAACTCGCCGGGCTCGTACGCGGACTCGCGCGCGTGGCGCAGCGAGCGGTGGAACGGCGCGCGGTCGTCCTGCCTCATCGCGTGCTCCCCGGCGCGGGGCTCAGTCGCGCCGGAACCGGGCCGAGAGCGCGTAGCGCAGCAGCACCACGTCGCCGATCTGGCGCACCTCGGCGAGTGTCGCCCGCCGCCCCGGGTTCCACGGGAAGCGTCCGTCGCTCACGAAGCGGGGCGCGTTCGAGTCGCCGACGAAGAACGGCGCCACGACGAGCTGGAGCTCGTCGACGAGGTCGTCGGAGAGGAACTGCGTGTGCACGATGCCGCCGCCCTCGACCATCAGCC
>Ga0207675_100004372_pt1 | contig 13658 bp, 10 predicted proteins | sample KBSSwiS42_FD_184305 | JGI IMG/M metagenome (GOLD analysis project Ga0207675, IMG submission 184305) | Switchgrass rhizosphere microbial communities from Kellogg Biological Station, Michigan, USA - KBS Switchgrass S4-2 (SPAdes) (version 2) | ecosystem: Host-associated > Plants > Roots >... | reverse complement strand
AACGGAGACTCCATTTGGATAGTCAGAGTAATCAGGGCCTATCCACTGATGCACCTGCAGTCAACACTCTCCGGAGTGGTGCTGCGCCAACGCCGCCGGGCGCGAAGCCTGCTGATGTCTCAGCGTCCGGGAAACCCACCGCGCCAGCTGCCCTAGTCGAAAGTACACCCGATCCCAAGGTCAACAAGATGCGACGATGGATCGTCTGGTCGTCGATCGGCAGTTTTCTGCTAATCGACTTCCTCATGTTCCTGCGCTTCTTCCTGCCGCGCTCGATCTTTGAACCATCAAGCGTGTTTAGAATCGGGGTGCCTGCTGACTATGCGCTTGGAGTCGACACGAAGTGGCAGCAGCAATATCGAATCTGGGTGACCAGAACCTCCGATCGTCTGTTTGTGATTTACGCGCGCTGCACTCATTTGGGATGCACGCCCGACTGGAAGGCGAGTGAGAACAAGTTCAAGTGCCCTTGTCATGGCAGTGGCTACGATAGTGAAGGAATCAATTTCGAAGGGCCGGCGCCACGGCCAATGGACCGCGCGAACGTGGAACTTGATGCAGAAGGACAGATCGTCGTCGATATCTCGAAATTGTACGAATATCCGAAGGGTGGATTCGACGACGAGCATTCATACATTCAAGTGTAGAGGAACGAGAGGTTCTGAGTGGCTGAAGGTTCCGAAGACAAAGAGACTAAACAACTAACCACCGGTGAAGAGAAGCCCAAGGGCTGGCTAGCGAGACTTCGACAAGGCAGCACTTCACTCAAAGGCCGAGCGGTTGACGAAGCGAAAACTTACAAGGATCCGCAGGACACGCAACTGTGGAAGTCGATCTTCCGTGTTTCTCACGATCGTTCGGATCCGCGCAATCGTTCGCTCGCAATTCTTTCCAACGTCTTTTTGCACTTGCATCCCGCGAAGATCAATCGCGACGCCGTTCGTTACCCGTACACCTGGGGAATGGGTGGAATCACGTTCTACTTGTTCATAGTTCTGACGTTCACTGGCGTCCTCTTGATGTTCTACTACCACCCCACCAAAGGCGACGCGTTCCGCGACATTCTGTATCTCGAACACGACGTGCCATTCGGCAAGTTGCTGAGAAACATGCATCGCTGGGCAGCGCACTTGATGGTGATCACCACGTGGCTGCACATGTTTCGCGTGGTGTTAACCGGATCTTACAAACGGCCGCGCGAGTTTAACTGGTGTGTTGGTGTCGTACTGCTCGTGCTCACGCTCTTGTTGTCGTTCACCGGATACCTGCTGCCCGACGATCAACTCGGATTCTGGGCGGTCACAGTGGGAACGAACATGGCGCGGGCGACGCCGATGCTCGGCCACGAAGGACCGTTCGGACCACAGTTGGGTATGACCGCATATAACGACGTTCGCTTTGGATTGTTAGGAGGATCGATCGTCGACGCTAATGCCTTATTGCGCTCATACATATGGCATTGCATAGGAATTCCACTCGTTGCGTCGATATTCATGGCGGTGCACTTCTGGCGAATCAGGAAAGATGGTGGCATATCGGGTCCGGCGCCAGTGATGCTTGAGTCTGAAATGAAAGCGGTCAAGAAGAAGACGGGTTAGGTTTTTGGAGTGCGCCGACGTGTCGGCGCTTTTATGGCGACAGGCGCCGCAGACGAAAGCGGTGACTGGTCACCGCACTCCAAAAAACGACATATGCGAAGACTCATGAACAAGTGGATCTGGCTCGCACTCGTTGTAGTGCTGATCGCTCTAGCCGCGTTTATGGTTCAGGATTGGCATCAGCTTTGGGTCATTGCTTCTGCGCCTGACAACGTGCCAATCGTCGCGATGCTGTTTCTGGTTCCCATCTTCACGTGGATGGGAGTCAGGCAATCAGTTGCTAACGACCGCTTAATACAAGAATTAGAAGCTGATCCAAAACTGGCCAAGGGTCATCACCGCAAAGCAGAACCCTGGCGTCCGGGTTGGGCTCGCGAGATTCACGTTTGGCCCTATCTTGTCCGTATTGAGTTTCTAGTAACACTGATCGTTACCGTCATTCTGTTCGTGTGGTCGATCACTCTCAATGCGCCGCTCGAAGAGCCTGCTAACCCGAATTTGACGATGAATCCTTCGAAAGCCCCGTGGTATTTCCTCGGGCTTCAGGAGATGCTCGTCTACTTCGACCCGTGGATCGCCGGCGTCGTAATGCCAAGTATCATCATGATTGGATTGATGGTCTTCCCATACGTCGATTCAAATCCGCTCGGGAATGGTTATTACACGCTGCGCCAACGTCGCTTTTCACTGCTCATGTTTGGTTGGGGCTTCCTGATGTGGATCCTTTTGATCTTCATCGGCACATTCATTCGTGGACCAGGTTGGATCTGGTTCTGGCCCGGTCAAACGTGGGATCACAACGCGGTCGTGTTTGATAAGAACATTGATCTACACGATCTGATTGCTACCAGTACGATTGGGAAAGCGCTGAATCTGGGCTTTATTCTTCAAAGCGGCGTTGGAAAGTTCATCTTCGGCGCCCTGGTCGTCGGTGGTTTCTACATAGTTGGCGCCCTCTTCTTTCACTGGTTGATGACTGTCGATTTCAAGCGACTTTCATTAAGACCGCTGCGATTGTTTCCTAAGGATGAGTTTGAGCAGAAGCTGCTCGCGAGAACGAGTCTGCTGCAGTACCTGACGTTCCAGTTTTTTGCAGTCAGCGTCTTACTAGCATTGCCGGTCAAACTCATTCTTCGTCTCGCGTTGACGATCAAGTACGTTTGGGTGACGCCTTACTTCAATATATGAGTTGTGCGGAGGAACAAGCATAGTGGCTGACGCGCCAGAGCGTGGAGAATCGCCTTCGGCTTTAATCGCAAGAAAAGAGCCTGAGGTTCCGGCGCAAGATCCAATTGTGAGCCGCTCCACGAGCGGTCTCATGCTGATCTGTGCGCTACTGCTAACTGCCTCGTTGGCCTGGGCGCTTTACGACGAAGCGTTTGGCCAACGTCCCTGGAAGGGAATTCAGAAGGAATTCGTCGCTCGTTACGGTCGTTACCTGGACAGCATAAAATCCCGGGCCGGTAAGGATGAAAAAGAGATAAAAGAGTCTCCGGAATACCAGGCGCTCGATGAAGAAGCTAAAGCCGCCCGGTCACAAGTGAAGGCTGAGGTGGAGCAACTCGATGCTGAAGTGAGACTTGTTCAGCAGAAGCTTCAGGCTGTGACGGATCCGTTCCAAAATCAGCGCGGAAAACTTACCGTCATCAATTACAACGTCGAGACTTCACAGGGGCGAGCGAAGAAACGTTACCAAGATCAGGCCCAAAACAAGATGAAGGAAACCGTCTGGGTCGATATGCCAGACGAGAACGATCCGAAGCGTACTCGGGCCGTTCAGATGGACTACGCGACACTCGAAAAGACCTACAACGACCTTCGTGATGAAAAGGCAACTAAGCTTGGTAAGAAAGCTGACCTGCTCAAGCCGGCGCAGGAAGCAGACAAGAAACGCGACGATTATCTGAAGAACCAGTTGATTGGTTGGACTCCAAACCAGATCGATAGTGCTAAAAAGAGTCTCGACAGCTTCAACTACTCAATCCTCGGCCACCAGGTCAGTGTGATGCAGTACGCGCTGGTCGATCGCTGCCAGGTATGTCATCTCAACACCACCTCGCCACTGAACATTAATGCATCTGACATGGCGCCAGGCGGTCCGGGCAATAAGCCTGACGGACTGGCGCGAGCTTTCGTCAGTCACCCCAATCGAGAGCTACTTGAAGTTCATAAGCCTGAGAAGTTTGGTTGTGCGAGTTGTCACTGGGGAAATGGCCGAGCGACAACCAGCGAGGAAAAAGGACACGGCCGGCATCGCTTCTGGCTGTGGCCCATGTTCGAGAAAGAAAACACTCAAGCTGGCTGTCAGCAATGTCATGCAAAGGATCGTGTGACGCAGGGTGCTGACACTTTGAATCTCGGGCGCGACCTGTTCTCGCAACGTGGCTGCATGGGTTGTCACCGCTATGAAGGATTCGATCGTGAGACGGACGCGTTGGCGAGCACGCGACAAACGATTGGACAGCTTCAGGATCAAATCACAGCTAACGACAAGCAGATGCGTGAAGAGACCGCCAAGGCGGGCGATGAGAAAACGTCGGAAGATGATGCGAAGCGTCTGCTTGCGCACGCCGAAAGTCTTCGCGTCGCGAGTAGTCTGCTTGCGGCCCGTGTCGATCAACTCAACGTGCAAGCCCGGTACTTAATGCAGGATCAGAAGAAGGTTGGACCAAATCTCAAAGATGTTCGACTGAAACTGCGCCCGGAATGGATCCCGGTTTGGCTTCATGACCCGCAGAAGTTTCGCGAGGGCACCAAGATGCCTACGTTCTGGAGATTCTCCGATCATGATGGAGAGTCGAAGCGCCCAGACTTGCGCGACCGGGACGCCGAGCAACAGATTCAAGCCATCTCTGCATATCTCTGGCAGGACAGCTTTAATGGCAAATTGCCTGAGCAACCGCGCGGAAACGCTGGTCATGGAAAAGAACTGTTCGAATCGCGAGGTTGCCTGGCGTGTCACTCGATTGGCGAAACAGGTAGCACCCAGGGCGGCACATTTGCAGCTAATCTTCAGAAGGTAGGCGAGAAAGCGAACTTCGATTACATCGTTCGCTGGATTCACAACCCGCGTGAGCGTTGGGCGCCGTATTGTCCAAAAGAGAAACGCGATCTAACGGCTGAAGATTACTCAAAGCACAATCTTCCTTTCGAGTTTGATACTGAGCTCCATTCACGTTGTCCAAATGATGGCGCGGAGCTTCAGGTTCAGAACATGACCGTCATGCCGAACTTCCGTCTGTCAGAGACGGACGCGCGAGACATTGCCACTTACCTATTTTCACTTTCGTCGCCTCCCAGTTACGCGGACGCTTCATTCCTGAACGACACGAATTTGAAAGAAAAGGGTCGCGGACTAATCAAGCAATATGGTTGCGCCGGCTGTCACGAAATCTCGGGATTTGAAGAAGAGCAGCGCATCGGGAAAGAGTTGACAGTGGAAGGCGCGACACCAATAGAACGGCTCGACTTTGCCTTGCTTACACATCCAGCACAGGAAGGCGAAGATCCATTAGAGCTTCGTCCTGAACAGAAGGAGCACAAATCCTGGTACAACCATAAAGGATTTTTCGAGCGCAAGGTGACGGAGCCATCTATCTACGACGAGGGTAAACAGAAGGATCCGAAAGATAAGTTGAAGATGCCGCGTCCTTATCTGACAGGTGAGTGGCGCACCGCGCTCACAACGTTCCTCCTGGGCAGTGTGGGAACGGAAGGCGCGAACGTGCCCGGCGGTCTCTTCTACAACCCGCAGGATCAGCGACGTCAGGATATTCAAAACGGCTGGTGGGTTATCAAGAAGTATAACTGCCAGGGATGTCATCAACTGCAGGTGGGCCAAAAGTCAGTCGTACAGGATTTGCCGTTCTATACCACGCCCGAAGGAAAAGATCTGTTGCCGCCACGCCTGACAAGCGAGGGTGCGCGAGTCGATCCCAATTGGCTGCTGCGTTTCCTGCATGATCCGTCATTGAGTGGCGAGAAGACGCCACAACAAACGCAACAGATCAATGCGATGACCGCGACAGCACAGGCATCGCCGAGTCCGGCAGCTCCGACTGCGTCGCCATCAGCATCGCCGGCAGCCCCGAGCGGTGGAAGATTGAAGCCACAGCCCGGTTTGGATCGAAATGGAGTGCGGCCTTATCTGACATTTCGAATGCCGACTTTTAGTTTCTCGCCGAACGAGTTGCAGGCGTTGGTTCGTTTCTTCATGGCGATGTCGGGTCAAAATGATCCGTACATCCGTGAGCCTTTGCAGCCTTTGTCGGCTCAAGAACGACTGATAGCAAGAACGATGTTCACGTCCGGCACGCCGTGTTTGAAGTGTCATATCACTGGCGATCCCGGCCGAGATGCGAAGGCGATCGCGCCCAACTTCCTTTTAGCGAGTGAACGACTCAAACCGGATTGGACCTACCGTTGGCTCCTTGATCCCGCGCAGATTAGTCCGGGAACTGCAATGCCGACGGGATTGTTCCGTCACGAAGGCGAGCGTTGGGTGATCAATATGAGCGCTCCGCCGCAGAGCATTTCCGATTATCAAACAGATCATGCTCGCCTGCTCGTTCGCTACATGTTCCTAATGACCGCAGATGAGCAGCGACAATTGTTGGCTGCATCGGGTTCAGCACCCGCGGCGGCGCCAGTTCAATCTGAACATCACGCGCGGCCGAAGAAACGAAAAGTTATTTCGCATCATCGTCGCGTCGCGCGATCTCAAACACTTGGGACTAGTGCAGCCCAGGCTTTGAAGAGTTTTCTGGCCCCTGGTTAGCTTTGGCACGACATCTAGCCGCGTTCTGCGTTACTGCGGTTTCCGTGCTAAAGTTTCTGCGCAAAGTATCTTAATTTGGAGGGTTTGATTATGAATAACCGGACAAGAGTCTGGCTTGTCTTATCCGTTGCTCTGTTTGCTCTCGTATTTAGCCTTGCTTGCAGCAAAGGCGGTGATACGAATAGTCCATCACCAGAGGCTTCGTCTTCTGCCGGCAAGACTTATAGCGGCGACAAGGGGACCGTGACAGGTGTGATTTCATTTAATGGAACAGCACCTGCCCCCAAGAAGATCGATACTGCCGCAGACGCCGTGTGTGGACAAAAGAATCCGAACCTCTCGACCGAAGACACGGTAGTTAAGGACGGTAAACTCGCGAACGTATTCGTTTATATCAAGGATGGCTCCACCACCGACGGAACCAAGTTCGCCGACTACACCTGGTCAGCTCCTGCCACCGCGGTAGCGCTCGATCAGAATGGTTGCCACTACAAGCCGCACGTGATGGGCATTCAGACCAATCAGAAGCTGACGATTACCAACAGCGATCCCACGCAGCACAATATCCACTGGACGCCGAAAGTTAATCCTGAGTGGAATCAGAGCCAGCCAAACGGAGCGCCTCCGATTGAGAAGACGTTCCAGCGCGCTGAGGTTTTGGTTCCGGTGAAATGCAATCAGCACCCGTGGATGAAAGCCTACATCGGCGTGACGAAGCACCCATTCTTCGCAGTGAGCGCTGAAGACGGCACGTTCACCATCTCCGGAGTTCCAGCAGGAAAATACACAGTGGTCGCGTGGAAGGAAGGCGGTCAAGCAGGGACCGAAAAGACGATGGAGGTAACAGTGCCCGCGAACGGAAGCGCGAAAGCCGACTTTGCCTTTGGTGAAGCCGCAACTACGTCGGCACAACCAAGCTCGTTACAGATGATGCCGGCGATCGAGTTTCCAATGCTTCGCAGGCACTAAGAATATTTGACGATTTGTAGATTGAAGATTGCCGATTGCCCATTTTACGGTGCGGGTTTCATTAGACACCTCCAGCACTTCATTTGGTCAATTGGCAATCAGCAATCAAAAATCAAAAATCTTCAATCATAAATGAATCGGGGTTTAAATCGTTTCGCTTTGCTCGTCGCGTCCGCGACGTTTTTCTTAATCATCGCCGGCGCACTCGTTACCAGTAACGATGCCGGTCTGGCGACGAACGACTGGCCGCTCTCAAATGGCCAGGTGTTTCCCAAGATGGTTGGAAACCTGTTTTGGGAGCACGGCCATCGCATGGTGGCCACGACTGTCGGCATGCTGACGATCGTGTTGACGATTTACTTGTTCGTCAAAGAGAAGCGACGCTGGGTCAGACGATTGGGTCTCTTTGCATTGTTCATGGTCATTGCGCAGGGTTTGCTCGGTGGTTTGACAGTGAAACTGATGCTGCCACTCGCTGTCTCCTCTGCTCATGCGACACTGGCCCAGTTGTTCTTTTGCACAACGATCAGCCTTGCGATTTTCACTTCGCAAAGTTGGATTCAAGCCAGTACCACTTTGGAAGAGAAGGGAACTGTTCCTCTTCGATATCTTTGTCTTGCGGCGCTGGTAACGATCTTTTTTCAACTGATACTCGGTGCCACTCTGAGGCACTCGGCAACATGGGACAAACAGCTGCCACTGGAGCTAGTGCTCGCACACATCGGAGGCGCCTTAGCCGTAACGATAATGCTCGGAAGCGCGGCTTCAACGATCCTGCGTCGCTACAAGGGCGAAAAGTTTCTAACGCGTCCGGCTTCGATCGCACTGGGACTGCTCGTCGTTCAACTTTTTCTTGGCGTCGCTGCATACCTGACGAGATTGGCTTCGCCCAATGATCCGCAGCCGTTGCACCCGATGATTGGAATAACCGTCGCACATGTCGCGTGTGGCGCACTCGTTTTTGCGACAACCATCGTTTTGACACTCCGTGTGTTCCGCAGAGTTCACGCGCGTGATCACGCGTTGCACTTCACGCGCGAAGTTGTGAGTAATTAATGGAAGAATCAATAAAGCTACCCACAGCAGGTGTTGTTAGTGAACTTCAACGCGAACGCTTGTCGCTGCGCGAGAAGGTCGCTGCGTACGCAGAACTCACAAAGCCTCGCATTACGTTTCTCATTGTTTTGACCTCGGCCGCAGGCTTCGCAATGGCGTCGCACGGTGCTGTGAACTACGTGGGCTTAGCAAGTGCGCTCATCGGCATTGGTTTGTTGTCTTCAGGCATCGCGACTTTGAATCAATACGCCGAACGTGATCTCGACGGACTAATGCGACGCACTGCCGATCGTCCGTTACCGTCGGGCAAGCTTCTGCCCTGGGAGGCACTAGCATTTGGCGTGGGTCTGACAGTAGTCGCAGAGATCTACCTGCTGGTTCTGGTGAATCCCCTCAGCGCATGGCTTGGCTTGACCGTAATCGCCGGTTACTTGTTCGGATACACGCCACTAAAAACAAGAACGTCACTCTCAACTTTAGTCGGCGCGTTCCCGGGCGCGGTGCCGCCACTAATCGGTTGGACCGCGGCTCGCGGGACAATGAGCATTGAAGCGTGGGTCTTGTTCGCAATCTTATTTCTTTGGCAGTTTCCTCATTTCCTGGCGATCGCCTGGATGTATCGAGAAGATTACAGTCGTGCCGGTATCTTGATGTTGCCGGTAGTCGAACCTGATGGCCGTGTGACGGCTCAACAGATCGTCGTCTACACCTTGATGCTGATTCCGGTGAGCTTGCTCCCGACGGTGTTAGGCATGTCCGGCAGAGTTTATCTCTACGGCGCGATCGTCCTTGGTTTGTTATTTCTCTACAGCAGTATTCGCGCGGCATTCTCCATGTCGCGACAGCAGGCGCGGCGACTGCTGTTAGCTTCAGTTCTTTATTTGCCGCTCCTGTTCATACTGATGGTTCTCAACAAGTAGTGCTGTTCGGTAACGCTTACTAATCTCGAGCGACAAGCTGTTGAAGTTTGTCGAAGAACGAAGGAGATGTAACCGATGGGACGAGTTCTGGCGGTTATTATCTGGCTCCTGACCCTGTTGTCAGTCGTCATCTTTTTTAACAAGAAGTGGTGGTTGCCGCCTGCCATCTCTGATCACGCGCCTGCACTCGACCGCCAGTTTGTGCTGACTATCATTATCGTCGGCATTGCCTTTACCGCTGCGCAGGTCGGTCTCGGGTGGATGGTTTGGAAGTATCGTGATTCAGGTAGGGCGGATGATCGCGCGCTCTACACGCACGGCAGCAACCGGCTGGAAGTTATTTGGACGGTAATTACGGCGATCGTTTTTATCGGCCTGGGCGTGATGGGGCAGAGAGTTTGGGCGTCGCTTCGTTTGCACGACGCACCTCCGGGCTCATACTCCGTCGAAGTTGTCGCGCAGCAGTTTCAATGGAACTTTCATTACTCTGGTAAGGACAATGTCTTCGGCCGCACCGACCCGAGCTTGATCGACGACTCTGCACTTAACTTCATCGGTATCGATGAAGCCGATCCAAGCGCCAAAGACGACGCGGTAACATCCTCGTTAGTAATCCCCGTCAATCGTCCAGTCGAGTTGAAGCTGCGGTCAAAAGACGTGATTCACAGTTTCTGGGTTCCACCTTTGCGGTTCAAGCAGGACCTGGTTCCCGGGATGGAAATCAAAGTGCACTTCACGGCTAACAAGGTAGGTAAGTATGAACTCGCATGTGCAGAGCTGTGTGGCCAACTTCATTTCAAAATGAAGAGCTACATGCTTGTGCTACCCGAGGATCAACTAACGGCGCTGCGCGCTCTGCCTCAGGAGCAGTTTCAAGCGAAGCTGCAGGAATTGTTAACGAACACTCCTCTAGCGCCGAGTTACTAGGTTCTTCGATTTGCAGGAAGGTTGACGATAAGGAGACAGTTAAATGTCTGAGACTCACGAAGTGCACCGTCACCCGGCACCGACGGGCTTCATTCGCAAGTACATCTTCAGCGTCGATCACAAAGTGATCGGCATTCAATACATCATGCTGGCGTTGGCGGCAGTAGTCGTCGGCATGCTGATGTCGCTGTTGATGCGCTTGAATCTCTCGTGGCCGGGAACTAAATGGTCGATCCTCGAAACGTTGTTTCCGGCTGGCGCGCCGGGCGGTGTGATGAACCCCGAATTCTATCTGTCGTTGGTGACGATGCACGGCACCATCATGGTGTTCTTCGTACTCACGACAGCGCCGCAGGGCGGATTCGGCAACTATTTCCTGCCCATTCAAATTGGCGCCGAAGACATGGCGTTTCCCGTGCTGAACATGCTCTCGTTCTGGGTAACGTTTGTCGGCTTTATCGTCATCCTTGCCGCAATCTTCCTATCAGGATCTGACTCGACTGTTGGACCAATCGGTGGTTGGACCGGATACGCTCCGCTGAGTGCGCTGGGAGCGATCGCCGGGCCCGGCCAGGGCATGGGCATGAACCTCTGGATTATTAGCATTGCGATCTTCTGCGTTGGTTCATTGCTCGGTGCGTTGAACTTTATTACGACGCTGCTGAACATGCGCACACGTGGCATGTCGCTCATGCGCATGCCGCTCACGTGTTGGGCGTGGTTCACGACGGCAGTGCTGGCTCTTCTGTCATTCCCAGTGCTGCTCGGCGGCGGCATTCTGTTGTTGCTTGATCGTACAGCAGGTACAAGCTTCTTTATTCCTGGCGGGCTTTACGTGAGTGGCGTTTTGTCAGGAAGCAATCCGAACTTTCCTCTCCACACAGGCGGTTCGCCGATTCTCTGGCAACACTTGTTCTGGTTCTTCGGCCATCCGGAAGTTTACATCGCGATTCTTCCAGGCATGGGAGCTACGTCGCACATTCTCGCCACGTTCGCCCGCAAACCAGTCTTCGGCTATCGCGCGATGGTGTTTGCGATCTTCGCCATCGGACTCCTGGGCTTCTTCGTTTGGGGCCATCACATGTTCATCAGTGGCATGAGTCCCTACTCCGCAATAGCCTTCTCAGTTCTCACGCTGTCGATCGGCGTGCCGTCCGCAGTGAAAACATTCAACTGGATTGGCACATTGTGGGGAGCACGCATCCGTTTCAGCACTCCCATGTTGTTTGCACTCGGGTTCGTATCGCTGTTTGTCGCGGGCGGCATTACCGGCTTGATTCTCGGACAGAGTTCACTGGACCTTCCAATGCACGACACCTATATCGTGCCCGCGCACTTCCACTTGGTCATGGGTGTGGCCTCAATCTTTGGCATGTTCGCGGCAACATACTTTTGGTTCCCGAAGATGTTTGGGCGATTAATGAATGAGCGACTGGGCCAGATTCACTTCTGGATAACCTTCGTCGGTGTGTACAGCATTTTCGTTCCCATGCACGTCATGGGTTTGGTCGGCATGCCTCGTAGGTTTTCTTCATTCACTGAGTATGAGTTTTTGAAAGAATTGCATCCGCTCGTGGTGTTTGTCTCGATAGCCGCGATCATCACCATCACGATTCAGCTGTTGTTCTACTTCAACGTCTTTTGGAGCATGTTCAAAGGTAAGAAAGCTGGCGACAATCCCTGGGAAGCGACTACGCTCGAATGGAATACGACATCGCCGCCGCCGCACGACAATTTTGCAGGTGTCATACCATCTGTTTATCGCGGTCCATATGAATTTGCTGTACCCGGGGCGCCAAAAGACTTTCTGATGCAGGCCGATAGCGGAGCAGAGGTGACAAGCGGGAATGGCCACAATGGTCACAAGCACTAAGACCGTAACCAAAACAGGGAAGGGTAGTGGTTCAAAATTTCCGGGACCAAATGGGAACGGAAAAAAGAATGGCCACGAGTTTCTTGATGCCGATTCGCGGGCACATCGCTACCGGATCGGGATGTGGGTCGGGCTGGCCTCCATTGCGATGATGTTTACCGCACTCAGCAGTGCGTACATCGTGAGGGCCGCATCAGCGAACGACTGGTTCCCATTAGCGATGCCGCGAGTTCTGCTAGCCAGCACGGCGATCATTCTTGCGAGCAGCGCTACGTTCGAAGTGGCGCGACGGAAACTGAAAGCCCCAACGGTCGCAGCCTATTCACGATGGTTACTGATCACAGCATTTCTTGGGTTGGCATTCCTTGTATCGCAATTGATTGCCTGGCGGCAGTTGCGAGCACAAGGAGTCTATTTGTCCACCAACCCGCACAGCTCGTTCTTTTATCTACTGTCGGCCGCACACGCCATTCACCTGTTTGGTGGACTGTTGGCGTTGCTATATCTGCTGGTGCGGGCGCGACATGTCTTAAGCGACGGTGCAGTTGATGTTCGCCGCAGGGCAGCTGCAGATGCGGTGGGTATCTACTGGCACTTTATGGACGTTCTCTGGATCTACCTATTTCTACTCCTATTCTTCTGGAGGTGACAGGTGAGCACTGAAGCACGTGCAGCACATTTTCCGGCTGCAGATTGGGGCGGCGGCGCCCTCCCTTATCGCGTCGGACATCGCAAGTTGGGAATGTGGTTGTTCATCGTTTCCGACTCGCTAACATTCTCCGCTTTACTGATCGGTTACAGTTACCTGCGCGCTTCAAATAACTGGCCCACGCCGTTTCCGTTTTATCCGAGCATCGTTTTTTCTTCGGTGATGACGTTCTGTCTGTTGTCGTCGAGCTTGACGATGGTGTTCGGTGTCTCGGCTTCGAGTCGCGGAGATAAGACGGCTGCGCGCAAATGGATCTTCGCTACCATCGCTTTCGGCCTGACTTTTATCGTGCTCCACTTAATCGAATTGCAGCACCTGATTCATGAAGGAATGCGGCCATTCTTCCTCCCTGAGCATTGGGTGCAGGTGTTCACTGGACCGGATGGCAAACCACCGTCGCCATTATTCGGCGCAACTTTCTTCACGATCACCGGCTTGCACATGTTTCACGTCTTTACCGGTGCTATCTATCTCGCCGTGGTAGCAATGCGAGTGAAGAAACTGAAACATGAAGACGTCGAGATCAGCGGACTGTACTGGCACTTCGTCGACCTCGTATGGATGTTTGTGTTCCCGTTGATTTACATCATGTCTGTCGACGTTGGTGGACATTTGGCTCGTTAGTTTCCCGGAGGAATCTCGAATGAGCGCACACGCTGAAGAACATTTTGCCGGAAGTAACAAGTTATTCGTTTCCATTTGGGTCTGGCTGGTGGCTTTAACCCTCGTGGAGATCTTCCTGGCTTACAAGCCAATGGCGATCCACATCATGCTCACCATTCTGCTCGGTCTTTCGATTATCAAGGCGGCTCTGATCGTCGCCTACTTC
>Ga0207675_100004369_pt1 | contig 13660 bp, 10 predicted proteins | sample KBSSwiS42_FD_184305 | JGI IMG/M metagenome (GOLD analysis project Ga0207675, IMG submission 184305) | Switchgrass rhizosphere microbial communities from Kellogg Biological Station, Michigan, USA - KBS Switchgrass S4-2 (SPAdes) (version 2) | ecosystem: Host-associated > Plants > Roots >... | reverse complement strand
TCACGATGTCGTACATCAAGACGATGAGCCTGCGGAGATCATTAAACTTGGTCGCGTCCGCATTCGCCGGGATACTATCGCTCATCCAATCAAAGGTTTTTTCCGCATTTCCAGCGCGTATGGTGAGGTGGGATCTAAAATTAGGTTCCACCCCCAAATCGGAGACAATGCGCGGTGAAGCTTCCGGCCAATCGAACAATCTAATCTGTATGGCTCTGTGGTACACGCGCTCGAGGTCGTTCTTGGTTAATACCAGTGAAACCGTAGTGTCCGGATTGCCAATGAGATCTTTGGTCACGAAGCCTTTGAAGGTATCTATCACACTTCCGCGATCCGTAGAAAATCGAAAACCAAAGCTGTCTCGCGGAAATCTGACAAGGTCTGTCGTATCAATGGCAGCAGTATCTGGTGTGGTTGTCGATGGATACCAAGGGGGCAGCTGCGCAATGATTGTGACCGGATCTTCCCCACCCACTTCGACTTTCATTTCTAAAGGCTTGTATCCAAGGAGGGAAATTCGAATTGAACACATACCATACGGCACATTATTAATGGTAAATTCGCCGTGGGCATTCGTCATGGCTCCCGATTGCGTCCCCAAAATAACAACGTTGGCGAAGGCAAGTGGCAAGCTAGTCTCAGCATCCAAGACTTTGCCTGAAATCGCGCCAATTGATGGAGCCGCAAGGCTTGCCTGGGATATGAGAAGTAACAATCCACTCACTTGACCGATGAGGCGCTTCATTTTGACCGAACCTCGGAAGCCCTTGTCTCGGCTGCTCGGAACTAATTCTCCAGCGCTTCTCTCCGAATCAAATCCACGCGATGGATGCGAGTAGTAACGACGCGATTCGCGAACTCTAAAAACAGCCCGCGCGCGGCGAGCAAACCGGAATGGATCGCGTTACCGCCGAACGTGCAGCCGTTGATCCCGAGCACCATCGAACCGTGGCCGTGCGAGGCGAACCAGCCTCCGGACACCTCATAGCAATCCGGAGACAACATGCGGATGGAGTACGTCGAATTGCGAGTGGTGACGAGAACGCGGTCGCCGGGGCGGAGCTCGTCTTTTCGCACACCGTCGGTCTCGTGGGCGAAGCGAGCCAAATTACTCAAATCAAGCAAATACATATTTGCCATGGGCCAGTCCCTTGGATGCATTAGGGGAATCATGTAACCCCCTCGAGCACCCGCCCCTGAAACATCGATTGTTCCGTCCTTTCAGGCCCTGGGACCTCCTAAATCATACCTTACCGGTATCCTTTTATTCGTCCCCCGTCCCGTACCAGGCCCTGAACTGCTTGAGCAGATCCGGATGTCCGGCCACGAAGTGATTCGTGAGTTCAGTCATGGGACCGCCTCGCAAATCCTCGACCCCGCCGCCCGCTTCCTCGACCAATGCCCAGCCTCCCGCCACATCCCACCATGGCTGGGGTCTCCTATCTCCCGCCAAAATGAAATCGAGCCGGCCAGACGCCACATACGCCATCTCCAGCGCAACGGACCCGAACTTCCGCACCTTTTCGAACCGCCGGTGAAGCTCGAGCATGACTCCCGGTCCGCGAACGAACTCGCTCCCGCTCGTGCTTTGCAAGCTCAATGTGGCGCGCCCGATCTCACGCACGTTGCTCAGCGAAATCCGCTTCTCCCCCAACCAGGCGCCACCGCCCGAACACGCGTGAAAGTGCTCGCCGCGCATGGGATCGAACACGTGGCCGACCCCCATGCGGCCGCTCTGAAACACGCCAATCGAGACGGAAAAGAACGGAATGCCCCGCACGAAGTTCATCGTGCCGTCGATGGGATCGATGTACCAAGTCGCGTCCCCACGAGCCTCGTTCCAGCCCGATTCCTCACCTTGAATGCGATGATCGGGCCATCGCGCCCCAATTGCTTCACGCGCCACGCGCTCGATTTCGCCGTCGAACTTGGTCACCACCTGCCCGCGCGATTTGTAATGCAGCTCGCCTGGATTGCCGAAACCGGCCCGGGCCATCCCCGCCAGGCGTGGCATCAACTCCATCAAAAATGCGTCGATCTCCTGCCAATCACTCACTCGACGTATCCTTCTTTCTCATCGCGAGCCCGCGCATCGGCCGGTCGCGCCCCGGGATCTCCCCATCCACCTCCGCCGGGCAACTCGATCCTAATCGTTACGCCCGCGGGGAGTCGCGACTTCCGCTTCCCATGCACCGCTTGTCCATCGCTCCGCGTAACCCGACCTGGAGCACCGGGAAATCCCCCGTTTCGACCCAACGCAGGATGCGAGAGGCGTTCGTAAATGGTGGAGTACACGGCCTCGCCTTCCCGCAAGCTCAGCGTCAACACCTGACCGAGGCCACCGCGATGCGTTCCTTCGCCTCCCGAGCCCGGCCGTAAGGCGCGTTCGTGCACCAACAACGGCGTCGTGGATTCAATGATCTCGACCGGGATGTTTTGCACGCCGCTCGGAAAGGACGTCGCGGACAGCCCGTCACTCCTTGCGCGGCCCCCGGTCCCCCCATTCGAGAACATCGTGAATACATAACGGTTGCCGTTGGCGCGAGCGCCTTCGAACTGACTCGCCCATAATCCGTACGCTCCGTCGGCCGGCACGCGACCCGGGATCAAACCCGACAATGCGGCATAGACGGCGCCGGGCAGGAAGTGTCCGATGATGTGTCTCGCTGCGACCGGCGCCGGGAAACGAGCGTTGAGGATCGAGCCTTCCGGCGCTTCCACTGAGACCGGACGAAACGATCCTTCGTTGTGCGGCACGTCGGGATACAGCAGACAGGCCAGCGCGTAGGTTGTGTAGGCCTGCGTGTACGTGTGGACGACGTTGATGCCCTCGCGCACGGCACCGCTCGTGCCCGTGTAATCCACGGACAGCCGGTCGCCGTCGACCCGTACCGTCGCATGAAGGGTGACGGGCGCCTCGAAGCCATCCAGCACCACTTCTCCGCTGGAAGCGCCGTTTGGGAGCGCCCGAATGCGCTCGCGAACTGCGGCTTCACTGCGGCTCAAGATACTGTCCGCCGCCAGTTCAAGGTTTTCGAATCCGAGATCGTCCAAAAGCTCGCCAAGTCGTGCTTCAGCGCGCAGGTTCGCAACCGCCATCGCCTGCAAGTCGCCGAGCACCATCTCCGGCGCGCGCACATTGGCGGCAAGCACGTCGCGCAAGAGTCCCGGCATGACACCGCGCTCGATGATCTTCATGATCGGAATGCGAAGACCCTCTTCGAACACATCCAAGCCTTCCGCGCCCAGCGTGCGCCCGCCGATATCGGCCATGTGGCAGGTGTTGGCGCACCAACCCACTGCGCGCCCGTGATGGAACAACGGCGATACCAATGTGACGTCGTGCAGATGGCCGCTGGCCAGCCAGGGATCATTGGTGGCCAGCGCATCGCCCGGAGCCAGTGAATCCAAAGGAAACAGCTTCGCGAAGTGGCGCACGGCGGTGGCCATCGTGTTGATGTGGCCTGGTGTTCCAGTCACCGCTTGAGCGACCATGCGTGCGTGCCGGTCAAAAATCCCTGCGCTCAAATCGCCGGCTTCACGGACCACAGGAGTAAACGACGTGCGCAACAACACCGTGGCAACTTCTTCGGTGATGCTGGCCAAGCGCGTCCATACGATACCAGCCAGAACAGGATCGAGCGTCACGCGTTCACCTCGGCTAACACGGCGCCGCCGTCCAGCACGCACGCCGAGCCCCGCCCGATCACCAACGTGCTGTCCACCTCTTCGATCAAAGCAGGGCCATCAAAACGCATCCCCGGCGATAACTCATCTCTGCGAAAAACCGGCACATTCGCCGGAGCATCGAAATCAGACAGCCAAGCCCGCCGAACGCGTGCCGCCTCCAAGAGTCGCGCATCACGTTCGAGCACGCGCGCATCATCGAACAAGGACACGCGGGGGGCCGGACGCTCGGCTCGCACGCGCCAGGTCACGACTTCCAGCGGAACGCCGACGACGGTTCGTCCATAAAGCGCGGTGTACGCGGTTTCAAACCCCGCGGTGAGTTCATCGCGGGTGACCCGTAGTCCGTGAACCGGCACCCGCACCTCAGATCCTTGGCCGCGATAGCGCATGTCCGCTGACGCTCGAATGAGGACTTCGCCGTTTCCGGTCCTCCCAAGCTCTGTGCGCGCCGCTTCCGCCAACTCCTCCAGCACACGTCCAACTTCGGTCTCCGACAACTCTGAGAGCGGTTCGGTGCGAGAGCGCGCCGTTTCAAACGCCGGCGGAGCGGCCAAGAAACCAAACGCAGAAAGGACTCCGGAATGCGCGGGGAACACGACTCTGGGAATGCGAAGCTGGCGTGCGACACTCCACGCGTGCACGGGCCCGGCGCCCCCGAACGCAATCAGCGTATGTTCGGTGAGATCCAACCCACGCTCGGCGGCGTGCATGCGTGCAGCTTCCGCCATATTGCTCCCCACCAGTCGATGTATGCCGAATGCTGCTTCCATAACCGAAAGCTCCAGCGGTCGCGCCACGTGCTCATGAATCGCGCGCTCCGCCCGTTCGCGCGAGAGCCGCATCGCACCGCCCAAGAAGTAATCGGGGTCCAACAAACCAAGCATGAGATCCGCATCGGTAACGGTTGCCCCCGTTCCTCCACTGCCGTAACACGCAGGGCCCGGCGAGGCGCCGGCGCTTTCCGGGCCAACGACCAGCGTTCCCAAGCTGCTTTTCGCGGCCAAGCTGCCCCCTCCGGCGCCAATCTCCACCAGATCCAGGGACGGCACTTGCACGGGCAACCCGCTTCCCCGCTTGAACAAATGCCGCCGGTCTACTTCGAACAACGATCGCGTTCGCACGCCTCTAGAATCCAGAAACGCAATCTTGGCGGTGGTGCCGCCCATGTCCAACGACAACACGCGATCCAAGGACAAGCTACGACCCAAACGCTGCGCGGCCAGAACACCACCCGCGGGACCCGATTCGACGATGCGAATGGGATGCCGGGCTGCGGTCTCGGGAGAGATGAGCCCGCCGTCGCTCAACATCACGTGAATGGCCGGCGCATCACCTCGCGCTAACCCCCCCAGCTCGCGAACGAGCTTGTTCAAATAGGCTTCGGCGATCGGGCGAACGTACGCGTTCGCGACCACGGTCGACGTGCGCTCGTACTCGCGAATCTCCGCGCCTACCTCGCTCGATATCGACACCGGCGCGCCGGGGAATGCATCGTGCAAGAGCTCCCTGGCCCGCTGCTCATGCGCTCCATTTGCGTAGGCGTGGAGAAAACACACCGCCCAGGACTGCACGCCGGCGGCGACCCTCAATCCCGAGAGCCCCCCCTCATCCAGCGGCTCGAGCACCGATCCTCGGTCATCCATCCGCTCCGTCGCCTCGAAACGGAGTCGCCGGGGCACCAAAGGCTCGGGGAACTCGAGATCCAGGTCGTAAAGGTCGTAGCGCCCTTCGCGACGGATCTCCAGGACATCGCGAAAGCCTTTGGTGGTAAGAAGCGCGGTCACCGCCCCTTTTCGCTCCACGATCGCGTTGGTGACCAGGGTCGTGCCGTGAATAACACGTGACGGGAAAACACCTCCCGAGGCCCCCACCAGCGCACGCGTCCCCTTCAGAACCGCTTCCACGGGATCTTGGGGAGTGGTCAAGAGCTTGTGGGTCCATAATACCTGCGTCTCGAGATCTAAAAGGGCGAGGTCGGTGAACGTGCCTCCCACATCGATGCCCAGAAGCCTCACGCGTTCTCCTTTTTTGCGAATGCTCAAGAATAGGGGATCACCTGAAAATTTCGCAGGTATACTCCTTACGTTCTGCCTGGAGGAAAACGAACGTGAGCGACTTGCGCCCTCGTCTTGGGGTGTCGGCCGCTGCGACCTGGTTTCTGACCATGCGGTTGGATACCGAGGCCATGAAGGCAACCGCCGGCATGGGTGGCAGCGGTTTGGTGTGGTGGTCCCCCTTCGTGATGCTGATTCTGGTGCTTGCCCTGGGTCTCAGCTACCTGGTCTGGCGTCGGAGAGCTCGCCTCATCCTCGCCAGTCGAAAAGCCCGCCTACCCCGCTAGACGCTAAGATTCTCCGGATGGAGATCAAAACCGAACGCCTCGTCCTTCGGCCGTGGAAGGCGGAGGACGAACAGGCCCTCGTGCGGCACGCCAATAACCGCAACATCTGGATACGTCTCGCCGATCGCTTTCCCTTTCCGTACACGCGCAAAGACGCACGGCGCTGGATTCGCCTGAGTGAACGCGCCCCCTTTCCTCCCACCTCGTTCGCGATTGTGCTCGAAGGCGAGGCGATCGGCGGCATCGGCTTCGAACGGCGAAACGAACTCGAGCGCTTCACCGCCGAGCTCGGCTACTGGCTTTCCGAGCAGCACTGGGGAAAGGGGTACGCCACCGAGGCGGTGCGAGCGATCGCCGATTATGCGTTTTCCCGGTTTGATTTCGTAAGGCTTCAGGCTCGGGTTCTCGAAGGCAATCCGGCTTCCGGGCGCGTCCTGGAGAAAGCCGGCTTTTCGCTGGAGACCGCCATGCGCCGGGGCGCATTCAAGGACGGTCGGGTCATGGATCTCCTCCTCTACGCCCGGCTCAAGCCCGTGCCATAATCGCGCCACTATGAGCGAACACGTGGCTAGTGAACCTCGGCTTCGGCGATCCAGGGACAAAATGATTGCCGGGGTATGCGGCGGCCTTGCGGAATGGATCGGTTGGCCCGCCAACCGGGTCCGGATCGCGTATGTGATCGTGTCCGTCCTGAGCGCCGCATTTCCCGGAATCCTGGTTTATGTCGTCCTCTGGTTCGTCATGCCGGGGCCTGAACATAAATGACGATTTCGTTTCGCACTCCAAAGGGTGACGACGAGCTCCTCGCGCTGGCCGACATCCTCACCGAGGCGTTTTCGATCGAACCTAACCGGATCCGGGAGCGGTTCGATTTTATCGGCTACCAAAACCTGCGCGTGCTGAGTCATGACGCGGACATCGCGGGCGGACTCTGGCTCATTCCAATGGGCCAGTTCTTCGGCGGGCGCTCGGTGCCGACGGCGGGAATCGCGGGCGTCGGTGTGCGTCCGGATCATCGCGGCCACGGTGTTGCCCACGATCTCATGAGCCGCACCATGAACGAGCTGCATGACCAAACCATGCCGCTTTCCGGCCTGTATCCCGCCACCCAGGCGCTGTATCGCCAGTCCGGGTTCGAGCAGGCGGGACATCGTTTCGAGATCAACTTGCGTTTGGATTCGATACGCGTTCGCGAACGCGCCGCAACCATGCGCCGTTTGGAGGAGAGCGATCGTCCCCGAGTGGAAGCGCTCTATCGCCAGGTCGCTCAATCTCGAAACGGGTATTTGGATCGTGTCGAATACCTTTGGGACCGCGTGTTCCGGCCGATGGGTGAAGCGACGCGCGGCTACGGGGTGTTCGAGGGTGATGAGCTTGAGGGATACCTCTATCTCAAGCATCGTGACAAGGTGGACGGGTACTATCATCTCTCCTTGACCGACTTTGTCTTCAGCACGCCCCGCGCCGGGCGGCGGTTGCTTTCGTTTCTAGCCGGTCATTCGTCGATGGCAGGCGAGGTGCGCTGGTTCGGCGCTCCCAACGACCCGGCGTTTTATCTCCTCAGCGAACAACGCTTCAAGATGCTCTTCCGCTATTACTGGATGGTGCGCATCACCCACGTCGAGGCGGCACTGACCGCGCGCGGATTTCCTTCCGGCATGGACGCCGAGCTGCATCTCGAAGTTGCCGACGACGTCATTCTCGGAAATAACGGCAAGTTCGTGCTCAACGTTGCGGATGGCGTTGGGCAGGCGAAGAAGGGTGGCCGCGGGGACATGCGCATCGACGTGCGCGCGTTGGCCGCCCTCTACACCGGATTTCTAAGCGCGGAGGCGCTGAAGACGGTGGGACGGATTGAAGGCGCCGATGAGGTGCTTCGCCGGGCCAGCGCCATCTTTGCCGGTCCCACCCCCGCTATGGCGGACATGTTCTAAGGGTTGGCCCCGGGCCGTTTTCTGAAGCTCTAGGGAAAGGCGCAGTTTGCACGCACTGGGGTTTTTGACCCAAACAACGAAAATCCCCAACGAGTTTCCTTAGTGAGTCTTAGCGCTCCGTGATAACATTTTAGGGTTTCCAGGGGGTGCAACGAGGTCGCGTCGATGCTGCATTCCTGGTATCCCGGGGCGGGTGGCCGCATGTCGTTCCCGCTCCTCGGTTTAGCGCTCCTGGTTTTCCCGGCTTCCTCCCGCGCCACCACCATCAACGTCCCCGCCAATCAGCCCACCATTCAGGCGGGCATCAATGCCGCCGCGGTATTTGGCGATGAAGTGGTGATTGCCGATGGGACGTATACCGGCGCGGGCAATCGCGACATCTTGCTCACCAAGAACATCACCGTCCGCTCGGCCAGCCGTAATCCCACCAACTGCATCATCGACTGTCAGACGTCGGGGCGCGGATTTCTCGTCTCCACGGTCGCCAACGTTGCGCGCATCGAAGGGCTGACGATCAAGAATGCGCTCACCGACGAGGGTGGCGGCATCAAGTGCGACAACGCGTCGCCCACGATCGTGAATTGCCGCTTGCTCGCCAACAAAGCCAACGTGACCGGAGGCGGGGGAATCGCCTGCGTGAACGGATCGGCTCCTACGGTCAGCGCCTGTGTGCTGAACGGCAACACCACCAACGGTTACGATGGCGGCGCCGGCGTCTACAACGTGGGCGGATCGCCCAGCTTCGTGAACTGCACGCTGAGCGGGAATTTCACGACTGGCCTCGGGGTGATTGGCGGCGCGCTTCGCAACAAGAGCAACGGCCACATCACCTTCACCAATTGCTCCTTCAGCGCGAACACCGCGTATGACGCGACAGCGATATATTCGGATGGAACCGGAACAACAACGACGCTCACCAACTGCGTCGTATGGGGACACCCTGCGGGAACCTCGGGAATCCGCATTCAAACTCAGTCCAACGCAGTTACCACCATCACCTATAGCGACATTCAGCAGGGATTCGCCGGGACGGGGAACATCAGCGTGAACCCCGGCTTCATCGACGCCAATGGTGCGGACAACGTGAGCGGTACTGCCGATGACGACGTCCGGCTCGGCCGCTTTTCCCCCGCCACCGACGCGGGCAATAACAGCGCACCCGGGCTTTCCGGCGTCACCACCGACCAAGGAGGCAGCCCGCGAAAGTTCAACGATGCGAACGTCACCGACACGGGATCGGGCTCGGCGCCGATTGTCGATATGGGGGCCTTCGAGCGCCAAGCGGCGTCGGTTTCGGTGACGATTCACGTGCCGGGCGATGCGGCGACCATCCAGGGCGGCATCGATCTCGCTCAGCTCAAGGATGAAGTCGTGATCAACGATGGAACCTACTCCGGGCTGGGTAATGTCGAGCTCGTCATCGACAAAGACATTCTCGTCCGCTCCTCGAGCGGCAATCCCAGCGCGTGCGTGATCAACGGTGGGGCCGCCGCGCGGTGCGTGAACTTTTCCGGTGCGACGAATGCCGCAACCTTGAAAGGCATCGGCCTTACCAACGGGCGCAAGACGGAAGGCGCCGGCATTTACTTTTCGGAGAGCGCGGGAACGATTTTGAATTGCCGGATCGTGAGCAACGTCGCCATCGGTCAAGGCGGAGGCGGCGTGTTCATCGAAAAGGCGTCGAGCCCGCAGTTCTGGAACACGATCTTCGTATCCAACGGCACCTCCGGGGTGGGCGTCGTGGGCGGCGCGTGTTACGTGAAGGGCGCCAGCCAGCCGACCTTCCACAATTGCCTGTTCACGTCCAACAGCGCCTACGACGCGACCGTGCTGTATTTGGACGGAGCCGGCTCGGCAGCGACGTTCCGCAACAGCATCGTATACGGCAACACCGGGGGCACGTCGGGGCAACGGCTTCAGAGTGTGAGCGGTTCGGTTCTTTCCGTGAATTATTGCGACGTTGAAAACGGGTTTGCCGGCACGGGGAACATCAACACCAATCCCATCTTCGCCGACGGAGAGTATCGCCTCGCTCCGATCTCGCCTTGCGTCGACGCCGGCTCGAACGCTGCCGTACCGGTGGGCCTCTCAAAAGATCGTGACGGCCGCTTGCGCATTTGGGATGGCAACTCGGACGCGAATGCGGTCGTGGACATGGGACCGTTCGAAGTCGGCTCGCCGATGGTGACCGGAATTGGTGACGACCCGCTTCCGGCTGGATTCCGTCTTTTGTCCGCGAGCCCCAATCCGTTGCGTGCGCAGAGTCGCATTCACTTCAAGGTTCCGGAAACGGGATGGACGACGCTCGTGCTCTACGATGTGAACGGCCGCCGTGTGCGCACGCTCGTGGAAGCGGTGCTGGCTGAAGGCGATCAACAGATCACTTGGGACGGTCATGATGAATCCGGACGGCCGGTTGCGGGCGGGCTGTACTTCATCCGACTCGGCTGGAACCGTTACGCGGATACGGGCAAGATCCTGGTCGTCCGCTGAGTTGGGAAGCGCATAGGCGCCATTGGCTCCAAAATAGGGTAAGATCTCTCGCCCGATCGCATTAACGCGTTCGGGCGTATTCTTGCGTTTCCACTCCTTGAATCCAAGAGCCATGTCCATGCGTGACGATCATCCCTACGCCTCGTTCTTGCATCGGGTATCGAAGCCCGCGCGCTACGTGGGCGGCGAGGTGCATCAAATCGTGAAGCCCCGCGAGAGCGTGCGGCTTCGGATGGCGCTGGCCTTTCCCGATGTGTACGACGTGGGCATGAGCCATCTGGGCACCAAGATTCTCTACTCGTTGCTAAACAAGCACGCTGATCTATGCGCCGAGCGCGTGTTCTGTCCCTGGATCGACATGGAAGGCGAGCTCCGCGAACGCGGATTGCCCTTACTGAGCCTGGAAACGGCGAGCCCGATCGGCGAATTCGATGTGGTGGGGTTCTCGCTCCAGTACGAGCTAACGTTCACCAACCTATTGACCATGCTCGATCTATCCGGCATTCCGTTACGAAGTGCGGACCGCGATGCGTCACATCCGCTCGTGATCGCGGGCGGGCCGGGGGCCACGCAACCGGAGCCGATCGCCCCGTTTATCGATGCGTTCTTGATTGGCGATGCGGAAGAACGGCTGCCCGAGATGTTGCTTCGCGTGGCCGATCTTCGTGATGCCGGTGCGTCACGGCACGACATGCTGATCGAGATCGCAAAGATCGAAGGGTTCTACGTGCCGGCGTTGTATGCGACGGCCATTGACGAGCGCACGGGTTTCCTGGTCGTCAATGAGCCAACCGAGGCGGGAATACCGATCCGGCCGCGCCGAGCGATCGTCGAGGATTTGAAACGCTTTCCGTTCCCCGATGATGCGCCCGTGGCCGCCGCGGAAGCCATCTTCGATCGCATGGCCATCGAGATTGCGCGGGGGTGCACGGAGGGTTGCCGGTTCTGCCAAGCCGGCATGATCTATCGTCCCGTGCGAGAGCGCGATCCCGAAGAGATCGTCGAGACGATCGTTTCCGCAACCCGAAAGGGCGGCTACGACGAGGTGGGATTGACCACCCTCTCTACGGCCGACTATTCATGCATTTCACCCTTGATCAAGAAAGTGATGGCGCGGTTGCGGCCCGAGAAGACCTCGTTGTCCGTTGCGTCATTACGCGCGTACGGGCTGGATGAGGACCTCTTCGACGAGATCAAGAGCGTGCGCGCAACCGGGCTCACCTTTGCCCCCGAAGCCGGCACGCAACGCATGCGCGACGTGATTTCCAAGAACATCAGTGAAGAGGACATGGCGCGCACCGCGCACCGGGTGTTCAGTCGTGGCTGGCGGCGAGCCAAGCTCTATTTCATGATCGGCCTGCCCACCGAGACCGACGAGGACGTGGTCGGGATCATGGAGACCGGCCGGCGCATGAAGGACATCGGCGCCAAATATCACGCGCGCGGCGTGGTCGGGATCACGGTTTCAGTGTCTTCGCACGTGCCCAAGCCGCATACGCCATTTCAGTGGTGCGCGATGGATTCGCTCGCGGAAATCGAGCGCAAGCAGGACATTCTTAGCGGCTTGGCGCGGCGACACCGCCTGGAATTCCGCCGCCACGATCCGCGCGAATCGTATCTGGAGTGCGTGCTGGGACGTGGCGATCGCCGGATGGCGGACGTGATCGAACAGGCGTGGCGTTCCGGAGCGCGCTTTGATTCCTGGGGCGATCAGCTCCGTTGGGATGCATGGGTCGGGGCGATGGAAGCGCATGCCGGCATTCCTTATGACGTGTTCCTGGGCACGCTTCCCGTAGACGGCCGGCTCCCTTGGGACCATCTCGACATGCGTCTCGAGCCCCGGTTTCTTGCTACCGAGTACAAGCGGTCGATGCGCGGAAAGCTTTCCCCACCCTGCGGGAAGCCGGCTGGGGCGCAAGTGCATTACACCAATCTCGAGGAGCATGACCGGGATAAGCGTATCCTCGTGTGCTATCACTGCGGTGTGGCCTGCGACATGACGCGGATGCGCGAGGAGCGCGGAGAATTTCTAGAAAAGCTCGGGGCATTTACTCCGGGCGTTCGGCAGCTTGCCGGTAGCGTGGTAGTTGAGACCGTTTCGTCGGTCGCGGAACATCCCATGATCGAAGACGAGCCGGCTGGCGTGGCCAAGGATGTGCCGAAAGGCGGTTCCAAAAATGGAAATGGGCGCCCGGCGCATCGGTTTGCGCAGGGCATACCTCACCGCTATCGCTTGCGCTACGCGAAAACGGGTGTGGCCGCTTTAACTGGACATCTTGATTTCATTCGCGCGCTGCCTCGCGTCATGCGGCGCGCGGGCCTCATGCCCTATTACAGCGAAGGCTTCCATCCCAAGCCGGTCATGGAGTTCTCGCCGCCCTTGCCGTTGGGAATGGCGGGATACGACGAGGTGGTCGAAATCGTTCTCGTGGAAGCAATCGATCCGCTCACGCTTCTAGGCCGCTTGAATGCGGCTGCGCCGGAAGGATTGTCGTTCATCGAAGCCGAGCTGCGACCGTCCGGTTCGACGCGATTATCCAGAGACTTGGTCTCTGCCGAGTATTTGGTCCGTGTCGATGGCGTTCTGGAGGATCTCGAGACGGCTCCCGATCGTTATCTGGCCCGGGAAAGCGATCCGCGCGAAGTGGCCCGCAAGGACGGGAAGAAAACCATCGATCTACGTTCCGCGGTGCTCGATGCGCGCTGGGTACATGGCGATACTGTGCCCGCGGGATTCACGCGAACGGGTTCGCGATATCTATGGATGCGATTCCCGCTCAATGCGGGGGTGCACGCTCGTCCGCAGGAAGTGGCCGCCGCGGTGCTGGGGGACGAGATGCCGATCGATCTCCCTCAGCTCGCTCGCCTTCGGCTGCAACTCGCCCAATAACACCAGGGCTTGAGGGCATGGCAAGATAAGCCACTGCCACCCATTTTCGGGCTAAACGATTTCGAGGATCTTCACCCGGTTCATGCCGCTTTGCTTGGCGGTTTCCACCGCGCTTTCCGCCGCTTGCAGGATGGCTTCCATCGCGAACTCGTTTTGACCACTCAGGGTCACCAGACCGACGGAAACGGTGACGCCAAACTCTTCTTCGCCGGCCTGAAACGACAAATCACCAACGCGGCGTCTCAGGCGTTCGGCTAAGAACTGAGCATTGGCGCGATCGGTGTGCGGGCAGAGCACCATGAACTCTTCGCC
>Ga0207675_100004368_pt1 | contig 13661 bp, 10 predicted proteins | sample KBSSwiS42_FD_184305 | JGI IMG/M metagenome (GOLD analysis project Ga0207675, IMG submission 184305) | Switchgrass rhizosphere microbial communities from Kellogg Biological Station, Michigan, USA - KBS Switchgrass S4-2 (SPAdes) (version 2) | ecosystem: Host-associated > Plants > Roots >... | reverse complement strand
CGTGCAGGTAGTCGCCGAGCACCCGCTCGCTGTTGAACGCCGGCAGCACGCTCGTCATCGAACGCTTACAGATCGCGACCCACTTCGGCGAAAGCCCAAGCTTCTCGTCGCGCTCGTAGTACATCGGAATGACTTCGTCCTGCAGTGTCTCGTACAGCGTCTGGGAATCCTGCCGATCGCGGTCGGCGTCGCCCTGCTCGTCGCGCGCGGGCGGTATGCCCCAGCCGTTGCGAAAACCGCTGCGGCCGTCGTAGGCCTCGGCCCACCATCCGTCGAGCACGCTCAAGTTCACGGTTCCGTTCATCGCCGCCTTCATGCCCGACGTGCCGCTCGCTTCAAGCGGCGCGATCGGCGTGTTGAGCCAAACGTCGACGCCCGACGTCAGCAACCGCCCGAGCCCGAGATCGTAGCCCTCGACGAGCAGGATCTTGCCGACGAACGGCGGCAAGCTCGAGACGCGCTGGATCTCGCGCATCATCCATTGCGCCGGCTCGTCGTGCGGATGAGCTTTGCCGGAGAAGATGAACATCACGGGCCGCTGCTCATCGCGAACGAGCTGCTCGAGCCAGCCCAGATCGGCGATCAGAAGCGTTGCGCGCTTGTACTGCGCGAAGCGCCGCGCGAAGCCGATGGTCAGCACATCGGGCTTTTCCGGATCGAGCACCTTCAGCAGGCGCTGCACGTGCGCTTCGCTCAAGCCGTTGCGCTGATATTGCAGCGTGAGCCGCTCGCGCAACACGCCGAACATCTGGCTCTTGACCTTCTGCCTCGTCTCCCAGAATAGGGCGTCGGGAATCGCCTCGATGCGCGCGAGCAGCGTGCGATCCGTCATGCGCTCGCGCCAGTCAGGGGCTAAGTGCTTGTCGAACAGCTTGGCCCACGTATGGCGCAGAAACGTCGACACGTGCACGCCGTTCGTGACGAAGCCGACTGGATTTTCAGCCGGCGGCACGTCGGGCCAGGCGCTCGAGCACAACCGCGACGATACTCGGCCGTGGATCTTGCTGACGCCGTTGACGGCCGACGCGCCTCGCAATGCGAGCCGCGTCATGTTGAACGCGTCCGTACGCTCCGGCGCGCGGCCGAGGTCGAGCAGCTGCTCCGCCGTGATACCGAGCTCCGCGGGGAAGCTCGCGAACTGCCGCGCGACGCGGTCGTGCGGAAACACGTCGTGGCCGGCGCTGACCGGCGTATGCGTCGTGAACACCGTGTTCGCGGCCGTCGCCTCGAGCGCCGCCGCGAACGCCAGGCCTGCCGTCGTGTACTCGCGCAGGCGCTCGAGCATCATGAACGCGGCGTGACCTTCGTTGATGTGCCACACCGTCGGCTTGTGCCCGAGCGCGCGCAGCGCGCGAACGCCGCCGATGCCGAGCACGGCTTCCTGCTGCTGGCGCAGCTCGTTGCTGCCGCCGTAGAGCGTGCCGGTGATATTCCGATCCTCGGCGACGTTCTCGGGCACGTCGGTATCGAGCAGCAGCACAGTGACGCGGCCGACCGGCGCCTTCCAGACGCGCACCGAGACGTTCCGGTCGAGCCCGGGACACGTCACGCGGACCTCGCTGCCGTCGGCATGCAGCGCGATCGACAACGGCGCGCTGCGCGGATCGATCGGCGGGTAGTCGGGCATCTGTTGGCCGCTGCGATCGATGCGCTGGTGAAAGTAACCGTGCCGATAGAGCAGCCCAACCGCGACGAACGGCAGGTTGAGATCGCTGGCCGTCTTGCAGTGGTCGCCCGCGAGCACGCCCAAGCCGCCTGAGTAGATCGGGAAGCTTTCGTGCCAGCCGTACTCGGCGCAGAAATACGCGATGAGGTCGCCCGGCTCGAGCCCGTCGCGGAACTTGGGCTTGCTGCCGAGGTACTCGTCGAACGAGGCCACGATCCGCTGGTACTCGTCGATGAACTTGGCGTCGGTCGCGGCGTTATCGAGGATGCTCTGGTCGACCGACCGCAAGAACTGCCGCGGGCTCGCTTCCACCTTGCGCCACAGCGCGGGATCGAGCTTGCGGAACAACTGCCCCAGCGCCGGATTCCAGCTGAACCAGAAATTCTTCGCGAGGTCGTCGAGCCGACGGATCGCCGGTGGAATGCTCGGCGAAACCTGTAGCGCGAACACGCTGTTCGACATGGCAAATCCTTTTGGTCGCGAAAAGACCGGCCCGGCGAGCATCCCGTCGCACCCGCCGCCAAGCCGTGTTGGGTCAGACTATTTTATGGGAACGCCCGCGTCCACGCAGCCCGGCGCAGCCTCACGCCACGCGCATGGTGGCGACGGTGCAGCCTACGGCAAAGATCGGGATCGGCGCGTAGAAGAGAAGCTCGCCGGTCGCGCCTTCGGTCGCGCCGGCGACGGTGAGGAATGTGCGGATCTCGAAGCCACCCTGCCCCGCGTCGCGCAGGGTTTCTTCGTCGGTGTAGGAGGTCAGCGCTTGCGAGTCGTTCGCGAGGAAGCGCGCCAAGAACTCTCGGTCCCAGGCTTCGTTGATCGTGCCTGAGTCGGGCGTGGCCGGCCAGTGCGAGATTCCGCCCGTGCCGACGAGCGCGATGCGCTCGGGCTGCGCGTCGCACGCACGGCGCAGCGCGCGGCCGAATTCGTAGGCGCGCGGGAGCGGCGTCAACGGCGGGCCTTGGCAATTCACGTTGACGGGGATCACCGGCAAATCGTAGCGCGGCGTCAGGAAATGCAGCGGCACCATGATGCCGTGGTCGAACTTCCATTCCTCGGCATAAGCGACGTCGATGTCCGACAGCAGCGCCTGGATCAAGCGACGCGACAAGTCCGCGTTGCCCGGCACGCGATTACGCTTGATCGCGAGCCATTGCTCGTCCTCGATCGGCCCTTCGTAGAAGTCGGCCATGCCCATGCAATAGGCCGGCATGTTGTTCATGAAGAAGTTGGCGAAGTGCTCGGCGGCGACGACGATCAACGCGTCCGGCTTCGCGGCCTCGAGCTGCTCTTTGAGCTCGCCGAGCTTCGCGTAGAACGTGTCGCGCACGCGTGCGTCGGCGCGCGCAGCACGGCCCGTGATGCCCGGCGCGTGACTGCAGACGCCCGCGAACACGAGGCTCATCGCCGATCCTTGAGCATGCTGTAGAGCCCGGCGCGAACGGGGCCGTGCTTGCGCACGCCGTCGCGCATCGCGGCGATGTAGACGTCCCACGGCTGACCGAGCAACGCGGCGTAGTGCATGAGGATCTGGCCGTTCACGCCCATGACGTAGAGCAAGCCGACGTCGCCGGCCTCGATGGCCGCGCGCTCCTCCACGTTGAGCTCGTACTCGTCGAGCAGCGCGCGTTGGTCGCTCTCGAAGCGCTTGCGCACGAGCGGATCTCGATTGAGCTGATACAGCAGCTTCTGCACGTAGTAGAGACTCATCGTGCCGTCATAGCCCAAGCGTCGGCACGCGGTGAGTGCCATGAGCCACGCAGACGTTCTTCGTCTCCATGTAGAAGTCGAAGCTGTAGTCGCCGCCGTCGCGGCCGATGCCGCTCGCCTTCATGCCGCCGAACGGCGTCGGCAAATGGCGATTGTTCTCGGAGTTGACCCAGACCATGCCGGCCTCGAGAGAGCGCGCGAACCGGTGCGCGCGGCCGACATCGTTCGTCCATAGATAACCCGCCAAGCCGTAGCGCACGTCGTTTGCGAGCGCGAGCGCTTGCTTCTCGTCGGCGAACGGGATCACGGTGAGCACGGGCCCGAAGATCTCTTCTTGCGCGACCCGCATGCGATTGTGGGCGCCCGCGAGCACCGTCGGCTGGACGTAGTTTCCGCCTTGCTCAGCGGCACCGCCACCGACGGGTATCTCGACACCCTCGCCGCGCGCGACGCCGAAGTAGTCGAGCACTTTCTCGACGTGCTTGGGATGGATCAGCGGCCCGATCTCCGTGCCGGGATCGAGCGGATGCCCGACCTTGATCTTACGGACGCGCTCGACGAGGCGCTCCGTGAACTCTTCCTCGATCGACTTCTGCACGAGCAACCGGCTCGACGACGTGCAGCGCTCGCCGTTCAAGCTGTAGATCATGAACACCACGGCGTCGAGCGCGCGATCGAGATCGGCGTCGTCGAATACGACGACGGGATTCTTGCCGCCGAGCTCGAAGTGCAGCCGCTTCAGCGTCGGCGCCGCCTGCGCCATGATCGCACTGCCCGTGACCGATTCGCCGACGAACGCGACGGCGCGGATCAGCGGATGCTCGGTCGCGGCCTTGCCCGCGGTCTCTCCGTATCCCTGCACGGTGCTCAGCACGCCGGCCGGCAATCCCGCGGCCGCCGCGATTTCCGCGAGCAACGCGGCCGTGATCGGGCTCCACTCGGCGGGCTTGTGCACGACGGTGCAGCCGGCCGCGAGCGCCGGCGCGATCTTCCACGTCGACAGCATGAACGGCGTGTTCCAAGGCGTGATTGCCGCGACCGGGCCTACGGGCACGCGCAGCGTGTAGTTCACGTGCTCGCGCGCCGGCAGCGACAGGCCGCGGTCGGCTTCGGGCGCCTTGTCGGCGAAGAACCTGAAGTTCTCGGCGCCCCGCTTCGCGGCTTGCGCCATGAAGCGGATCGGCTGACCCGTGTCGAGCGATTCGAGCAGCGCGATCTCCTCGGCGCGCGCCTCGATCATGTCGGCGATGCCGTGCAACATCTTTTGCCGCTCGCCGCCCGGCAAATCGCGCCACGCCGGAAATGCTCGCTGCGCTGCGTCGGCCGCGGCCGCGATATCGGCCGAGTCGCCGGCGGCGACGGACGCGAGCAGCGTGCCGTCGATCGGCGAGCGCGTCTCGAACGTGCGGCCGGACTGCGCGGCGCGCGGCGCGCCGTCGATGAAGTTCAGAACGCCGCCCGAGCGAAACCGCTCGAGATACTTCTCGGCCTTCGCGACATTGTTCTCGAGCGTGGAGCTCATGACGAAGCCGATGACTTGGGGCCGCGGCGTTTCACGTATTCGTGCAGATTGTTCTTCTTGAAATTGAGCACGGGATGAAATTCCTGCACGTTCAGCGAAAGCGCGAGCGGGCTGTTCGCGTAGAGCGGCTCGAGATGCTTCGTCAGCACCGCGAACAGCTCCTCGGCCGCGCGCTGCTGCACGTCGAGCGGCCGGCCGTGACCGATGAGCGCCGTCATGTGCACGAAGCCGTTGTCGGGTGATAAGTCGGCAATGCGGTAGGCGTCGGCCCGATGGGCGCGAACGCGCAAGCCGCCGATCGGAAAGACGCCCGTGCCGAGGGCGCAGGTATGCAGCTTGTCGAGCAGCGCGTCGAGGGCGATCTGATCCTCGATGTTCGCGGAATACTCGACGATCAGGTGCGGCAAGGTGAATCCCGCTGCGGCTTAACGTAAACTCGAGCTCGATCCCACACGGTAATTGACGGCTCTTGCGACTGTCAATTTGGCGCGATCGGTCAGCTCACCGTCGCGCGAAAGATAGAAATGCCGCAAAGACGACATGCTCTCGCCGCGCTGCGCGGCTCGATTCCGCCGCTGATCACTCCGTTCAAACGCGGCGGCGTCGATTACGACACGTATGCGGCGCTCATCGAGTTCCAGATCAAGGAAGGCTCGCACGGCATTCTCGTCAACGGCACGACGGCCGAGCCGTCGACGCTGACGACGGAGGAGCGCAACCGGCTCATGACACTCGCCGTCGAGACGACGGCCGGCCGCGTGCCGGTCGTGGCGGCGACGGGCTCGCAATCTCTCGCCGAGAGCCGCGTGCTGACCGAGCACGCGATCGAAGCCGGCGCCGACGCGCTGTTGATCGTCACGCCGTACTACATCCGGCCGCCGCAACGCGGGCTCGTCGCGTACTACCTCGAGCTCGCCGCGGGCCACGAGGTGCCGTGGATGATCTACCACATCCCCGGCCGCACGGCCGTCAGCGTCACGCTCGACACGCTGAAAGCCTGTAAGGACGGCTCACCGAACTTCGTCGGCATCAAGCACGCCGTCAACGATCTCGGGTTCGCGTCCGAGTGCCTGCACGAGTTCGGGCGCGACTTCAAAGTGTTCGTCGGGCTCGAGGAGCTCAGCTTCCCGATGATGGCGGTCGGCGCATGCGGCCTCATGAACGCCGTCGGCAATCTGAAGCCGAAGGTGCTCGCGGAAATGTGCGAAGCCGTCTTCGCCGGCGACCTCGCGACGGGGCGGCGGCTGCACGATCAGCTGCTCGAGATCAACAAGGCCGTGTTCTTCGACACGAACCCGATTCCGATGAAGTACATGATGAAAAAGCTCGGCTTGCTCGAGAACAACGAGCACCGGTTGCCGATGGTGAGCGCGACGCCGGAGCTCGAGAAGAAGCTCGACGGCGTGCTCGAACGCGCCGGCCTATAGCGCCATGCGCCTGCTGAGCTTCGCAGTCGGCGACTACGTGAGCTTCGGCGCACTCAACGGCGAGGGCATCGTCGATCTCGGCCGGTTGCTCGGCGAGCAGTACCCGACGCTCGGCGCCGTGCTGCGTGGCGGCGAGCTGCACCGCACGATGTCGCTCGGCGCAACGAGCAAGGCGACGATAGCGCTCGGCGAGATCCGCTATCTGCCGACGATCCGCGATCCCGAGAAGATCATCTGCATCGGCATCAATTACGGCAACCGCAACGCGGAGTACAAGGACGGCGCCGAAGCGCCGCAATATCCGAGCGTCTTCATGCGCACGCCGGGCAGCCTCGTCGGTCACCTCGAGCCGATCTTGAATCCGCCGGAGTCGAAGCAGCTCGACTACGAGGGCGAAATCGTGCTCGTGATCGGCAAAGGCGGCCGGCGCATCGCAGCGGCCGACGCGTGGCAGCACGTCGCCGGCCTCACGCTGATGAACGAAGGCTCCGTCCGCGACTGGCTGCGCCACTCGAAGTTCAACGTGACGCCCGGCAAGAATTTCGAGCGCTCCGGCAGCCTGGGCCCGTGGCTCGTCACGGCCGACGAGATCGCGCCCGACGCCGAGCTGCACCTGATGACGCGCGTCAACGGCGAGCTGCGGCAAGACGACACGACGGCGAACCTGATCTTTCCGTTCGCGCGACTCATCGAGTATCTGTCGAGCTTCATGCGCCTGACGCCGGGCGACCTCATCGCGACCGGTACGCCGACGGGCGCCGGCGCGCGCTTCGATCCGCCGAAGTTCTTGCGCGGCGGCGACACGGTCGAGGTGCAAGTGCCCGAGATCGGCACGCTACGCAACGTCGTCGTCGACGAGACGCCGGCGAGCTGAGCCCGGGCTCCGGCGTGCCGCTCTTCATTTTCATCCTCGCGGTGCTCGCGCTGACGATCCTTCCGAGCTTCTGGGTGCAGGCCGTGATCCGGCGGTACCGCGAGCCCGCCAACCGCTATGCGCGCACGGGCGGTCAGACGGCGCGCCACCTGCTCGACGCACTCGGCCTGCGCAGCGTCGTCACCGAGGTGACGGACCGCGGCGATCACTACGATCCCCTCGCGAAGGCCGTGCGCCTGACGGCCGACAACTTCTACGGCCGTTCGCTGACCGCCGTCACGATCGCCGCGCACGAGGTCGGCCATGCGATGCAGGACGCACGCGGCTTCGGACCGCTCCGCGTGCGAACCCAGCTCGTGCACTGGGTCGCGCCGATCGAGAAGCTCGGAGCCGGGATGCTGATGATGGCGCCGCTCATGGGTGCCGTGACGCGCTCGCCGCGCCTGGGTTTGCTCGGGCTCGCGGGCGGCGTGTTGACGCTCGCCGCCGGCGTCGTCGTCCACTTCCTGACGCTGCCGACCGAGCTCGACGCGAGCTTCATGCGCGCGCTGCCGCTCATGAAGCAGCACGGCGTGATCCTTCCTGAAGATCTGCCGCGCGCGCGCCGCTTGCTGACGGCGGCCGCGTTCACTTACGTCGCCGTCGCGCTCCAGAGTCTGCTGAACATCGCGCGCTGGTGGGCAATCCTGCGCCGCTGACGTTCAAAACGGCGCCGACTGCCTTCGAGTGGCTGACGCTAGAGACTGGGTTCCGGTTCCGTGCGCAACTCTTCGAGGCGGTGCGCGACGGCATTCGGCGAGCCCGTGCCGCGGGCCATCAAGTTGTAGACGGCGGGCACGATGAACAGCGTGAAGAACGTCGCGAACGTCACGCCGGAGAAGATCACAACGCCCAGCGCCGCGCGGCTCGCCGAGCCGGGTCCTTCGGCCAGGATCAGAGGCACGGAGCCCATGACGGCCGCGAACGCGGTCATGACGACTGGCCGCAAGCGAACGCGCGACGCCTCGACGATGGCATCCTTGAACTCGAGGCCCTGGTCGCGCAATTGATTGATGAACTCGACGATCAGTACGCCGTTCTTGGCCGCGATACCGACCAGCATGATGAGGCCGATCTGGCTGTAGATGTTCAGCGTCTTGCCGGATAGCCAAATGCCGAGCAGCCCGCCCGCGACGGCGAGAGGCACCGTGACCATGATCACGAGTGGATGCACGAAGCTCTCGAACTGCGCCGCGAGCACGAGGAAGACGACGAACAGCGCGATGCCGAACGTGAAGTACAGAGCGCCGGAGGCCTCCTTGTACTCGAGCGACTCGCCGCGATAGTCGATCTGCGCCGTGGAGGGCAGCTCGGTACGAATGATGTTCTCCAGATAGCTCAGCGCTTCGCCGAGCGTGTAGCCCGGCACGAGGTTCGCCGAGATCGTAACCGCGCGCATTCGATTGTGCCGCTGCAGCGAGCTCGGTCCCGCCATGTCCTCGAGCTTGGTGAGGTTCGAGAGCGGCACGAGCTCGCCGGTGCGATCCGCGCGCACGAAGATGTTACTCAAGTCGGAGTAGGTCGCGCGCTGCTCGGGCTTGGCCTGGAGCACGACGTCGTACTCTTCGCCGTCGACGACGTACGTCGTGACCTGGCGCTCGCTCATTAGCGTCTGGAGCGTCGAGCCGATGCTGCGCGCGGTCACGCCGAGACTCGCCGCACGATCCGTGTCGACGCGCACGAGCACCTGCGGCTGAGTCTCACGCAAATCCGAATCGAGCCGCACGAGCCCCGGGTTCTCGGACGCGCGCGCGATGATGAGGTCGCGCCAGCGCGCGAGCTCCTCGTAATTCGGACCGCCGAGCACGAGCTGCACGGGGCTTCCGCCCCCGCCACCGCCGCCACCGCCGCGATTGCCGCCGCCCATGAAAGCGTTGACGCGAACATCCGGGATCTCTTCCCACTGCTTGTTCAGATCGTTCAGCATCTCCTGCGTGCCGATCTTGCGCTCGCCCCACGGCTTCAGCGTGACGTTGACGATGCCCGATCCGTTGTTGCCCCAGCCCGGCACGCTCACGATGCCGCGTTGGATTTGGTCGTCGTCGAAGTACTTCTGGAGCGCGGCCTCGACCTTCATGGCCGATACGAGCAGGCGATCGTAGCTCGTGCCCTCGGGCGCCTGGATCTGGCCGTTGAACTGGCCACGATCCTCGACGGGCGCGTACTCCTGCGGGATGTTTTGCACGAGCACGTAGGCGCCGAACGCAATCGCCGCGCAGAGCGCGACCGATATCCAAGGAGCGTGCAACGTGGCGCGCAGCGCCGATTGATAGCGGTTCGACAGCCACACGAACGCCCGGTCGAGCGTGTGCGTGAGCTTGCTCTCCTTGGTGCTCGAGCGCAGCAGCTTCGAGCACATCATCGGCGACAGCGACAGCGCGAGCACGGCCGAGAAAATCACGGCGGCCGCGATCGTCACGGCGAGCTCCGCGAACACGCGGCCGATGCTGTCGCGCAAGAACGCGACGGGCGCGAACACGGAGACGAGCACGACCGTCGTCGCGATGACCGCGAACGCCACCTGGCGGGTGCCGTTGAACGCCGCGAGCAGCGGCGCCTCACCGTCCTCGATGCGCCTGTGCGCGTTCTCGAGCACGACGATCGCGTCGTCGACGACGAGGCCGATCGAGAGCGCGAGCGCGAGCAGCGTGACGAGGTTGATCGAGTAGCCGAACAACGACAGCACGGAGAACGTCGCGATCAAGCAGACGGGGATCGTGACGAGCGGAATCAGCGTCGCGCGCAGCGACCCCAAGAACACGAAGATCACGAAGCCGACGAGCACGGTCGTGATGCCGATCGTCCAGTAGATCTCGTCGATCGCCGCACGAATGTAGAGCGACTCGTCGCCGCTCGTGATGAGCCGCATGCCTTCGGGCAGCTCGGCGTTGACCTGGTCGACCTCCGCCTTGACGTCATCGAGCACCTCGACGGTGTTCGCCGTCGATGCTTTGATGATGCCGAATCCCGTCGTCAGGGCGCCGTTGGTGCGGAAGATGCGATTCGTCTCGCGCGACGCGATCTCGACCTTCGCGACCTCGGCCAGGCGGATCAAGTGGCCGTCCTCGCCTTGCGCGATGACGAGGTTGCGGAAGTTGTCCGCAGTCTGATAGTTGCGCGCGATGCGCACCTGGAAGTCGAGGTCGCGCGACTCGATGCGGCCGGCCGGCAGCTCGACGTTCTCGCGCGTCAACGCGTTCTCGATGTCGGTGACCGTGAGGTTGCGCGCCGTGAGCGCTTGGCGGTCGATCCAGACGCGCATCGACGGCCCGCCCGAACCGAAGATATTGATCTGCGAGACGCCGGGAATCGTCGCGAAGCGGTCGAGCAAGTACCGCTCCATGTAGTCGGTGAGATCCATGAGGTTCATGGAGTCGCTGGCGAGCGTGAGCCACATGACCGGCTGCGTGTCCGCGTCGGCCTTCTGCACGCTGACTTGGTTCGCGTCCTCGGGCAGCCGGCGGCTCACGCGCGACACGCGGTCTCGCACGTCGTTGGCCGCCTCGTCGAGGTTGCGATTGAGATAGAACTCCAACGTCAACGACGCCTGACCGTCGCGGCTCTGCGAGCGGATGTTCTTGACGCCCTCGATGCCGGAGAGCTCGGCCTCCAGCAGCTGCGTGATGCGCGTCTCGATGACCTCGGCGTTGGCGCCCGGGTAGCCGACTTGCACCTGGACCGTCGGCGCGACGGTATCGGGGTTCTCGCGCACCGTGAGATCGCGGAACGACATCGCGCCGATCGCGACCAGCAGCATGCTCAAGACGGTCGCGAAGACCGGGCGCTTGACGGAAATGTCAGACAGCCACATCGTTCACGCCCCTCAGCTACGCGCGTCGGCCGTGCTGGCCGGCGGCACGGAGCCTTGCGAGCTCGAGCTCTCGCTGATCGCGGCCTCTTCGAACCGCACGCGCGCGCCCTCGCGCAGCTTGATGATGCCCTCGATGACGATCGGGTCGCCCTCGTTCAAACCGCCGAGCACCTCGACGACTCCGAAGCGCCTGCCGCCGACCTCGATCTGCTGCTGGTGCACGGTGTCGCCGTCGACGCGATAGACGTACGCGCGGTTCTGCACCTGGAACACCGAGCCCTCGGGAACGACGAGCGCAGCGCGCTCGGCCGTGACGACCTCGACGGTCAGCAGCATGCCGGGCCGCAACGACTTGTCCTTGTTGTCGATGTGCGCGCGCACGGTGACCGCGCGGGTCACGGGATCGACGCGCGAGCCGACGGTCCGCACCGTGCCGTCAAACTTGCGGTCCGGAAAGCTCACGCTCTTCGCCACGATCTTCGCGCCGGGCGCCATCGCGCCGATGAACGTCTCGGGGACCGTGAAGTCGAGCTTGATGACGGAGATGTCGTCGATCGAGGTGATCGGCGTGTTCGGAGTGAGCATCGTGCCGGGGCTGACCTGACGGAAGCCGAGCACGCCGCTGAAGGGGGCCTGGATCAGACGGTCGCGCAAACGCGCGACGATGCTGTTCAAGCGCGCCTGGCTCGCCCCGGCCCGCGAGCGCGCGACGTCGAGCTCGGAAGCCGACGTCAACCCGCGGCCGCTCAGGTCTTGCAACCGGCGCAGCTGACTCTCGGCGTCGTCGAGATTCGCGCGTGCTTCGGCGAGCAGAGCTTCCTCTTCTTGATTCGTGAGCTCGATCAGCACGGCGCCCGCTTCGACGTAGTCGCCGTCCTCGAAATTCACGCGCCGCACGGTGTCCGTGACTTTTGCCGACAGCGTGACCGACTCGTTTGCCTGCGTCGTGCCGAGCGCCTCGACGACGTCGAAAATGGAATCGCGGTGCGCGCGCCCGACCGTCACGAGCGGCGGTTGAGCCTGCGGCCGTCCGCCGCCGGGGCCGAAACCGCCGGGCGGGCCGCCGGCGGGTCTGCCGCCCCCCGCTGCGGGGAACGACGCTGCGGCGCCGCCGTTGCCGCCGCGCTCCTTCGTCACGTACCAGACGACTCCGCCACCCAGCGCGAAGGCGAGCACGATCAGCAAAGCATTTTTCATCAGCGTCTTCCGAGTTGCTTAGGGTCTTGAGCTCTGCTTCCGTGCCGAGCATCAGGTGCGAGCGGCGAGTGCGCGTGCCGGAAAAGTATGCCACACGCACTTTTGGTCACCCGATCACACGCCTTTGTTTTGTCATATTTTTTCTCAAGGTTTAGGGAGTTAGCGCAGACTCGCGCGGCGCGCACCGCGACGCTACCATTAGCGCATGAGCAGCGAGGTCATAGCGAAGGTCGGCGGCGCCATCGTGTCGGTCACGGCACACGTGCCCGAGGACGCGATGAGCGCGGGGCTACTCGGCACCGAGCGCGTCGGCCACGGCGTGCGAATTCGCGAGGACGGGCTCATCGCAACGATCGGCTATGTCGTGCACGAGGCCGATAACCTGTGGATCGGCACGCGCGACACCATCGTGCCCGGGTTCGTCATCGGTTACGACTTCGACAGCGGGCTCGCGTTGATCAAACCGTCGCTACCCCTGCACGGCCCCACGATTCCGCTCGGCCGAGCCAGCTCGCTCGAGGTCGGCGACGCGGTCACCGTCGTGAGCAGCGGCGGCAAGGAGCAGAGCATCGACGCGCGCGTCGTCGCGAAGCAGGAATTCGCGGGCCGCTGGGAGTACGTGCTCGATCAAGCGGTGTTCACGACGCCGCAGCACGACAGCTGGTCCGGCGCCGCGCTCGTCGACGGCGACGGCAGACTCTGCGGCTTGGGCTCGCTCGTCATCCAAGGCTTCGAGACGCGCGCCGGCTCGTGCACGGTCAACATGTTCGTACCGATCGAGCTGCTCGCGCCGATCGTCGACGAGATCTGTCTGCATGGCCGTCGCCTGTCGCCGCCGCGCCCGTGGCTCGGCATGCTCGTGCACGACGACCAGCAAGACCTGACGGTCGTCGGCGTCTATCGCAATTGCCCCGCCGACAAGGCGGGGCTACGCCCCGGCGATATCATCGTCGGCATCGACGACGAGCCCGTCGTCGGCCTCGCGAACATGTTCCGGCGCGTTTGGAGCTTGGGCAGCGCCGGCGTGGACGTGCCGCTGAACGTGCTGCGCAACACGGAGAAGATGCAGCTCAAGGTGCGCTCCGGCGACCGAGCCGGGTTCCAGCGCAAGGGCACGCTGCAATAGCGTTCTATTCTTGCCGGCGCCGATACGTCCGGTGACAACCGCCGCAGCCGCCGCCGACGGCTTGCACCATGCCCTTCGAGGCTTCGAAGCCGTTCTGCTGCGCAGCCGTCGCAAGCGCCTGTGCGCTGTTCTGCAGCTCCGTTGCCTTCGCCTTGAAGTCCGCGTTGTTCGTCCAGACCTCGGGCAGCGCCGCGCTGCCTTCAATGGCGCTGTTCGGGATGAATCCTTCGGGAATCATGCTGGCGAGCGCCGCGGCGTCGTTGGCGTCCTTGACGAACTGTTCTTGGTC
>Ga0207675_100004367_pt1 | contig 13661 bp, 18 predicted proteins | sample KBSSwiS42_FD_184305 | JGI IMG/M metagenome (GOLD analysis project Ga0207675, IMG submission 184305) | Switchgrass rhizosphere microbial communities from Kellogg Biological Station, Michigan, USA - KBS Switchgrass S4-2 (SPAdes) (version 2) | ecosystem: Host-associated > Plants > Roots >... | reverse complement strand
GCTGGCCGCGCTCGCGCTCGTCGCGGCCTCGCTCGAGAAGTTCGCGCTCGAGATCCGCCACCTGGCGCGCACCGAGGTGGCCGAGGTCGCCGAGCCGTTCGGCAAGGGGCAGAAGGGCTCGTCGGCGATGCCGCACAAGCGGAACCCGGTCGTGGCCGAGCGGATCTGCGGGCTCGCCCGGGTCGTGCGCGCGAACGCGCTGGTCGGGCTCGAGAACGTGGCGCTCTGGCACGAGCGCGACATCTCGCACTCCTCAGCCGAGCGCGTGGTCATCCCGGACTCGTTCCTCGCCCTCGACTACATGCTCGAGCGGTTCGCCTGGCTGGTCGAAGGGCTCGACGTCAGGACGGAGCGGATGCGGCGCAACCTCGAGTCCGGTCACGGGCTCTTCTTCAGCCAGCGGCTGCTGCTCGCGCTCGTCGAGTCCGGGCTCCCCCGCGGCGACGCCTACCGGCTCGTCCAGCGGCACGCGCTGCGAGCGCACGAGGAGGAGCAGGACTTCCGCGAGCTGGTGCGCGCGGACGAGGAGATCGCGAGCCGGGTCGACCTCGACGCGATCTTCGACCTCGGCTGGTACACACGTCACATCGACGCCGTCTTCGAGCGGCTGGGCGAGCTCGCCCGAAAGGAGGACGCGGTTCATGCCTGAAGCGGCCACGCACGTCGGGAGCGGCAAGGTCAGAGAGCTGTACGAGCTCGACGACGATCGCCTCTTGCTCGTCGCCAGCGACCGGATCTCGACCTTCGACGTCGTCCTACCGACCGAGATCCCGGACAAGGGGCGCGTGCTCACCGGTCTCTCGGCGTTCTGGTTCGCGCGCACGCGGGAGCTCGTGCCGAACCACCTGCTCGCGCTGCGCCCGGACGGCCGCTCGACCGAGTGCCGCAAGCTCGAGATGCTGCCGCTCGAATGCGTGGTGCGCGGCTACCTGACCGGCTCCGGCTGGAAGGACTACCAGGCGACCGGCTCGGTCTGCGGGCACGTCCTGGCCGAAGGCCTCCTCGACTCGGCCAAGCTCCCCGAGCCGATCTTCACGCCCTCGACGAAAGCACTGGAGGGCCACGACGAGAACATCGACCGCGAGCGCGCCGCCGAGCTCGTCGGGCAGGAGCGCTTCGACGAGCTCGAGCGCGTCTCGATCGAGCTCTATCGCTTCGCGGCCGAGTACGCGGCGGAGCGCGGAATCCTGATCGCCGACACGAAGTTCGAGCTCGGGCTCGATCCGCAGGGGCGGCTCGTGCTCGGAGACGAGGCCTTCACGCCCGACTCGTCCCGCTTCTGGCCGGCCGACGAGTACGAGCCCGGCCGCGCGCAGCCGTCGTTCGACAAGCAGTTCGTGCGCGACTACTGCGAGCGCCTCGGCTGGGACAAGACCGCCCCCGGGCCCGAGCTCCCAGAGGAGGTGGTCGCCGGGACGCGCGCCCGCTACGTGGAAGCGTTCGAGCGCCTGACCGGGATCGGCTTCGACGCCTACCTCGCCGACCCGGACGTCGTGCTCGCATGAAGGCGACCATCCTCGTCCGGCCCAAGCCCGGGATCCTCGACCCGCAGGGCGAGGCGGTCCAGAGCTCGCTGCGCCAGCTCGGCTTCGCGGTCGACGAGGCTCGCGTGGGCCGCGTAATCGACCTCGAGCTGGCCGATGCGGATGCCGACGCCGCCCGCGCCGAGCTCGAGCGGGCCTGCGAGCAGCTGCTGGCGAACCCGCTGATCGAGTCCTACGAGATCGCCGTCGAGCGGTGAACCGCCCTCGCATCGCGGTCGTCACCTTCCCCGGCTCGAACGACGACCGGGACGCGGCGCTGGCGCTCGAGCGGCTCGGCGCCGAGCCGACCCTCGTCTGGCACGCCGAGCCGGAGCTGCCGGACGTCGGCGGGGTCGTGCTGCCGGGCGGGTTCTCGTACGGCGACTACCTTCGCTGCGGGGCGATCGCCCGCTTCGCGCCGGTGCTCGAGGCCGTGCGCCGGTTCGCGGAAGACGGCGGGCTCGTGCTCGGGATCTGCAACGGCTTCCAGGTGCTCTGCGAGGCGGGCCTCCTGCCAGGCGTGCTCCGGCCGAACGCCTCGCTCGAGTTCGTTTGCCGCGACGTCGCCCTCCGGCTCGAGCCCGCCGACACGCCGTTCACGAGCCGGGGCGAGGCCGGGCAGACGCTGACGATCCCGATCAAGCACGGCGAGGGCTGCTACTTCGCGGACGAGGAGCTGCTGGGCGAGCTCGAGCGGGACGGCCAGGTCGTCCTGCGCTACGAGCAGAACCCGAACGGCTCGGTCTCGGCGATCGCCGGTGTCACGAACCGAGGCGGGAACGTCTTCGGGCTGATGCCGCACCCTGAGCACGCGGTCGACCCGCTGCTCGGCTCGACCGACGGCGCCCTCCTGCTCGGCTCGCTCGTCGACGCCGCTCGCGAGCGCGAACTCACGGCGGCCTGAGGCCGAGCGCCTCCGCGAGCGCCGGCCGCTTGGCCAGCCCTTCACGCAGCCGTTCGAGGTCGCGGCCGCGTAGCGTCACCGGGCCGCGCCGGGCCGAGCCGCCGGTCGTGTAGGCGAACCGCACGAGCCGCTCCCCGCCGGGCGCCTCGAGCAGCTGGATGACCGACGAGAAGCGCTTCTCGCCCGCACGCTGGGCGAGGGCCAGCTCCTCGACGAGCTCCGCCGGGCCCCAGGGTGTCGCCGCTTTCGCCATCCCAACCGACGGTAGCGGGGCACCTGACACGGGTGTGTGACGCCTTCGTGCCGGAAGCGGATCACCACTTCGAGAGGCGCGCCGCGAGGTCCCCACCGAGGGCCACGGGGTCGGCAACGACGTGCTCCGGCTCGCGGGCGAGGTGCTCGAGCGCGGACGTCGCCCAGACGAGCGGCTCGCGCTGCGCTCGCGCGCCGGCTAGCTACTCAGCCCAGGGCAGGTCGTTCCAGTACACAGGCCGCTCGTGCCGCGGGCGCGCGTGGCCGGCGCGGGTGTACGCCTCCTGCGGATCGTTCGTGGTCTCGACCGCGCTCGCGCCGTAGCGCTCGGCGAGCTCGGAGCGCGGGTAGCTGATCTGCTCGTCCTCGGGCCGCGCACCGACCGCGAGCACGATCGCGAGGCCGTCGCCGGCACCGACGATCACGTGCTCCGTGCCGGCCGGGCAGTGGAAGAAGTCCCACGCACGCAGCGGCCGCTCCTCGCCGTTCACGAGCAGCACGCACTCGCCGGCGAGCACCAGGAAATCCTCCTGCGCGGTCTCCTCGTGATAGAGGCAGAGCGGCTGTCCCGGCTCGACGACGTTGACGTTGATCCCGAGCTGCTTGAACTGCGCCTCGCGCCCCTCGAAGGTGCAGCCGGAGCCGAAGGCGTCGTGAACGGCCCACCCGGTCTCGCCGACGTTGACGACGAACCAGCCCTCGGACACCGGCTTCAGGCCGGACTCCGTCTCCTCGAGTCGCGCTTCGTCGGGCATGCCGTGATCCTACTCAGCGAACGCTCCTGCTTGAGTTTGCGCTCGCGAGCGCCGTAGGATCGGCCCTTCGCGCGGGGGGAACGGCGAAGGGACGGACGATGGCAGAGGGCACGGACCTGTTCGAGCGGCGACTCGGCCGCGACGACTTTCTCAAGCTCGCAGCGGTCGGCGCCGGCGCGGGCCTCCTCGCCGGGCCGGCCAAGGCGGCCGAGGCCGCCCGCGCGCGGCTCCTCGCCGAGTCGGGCCGGCTGCAAGTGCTCGACTGGGCGGGCTACGGCAACGACGGCGGGCAGGCGATGTTCGCGGCCTACGTGAAGAAGCACCCGAAGAACAAGCCGCAGTTCACCTACATGACCAACGAGTCGGACGCGCTCGCCAAGATGCACGCCGGCCTGAAGCCGGACATCTTCCGGCCCTACGTCGGCTGGGTGAAGTACTTCGCCCAGAGCGGCCTGGTCGAGCCGTGGAACCCGAAGCTGATCCCGAGCTTCAAGAACCTGAACCCGTTCATGGTCAAGGCCGGGCAGTACAAGGGCAAGCAGTACGGGATCCCGGAGGACTGGGGCTTCGACGCCGTCCTCTACCGCACCGACAAGGTCCACCCCAAGGCGAAGTCGTGGAGCCTGCTCTTCGACGAGCGCTACAAGGGCCGGATCGCGTGGTTCGACGACCTGAACATGCTCGTGATCGCCGGCCTGCTGCTCCACATCCCGCGGCCGTGGCACATGACCGACGCGCAGCTGGAGAAGGCGCAGAAGTTCCTGATCTCGAAGAAGCACGTGGCCCGGATGATCTGGGCGTCCGAAACCGACATGGACAACGCGTTCGCCTCGGGCGACATCTGGATCGCCTACGCCTGGCCCAACGACTGGGTGCAGATGAAGGCGAAGAAGCTGAAGGTCGCCTACATGCGACCGAAGGAGCTGCCGGTCGCATGGGTCGGGATGCTGATGCTCGGCAAGGGCACGCCGCGGCGGCGGCTTGCTCACGCCTACGCCGACGCGTGGAGCTCGGTGCCCTCGGCGAAGTGGCTCGAGAACAACTACGGGTACGGCCACGCGAACACGAAGGCGAGGCCGACCTCGAGCGACCTGCTGCGCGCGCTGCAGCTGACCAACCCGAAAGCGGTCACGGAGCCGAACGCACACCTCGACCGCGACATCCCACGGCGAGCGGTCTACGCCCGCAAGTGGGAAGAGGTCAAGGCGTCCTGAGCGTTCCGGAGGCGCAGGCGCGCCGCAGGCGTCTGCGCCTCGACTTCACCACGCCGGTCCTGCTCGGCCTGCCGCTCGCGTGGCTGGCCGTCTTCTTCCTGGTCCCGATCGCGATCGTCGGGGCCTACAGCGTCGGCAGGCTTTCGCTCGACCCCGGCCCGCACACGGTCACGCTCGCGGCCTGGCACGACTTCCTGCACAGCCCGATCTATCTGAAGCTGTTCTGGAAGTCGGTGAAGATGTCGCTGATCGTCTCGGTCGTCGTCGTCGCGCTCGCCTATCCGCTCGCCTACTACCTGGCCCTGTCGGGGACGAAGCGGAAGTACGTCCTCCTGCTGCTGCTGATCGCGCCCTTCCTGACGAGCTACCTGCTGCGTGTGCTCGCCTGGAAGGTGATCCTCGGCAACCAGGGCGTGATCAACTCCTTCCTCTTCTCGACCGGCCTGCGTTCGCCGGACCACCCGATCTCGCAGCTGCTCTACAGCCGCTTCGCGGTGATGCTCGTGCTCGGCTACATCTGGCTCCCCTTCGTCGCGCTGCCGATCTTCGTCACGCTCGAGAGCCTCGACCGGCGCCTGTTCGAGGCCGCGACCGACCTGGGCGCAAGCCGCTGGCAGACCTTCCGGCGCGTGACGCTGCCGCTCTCGCTCCCGGGCGTGATAGCCGGGTTCCTGTTCGTCTTCATCCCGACCCTGGGCGAGTTCGTCACGCCCTCGCTCGTCGGCGGCGCCTCCGGCTACATGTACGGCAACCAGATCGTCGACCTGTTCGGGACCGGCTTTCCCGACTGGCAGACCGGCTCGGTGCTCGCGCTCTTCCTGCTCGGCGTGGTCGCCCTGCTGACGATCGTCTTCTCGCGCTTCCTGCAGACGCGCGAGGTGACCGCGGGATGAACGTCGCCCTCTCGCGTCGCGGCGCCTGGGTGCTGCGGTCGTTCTTCGCGCTCGTCGTGATCTTCCTCTACGCGCCGATCGCGATCCTCGTGCTGTTCTCGTTCAACGACTCGCAACTGCCGTCGTTCCCGCTGAGCGGGTTCACGCTGCACTGGTACCACCAGTTCCTGGTCAACGCCGACCTGCGCTCGGCGCTGGAGACGAGCGCGGTCGTGGCCGCGATCTCGAGCGTCGGCGCCGTCCTGCTCGGCGTGCTCGCCTCGATCGCGCTCGTGCGCCGCCGCTTCCGGCTGAAGGCGCCCGTGTCAGCCCTGCTGCTCAGCCCGCTCGTGATCCCCTACGTCGTCTTCGGGATCTCACTGCTGCTCTTCTTCCACGCGGCGGGCATCCCGCGCTCGATCCTGACGGTCGTGATCGGGCACATCGTGATCAGCCTGCCGTACACGATCCTCGTGCTGATGCCGCGCCTCCAGCAGATCGACGTCTCGCTCGAGGAGGCCGCCTACGACCTCGGCGCGAGCCGGCTGCGGGCGTTCCGCTCGGTGACGCTGCCGCTGCTGCTGCCGGCCGTCGTCTCGGCCTACCTGATCGCCTTCACGACCTCCTTCGACGAGTACGCGGTCGCCTCGTTCGTCGTGGGCACGCGCTCGACGTTCCCGATCTTTCTCTACTCGGCGCTGCGCTTCCCCAACCAGCTGCCGCAGGTGCTCGCGGTCGCCGTGGTCGTGATCACGGTCTCGCTGGCCGTCGTGGTGAGCGCCGAGGTGGGACGGCGCATGGCCGAGCGCCGCCTCGGCTAGACGAGCGCGGCGTCCTCCGGCTGCCACTCCAGCACGACGTCGCTGCCCACCTCGAGCTCGGCGAGCGGCTCGTCCGCCATGCGGTGAGAGACGACGCGCCCGGCCGGCGTGTCGACGTGGAACTGCGTGTACATGCCGAGGAAGACCACCTCGGCGATCCGGCCGCGCAGGAACGAGCCGCCGTCGGGCGAGGCCGCCCCCGCGGGCGAGAGCTGCACCTGCTCCGGGCGCATCGCGACGCGCACCTCGTCGCCGACGTGCGTACCGGCCTCCGCGGCCACGACCACGCGCTGGCTCTCGTCGAGCCGCGTCACCGCGTAGTCGCCGACCAGCTCGTCGACCTTCAGCTCGAGCACGTTCAGCGAGCCGATGAAGTCCGCCACGAACGCGGTCTGCGGCCGCGTGTAGATCTCGCGCGGGCTGCCGATCTGCTCGACCTGGCCCTCGTTCATGACGGCGATCCGGTCGGACATCGCGAGCGCCTCTTCCTGGTCGTGAGTGACGTAGACGAAGGTCGTGCCAACGTCGTTCTGAATCGCCTTCAGCTCCAGCTGCATCTGCTTGCGCAGCTTCACGTCGAGCGCGCCGAGCGGCTCGTCGAGCAACAGCGCCGCCGGTGAGTTGACGAGCGCACGGGCCAGGGCGACCCGTTGCTGCTGGCCGCCCGAGAGCTGCCTCGGCTTGCGCTTCTCGAGCCCCTCGAGCTCGACGATCCGGAGCATCTCCTTCACGCGCCCGGCGTGCTCGGAGCGCGGGACCTTCTTCACCTTCAGCCCGAAGGCCACGTTGTCGTAGATCGACATGTGCGGGAAGAGCGCGTACTGCTGAAAGACCATGTTCACCGGCCGCCGGTTCGAGAAGAGCGAGGTGACGTCGTCGCCCTGCAGGTAGATCCGGCCGGAGTCGGGGACCTCGAAGCCGGCGATCATCCGCAGGGTCGTCGTCTTGCCGCAGCCGCTGGGGCCCAGCAGCGAGAAGAACTCACCCTCCCGAATCGAGAGCGAGACGTCGCGCACGGCCTCGTGCTTGCCGAAGCGCTTGCTGACGCCCTCGAGCGCGATCCCGGCGCGGGTCTCCTGCATCCGCCGATCCTAAAGCGACGGCCTCGGGCTCAGTACCTCCGACACCTCCGCGAGCCAACGCCGGGCGCGGTCGACGTTGGGGCCGCTCGGTGCGAGCGCGACCGTCTCGAGCTGCAGCTCGTTCAGCACCAGCAGCGCGCGGAACGGGTCGGGCTCGGTGAGGGCGTGCTCGATCCGCTCGGCCAGGCGCTCCGGCTTGAGCGGAAGCGCTTCGACCCGCAGGGCCACGCGCTTGGTCGTCGGCGGCCAGACGCGGTTGAGCGCGTAGACGATCTGCAGCACGCGGGTTGCGTCGTCGAGCATCCGCTCGACCAGCACGAGCCGCTCGCCGGAGCGGGTGATGGTGAGCATCCCCTCCGGCGCGTAGCCGCCCCAGGTCAGGGCCGCGTCCTCGATGCGCGCCGCGGCCAGCTCGGCCGGGTACTCGCGGAGCTGCTCCTGCCAACGCTCGAGCAGGCCGCTCGTGCGCAGCGCCACGCCGTTGGCGAGCGCGTCGGCGGAGGACGACTCCTGACCCGCGAGCAGCGCGGCGACGGACGCCTCCGCGAAGTCGCGCGGCCACCAGACCAGCTCGATCGGCACGCCCTCGCAGTAGCCGAAGACGCGTGAGGCCGGCCCGCCCTGCGGCCCCCACGTGTCGAGGCGCTCCAGCCCCGCGCGGCCGGCGTGCTCGAAGCAGGTCGCCAGCTCGCACGGCTCGGCGGTGACGACGAGCATCTCGATGTCGGACACCTCGTCGGCGATGCCGCGCGAGACGCTTCCGGTGAGCACGACCTCCTCGGCCTCGGGCGGGAGCCCGTCCGCGATCCGCTGGGCAAGCTGCCGGAGCTCGAGAGTGCGAGCCGTCGTCAAGTGGCGCTAGCGCTCGATGAGCTCGATGCGGTACCCGTCCGGGTCCTGCACGAAGCAGAGCCGCGAGCCGCCTTCGCGCACCTGGTACGGCTCGCGCTCGGGCTCGATCCCCTGCTCGGCCAGCCGGTCGAGCGTGCCGTCGAGGTCCTCGACCGTCAGCGCGATGTGCCCGTAGCCGGTCCCGAGCTCGTAGGAGTCGACGCCGAAGTTGTAGGTCAGCTCGAGCTCGGGCGAGTCCTGGCCGGGCACGCCGAGGAAGTAGTTCATCGCCTCCTCGCGGATGGGCATCTCGCGCCGCTTCTCGAGGCCCAGCGCCTCGTAGAACGCGACCGACCGCTCGGGGCTGGTGATCCGGTAGCAGGTGTGGATCAGCTCCACGGCCGCAGCCTATCCCCCGAGACGTACCATCGCCGCATGGCTCGCGAGCCCCGTGGAGTCAGGGAGTACTCGACCGACGAGATCGTCGTCGAATGGCAGCCCAGGCTGTGCTTCCACTCGCACAACTGCATCCGGGCGCTGCCGAAGGTGTTCGACCCCGAGCGGCGGCCCTGGGTCGATCTCGACCAGGCCTCAGCCGACGAGGTCGAGGCCGCGGTCGCGCAGTGCCCGTCCGGCGCCTTGCGGGCCCGGCGCGTGGGAGCCGAGGAGACGAGGGTCGAGGCGCTCGAGGTGAAGGCCTCCGCCAACGGCCCGCTGCTCGTTCGTGGCGGGGTGCGCGTCCTCGACGCCGAGGGCAACGTGCTCTACGAGGGCGACAAGGCCGCGCTCTGCCGCTGCGGCGGCTCGGCCAACAAGCCCTTTTGCGACGGTACGCACAAGACGAACGGCTTCACCGGCTGATGCTGACGCTCTACCAGACGGAGTGGTGCCCGTTCTCCTCGGCCGTGCGCGAGGTGCTGACCGAGCTCGGGATCGACTTCGTCGCGCGGCAGGTCGAGCCGTGGCCCGAGCAGCGGGCCGACCTGCTCGAGCGGTCGGGCAGCGACTTGACCCCCGTGCTCGAGACCGAGGACGGCCGCTTCCTGCAGGGCACCCGGGCGATCTTCGGCTACCTGCAGAACACCGAGCCGGGGGCCTATTCCGACGCGCACCGCCGCCGCTTCCTCGACCACCACGACGCCCGCGTGTCCGACGCGCCCGGCCGGCTGGTCGAGTACTTCCGCGCGAGCCCCGGTGGCGAGCCCTCCGGGGAGCCGACCGTCGTGAACGTGCCCGAGGCCTCGCGCTACGAGCTGCGCGACGGCGAGCGGATGATCGGCGAGGCCGCCTACCACCGCCGCCCCGGCCGGATCGCGTTCACCCACACCGAGGTGGACGAGGCGCTCGAGGGCCGCGGGCTCGGTGGCACGCTGGTCGGGACTGCGCTCGACGACGCCCGCCGCGAAGGCCTCGAGGTCGTGCCGCTCTGCCCGTTCGTGGCGGCGTACATCGAGCGCCATCCCGAGTACCAGGACCTGGTCGCCGCGAACTACCGCGAGCGCTGAACGAAGGAGGGAGCGATGGTCAAGATCACCGACAAGACGAACTACAGCCGCTTCGCGCGGCCCAAGGACGAGGACGAGGGCATCTGGCTCGACAACCTCGAAGTGCACCTGGTCACGCACCCGGCCGGGCAGGTGAAGGAGACGCACGTCCACAACCCGCCGCAGGATCACGTGATCACGATCCGGTCGGGGCGGATGCGCTGGACGGTCGAGGGCGAGAGCCTCGACGCGGAGCCGGGCGACGTGATCGTGACGCCCGCCGGGATCGCGCACTCGTACGTCGTGCTCGGCGACGAGGACGCGACCGTGGTCTGCGTGGACGCGCCGCCGCTGCCGAAGCCGGAGAGCTAGCCGCCGAGCAGGTCGTTCAGGCTGATCCCGCCGCGGACCAGCTTGCCGAGCGGGGCGTTCTCGACGATCCCGCGCAGGGCGGGTGCCAGGAACTCCGGCACGTCGCCGCGCTGCACGGCGGCATCGACCGAGTTCAGCAGTCCCGCGCGCAGCGCGACCTCGATCGTGTGCGCGTCCCATTGGCGGGTGACGCCCAAGCCTGAGCCGCCGAGCGAGAGCACCAGCTCCTCGCGCGACGTGTGCAGCCGGCAGGCGGCGCCGTCGAGGCCGTCGAGGACGATGCGCTGAATCGTCGTGTCGATCCCGCCCGTTGGGCCGCCGCGCGGCTGGCACGGGTCGGCGATCTTTGGCGCAGGCTCGTCGAGCGCACCCTTGCCGAGCTCGACTCCGACCAGCGCGGCGCCGCTCAGGAGCAGGGCGACGAGCACCCAGGCCGCGGGCTTCACGCGATCCTCCGGCGGAAGCCAGCAGCCACGATCAGCGCCAGCGCGGCGAACCCGGCGCAGAGGAAGAAGGCCGGCCGCGACGCGCGCGTGATCGTCGCCGCGATCGCTCCGAAGAGGCGGTCACGCACGGCCGCGAGCGCCGGGTCGGTCCGCGCGCCGTGGGCGTTGAACGGCTGCTTCAGGTCAGGCGTCTCACCCTCCTGCGCCTTGGCGAATGCCTTGCGCAGGTCGAGCGCGACCGGGACCTTCTTGTCGAGGCCGATCCGTGCATCGAGCAGCACCGCCGTCCCGCGCAGCAGTGCCTTGTCGCCGGCGTCGGGCGCGCGTGAAGCGAGCAGCGGCGCGATCAGCGCGAGCGCCAGCACGAGGCCGGCGTGGCGCGCGCCGACGGTGAGCGTGCCGCTGCGCGTCAGCCCGGCGCCCTGGTCGAGCGCGACGTTCGAGAGCACGGGCAGCGCGAGCCCGAGGCCCGCGCCGCAGAGCGCGAGCGACCAGATCATGAAGCCGACGCTCGCCGAGGGCAGCAGCGCCAGCCCGACCAGCCCGACGGCCAGCAGCGCCGCGCCGCCCAGGACGGCCGTCAGCGGCTCCAGCCTGAGCCACCGCATGGCGAGAGCCGCCAGCGGTAGCGCGCTGACGATCCCCGCGCCGGCGATCGGCGAGTAGTCCCAGACGCTGATCACGAGCAGCACGGCGAGGAAGAGCGCCCCGACGAGCGCGCCGAAGAGCAGCCCGAGGCAGGCGTTCGCAGGCAGCGTCCGCACGAGCGAGCGGCTCCAGCCCTCCTGGGCGTCCACATGCGCGTGCGCCCGCACGAGGCCGACCAGCCCGAGCGCGGCGACCGGTGCCTGCGCTACGAAGATTGCCCGCCAGTCGAACGCCTGCGTGAGCACGCCGCCGAGCGCGGGCCCGAGCGCGAGCCCGAACGTCGCCGCCGCCGTCCAGCGCGCGCGGCCAAGCACCGGCAGCGCCCCGACGAGCAGGAGCGCAGCGCCGATTCCCTGGACGGTCCGCGCCCCGATCAGGAACGCGAGGCTCTGCGCCGCCGCGCACGCAATCGAGGCGGCGAGGAAGAGCCCGAGCCCGGCGCCCAGTAGCACCGTCGAGCTCAACCGGTGCACGAGCAGCAAGAGCAGCAGCGCCGTCACGGCGACCGCTGCGTTGTAGGCGGTCACGACCCAGGAGACGCCCTCGATCGTCGTGTTGAAGCGCCCGTACAGCTCGGGCAGCGCAAGCACGACGATCGAGGAGTCGGCAAACGCGACCGCGACCGCGGCCGTCAGCGCCGCTGAGCGCCCGAGCCTCACCGGCCCCAGGTCGCGTGCGGCTCGCGGCGGCCCGGCTCCATGTGCCAGTAGTCCCTCGACTCGACGACGAGGCCTTGCTCGTCGAAGCGGAGCACCGAGCAGCCCGCGATCGCCTGCTCCTCCCCGTCGGGAAGCACGAGCGTCGCCCACCACTCGACCGCGGCCCGGTCGCCCGCCTCGACCGGCTCGCCGAAGCGCACGTCCTCGGCCCGCGCCTCTGGGTAGACCCGCGTCGTGTAGTCGATCGGCGGCTCCGGGTCTCGGAACGGCGCCGAGCGGAAGACGCAGTCGTCGCGGTACAGCGCGGCGGCGGCTGCGGCGTCGCCGGCCTCCCACGAGATCCGGTAGCCGTCGGCCCAGCGCCTGGCGAAGCTCACGGCGGCCATGGCGCCAGCCTACTCCGCACGTCTTGCATCCGGCCCTTGAGCGCGGTAGGTTCGCCTCGTGCGGAAGTGGGCTCTCTTGCTCGCGGCGGCCGGCGCACTTGCGGCGGTTCCGACCGCATCCAGTGGTCACACGGCCCATGCGTGGCACAACACGCCCACGGGGACGACGGCTCATTTCCGGGGGCTTTCTCCGGTGAGCGCGACGACTGCCTGGGTCAGCGGCTACACGGCCACGGACGGCGTCGTCATGCGCACGACCGATCGCGGCGCGACGTGGCAGGACGTCAGCCCGTCGGGCGCCGCCGGCCTGCAGTTCCGCGACATCGAAGCGTTCGACGCGAATCGCGCCGTCGCGATGTCGATCGGGAACAACCCGGGCGACTTCCGCATCTATGCCACGGCCAACGGCGGCCAGACATGGAACGTGACGCTCCAGAACACGAACCCCGGCGCCTTCTACGATTGCATGACGTTCTTCGACAACCGCCGGGGCCTCCTGCTCTCCGATCCGCCTGACGGCCAGCATTTCCTCGTACTCGCGACGGACGACGGCGGCCTGCACTGGCGTGTCACCGGGCTGCAGATGCCCGCCGCGTTGCCAGGTGAGGCGGCCTTCGCGGCGAGCGGCGAGTGCATCACCAGCCACGGCGGCCGCGCATGGTTCGGCACGACCGCCGGCCGCGTGTTCCGCTCCGACGATCGCGGCACGAGCTGGACCGTCGCGCAGACGCCGGTCGCGAGCGGCTCCGGCTCGAACGGCATCTTCGCCCTGGCGTTCCGCGACCAGCAGCACGGGCTCGCGGTCGGCGGCGACTTCCTTGCGCCGGCGGCCTCGCCCGACAACTTCGCGGGCACGAGCGACGGCGGCGTCACGTGGTCGCTGCTCCCGGGTGGCCCGCCGGAGTACCGCTCGGGCGTGACGTGGGTCGACGGGCACACTGCGATCGCGGTCGGCCCGACCGGCAGCGATGTCAGTACGGACGCGGGCACGACGTGGCAGCGCTTCGACCACGGCAGCCTCGACACCGTCGCCTGCGCGAACCCGAACGCCTGCTGGGCCTCAGGTGAGGCCGGCCGTGTTGCGTACCTGACGCGCTAGACGCTCTTCCTTACTCGGCGAGGTCCTCGCGGACGAGGCCGTAGATGACGCCGTCGACCCACTCGCCATGGCGGTCGTACGCCTTTCGCCTCACGCCTTCCTTCACGAATCCCGCGCGCTCGGCATGCCGCTGCGCCCGCTCGTTGAAGCCGTAGATCTCGAGCTGCAGCCGGTGAAAGCCGAGCTCGAAGATCAGGTGGCGCTGGAAGAGCCGCGCGGCCTCGTCCGCCAGCCGCCGGCCGCGGAAGGACGGGTGCACGGCGAGCGAGCCGAGGTTGGCGATCCGGCTGCGCTTGTTCGCGACCTGGAAGCC
>Ga0207675_100004366_pt1 | contig 13663 bp, 8 predicted proteins | sample KBSSwiS42_FD_184305 | JGI IMG/M metagenome (GOLD analysis project Ga0207675, IMG submission 184305) | Switchgrass rhizosphere microbial communities from Kellogg Biological Station, Michigan, USA - KBS Switchgrass S4-2 (SPAdes) (version 2) | ecosystem: Host-associated > Plants > Roots >... | reverse complement strand
GGCTTCGAGCGCCTCGCCGAGCACGGCCTCGAGCCGCGCACGGTCGGTTTCGGGATCGCCACCGAGCGTCTCGGCGATGGCATAGAACGGCGCGCCACGCGCGAGCGGGGGAACGTTCGCCGCCGGCGGCGCCGTGTTGTAGTCGTAGTAGTTGCCCCACAGGGCTTCGAACGCGGCGAGCTGGCCGCCGAGCCCCGAGTCCAGCCGGCCTAACAACTCCACCATCGCGTCGAAACTGGGCAGCGCCGCCAGCAGGGTTTCCTGGCTGCGCGTGCGCGACACCAGCCGCAGCTCGGCGCGTGTCACCACGCCCAGCGTCCCCTCGCTGCCTATGAACAATTGCTTGAGGTCGTAGCCGGCGTTGTTCTTGAGCATGCGATTGAGCGAGGTCAGCACCGTGCCGTCGGCGAGCACCGCCTCGACGCCGAGCACGAGGTTGCGCATCATGCCGTAGCGCAGGACCCGCAGGCCGCCTGCATTGGTCGAGATGTTGCCGCCGACGGTGCAACTGTCGCGTGCACCCAGGTCCAGCGGAAATACCATGCCGTGTTCTTCGGCTTCACGTTGCACGCGCCCGAGCTGCACGCCGGCCTGGGCGCGCAGGCTGCGACCCGGCACGTCGATGCGCTCGATGGCGTTCATCGATTCCAGTGACAGGATGATCTCGCTGCTGGCGGCATCGGCGCCCTGGACGAGCCCGGTCAGCCCGCCGTGGGTCACCACCTTCTGCCCACGCGAATGGCACAGCTTCAGGATGCCGGAAACCTGCTCGGTGCTGCGCGGGCGAACCAGGAGGTCCGCATCGACGTGTCCGTGGAAGATCGTGCTGCCGCGTTCGCGCACCGCAGCGCCTTCGAGCATGCCCTGCTCGCCGACGATGGCCCGGAGATCCGACTTGAGATTGGCCTGCGACATGCGGCCGTAAGGTAGCGCCTCCGGCACGCTGCCGCCAGAAGCGCCCTCTTTGATCATCGGGGATGACTAATGCAGCGTCGGCTTTTCCTGCGCTTCTTCTTCGCTCGACGGAAACAATGCCTGGTCGAGCGCGTGCACGTAGGTATCGACGTTGACGGTACCGGGCACGAGCACCCGGCCGCCGAACAGCAGGTTCGGCACGTTGCGCACGCCGAAGCCGCGCAACCGCTCCTCGCTGCCCACCAGCGCCGCGTCGCCTTCGCGGGTCTCGCGGAATGCCTGCAGAGTCTTCGCCGAGAGCCCGGCTTCCTGGCCGACATCGGCGAGCACTCCGAGGTCGCCGATGTCGGCGCCACGTTCGAAGTACGCACGGAAGATGCCCGCGGCCACGTTGGCATGGCGGCCTTCGGTGACCGCGAGTTGCACCAGGCGATGCGCCTCGGAGGTACTCGGCAGTGCGCCCAGCTTCTCGAAATGGAATTCGAGGCCCAGTTCGCGCCCGGCCTCGGTCAGGCTCTTTTCCGCGAAAGGCACGCTGATGCCCGCCGGCAGGCGTTCGGCGAGATAGTCGTGGAAGCTGCGCGGCACCGCGTTGGTTGCCAGGGGCACCATGCGGAACGGATGCCAGCGCAACCGTGTCTCGACGTCACCCGACAGGCTTCCGAGCGCACGCGTGAGCTGCGCCATGCCCAGCCAGGACCAGGGGCAGGTGAAATCGGCGACCAGGTCGATGTCGAGCGTCCGACGCACGTCAGTCAGCGGTCTGATAGGTGTGTTCATGCGGCATATGTAGTAGCGCCGCGAGCACGTTCAAGCCGGAGTCCGTCTCCCTGGCAGGTTCGCATGCACCTGTTCGGTGATACGGATCGCGGTTTCAAGCGCGCGCAGCCCATCTTCTCCTGACACGATTGGCCGGCGGTCGTTCCGTATGCAGTCGAGGAACGATTCGATTTCGCTCTTCAGGGCATCCCCCTGCTCGAGATTGGCCTCCTCGATGCTCACCGGAAGCTGTCCCGGCTGGGGCGGCTCGTTGCGCTTGCGGATCAACGTCAGAATCTTCTGCTGCAGGTCGAGGGAAATATAGGCCGCATCTTCGAAGATTCTCAGCTTGCGTTCAGCTTTCATGCTGACGCGGCTCGCCGTGGTGTTGGCCACACAGCCATTCGCGAACCGGATGCGTGCGTTGGCGATGTCGATCTCTCCGGAGAATACGGGAGTGCCTATCGCATCGATGCTGACGATCTGGCTGCCGGCGAGCGACTGGACCAGGTCGATGTCGTGGATCATGAGATCGAGCACCACGTTCACGTCGGTGCCGCGCTCCTTGTACGGCGCCATGCGCAGGCACTCCATGAAACGCGGCGTGCTGATGTGCGGCTCGGCGGCGAGAATCGCGGAATTGAAGCGCTCCAGGTGACCGACCTGGAGAATGCGCTTACGTCCGGCGGCGAGTTCGATCAGTTTGCGGGCCTGCTCCGGCGTCTCGGTGATGGGTTTTTCGACCAGCACGTGCGCGCCCGCCGACAGGAACGCCTCGGCGATCTCGAAGTGCGCGGGGGTCGGCGTCACCACGCTGACGGCGTCGACCTTGCCGAGCAATTCGCGGTAGTCGCCGAATGGCCGCGAGGCGACTTCGGTCGCCACCGCGTTGCGTACCGCTTCGCGGCCGTCGACCACTCCAACGAGCTCGCATCCGGGAATCTGCGCGTACTTCTGCGCATGGAAGCGTCCTAGATAGCCGACGCCGATGACTGCCGCCTTGATTGGGTCCATGCGCTATTATGCCCGCGCTTGCCCGCTGTCCGGCGGGGCCATGGGGGCCTGGACGGAATTGTTCAACTGGTTCGTACGCGCGCGCGATAGCTACTACTCGCAGCCGCGACCCATATTCGAGGCGATGACGCTGGGACTGGCGCTGCTTGTCGGCTTGCTGGTCATGCCTTCGCTGATCTACCTCGCGGGCCGTCTCACGCTGCGGGAATACGCCAATGGCGGCGTGTTCGCGTTGTACTTCGATTTCTTCAAGGGGCTGTTCCAGCTGCGTCCCAGCTGCTGGATCGTGGTCGCCGGGCCCTTCGTCTTCCTCACGCTGGTCCGGGTTTTCCGGCTGGTGCTACGCAAGATATAAGTAAAAGGCCCCGGGGCGATTCGTGAACCGGTTCACGATTTTCCGGCCAACCGGCCCAACTCGCGTGCGATTGTGTGACGCAATTCAGCGACACTGGACCTGTGAAGTGTCGCGAGACCTTCGCGGTTACACCAGAAGAAGAAAGAAGAAAATGAGCGAATACTTTCTTGCCGACCACCGGGCCGAGGAACGCGCACGCGAGCGCACCCAGCTGAAGGAAGGCAAGGCCCCGGCACAGAGCCAGGAAGTGAAGGTCACCTTGTTAGGCGACTTCATGTTCCCGTCGGGCGAGCCGCTGGGATTCGATCCGTACAACAGCGTCAACGGCAGGTCATTGTCGCGCGACGCGTGGCGAGGAACGCGCAACCGTCGCTGAGGCCGGCACCCGCGAATCCCCCGCCCCCGGGGGAATCCCCTTCAGGGAGACCCTGCCTTCATCCCAGCGCATCCCCAGCGGCCTCCCGGAACCAACCGGGGCCTGGTGGGCTCGAATCCATCCATGCGGGTGCGCTTCATTTACGTGGCCAGTACGTCCACAGGGTCACGGCCAGTGCCAGCGTCAGCGATGCGTGCGCCACGTAGCGCCAGCCGCGCAACCGCAATTCCCCGTAAAAGCTGGTAACCGCGATTGCCGCCAGCGCCACCGACAACAGGCACGCCAGAACCAGCGATCCGCGCTCATCGGCCAGGCGGCTGCCGTATTCCGGCAGCAGCAGGAAAACCACGCCCGTCAGCAGGAGCGCAACGGCAATCGAGACTGTCGAACCCATCACGATTCCAAGGAGAACGACCAATGGGCGCAAGGATTCGCCTCCGTTTGGGTAGATGCCACTTGAAGCAGGCCAGCACCCGGCCTTAAGTTCCATTGTACGGACCCCATCTCAGCCCTGAGACTCCATCCCGCATGAATCCAACGATTTCCCGCTCTTCCCGCTGGCTTGCCCCCTCGATGCTGGCCGCGCTGCTGGTGCTCACGGGTTCCGCCCAGGCGCCCGCCAATACCCAGCTCCCGGCAGGGTCCGTAGTACCCAGCGAACGGCACCGCTCCGTGGCCCGCCGCGTCGGCTCGATGCTCGAGGGCATGCACTACAGCGGCTCCAAGCTGGACGACCGCCTGTCGGCGATCGTCTATGCCCGCTACCTCGACAGCATCGATGGCCAGCGCTCCAGCCTGCTCGCCTCCGACGTGGCCGAGTTCGACCAGTACAAGCTGCGCTTCGACGACATGATCCGCAGCGGCGATGTGGACCCGGCGTTTGCGATCTTCGCGCGCTTCCAGCAGCGCAACCGCGAGCGCATCAAGTTCGCCATCGCGCAACTCGACAAGGAACCGGACTGGACGCTCAACGAAACCTTCGAGTTCGATCGCGAGAAGTCGCCCTGGGCCGCCTCCCAAACAGAACTCGACGACTGGTGGCGCAAGCGCGTCAAGAACGACGCCCTGTCACTGCTGCTCACCGGCAAGAACTGGGACGAGGCAACCAAGCTGCTCAAGAAGCGCTACGAGACCACGCTCAAGCGCATCGACCAGGTGAGCGCCGACGACGTGTTCGAGTCGCTGATGAATTCCTACGCGCGCGCCTACGACCCGCATTCGAGCTACTTCTCGCCGCGCAGCTCCGAGGAGTACCGCATCCAGATGAGCCTGAACTACGACGGCATCGGCGCGTCGCTGCAGCTCGTGGATGACTACGTGACCATCATGAACGTCATCGAGGGTGGCCCGGCGGCCGTCGCCGGCACGCTGTCGGTGAAGGATCGCATCACCGGCGTCGGCCAGGGCAAGGAAGGCCCGATTACCGACGTGCTCGGCTGGCGTATCGACGACGTGGTGCAACTCATTCGCGGCCGCGCGGGCACGCAGGTGCGTCTGCAGGTGCTGCCGGCGGGCGCCGCGCCGGGCACGCCGGAAAAAACGCTCGAATTCACGCGCAACAAGGTGACGCTCGAGGCGCAGGCCGCGCAGAAGGAACTGCGCACCATCAAGCGCGGCGACAAGGAAATCCGCGTCGGCATCATCAACGTCCCGGCGTTCTACCAGGACGTCGAAGCGCAGAACGCGGGCGAGAAGGATTTCCGCTCGACCACGCGCGACGTGCGCCGCCTGATCAACGAACTCAAGACCGAGAAGATCGACGGCCTGGTGCTCGACCTGCGCGGCAACGGCGGCGGATACCTGCCCGAAGCCACGGCGCTCACCGGCCTGTTCGTGGACAAGGGCCCGGTGGTGCAGCTCAAGGTCACCACCGGCGATCTCGAGGTGCAGGACGATCCGGAACCCGGCGTCGCCTACTCCGGCCCGCTGGCGGTGCTCGTGGATCGTTTCAGCGCCTCCGCCTCGGAAATCTTTGCCGGCGCCCTGCAGGACTACCACCGCGCCACGATTCTCGGCCAGCGCACCTTCGGCAAGGGCACGGTGCAGAACCTGGTGCCGCTGGATCGCTGGTCACCGCGTCCGGTGAACGGCCAGCTCACGGTCACCATCGGCAAGTTCTATCGCATCACCGGTGAGAGCACGCAGCACCGCGGCGTCGAGCCGGATGTCACGCTGCCTTCGCAGATCGACACCACTGAATTCGGCGAAAGCGCGCTCGAAGGCGCCCTGCCCTGGGATCGCATCGCCGGCGTGCCCTTCCGCAGCGAAGCCAAGTCACTGCAGCCCAACATCGCCGCGTTGTCGGCGGAAGAAAAGGTTCGCGCCGACAAGGATCCTGACTACCGCTGGCTGGTGGCCGACCTGGCCGCCAACGATGCAGTTCGCAAGCAGACCTCGCTGTCGCTCAACCTGCAGCAGCGCAAGGCCGAGCGCGAGCGCATCGACAAGGAACGCCTGACGCGTGAAAACGCGCGCCGCACCGCGCAGAACCTGCCCGCGCTCAAGACTTCCGAGGAACTCGCGGACGCCAAATTCCCGGACACCGTGCTCGACCAGGCTGCCGAGGTCATGACGGACATGGTGACCGGCATCCGCCCCACGCATTCGGCCCCTACGAGGACCGTGCGGAGCGATAACAAGAAGCCTGAATAGCCCGATTCAGGCTGCCTTGGGCGAATGCCTAAGGCCCACATGGTGTTGTAGTTGACTACAACACCATAGTTCCCTAGACTCCCCTCCCAATCGCAACCATTGCGGTCGCTGCGGCGTCATAACCGCAACTACCAGGGGACGGGCCATGGAAAAAATCATTCTTCGCGCGGGCATCGTCGCCCTCGCTCTCGCGCTCAGCGCCTGCGCCAGGGATGGCGTCGCAGCCGACAACTCCACCCAGGACAAGGACGAAAAGGCCAAGGCCGAGGCCGCCATACCCGTCGAAGTTGCGCAGCCCACTCGCGGCGAGATGCTCGCCATGTACAGCGGAACCGCAACGCTCGAGGCTGAAGCCGACGCCGAGGTGGTCGCCAAGGTCGGCGGCGAAGTGCGCCGCATCCTCGTCGAGGAAGGCGACCGCGTCCAGGCTGGCCAGATCCTCGCGCAGCTCGACGACCGCCAGCTGAGGCTGCAGGCCGCGCAGACCCGCGCGGCACGCGCCAAGGCCGAACGGGATTTCACTCGCCAGGTGGAATTGCACGACAAGGGGCTGGTGTCCGCCGGCGCCTTCGAGAACCTCAAGTACGACCTCGACAACCAGGTGGCTGCGGACGATATCGCCCAGCTCAACCTGTCATACAGCACGATTCGCGCGCCGTTCGCCGGCATCGTCTCCACGCGCCACATCAAGCTCGGCCAGGAAATCGCGGTGGGCGTCAGCCTGTTCCGCGTCACCGATCCGACGCCGCTCAAGGCCAATGTCTTCGTGCCCGAGCGCGAACTCGCGCGGCTCAAGCCGGGCCAGGCCGCTTCCATCAGCGTCGACGCCCTCGCCGGCCGCCAATTCCCCGCCACGGTGCACCTGGTGTCGCCGGTGGTCGATGCCGCCACCGCGACCTTCAAGGTCACGCTCGAGGTCAACGATCCCAAGGGTGATCTCAAGCCTGGCATGTTCTCGCGCGTCGGCATCGTGTTCGAGCGGCGCGCCGAAGCGCTGAGTGTCCCGCGCGTGGCGTTGCTCGATACCGACGGCTCGTCGAACGTCTTCGTCGTCGCCAATGGCAAGGCCGAGCAACGCGCCATCAAGGTCGGGCTCAGCAATGCCGGCCGCATCGAGGTGGTCGAAGGACTGAAGGGCGGCGAACAGGTCGTCATAGTCGGCCAGAAGGGACTCAAGGACGGTAATCCGGTACGCGTCGTGATGCTGGAACGGGCCGCGCCGGCGGCCATCAAGTCCGGTAGTTAGTCATGACCCTCGTGGATTTTGCGATTCGCCGGCGCGTCACCATCGCCATGGCGACGGTGGCGATCACCCTGCTCGGGTTCATTTCGCTGTCGCGGCTCAAGGTCAACCTGCTGCCCGACCTGTCGTACCCGACCCTGACCATCCGCACCGAGCTGCCCGGCGCGGCGCCCACCGAGGTCGAGAACCTGATTTCGCGGCCCGTCGAGGAGGCCGCGGGCGTGGTGCGCAACGTGCGCTCGGTGCGCTCGGTGTCACGCTCCGGGCAGTCCGACGTGATCGTCGAGTTCACCTGGGGCACCGACATGGACTTCGCGGGCATCGAGGTGCGCGAGCGGCTCGACGTGTTGTGGCTGCCCACCGAGGCCACGCGTCCCCTGCTGCTGCGCTTCGATCCGTCGAGCGAACCGGTCATGCGCGTCGCGCTGGTCGACGAAACGGCCCTGATTTCAAAGACGGGCGGCGCCAGCAGCGAGGAACGCCTCAAATTCCTGCGGCGCTTCGCCGACGATCGCATCAAGCCGGAAATCAAATCCGTGGAAGGTTCTGCCGCCGTCAAGGTCAGTGGCGGCTTCGAAGACGAGGTACAGATCTATGTCGATCAGCAACGCCTGGCCCAGCTGCGGCTCTCCATCGAACAGGTGGCCCGCCGCATCGGCGCAGAAAACGTCAATCTCTCCGGCGGTCGCCTGGAACAGGGCACGCAGCGTTTCCTGGTACGCACCGTCAATGAATTCGACACGCTCGAAGACATGGCGAACGCCGTCATCGCCAACGTCGACGGACAACCGGTCTATCTCAAGGACGTGGCACGCGTCGAACGTGGCTACAAGGATCGCACCGCCATCACCCGCCTGAACGGCGCCGAATGCATCGAGCTGGCCATCTACAAGGAAGGTGACGCCAACACCGTCCAGCTGGCACATGGCATCACCGACAAACTCGAGGCGCTCGGCAAGACACTTCCCGCGGGCACCAGGCTCACGCCGGTCTACGACCAGTCGAAATTCATCGCCAGCGCCGTGAGCGACGTGAAGGACGCGGCCATCCTCGGCGGCCTGCTGTCCATCCTGGTGCTGTATTTCTTCCTGCGCGACGCGTGGGCCACCATCGTCACCGGCGTGGTCATCCCGGTCACCGTGGTCGGCATCTTCGTCATGATGTACGCCTTCGACCTCACGCTGAACGTGATGTCGCTGGGCGGCATCGCCCTGTCGGTCGGCATGTTGATCGACAACTCGGTAGTTATTCTCGAGGCCATCGCCCGGCGCAAGGAAGCCGGACTTTCCACCATCGACGCAGCGCGTGAAGGCACGGCCGAAGTCGCCACCGCGGTGACGGCATCCACGCTGACGTCGGTGGCGGTGTTTTTCCCGATGGTCTTCGTCAGCGGCATCGCCGGCCAGTTGTTCCGCGACCAGGCCCTCACCGTCACGTTCGCGCAGCTCATTTCCCTGATGGTGGGCATCACGCTGGTGCCCATGTTGACGGCATGGCGCGCGCGCCTCGGCGACAGGGAAGAAGCGCTGGCCGATGACGCCGGCGAACCTCGCGAGACGCTGGGCGCCCTGCGCCGCTACGTCCGCGCCATGTGGAGCAATCTCGACGTGGGCGGAATCACGGATGGCCCGGAGCCCGTGCAGCCCGCAGCCCGCGGCTGGCGCGTGGTCAATGCCGGCGCGCGCGGCACACGCACCGGCATGCGCTGGGGCGGCTGGCTGCTGCGCCTGGTATTCACCTGGATCGTGCGCGTGTTGCGCATGTTGTTCGGTTTCTTCGGCAAGGTGTTCGCCGTCCTGCTCTCGCCGTTCGTCTGGGTGACGCAGAAGTGTTACGGGTTCCTGGAACGCCAGTACCCGGTGCTGCTCGACTGGGCGCTGGCGCGCCGCGCCGCCGTGTTGTTCACCGCCTTCGGCATCCTCGCCGTCACGGCGCTGATCCTGCCGCGGCTCGGCACCGAGCTCATCCCGCAGCTGTCGCAGGGTGAGTTCACGGTGAAGATGCGGCTGCCGGCCGGCTCGCCGCTGGAAACCACCGATCGCCAGGTGCAATACATTCACGACGCCGCGCGCAAGCTGCCGAATATCGACAGCGCCTACGCGGTGGCCGGCACCGGCAATCGACTGGACGCCAACCCGGTCGACTCGGGCGAGAACACCGGCAACCTGGACATCAAGCTGCAGGCGCCGGTCGATCACGACGGCGAAGAACTCGCCATGCAGCAACTGCGTGAGCAGCTCGCGGGCATCCCGGGCGCGCAGTACGAATTCACCCGCCCCTCGCTGCTGACGCTGGCCACGCCGGTGGAGGTGATCCTGGCGGGTTACGACCTCGACCGCCTCTCCGCGGCCGCGAGCGTGGTGCGTGATCGCATGGAACGTTCCGGAAAATTCCGCGACATCCGCTCGAGCATCGAGGGCGGGCATCCCGAGATCCAGATCCTGTTCGACCAGGAGCGTGCCTCGCAGCTCGGTCTCGCCGTGCGCGACATCGCCGATCGCGTGGTGTCGAACGTGCGCGGCAGCGTGGCCACGCGCTACCGGCTGCAGGAAAAGAAAATCGACGTGCTGGTGCGCAGCGTGGATACCCGCGCCGCCTCCATCGAGGAGGTTCGCAACCTCGTGGTGAATCCGGGCTCGGAGCGGCCGGTGCCACTCTCGGCAGTCGCGGAAGTCCGCCTGGCCACCGGCCCCGCCGAAATTCGCCGCGCCAACCAGGAACGCGTCGCGGTAATCTCCGCGGCGCCGGCCGCCGGCGATCTCGGCGAAGCCACTCGTGAAGCGCAGGCGATCCTCGCCGACACGACGCTGCCCGTCGGCATCCTCGGCTCGGTCTCCGGCCAGAGCGAGGAGATGACGCAGAGTTTCCGTTCGCTGGCGCTGGCTTTCGCGCTGGCCGTGTTCCTGGTCTACCTGGTGATGGCCTCGCAGTTCGAATCGCTGCTGCACCCCTTCGTCATCCTGTTCACCATCCCGATGGGACTCATCGGCTCGATCTGGGGCCTGTACATCACGGGCACCACCATCAACTCGGTGGCGCTCATCGGACTCATCATGCTGGCCGGCATCGTGGTCAATAACGCCATCGTGCTGATCGACGCCATCAACCAGGCGCGCGAGCGCGGACTCGAACGCATCGAGGCCATCAAGCTCGCGGGACGCACCCGCCTGCGGCCCATCCTGATCACCAGCGTGAGCACCATCATCGGCCTCATCCCCATGGCCATCGGCATCGGCGAAGGCGCCGAGATCCGCCGTCCCATGGCCATCACCGTGATCGCCGGCAACCTGGTCGCTACCTTCCTGACGCTGGTGGTGATCCCGGTGCTGTACGCGGTGCTGGACCGCAAGGCCTACGCCAGGTCCGGAGCGGGCGCCGGCAGCGCCGTGTTGACGACCACGCCGCACGCGGCCCCGGCCCACAGCCCGGAACGCTAGGACGACGCCATGGTGCACACCGACTTCGCGCTGCGCCGCCCGGTCACCACGCTCATGGTATTCGCCGCCGTGGCCGTCATCGGCCTGGTGTCTTCGCGGCTGCTGCCGCTCGAGCAATACCCGGACGTGAGTTTTCCGTTCATGGGCGCCGGCGTTCCCTACCCCGGCTCGACGCCCGAAGAGACCGAGGAGCTCATCACGCGTCCGATCGAGGACGCGCTCGCCACGCTGCCGGGCATCGAGGAGATCCGCTCGACCTCCAGCGACCAGGACGCGCGCTTCGAAATCCGCTTCGCCTGGGGCACCGACATCAACACCGCCGGGTTCGAAGTGCGCAACAAGCTCGACTCGGTGCGCTCGCAGTTGCCGAAGACCGCGGACCGCATGTGGATGTGGATGGCCTCGACCGCCGACTCTCCCATGCTCACGGTGCGCTTCTCGGCGGACCAGGACCTTTCTTCGCAATACGACCTGCTGGATCGCTACTTCAAGAAGCCCATCGAACGCCTCGATGGCGTGGCACGCGTCGAACTGGCGGGCGTCGAGGCGCGCGAAGTGCGCATCCTCGTCGACCCGGGCCGCCTCGCGGCGCACGGCGTCGACATCCGCCAGCTCGTGCAGCTGCTGGAGAAGAGCAATTTCTCGGTGGGCGCCGGCCAGATCACCGGCTTCGGCGAACGGCTCATGGTGCGGCCCATCGGCGAATTCCGCTCGCTGGACGAGATCCGCAACCTGACCATCAAGGGCAACGTCCACGTGGGCGACGTGGCCAGCGTGGAACTGGTGAGCCCCGAGATCCTGCGCCGCCGGCATCTCGACGGCCGCCCCGCGGTGGGCCTCGACGTGTTCAAGTCCACGCAGGCCAATGTCGTCGAAGTCGTCGACCGCGTGCTCGCGGTGATCGAGAAGAACAAGACGCTGCCGCAGATGCAGGGCATCACGGTGTTCACCATCGACAACCAGGCCGAGGCCATTCGCACCTCGCTCACGGACCTCACCGAGGCAGGGCTCATCGGCGCCGCCCTCGCCTTCATCGTGTTGTTCATGTTCCTGCGCCACTGGCCCACGACGCTGATCGTGAGCGCCGCCGTTCCGCTGTCGCTGTTGGCCACGCTGGCGGTGATGTATTTCCTCGGGCTCACCATCAACGTGATGTCGATGATGGGCATGATGCTGGCCATCGGCATGCTGGTGGACAACGCGGTGGTGGTCACCGAGAGCGTGTTCCGCCACCGGCAGCTGGATCCCGGCAACCCGCAGGCGGCCACGCTGGCCGGCGTCAAGGAAGTCGGCGTGGCCACGCTCGCCGGCACCGCTACCTGCGTGGTGGTGTTCCTGCCCATCCTGTTCGGCTCCAACAACCAGATCTCGATCTGGCTCACGCACGCCGCCATTCCGATCTGCGTCGCGATGGTGGCCTCACTGATCATCGCGCAGACCTTGATCCCGATGGCCACCTCGAGATTCCCGGCGCCACCGCCGCCGGATCGCTCGAGTTGGATCTCCAGGCTGCAGGACCGCTACACGCGCGCGCTCGATTGGAGCATTCACCACCGTGGCTGGACGCTGCTCGGCCTGGTCGCGGTGTTGCTGCTCACGGTCGGGCTCATCGTCGTGTCGTCCATGTTCCCCGGAAAATTCCTGAAGTTCGATCCCGGCGCGCAGGACGGCGGCAACCAGGTTTTCCTGGGTTACAACATCAAGGGCTCGCATCCGATCGACCGCATGGAATCGGCGGTGAGCACCGTCGAGAAACACTTCGAGGGACGACGGGAAGAACTCGGCATCAAGAGCATTTACTCGGTGTACGACCAGACCGAGGCCTTCTCGATCATCGTACTCAAGCCGCGCGACGAGGGCGGACTCAAGGCGCAGGAGTTCATCGCCAAGGCGCAGGACGGCATTCCCGAAATCATCATCGGCAAGCCCAGCTTCAAGTGGGATGACGCCAACGCCATGGGTGGCCAGCGCTTCAGCGTCCAGCTCACCGGCGAGTCCACCGAGAAACTCGCCGAACTCGGCGACGAAGTGGCGCGCGTGATGGCGACCGTGAAAGGACTCGAGGCGGTGCGCTCCGAGGCCCGCGAGGGCGACGAGGAAGTGCAGATCGTGGTGAATCGCCAGCGCGCCGCCGCGCTGGGCCTGACTTCCGCCGACGTGGCCCAGGCCGTGGCCGCAGGCATGCGCGGCGACCGCCTGCGCGAATTCCGCGGCACCGAGCGTGAGCTCACGTTGCGGCTGGCGTTCCGCGAGTCCGATCGCCAGAGCATCGACAACCTGGCGGAGTTCCCCATCTACCTGCCCTCCGGCACGCGCGTGCCGCTGTCCACGGTCGCCGATTTCCGCATCGCCAAGGGGCCACGCTCCATCGAGCGCCTCGATCGGCTGACCTCCGTGGCAATCACCGGCAACGTGAAACAGGACGCCACCCTCGAGGCCGTCGGCAAGGACGTCGAGGCGCTCATGAACAACTACCAGCTGCCGGCCGGGTACTCGTGGAAACTCGGCAAGGGTTTCGACCAGCAGGACGAAAACACCCAGACCATGCTGTTCAACCTGCTGCTGGCGATCGCCATGATCTACCTGGTGATGGCCGCGGTGTTCGAGAGCACCGTGTATCCCATGTCCATCATCACGTCGATCTTCATGGCCATCGTGGGCGTGATCTGGCTGCTGTTCCTGACGCGCACCACGATCACGCTGATGGCATTCATCGGCGTGCAGATCCTGATCGGCGTGGTGGTGAACATCGGCATCGTGCTGGTGGCGCACATCAACGAGCTGCGTAGCGCCGGCATGGAACGCATGGCCGCCATCGTGCAGGCCGGCCGGGACAGGCTGCGCCCCATCCTCATGACCACGCTGACCGCGTCCCTCGGCCTGTTGCCGCTCGCGGCCGGCGATGCCTCACT
>Ga0207675_100004363_pt1 | contig 13672 bp, 12 predicted proteins | sample KBSSwiS42_FD_184305 | JGI IMG/M metagenome (GOLD analysis project Ga0207675, IMG submission 184305) | Switchgrass rhizosphere microbial communities from Kellogg Biological Station, Michigan, USA - KBS Switchgrass S4-2 (SPAdes) (version 2) | ecosystem: Host-associated > Plants > Roots >... | reverse complement strand
CCCGGATTCGCGGCGCCGTTCGTCCGGCAGCTCGTCGAGCGAGCGCCGCTCGACAAGCTCGTCCGCGGCGGCATCAGCCTGAGCAATCTGTTCGGCTAGCGCTGATCGGGTCCGTAGAGCTCGAGCGCGTTGTCGCGCAGGATCATCCGGCCCGCCTCCTCGGCGTCCGCCGCGCGGGGGAGCGCGTCGGTCAGCACTTCTGCGAGCGCGTCTCGCCACCACGTCGCGCCGAGCAGGTACAGCTCGGGCGTTCGCGCAGCGTCCGAGGCGTAGAGCAGCTTCGAGACCGGGGCCAGCTCGAGGGCCTCGCGCACCGCCTCGGCGGGCCGCGACACATGCGGGATCGTCAGCGAGAGGTCGAACCAGACATGGCCGTAGACGTGCGCCAACCAGCCGGCCTCGCGGACGAACGGGTAGCAGTGGAGCAGCACGAACGGCGTGTCGCGGAACTGCTCCAGAAGGGGCTTCAGCCAGCCGGGATCCGCGCGCGGGAGGTGGAGATCGGAGTCGCCGAAGCCGCAGTGGACCTGCACCGGCAACGGATTGCCGGCCGCCTGGTTCGCCTCGAGCGCCGCGAGCAGTGGCACGCGCACCCCGTTCGGCGCAACGTCGAGATCGAGGCCGCCGCGGTAGGCCGCGATCGTCTTGAGCGCGACGAAGCCTCGCTCCCGCGCGGTCGAAACCTCCCCGGCGACCGCCTCTTCGCCGTCCTCCTCGACGACGCGTTCGATCCGCATGATCGGTCTCGCCTCGCAACCCGCGAGCTCGCCGAGCTCGTCCCAGCTCGTGCCGGTGCCCGGGGGCGGGTAGCCGTCGTCGACGAACAGCCACTCCGTGCGCGTCGCTCGCAGCAGCGAAGCCGCGTACTCGGCCGGGTCGGTCGCGAGGCGCCGCTCGAACACGTCGTGCTCCGTGGGCTCGCATTCGAGGTGGGCAGCGAGCACCGTGATCGCACGCCGGTACGTGAGGCCGGTCGCGACATGGGGCCACTGGCGCGGGTCGGGGCTCTCGGAGAAGAGCCCGCGGAACTCGTCGATGCTCGTCGGGTGCGCGCGCAGGATCCCGTGCGCGTGCTGGTCGACGAGCGGAATCGCGCTCAGTACTTCTCGAAGTGGCCCTGCTGCTCGAATGTCTCGTCTCCCTCCGAATAGGCCGCCCACTCGGAACGTCGGACGGCAAGGTACGACTCGGCGAGCACAGATCCAAGCGAGCCGATCAGGAGCTGGTCCGCGGCGAGTGCGTCTAGCGCCTTCTCCTGCGTCTCCGGCAGGCGGACGATCCCGCGGCGCTCGCGCTCGTCCTCGTCGATCGTCGCCGGGTCGACCTCGACGGGCTCGGGCGGCTCGAGCCCGCGCTCGAGCCCGTCGAGTCCGGCGGCTATCAGGCCGCCCACGGCGAGGTAGGGGTTGCAGCTCGCGTCACACGCCTTCAGCTCGGCGTTCGTCGAGGCCTCCTCCGACCCCCTGAACACCGAGGCGACGCGCACGGGTGCCTCGCGGTTGTCGTGTCCCCAACAGACGAAGGCGCCGGCCCAGTACTGCGGCACGAGCCGGTGGTACGAGTTGAAGCTCGGTGCGGCGAGCCCGCAGAGCCCGGGCAGATGCTCGAGCACGCCGGCGATGAACGAGCGCGCCTCGCCCGAGAGAAGATCCGGCGCCGAGCCGTCGTGGAAGCGGTTGCGCTCGCCCGCCCAGAGCGAGAAGTGGACGTGTGCCCCGTTGCCCGCGTTGTCCGGCCACGGCTTCGGTGCAAGCGACGCGACCAGGCCGTGCCTGGCTGCCACGCCGCGGATCGTCTCGCGCACGAGGAGCTGCTCGTCCGCGGCCCGCAGCGCGGGCGCATGGCCCGTCGAGATCTCCTGCTGACCGTGGCCGAGCTCGGCGTAGTACTGCTCGAGCGCGATGTCCTGCGCCTCGAGCGCGGCCGCCAGCTCGTCCGCGTAGTCCTGCGCGGCCGTCGTGGCGATCGTCGAGAAGCAGAGGCCGGAGTCGATCGGGACGTAGCGCCCGTCCTCCCTGTTGGCGAGCGAGAACTCGTTCTCGAACGCGGCACGCAGGACGAGGCCTCGCTCGGCGAGACGGGCCTCCATCCGCTTGAGGAACGACCGCTGGCACACGGGCGCCGGCTGCCCATCGAGGGCAACGTGGTCGGTCAAGACCGCGCCCACATGCGGTGCGTAGGGCAGTACTCGGAAGGTGCTCGGGTCCGGGACGAGCCTGACCTCGCCGACCGGCCCCATCCCTGCTACCGGCTGGAGCTGGTCAAGGCCGTTCATGGCCTGCATGCCGACGGTGAGCCCGATGCCGCTCTCGAGCCGTCCCTCGAGGCCGTTTCGGCTGGATGCCTTCGTCCTTACGGTGCCGTCGTTTCCGCACCAAAGGAGGCGGATCAGGCGCAGGCCCTCCTCGTCGGCCTTGCGAACCACCTCGGCCACGTCCATCCGGCGAAGCGTACGCTCGAAGCTCATGCGAACATATGTTCGTGGAGCCGACGATCCTGCACGCCGACCTGGACGCCTTCTTCGCGGCCGTCGAGCAGCGGGACGACCCACGGCTGCGCGGGCGGCCGGTGATCGTCGGCGCCTGGGTCGTGCTCGCGGCCAGCTACGAGGCGAAGGCCCGCGGGGTACGCACGGCGATGAGCGTCTCCCGTGCGCGCCGCCTCTGCCCGGGCGCGATCGTGGTCGAGCCGCGCATGTCTGCCTACACCGAGGCCAGCAAGGCCGTCTACGAGGTCTTCGAGGACATCTCGCCGCGCGTGGAGGGACTCTCGATCGACGAGGCGTTCCTCGACGTGCGCGGCGTGCGAAGGCTCTCAGGCCCTCCGACCGAGGTGGCGGCGAAGCTCCGGCGCGCGGTGCGCAAGCGGGTCGGGCTCCCGATCACCGTCGGAATCGCGCGCACGAAGTTCCTGGCCAAGGTGGCGAGCGGGGTCGCCAAGCCGGACGGCCTGCTGCTTGTGCCGCCCGACCGCGAGCTCGCGTTCCTGCACCCGCTGCCGGTCGAGCGGCTCTGGGGCGTCGGACCGAAGACGGCGGGGAGGCTGCACGAGCTGGGCGTCGGCACCGTCGGCCAGGTCGCCCGCTTCGGCGAGGGAGAGCTCGTCGCGCTGCTCGGTCGCGCCTCTGGAAGGCACCTGTACGCGCTCGCCCACAACCGCGATCCGCGGCCGGTCCACCCGGGCCGCCGGAGGGGCTCGATCGGGTCGCAGCGCGCGCTCGGTCGCTCGCCCACGCCGTTCGCCGAGATCGACGCCTCGCTCGTCGCGCTCGTCGACCGGGTCACCCGTCGGATGCGGGTCGCCGGCCGCGTCGGCCGTACGGTCGTCCTCCGCCTCCGCTTCGACGACTTCTCGCGGGCGACCCGTTCGCACACACTGCCCTATCCGACCGCGAGCACGCAGACGGTCCTCGACACGGCCCGAGGATTGCTCGCGGTGGCCTGGCCGCTGATCGAGGAGCGCGGGATCACGCTCGTCGGCGTCGCGGTGGCGAACCTCGGGGAAGGCCGGTCGCTCCAGCTCGCGCTGCCGTTCGACGCGCACAGTAGCGACGCGCTCGACGCCGCACTCGACGAGGTGCGCCTGCGCTTCGGCTCGGCCGCGATCACCCGCGCCGTGCTCGTGGGCCGACGACGGGGCGTGGAGATGCCGCTCCTCCCGGACTGAGGCATAGGTTGATCCGGGCACACAGGCGAAGTAGTGTCGCTTCAGATTTCTGTGGCAAAGCTCCAGCCGGTTGCAGCTCCCTCGGAGAAGCCTGCCGAGATCAACGTCGGTGACCGGCTGCGCGCCATCCGCCATCTCCGCCGGGCGACGCTGAAGAGCATCGCCGAGCGCGCCGGGCTGAGCGAGAGCTTCCTCAGCCAGGTCGAGCGCGGCAAGACGAGCGCCAGCGTCGCCTCGCTCGCGCGGATCGCCGCGGCCCTGGGCGTCAACGTCGCCGACCTGTTCGAGCCGGTCGGCTTCCGGGCGCATCCGCGCGTGCTGCACCGCGACAGCCGGCCCGCGCTCCAGTTCGGCAACCTCGGCCGCAAATACCTGCTCACGCCGAGGCCGCTGGAGCACCTCGAGGTGTTCGCCGCCGAACTGGACCCGGGCGGGTCGACCGGCGACGAGCCGTACACGCACGGCGACTCGGAGGAGCTCTTCGTGGTGCTCTCCGGCCGGGTGCACCTCCAGCTCGGGGAGCGTCTGTACGAGCTGGAGCAAGGGGACAGCATCGACTACCGCAGCTCGATCCCGCATCGCGTCTCGAACGCGGGCGAGGAGGTCGCGGAGGTGATCTGGGTGATCAGCCCGCCGAGCTACTAGCGACAAGCCCGCTCCGTGCGGGTCGGACAAGGGGGGATAAGCGAAAGGAGTAACGAGGATGAGTGAGGACCGGGATCTCGTGGAGCGGCAGATCGGCCGCGACCACTTCCTCAAGCTTGCGGCGCTCGCCGGCGGGGCGGCCGTCCTGGGTGGCCCTTCCGCGGTGGCCGAGGCCGCGCGGGCCCAGTTGGCGGCCGAGAGCGGGCGGCTCAAGGTGATGGACTGGGCCGGCTACGGCAACGACGGCGGCCAGGCGATGTTCGCCTCGTACGTAAAGGCGCACCCGAAGAACAAGCCGCAGTTCAGCTACATGACCAACGAGTCGGATGCGCTCGGAAAGATCCGTGCAGGGCAGAAGCCCGACCTGTTCCGCCCGTACGTCGGCTGGGTCAAGTACTTCGCCACCAGCGGGCTCGTCCAGCCCTGGAACCCGAAGCTGATCTCGAACATGAAGAACCTGAACCCGTTCATGGTCAAGGCGGGTCAGTACGAGGGCAAGCAGTACGGGATCCCGGCCGACTGGGGCTTCGACGCGATCCTCTACCGCAGTGACAAGGTCCATCCGCGCGCGAAGTCCTGGGGCCTGCTCTTCGACGAGCGGTACAAGGGCAAGATCGCGTGGTTCGACGACCTGAACATGCTCGTGATCGCAGGCCTCTACCTCGGACACCCGAGGCCGTGGCGCCAGAGCGACTCGGAGCTGAAAAAGTCGCAGGACTTCCTCAAGAAGAAGAAGCGCCTCGCCCGCCTGATCTGGTCGTCCGAGACCAACCTCTGGGAGGCGTTCGGCGCCGGCGACGTTTGGATCGCGTATGCGTGGCCCAACGACTGGGTGCAGATGAAGGCGAAGAAGCTGAAGGTCGTCTACATGCGCCCGAAGGAGAAGCCCGTCGCATGGGTCGGGATGTTCATGCTTCTGAAGGGCTCGCCGCGGCCGAAGCTGGCTCACGCCTACGCGAATGCGTGGAGCTCGACCAAATCGGCCAAATGGCTCGAGGACAACTACGGCTACGGGCATGCGAACGTGAAGGCACGTCCGTCCTCCAGCGACCTGCTGAGGGCGCTGCAGCTGACGAACCCGCGCGCAGTCACCGAGCCGGCCGCCCACCTCGACCGTGACATCCCGCGGCGGGCTGTCTACGCCAGGGCGTGGGAGCAGGTGAAGGCCTCCTGACCCGCGCGCGCTAGGAACGAGATGGCGATCACCGAGGCCCGGGAGCCGCCGGCGCAACGCAGGCGCCGGCGGCTCCGGCTCGACCTGAGCACGCCAACCCTGCTCGGCCTGCCGCTCGCGTGGCTGGCCGCCTTCTTCCTCGTCCCGATCGGGATCGTTGCGGCCTACAGCTTCAATCTCTACTCGCTCGACCCGGGGACCCACCACTTCACGCTTGCAGGCTGGCACGACTTCCTGCACGGCTCGGTCTACCTCTCGCTGTTCTGGAAGTCGGTGAAGATGTCGCTGATCGTCTCGGCGACGATCGTCGTGCTCGCCTATCCGCTCGCGTACTTCCTCGCCCTCTCCGGGACGAGGCGCAAGTACGTCCTGCTGCTCCTGCTGATCGCGCCGTTCCTGACGAGCTACCTGCTTCGGGTGCTCGCCTGGAAGGTGATCCTCGGCAACAACGGCGTGATCAACAGCTTCCTCTTCTGGACGGGGCTTCGTTCCCCCGACCACCCGCTCTCACAGCTCCTCTACAGCAAGTTCGCCGTCATGCTCGTGCTCGGCTACATCTGGCTGCCGTTCGTGGCTCTGCCGATCTTCGTGTCGCTGGAGAGCCTCGACCGGCGGCTGCTCGAGGCGGCGACCGACCTTGGTGCGAGCCGCCTGCAGGCGTTCGTCAAGATCACGCTGCCCCTCTCGCTGCCCGGCGTGTTCGCGGCGTTCCTGTTTGTGTTCATCCCGACGCTGGGCGAGTTCGTCACGCCCTCGCTCGTCGGCGGCACCGGCGGCTACATGTACGGGAACCAGATCGTCGACCTGTTCGTCGCCGGCTTCCCCGACTGGCAGACCGGCTCGGTGCTGGCGCTCTTCCTGCTGGGCGTGGTCGCGGTCCTGACCGTGGTCTTCTCTCGCTTCCTCGGGGCCCGGACGGCGGTGCGCTGATGGACGTCGCGCTCTCCAGAACCGGAGCATGGGTGCTGAGGATCTTCTTCGCGCTGGTGGTCCTCTTTCTCTACGCGCCGATCGTGATCCTCGTCATCTTCTCGTTCAACGACTCGGCGTTTCCCTCGTTTCCGCTCAGCGGCTTCACGTGGCGCTGGTACCACCAGTTCCTCGTCAACGGCGAGCTGCGGGCGGCGCTGGAGACGAGCGCGATCGTCGCGGCGTTCTCGAGCGTCGGCGCCGTGCTGCTCGGGATCCTCGCGTCCATCGCCCTCGTCCGCCGACGGTTCCACGGCAAGTCGCCGGTCTCCGCGCTGCTCCTCAGCCCGCTGGTCATCCCCTACGTCGTGTTCGGGATCTCGCTCCTGCTCTTCTTCCACGCGGTGGGGATTCCGCGGACGGTCCTCACCGTTGTGATCGGGCACGTCGTGATCACGTTGCCGTACACGATCCTCGTGCTCATGCCGCGGCTCCAGCAGATCGACGTCTCGCTCGAGGAGGCCGCGTACGACCTGGGCGCGAGCCGGCTGCGGACCTTCCGCTCGATCACGCTGCCGCTGCTCCTGCCCGCCGTCGTGTCCGCCTTCCTGATCGCTTTCACGACCTCGTTCGACGAGTACGCGGTGGCCTCGTTCGTGGTCGGGTCGAGGCTGACGTTCCCGATCTACCTCTACTCGGCGCTGCGCTTCCCGAACCAGCTCCCGCAGGTGATCGCGGTCGCGGTGGTGGTGATCACGATCTCGCTGGTCGTCGTCGTCGGCGCCGAGCTCGGGCGGCGGCTCGCCGAGCGGCGGCTCGGAGCCGAGGGCTAGGCGAGCGCTAGCGGCTCGGCGGTGCCGAGCAGCGACGCGTGCTCCGGCGGCCACGAGAGCGTCACCGGGGAGCCGACTGCGACTCGCGACAGCACCTCGTCGGCCAGCCTGTGGGAGACCACCCGGCCGGCCCGGGTGTCGACGTGGAACTGCGTGTACATCCCGAGGTAGACGATCTCGGCGACCTTCCCGTCGAGCCTCGAGCCGCCCTCGCCGCCGGCGCTCTCGGCCGGCTCGATCTGCACCTGCTCAGGGCGCACGGCGACGCGGACCGTTTCCCCGGGACGCGTGTCGCTCCCGACCGGTACCACGACGCGCTCGTCCTCGCCGACCCGGCTGACGGCATACCCGCCCACGATCTCGTCCACGGTCAGCTCGAGCGCGTTCAGCGAGCCGATGAAATCGGCCACGAACGTCGTCTCCGGCCGCTCGTAGATCTCGCGCGGGCTCCCGATCTGCTCCACGCGGCCGCGGTTCATGACGGCGATCCGGTCCGACATCGCCAGCGCCTCCTCCTGATCGTGCGTGACGTAGACGAAGGTCGTGCCGAGATCGTGCTGGATCGCCTTCAGCTCCAGCTGCATCTGCTTGCGGAGCTTGACGTCGAGCGCTCCGAGCGGCTCGTCGAGCAGAAGCGCCGCCGGGAGGTTGACCAACGCCCGGGCCAGCGCGACCCGCTGTTGCTGGCCGCCGGAGAGCTGCCGCGGCTTCCGGTTCTCGTACCCCTCGAGCTCGACGACGCGGAGCATCTCCTTCACGCGCCCCTCGTGCTCGCGGCGAGGCACGCGCTTCACCTTCAGCCCGAAGGCGACGTTGTCGTAGATCGACATGTGCGGGAAGAGCGCGTACTGCTGGAACACCATGTTCACCGGGCGGCGGTTCGAGAAGACCGTCGTGACGTCGTCGCCCTGCAGCAGGATGCGCCCCTCGTCCGGGACCTCGAAGCCGGCGATCATCCGCAGCGTCGTCGTCTTACCGCAGCCGCTCGGGCCGAGCAGCGAGAAGAACTCGCCGTCGCGGATCGCGAGGCTCACGTCGTCGACCGCCGCGGCCTTGCCGAAGCGCTTGCTGACGCCCTCCAGTTCGATCGCGACCCGGTCCTCAGGCATGCCCTGGCGAGTCTAGTCCGCTTGAAATACGAACATATGTTCGCTTTCATCTGTAGGGTGCAGCTCGCCCTCGATGCTCTCGACCGGCTGGTGGACACGCTCGAGGAGCGCGGGCCTCTTACGGCGGTCGAGGCGGCCCGGTCGCTCTTCGCCACGTCCTCGATCTCCGACGGGCTGGCCTGCTCGCTGCTCGAGGACGTCACCGCCGGAGACAGCCGGCTCCTCTGCACCGGCACGACAATCTCCCTGACCGGAGGACAGACGGATCCGCTGCTCGAGGATGTCGAGCTCGTGGTCTTCGACCTCGAGACGACCGGGCTCTCGGCCACACAGGACCGGATCTGCGAGTTCGGCGCGGTGCGCGTCCGGGCGCTCGAGACCGTCGACTCCTTTCAGTCGCTCGTCAATCCTGGCATCGCGCTCCCGGATCCGGTCGCGCGCCTCACCGGCCTGCGCGAGCAGGAGCTGCGGCGCGCGCCTCCTGCCTCCAGCGTCCTCCGCCGGTTCCTCGCCTTCGCGGGCGATTCCCTCCTGGTCGCCCACAACGCCCGCTTCGACCAGCGCTTCCTCGAGCGGCAGCTGCTGCTCCTACACGGCCGCCGCCTGTCGGAGCCGCCGCTCTGCACGGCCGCGCTCGCCCGTCGTCTGCTCGAAGGCCGTCGACGCCGCGTCGGTCTCGCCTCGCTCGCCGACTTCTTCGGCGTGGCGACCAGGCCCTGCCACCGCGCGCTGCCCGATGCGGAGGCGACTGCCGAGGTGCTGGTTCACCTGATCGGGCTTGCGCAGGAGCTGGGGGCGAGACGGCTATCCGACCTCCGGGCGCTGGCGGCCCCGCGCAAGCGCCGGGTCTACGACAAGCGCTCGCTCGCCCGCGGTGCGCCCACTCGTCCCGGCGTCTACTTCTTCCGTGACCGCCACGACCAGGTGCTCTACGTCGGCCGCGCCCGCGACCTGCGTCTCCGCCTGCGCTCGTACTTCCGCAGCGAGCGTCAGCGGCCCTCCGTCGAGGCGGCCCTGCTCGCACTCGAGCGAATCGAATGGCGCGTGCTGGGCTCCGAGCTGGAGGCGGCGCTCGAGGAGCTCCGCCTGATCCGTGAGCTCCAGCCGCCGGCGAACTCGCGCAGCCGCAGGAAGCAGCACGGCGTCTACCTGCAGCGGCGGGGGGAGGACTTCGTCGTCTCCAAGAAGCCTGGTCCGCTCGGGCCGATCACGAGCCGACGGCGGGCGTCCCTCGCGGCCCGCGCCCTCGCCGCGAGCACGGCGAGCGAGCTCGACGGCCTGCTGGAGGGTGGGCCACTCCCACGGCTGCGAGACCGGCTCGCCCACCTGGCCGAGAGCCTCCGCTACGAGGAGGCCGGCCGGCTGCGGGATCGGATCGAGGCGCTCGAGGGCGTTGTCGAGCGCCTGCGCCGGTTGGAGCGGCTCCGCAGCCTCGAGGCCTGTCTGCTCGCTCCCGCGCTCGAGCCGGGCTGGATGAAGGCCTTCTTCGTCTCCGGCGGTGGACTGTGCGCCGTGCGCTCACTGCCGCCTGGAGCCGGGGCAAGCCTCGAGATCCAGACCGGGCTGTCCCTCTGCCGCTCCGCCGGGAGCTCCGACGCGCCGCTCACGCCCGACCAGGCGGAGGACCTGCTGCTCCTCGACGGCTTCGTCCGCCGCCCGCCGCCCGAGCTGACCGTGCTGCCGCTCGACGCCGAGCGGATCGCTGCGCAACTCGCGCGCGCCGCCTGAGTGCGCTCAGAGCTCCGCGCGGGCGAGCGCGGCACCGTCGACGAGCGCGCGCAGCTTGCCGCGGGCGACCTCACGCGGGAGGTACTTCATGCCGCAGTCGGGTGCCACGAGCAGGCGTTCGGGATCGATGTGGCGGAGCGCACCCCTAATCCGCTCCGCCACGACCTCGCCGCTCTCGACGTTCATGTCGCCGAGGTCGAGGACTCCGAGGATCACCCGCTTCGATGGCAGCTGCTCGAGGACCGCCGGATCGAGCCGCGGCTGCGCTGCCTCGATCGAGATCTGGTCGGCCGGGCACGAGTCGAGCTCGGCGAGGAACGGGTAGCCGTTGGGCTTGTCGTGCACGATGGCCGCGTAGCCGAAGCAGGTGTGCAACGCCTTCGTGCCGTCGACCCCGTCGAATGCCCGCTCGATCGCCTCGAGCGCGTACTCGCGGGCGTCGTCGGGGCGCGCCTGCAGGTACGGCTCGTCGATCTGGACCACGTCCGCCCCGGCGTCGGCGAGCTCGCGCAGCTCGTCGTTGACCGCTTCCGCATACGCGAGCGCGAGCGAGCGCAGGTCCGGATAGTGGTCGTTCTGAGCCTGCTGGCTCATCGTGAACGGCCCCGGCACCGTCACACGGATGGCACGCGAGGTGTGGGCTCGCAGGAAGGCCGTATCGCGAACCTGCACGGGCCGCGTGCGCCGGATCGGCCCGACCACACGCGGCACCGGGTTCGGATGGCCGGTGCGGTCGAGCGCCGTGCCCGGGTTGTCGAGGTCGACCCCTTCGAGCGCGGTCGCGAACCTGTTCGAGTAGCTCTCGCGGCGCAGCTCGCCGTCGGTGACGATGTCGATCCCGGCCTCCTCCATGTCGCGTACCGCGACGATGGTCGCGTCGTCCTGCGCCTCTTCGAGCCACGTCTCGTCGACCCGCCAGAGCTCGTGAGCGGGAACGCGCGGCGGCAGCCTTCCCGCGAGCTTGACCCGATCGATCAGCCAGTCGGGCTGCGGATAGCTGCCGACGACGGTTGTCGCGAGCAACGTCACTCGATCCCTAGATTATTGAGGCCGCATGCAGATCGGTAAGAGTGGAACCTCTACCACCCGCATCGGCCGGGCCTATCCCGACCGGGTCGAAGTGCGCGGGCGCGACCTGTGCGGCGACCTGATGGGCAGGGTGAGCTTCAGCGAGTACTTCCACCTGCTGCTGACGGGCCGCGAGCCCACCGACGACCAGCGCTTCTTCCTCGACCTCCTGCTCGTCTCGATCGCGGAGCACGGGATGATGCCGAGCAACGTGGCTGCGCGCATGACGCTGGCCGCCGACCCCGGTTCGCTCCACGGCGCCGTCGCGGCGGGGATCCTGGGCTGCGGCCCGATCGTCCTGGGCACGTCCGAGTCGTGTGCGCGGCTGCTCGAAGCGGCGCAGGCGAAGGTCCGGTCCGGAAGCGATCCGGCCGCGGTCGCGGAGGAGATCGCGCGCGAGGCCCACGCCGCCGGCGACAAGGTGCCGGGGTTCGGGCATCCGCTGCACCGGCCGCTCGACCCACGCGCCGAGCGGATCCTCGAGCTCGCCGACGCCCACGGGGTCAGCGGCCCACACGTGCTGCTCGCGCGCTCCCTTCGCGAGGCGGCCGCCGAGGCCTCGGGGAAGCCGCTCCCGATGAACGTCGCCATGCCGATCGCGGCCGTCATGCTCGACCTGGGCTTTCCGGTGCGCGTCGTGAACGCCGTCCCGATCCTCGCGCGCACCGCCGGCCTGCTCGCCCACCTGGCCGAGGAGCAAGAGGTGTCCCTGGGCTTCCTGATGGCGGGCGCGGCCGAGGGTGCGGTCGAGTACCAGCCGGAAGACCCCGGTTCGTGATCCTCGCGCCCGAGGTCGAGACCCGCCCGTGGCCGGAGCAGCTCGCGCTCGACGAGGCCTCCTATCGGACCCAGCTCGACTACCTCTTCGAGCGCTCGGTCTTCTACCGCGAGAAGCTGGCCGCCGCCGGGGTTCCCTCCGGCAGGGAGGCGGGAGGGCTGACCGAGATCGCGCAGCTTCCGCTCACGGACAAGCAGGAGCTGAGGGCGACCTGCACCGACGAGAATCCGATCGGAACCCACCTCTGCGCGGCGCCGTCCGAGCTCGTTCGGATCTACTCGACGAGCGGAACCACGGGCGCCCCGAGCTACGTGCCGCTGACCGCGGCCGACCTCGAGAACTGGGTGACCGCGTCGGCACGCAGCTACGCCGCGTCGGGCATCGGGGCCGGCCAGCGCATCGTCACCACCTACAACGCGGGGCCGTTCGTGGCCGGGGCGGCGCTCGCGGCCTTCGAGCGCATCGGCCTCTGTCACGTGCCGTTCGGCACCGGGAACACCGAGCGGCTGATGCGCGCGATCGGGGATCTCCGACCCGAGGCGGCGGTGCTCACGCCCTCCTACGCCGCGTACCTCCTCGAGTGGGCGGCCGAGCGTGAGCTCGACCTCCGGGAGTCGAGCGTCGAGCGCGTCCTCGTCGCCGGCGAGCCCGGAGGGGGCGAGCCGGCCTTCCGCGCGAAGCTCGAGCAGGGCTGGGGCGCGAAGGTCACCGAGGCGATGGGCATCGGCGACCTCGGCGTCTCGCTCTGGGGGGAGTGCGAGGAGCAGGACGGCATGCACCTGGGCGCCCGCGACTTCGTCCACGCCGAGCTCGTCGAGCCGGAGACCGGAAGCGCAGTCGAGCTGGAGGACGGCGCGACCGGCGAGCTCGTGCTCACGCACCTCCGGCACCGCGCGGCGCCGCTCCTGCGCTTCCGAACGCGCGACCACGTCCTCGTCCGGACGAGCCCCTGCGCCTGTGGCCGGACAGGCCCGCGGGTGCGCTGCCTCGGGCGAACCGACGACATGCTCATCGTCCGGGGGGTCAACGTCTTCCCCTCGGCCCTTCGCGAGGTCGTGAGCGCGTTCGAGCCCGACGTCACCGGCCACATCCTCGTCAGGCCCCGGTCGGCAGGGGTGAAGCAGGACCCGCCGCTCCCCGTGAGCGTCGAGCTCGCACGCGGGGCGACTGCCGATGCCGCGCTCGCGGACGCGATCCGCGAGAGACTACGCAGCGTGCTCGTGGTTCAGACCAGCGTGGAGCTCGTGCCCTGGGGAAGCCTGCAACGCAGCGAGTACAAGTCCAAGCTCGTCGAGCACTCTCGCTAGAGACAGGAGGATCGATGACCGACAACACCCTGAGCATCCTGAAGCCGAGCGTGAACAACCTGACCGCTCGCATCTTCGTCCGGGCCGCGGGGCTGGAGTACGAAGAGCTCGACGTCTGGGGCAAGAAGACGACCCCGGAGTTCCTGGCCAAGGACCCGGCCGACCTCACGCCGCTGCTCGAGGCAGAGGGGTTGCCGAAGGGCGCCCTCTGGGAGAGCTGCGCGATCATGCAGTACCTGTGCAACAAACACGGCCTGGACAGCTTCTATCCGGCAGATCCGGGCCGGCGCGCGATGGTCGACAGCGCGATGTTCTACCTGATCGGCACGTTCTATCCGCTGGTCACGAGGGCCACCTATCCCGCCCTCGGCTTCCCGCAGTACCCGGGGGAGGTCGGCTCGTCGGACGCCGGCGAGGACATGAAGGAGAAGGCGCAGCAGGAAGCAGTGGCAGCC
>Ga0207675_100004362_pt1 | contig 13674 bp, 10 predicted proteins | sample KBSSwiS42_FD_184305 | JGI IMG/M metagenome (GOLD analysis project Ga0207675, IMG submission 184305) | Switchgrass rhizosphere microbial communities from Kellogg Biological Station, Michigan, USA - KBS Switchgrass S4-2 (SPAdes) (version 2) | ecosystem: Host-associated > Plants > Roots >... | reverse complement strand
GGTCTATTTTCCGGACCGCGTCGTGCCGATGCTGCCCGAGGAGCTCTCGAACGGGCTGTGCTCGCTGAATCCGCACGTCGACCGGCTGTGCCTCGTCTGCGAGATGCACGTGACGCGCGCCGGCGAGGTCACGCGCTCGCAGTTCTATGATGCCGTCATGCGGTCTGCGGCGCGTCTCACGTACGTCGACGCCGCCGGCATGCTCGTCGCGGCGCGGCCGCGCGGCGCGCATGGCGAGCTAAAGCCACAGCTTCAGCATTTGAACGCGGTCTACGAAGCCTTCGCCGCCGTGCGCAAGCGGCGCGGTGCGATCGACTTCGATCTGCCCGAGAGCAAGATCGAGCTCGACGAGCGCGGCCAGGTCAAGAGCGTGCGCACGGCCGAGCGCCTCGTGACGCACAAGATCATCGAGGAATGCATGATCGCGGCGAACGTCGAAGCGGCGAAACGCATCAACAAGGGCCGGATCCCGAGCTTGTATCGCGTGCACGAGGGGCCCGACGCGGACCGGCTCGAGGAGCTCGTGGCGTTCCTGCGCACGTTCGGGCACAAGGTAAACCCGGCGAAGCTCTCGCCGAAAGAGATCAACCGCATACTCGCTAGCGTCGTAGGCAAGCCCGAGGAGGAGCTCGTCGAGACGGTCGTGCTGCGCTCGATGAAGCAAGCTCGCTATCAGCCGAACAATGTCGGCCACTTCGGATTGGCGCTCGGTGCTTACGCGCATTTCACGTCTCCGATCAGGCGCTACCCGGACTTGCTCGTGCACCGAGCAATCAAACATCTGAACGACAAGCGCTCGCCCAAGGGTTTCCGTTACGGCCTCGAAGAGATGGATCGACTCGGCGAGCACACCTCGCGCACGGAGCGGCGCGCCGACGAGGCGACACGCGAGGTCGCGGAGCGCCTGAAGTGCATCTATCTGAAGGAACGTGTCGGCGACACGTTCGACGTCGTCATCAGCAGCGTGGTGCCGTTCGGCCTGTTCGTGCGCCTCCCCGAGATTCAGGCCGACGGCCTCGTGCATGTGACGTCGCTGCCGCGCGACTACTACCACAAGGATGCGACGGGAACCGTGCTGAAGGGCGAGCGCTCGGGCCGCGAGTATCGCCTGACCGAAACGCTGCAAGTTCGGCTGGTCGCCGTCAACGTCGAAGAGCGCAAGGTCGACTTCGTTCCCGTCGAGAACGACGAGCAGGCGTTGAAGCCGCGCCGCTCGCGACGCGGCCGTGGCTAACCGCCGCCAACATCTCTACGGGCTGCACGCGGTTCGCGCTGTCCTGGAGCGGCGGCCGGAGACCGTGCTCGCGGCCAAGGTTCTGCGCGACGCGAGCGGCAAGCTCGCGGAGCTCGAGCGGGCGCTCGCGGCCCGCGGCATTGCGCTCGAGCGCGTCGCTCGCGGCGATCTCGACCGGCTCGCCGAGGGCGGCGTTCATCAGGGCATCGTCGTGGAGGTCACGGCGGCGCCCGAGTTCTCGATCGGCGATTTCGAGCAGCTCGTCGTCGATCGCGGCCGTGCGCTACGGCTGCTCGTGCTCGACGGCGTCGAGGATCCGCGCAATCTCGGCGCGTGCCTGCGCACGGCCGATGCCGCCGGCGTCGACGCGGTCGTGGTGCCGAGGGATCACTCGGCGAAGCTCACGGCCACGGCCGTGAAGACGTCGACGGGCGCGGCGGAGACGGTGCCCGTATTTCGAGCGCCGAATCTCGCCCGCTTGCTGGCCTGGATCAAGGAGGCCGGAGTGTGGGTCGTCGGCGCCGACGCCGAGGCGCCGCGGTCGCTCTATCAAACGAAGCTCGCGCCCCCGGTAGCGATGGTTTTGGGAGGGGAGGGCCGCGGCGTGCGGCGGCTCACGCGCGACCTCTGCGACGAGCTCGTCTATATCCCGATGGCGGGCTCCGTCGAGAGCCTCAACGTCTCGGTCGCCACGGGAATCGTGCTGTTCGAGCTGCTGCGCCAGGCACCGAAATAAGGGCGTCTTCAGCTTGAGCGGCCCCGGCCGACTCGGGTAGGATGGCGGCCCCCCGGAACCGAACAATCGGGGACTCCTTGCCTCACCGCATTGTCGGGAGGCTGTTCAACCCATAGGGAGATCTCATTGAGACACTACGAAGTCGTGTTTCTGGTCCATCCTGACCAGAGCGAGCAAGTTCCCGCGATGATGGAGCGTTATCGCAACATGATCGAGGGAGCCAGCGGCAAGATTCACCGCCAGGAAGACTGGGGCCGCCGTCAGCTCGCGCATTCGATCGCCAAGGTCCACAAAGCGCACTACTTGTTGCTGAACATCGAGTGCGACAAACCGACGCTCGACGAGCTCGTCGGCGCGTTCCGGTTCAGCGACGCCGTGTTGCGCTATCTCGTGATCAGCCGCGACGAGGCGGTCACGGAGCCTTCGTTCATGGCGAAGGCGCGCGAAGAGGAAGAGGAGCGCGAGGCTCAATCCGCTCAACGCGACCGGCCGCCGCGCGAGCGTGCGCCTCGGCCCGCGCCCGATTTCAACAGCCCGGAAGCGACGTTCGGCGAAGAAGTCGCCGAAGAGCGCGAATAGATTTAGGGGACAACGAACATGGCTCGCTATTTTCGACGCAAGAAGTTTTGTCGATTCACAGCTGAAGGCGTGAAGGAGATCGACTACAAGGATCTCACGACGCTGAAGGCCTACGTCACCGAGACCGGCAAGATCGTTCCGAGCCGGATCACCGGCACCAGCGCGCCGTATCAGCGGCAGCTCGCGACGGCGATCAAGCGCGCGCGCTATCTCGCGCTCCTGCCGTACACGGACCAGCATTGAGCTACTGAGCGCACGGGCGCGGCAACGCGCCGGCGCATGAGAGTCGAGACATGGAAATCATATTGCTGCAAAAAGTCGACAATGTGGGCGGGATCGGCGATCTCGTTCGCGTAAAGTCCGGCTACGCCCGGAATTACTTGATTCCGCAAGGCAAGGCGACACTGGCGACGCCCGAGAACAAGGCGAAGTTCGAGTTGCGCCGTGCGGAGCTCGAGGCGAAAGCCGCCGAGGAGCTCGCGGCCGCGCAAGCGCGCGCCAAGAAGCTCGAGGGCATGGTGCTGAAGATCGAGATGCAAGCGGGCGCCGAAGGCAAGTTGTTCGGCTCCGTAGGCACCGTCGATATCGCCGAGGAGATCGGCAAGCGCGGCGTCGAGGTCGAGCGTAGCGAGATTCGGCTGCCCGACGGTCCGTTGCGTGTCGTGGGCGACCATCAGATCGAGCTGCACCTGCACGCGGACGTCAACGTCGAGATCAAGGTCGTGATCGAAGCCGTGGAGGCTGAGAACGCGTAAGCGAGAGGCGCTCTAGCGGGCGCCAGCGAGGGCAGGATGGCCGAAGCCGCAGCAACCGAGCTAGCCCGCCGCGCCGCGGAGCGCCTCCGGTTGCCGCCGCACTCGGTCGAAGCCGAGCAGTCGCTGCTCGGCGGCCTCATGCTGGATCAGCGCGCGTGGGATCAGATCGCTGACGTCGTCGTCGCCGATGACCTCTACCGCGCCGACCACCGCCTGATCTTCTCGGTCGTCGCCGAGCTCGTCGAGCGCAACCAGCCGCCCGACGCGGTTACCGTCAGCGAGCACTTGCAGCGCTTGGGCCAGCTCGAGGCGGCGGGCGGCCTGCCTTATCTCGCGCGCCTCGTCGAGGACACCCCGAGCGCGGCCAATATCCGCGCGTATGCGCGCATCGTCCGCGATCACGCGATGCTGCGAAGGCTCATCGAGATCGGCGGCGACATCGCAGCGAGCGCGCACGCGACCGAGGGGCTCACGGCTTCCGAGATCGTCGACCGCGCCGAGCAGCTCGTGTTCGACATCGCCGAGCGGGGATCGGGCCGCGGCCCGGGCTTCGTCTCGCTGAAGCAAATCCTGCCGAAGACGATCGACCGGCTCGATTTCCTGAGCCACTCGACGAGCGAGATCACCGGCGTTTCGACCGGTTTCGTCGAGATGGACAAGATGACGGCGGGACTTCAACGCGGTGAGCTCGTGATCATCGCGGGAAGACCATCCATGGGAAAAACCTCGCTCGCTATCAATATCGCGGAGAACGCGGCTCTCGGCCACAAAGTGCCCGCGGCGATCTTCAGCATGGAGATGTCGGCGGAGCAGCTGAGCTTCCGCATGCTGAGCTCGATCGGCCGCATCGGCCAGCAGCGGCTGCGCACCGGTAAGCTGCACGACGAGGACTGGCCGCGCGTCGATTCCGCCGTCGCCATGATGTCGGAGGCGCCGATCTTCATCGACGACAGCGGCGGCCTGACGCCGACCGAAGTTCGCGCACGCGCGCGTCGTCTGAAGCGCGAGCACGGCTTGGGGCTGATCGTCGTCGACTACTTGCAGCTCATGCAGGTCACGGGCACCGTTGAGAATCGTGCGACGGAGCTGTCGGAGATCTCGCGCTCGTTGAAAGCTCTGGCGAAAGAGCTCGACGTTCCAGTGATCGCGCTATCGCAGCTCAATCGCGGCGTCGAGCAACGGCAAGACAAGCGGCCCGTGATGTCTGACCTTCGAGAATGCGTCCCAGGCGACACGCTGGTGTGTCTGACGAACGGCAGGCGGGTGCCGATCCGCGACCTCGTGGGCACCGAGCCCGAAGTCTGGTCTATAGACGATCGACAGCGACTGACCAGCGCGCGGGCGGACAGAGTCTGGAAGGTCGGGCGTAGGGCCGTCCTTCGAATCCAGGTCGCAAGCGGGCGGTCGATTCGCGCGACGCGGGATCACCGCCTCCTCGGCGGAAAGGGATGGGTAAAGGCAGCGGATCTCGCCGTAGGTGACCGCCTTGCGGTTGCTCGCCGCATTCCAGAGCCGGTTGCCGCCGAAACTTGGCCGGACCATGCGCTAATTCTGCTCGGGCACCTCGTTGGTGACGGCAGCTATTTGAAACATCAACCGCTGCGCTACACGACGGCCTCCGAGGCGAATAGCCAAGCCGTGCGTGAGGCTGCGATGGCGTTCGGCTCGACTGTATCGCGACACGCGGGCAGAGGGGCGTGGCATCAATTGGTCATCAGCGGTAATGGCAATCGGTGGAGAGCAGCTGGCGTCGGGCGGTGGCTCAAAGAGCTAGACACCTTCGGGCAGAGATCCCACGAGAAGCGCTTGCCGCCCGCGGTCTTCACATTGGCTCGCGATCAGATCGCGTTATTGCTTCGTCACCTGTGGGCCACCGACGGGTCGATCACTCTGCGCGGCATCGGTCGCGGACCACCGCGAGTGTACTTCTCGACGTGCAGCAGAGATCTCGCCGACGACGTCGCCGCGCTCTTGTTGCGTCTCGAAATCGTCGCGCGCATTCGCGTCTTTCATCCCGCCGTCGGCAGGCCGATGTACAGCGTCGACGTCAGCGGCGCACCAGCGCAGCGGCGGTTTGTTGAACTCGTCGGTGGATACGGACCCCGTGCCGCCCCTGCGGCGGCTCTCGCAGAGTACCTAGCAACCATTGAGACCAATACGAACGTCGACACATTGCCGAGTGAGGTTTTCACCGCGGTTCGCGCTCGAATGCGGGCAAGCGGTATCACGACCCGCGCGATGGCTGCTCTGCGCGGCACGGCGTACGGCGGAACCTCGCATTTCCGCTTCTCTCCGAGCAGGGCCACGGCGGCCGACTACGCGCGGCCGCTCCAAGCGCCGGAAATCGCCACGTGGGCGGAATCGGATCTGTTCTGGGACCGCGTCGTCGCGGTGACAGAGGATGCAGAAGAGGATGTTTACGACTTGACCGTACCGGGTCCCGCGAACTGGCTGGCCGACGGAATCGTCACGCATAACTCAGGCGCGTTGGAACAGGACGCGGATTTGATCCTGCTCATCTACCGCGAAGAGGTTTACGAAAAGGACACGCCGCGCAAAGGCATCGCGGACATCATCATCGCGAAACAGCGCAACGGCCCGGTGGGGGAATTCCGTTTGACGTTCCTCGGCGAGTTCACGAAGTTCGAGAACCTCGTCGCCGAAGCCTACGGCGAAGGCGTTTTCTAGCGGCCGACTTCCTAGCTCAGGAAGAAGCCCATCTTCACGCCCGCGAGCTGGATGACGTCGTTGTCCTGCAGCTTGCGAGCCTGCGCGCCGATGGCCATGCCGTTCACGAGCGGGAAGCCGTCGCTCTTGCCGCTTTCGACGTGCACGATGTAGTACCCCTCGGCGCGGCGCGTGATCGCCGCCACCTGAACACCGGGGCGACCGAGCGTCGTCAACGTCTTCGTCAGCGAGAGTTCGCGGCCGGCGAACATGCCGGACAGCACCTGAAGCTTCGCGAGCGGCAACGCCGGCGCGAGCTCCGGGTCGACCTCCTGCGTCGTCGTCGGCGAGAACGGCCGAGGGCGCGGCTTCGGGGCCTCGGCGGGCGGCGGGCGCGGCGCTACCGGCGCTGCCGTTGCGGTTGCGGCTGCCGCCGCTGCTGCGTTCGCGGCGCTCGCGGCCGCGGCGTCCGCCGCGCGTGCGGCTTGCGCGACCTGCTTCTCCATCTGGCCGCTCGGCTGGATGACCATCGTCTTCTCGAACTCATCCTCCGGCTGTTGCTGCGCCTGGTCGTCGACGTAGCGCAGCTGATGGTGGCCGACCGTGATCACGTCGCCGTGCTGCAGCGCGTGCTTCTTGATGAGCTTGCCGTTGACGTAGGTTCCGTTCGTGCTGTTCAGGTCCTCGAGGAAGGAGTCGTTCAAGATGTTGATGAGCAGCGAGTGATGACCACTGACGGCGGCGTTGTCGATGCGAATGTCGTTATCCGGCAGACGACCGACCGTGTAGCGTTCCTTGGTCATGTTGTATTCCGCCAAGGTCTGGCCGTCCAAGCTGAGAATCAAGCGTGCCATGGTAGTCGTCCCAATTGCCGATAGTTATTCGATTAACAACCCGTTACGACCCGAATAGACCGCGGAACTTGCGCAGTATGCCGGCCTGCGCTGGGAAAGCATCGGCCACGCGTACGAGAATCACCGAGACGTTGTCGCGCCCGCCGTTGTCGTTCGTCAGCTTGATCAGTTGCTCTCCGACCGTGCGCACGTCGTTGGCGAACGTGCTGATCGTCAGATGAATGTCCTCGTCCTCCACCATGTCCGGCAGACCGTCCGAGCACATCAAGAAGTAGTCGCCCTTCTGGACCTCGATCTCTTGCACCTCGACCTCGACGTTCGCTTCGACGCCGAGCGCGCGAGTCACGTAGTTGCGATTCGTCGAGCGTTGCGCTTCCTCCTGCGAATAGAAGCCGCGGTCGACGAGCTCCTGTAGCAAGGAGTGATCCATCGTGATCTGCTCGAAGCGGTTGCCTCTCAGGCGGTACATGCGCGAGTCGCCGACGTGCGCGATGGAGACGCGATTGTCGTAGAAGAGGCTCGCGACGAGCGTCGTGCCCATGCCTTCGCATTGCGGCTGCGATTGAGCTGTCTGATTGATGACCTTGTTCGCGCGGTGGATCGCGTCTCGCAGCACGATCGTCTGCCGCATGTAGCCCGTGCTGGACTCGATGTCGCCGCGCTTCTCGCGCTTGCAGGCCTCGGTAACCATGTCGACGATCGTCTTGACGGCGATGCCGCTCGCCACCTCGCCCGCGTTGTAGCCGCCCATGCCGTCGGCGAGCACCCACAAGCCGATGTCCGGCTGTGCGCCGATCGTGTCCTCGTTGTGATCGCGCACCTTGCCGACGTCCGTGCATTCGACGTGCGCTAATTTCCCTTTGAGAGTCATTCGTGCCGCGGCGTCTTCGAGAATCCCGGCTCAAGCCGCGCGCCGCAATGCGGCCGCCATTGCAGCGGCCGATTCGAACCGGTCTGCCGGGCTCTTGGCCAACGCTCGGTCCACGACCTCGTCGAGCCATTTCGGTAGCTCCGTACGAACCGAAGTGACGGACTGGTGCGGTTCGTTTGCAATCACGAACATAAGGTTGGTCATCGAGGCTCCGCGGAAAGGCAACTGGCCGGTCAGTAACTGGTAAAGGCTAACACCGAGCGCGAATAAGTCAGTGTGCCCGTTCACGTTTTTCCCCTCGAGCTGCTCGGGCGACATGAACGCTGGCGTTCCCAACACGATGCCGGTCCGGGTCCGATTCGCGTCGATCAACTTGGCGATTCCGAAGTCCGTAATCTTCAGGTTGTTCGAGAGGGAATCATACATAATATTGGCCGGCTTTATATCCCTGTGAACCACGTTGCGCCGATGCGCGTACTCGAGCGCGTCCGCGGCGCGCGCGATCAGATCGAGCACCGTATCGACGGGTAGCAGCCGGTCGTGGGCGGCGAACTCGCTCAAGTGGTGGCCGCGTACATACTCCATGGCGATATAAGCGAGCCCATCGGATTCGCCGACGTCGAAAATCGTCACGATGTTCGGATGACTCAAGCTGCCCGCGATCGCGGCTTCGCGCAAAAATGTTTCCGCCGTGGTTTCGCAGCTCGCGTTGTCGTAGCCGATCGCGAGATCGATCGCCTTCAGAGCGAGGATGCGATTGATGAGCGGATCGCGCCCGAGATACACGTTGCCCATGGCGCCGCGGCCGATCGGCTCGAGCAGCTCGTAACGCCCGATCGACGGCGGCATCTGCGCGTCGCCCTCGTCGAGCGGGGCGTGGTTCGTGCGCACGAGCCGGTGAGCGACGTCGCGAAACCCGCCGTCGACTTGTGCGATGCGATGAAAGAGGTCGGCGGCTTCATCGGGCGAGCCGTGCGCCGCGAGCGCGCACGCGAGATCATAGATCTCGGGGAACAGCGCCGGCGTCGGCGGTAGTTGGCGATAGAGCGCCCACGCTTCCTTGAGCCTGCCGCCGTCGGCGGCGCGCCGCGCCACGCTCAGCGAATCGCTGTCCGACGCGGCCGTGCGAGCGGGCGCTTTCTCTCGCCGCACGACGAGCAATGAGCTGCTCACGAGCAACCACGCGGCCGGCCCGGTGACGGGCAACCAAACCGCGAGCACCTCGAATGCCCCTGCAGACAAAGCCGGTAGAGCGAGCGCAGCCGCTGACAGCAGGCCGATCGTCCGCGGGCGGGTGGTAGGCGTGGCGAAGAGAAACGGAACGCACAGAAGCAGCGCCACGGCCCAAAGAGCGGTGCTCGCGAGCGAGCTTTCGGCGACGTAGTAGCGGCCGAGATGGCTTGCCAACATCTGCGCGACGACCTCGGGTGTCGCCACGAAACCGAACGGCGTCGCGTGCTTTGGTATGAGCGAGCCGGCGACGACGATGCGCCCTTCGAGCTCCGCTGCGGTCGGCGTCGGTGACAATCTCGGCACTGCGTCGGCGCGCGGCCAACGCAGCAGCAGATCCGACGTGTCGCCGCCGTCGAGCGCGCGCGATTCGACGACACGCGCCGCATAGAGCGGCAGCGACGGCAGGTCCGCTCCCTGGACGCGCACCGCCACGTCGCGGCGGATCACGCCGTCGAGCTCATGCTGGAACCAGAGGTGGCCGCCGCGAGCAGAGTCGGCGCTGCGCGTGCGCAGCGCGTCGACAGAGATCTCCACCGGGCCGATCAATCGATCGAGCTGCGTAGCAGGCGTGTCGGCCAACGTGCCGACGATGAGCTTCGCGCCGGCGTCGTCGGCGAGCTCGACGACGTGCGCGAGCGCCGCCGGCGTGTCGGCTTCGGCGATGACGATCTCCGCGGCCGGCAGCGGCGGATCGAGGTGCGACCAAAGGTCGAACACCCACGCATCGAGCCGCGCCGCGATGGAGGCCGGCGGGAGGTAAAGGACTGCGGTTGCCAGCAAGCCCAGACCTGCGGCTTCGACAAGACTGCGAGCCTGACTACGGAGCCGGTCCATGGATTTGCGTGCCCTCGGCCGGCGCGAGTATGCCACGCGCGTCCGAGCGGCCCGTGTGATGCGTTTCCGGTTTGCTGCCCCACGAATGCGCGCTCGCGCGTGACGCTGTTCGGCTATCCTCGCCCGATGGCGAAGGCGAGAGCGATCTACACCTGCGGCAACTGCGGTGGGCAACAGCCCAAATGGCAGGGTCAGTGCCCTGACTGCGGCGAGTGGAACACGCTGACCGAGGCTGCCGTGTCCCCAACACGCTCCGGGAGCGAGCCGCAGGCAGCACGTGTCGAGCTCACGCGGCTCGATCGCGTCGACCTCGCCACGGTCGACCGGCTGACGACGGGGCTCGGAGAGTTCGATCGCGTGCTCGGCGGCGGTCTCGTGCCGGGCGGTGTCGTTCTGATCGGCGGGGATCCCGGCATCGGCAAGTCGACACTGCTGCTAAAGGCGCTCGCGAATCTCGCTCCGCGTGTTCCGACGTGCTACGTCACCGGCGAGGAGTCGCTCGAGCAGATCGGCTTGCGTGCCCAGCGGCTCGCGGTCGGCGCCGTGCCGCTCGACATGCTCGCCGAAACATGTGTCGAAGCCGTGCTCGCCAGTGTCGCCGCGCGTAACAAGCTCGGCGTGCTGGCGATCGACTCGATCCAAACTCTGTTCAGCGACGAGCTCCAGTCGGCGCCCGGCTCGGTGAGCCAGGTTCGTGAATGCGCCGCGCAGCTCACGCGGTTCGCGAAGTCGCGCAACGTGGCCACATTGCTGATCGGCCACGTCACGAAGGAAGGCACGCTCGCCGGGCCCCGGGTGCTCGAGCACATGGTCGACACGGTGCTGTATTTCGAGAGCGATGTCGGCAGCCGCTTCCGCATCGTGCGCGCGGTCAAGAATCGGTTCGGCGCAGCGAACGAGATGGGCTTCTTCGTCATGGGCGAGGAGGGCTTTCGCGAGGTCAAGAATCCATCCGCGATTTTCTTGGCGCGCCACGGCGCTCCGGTCCCCGGCAGCGTGACTCTCGTGACGAGAGAAGGGACGCGTCCGGTGCTCGTGGAGGTTCAAGCGCTCGTGGACCGCGCGCAGGGACAATCCCCGCGGCGGCTTGCGCAGGGTTTCGACAGCCAGCGGCTCAGCCTCCTGCTCGCCGTTTTGCACCGTCATTGCAGCTTCGCGTCCGGCGACAGCGATGTCTTCGCGAACATCGTCGGTGGCCTGAGAGTAGGGGAGACGGCCGCGGACTTGGCTGTCGCGCTTGCCATCGTGTCGAGCTTGAGCGAGCGGCCCGTGTCGCAGGAGCTCGTCGTGTTCGGCGAAATCGGCTTGACGGGCGAGATTCGCCCCGTGCCTTTCGGCGAGGAGCGGCTCGCCGAAGCGGAGAAGCACGGCTTCAAACGCGCGCTCGTGCCGCGCGCCAACGTTCCGCGCCGGGCGCTGCGAATTGAGGTCGTCCCCGTCGACCGCCTGAGCGACGCGCTCGCGGTCGCGCACGCGAGCTAGCGCTGAGTCAGGCGGCTGCCTTCGGAGGTCGCGCGGATCCCGGCGTGAACACGCGCACGCGCTTGATGCCGTGCTCGCTCGTATCGAGGATCTCGATCGGATAGTCCGCGACGGTCACGCCGGTGCCGGACTCCGGAATCGTCTCGAGCTGCTCGACGATGAGCCCGTTCAGGGTCTTCGGGCCGTCCGTCGGCAGATTCCAATTCATGACGCGGTTGAGCTGTCTGACGTTCGCGCTCGCGTCGACGACATAGCTGCGATCGCTTTCCTTCGTGACGCCGAGACTGAGCGCGGTCGAGTCGTGGTCGAGCTCGCCGACGAGCTCGTTGACGATGTCTTGCGTGGTGATGAGCCCTTGCACGTCGCCGTACTCGTCGACGACGAATGCCGAGCGCCGGCGATGCTGCTGGAAGTTCAAGAGCTGCTTCGTCAGCGGCGTGCCCTCGGGAACGAAGTACGGCTCTCGGATCCGCTCGAGCAGCAAGGCTTGCGTCAACTCGCCGCGCGCGAGCTCAGGCAACAGATCGCGGACGCGCGTGACGCCGATGATGTTGTCGATGTACTCGCGATAGACGGGCAAGCGGTTGTGCTGGCTCGTTTGGATGACGCCCAAATTCTCTTCCCACGTGCGGTCGAGATCGAGCCCGACGATTTCCTGTCGCGGCACCATGATGTCGTCGACCGTGATCGCGTCGAGATCGAGGATGCTGATCAGCATGCGTTGATGCGGACGCGGCACCATGACGCCGGCTTCGGCGACCACGGTGCGCAGCTCGTCGGCGCTCAAGGAGTGCGACGCGATCTTATCGGGGCGCACTCCGAGCAGGCGCAGCAACCCGTTGGCGAACAAGTTCAGCAGCCAGACGAGCGGATAGGTGATCTTCAGCAGCGGGTAGTAGATCAACGCGGCCGGCAACGCGATGCGTGCGGGATTCAATGCGGCTATTGTTTTTGGCGCGACTTCGCAGAAGATCAAGACGACGATGGTCAGCAAGAGCGTTGCAACCAGGACGACGCCCTCGCCGCCGAGCCGCTGCGCGAGGATCGTCACGAGCGCGGCCGCGGTGAGATTCGCCGTGGTATTGCCGAGCAGGATCAAGCCGATGAGGCGGTCGGGCCGCTGCAACAGCCATTCGGCGATTCGGGCGCCGCGATGCCCCGAGCGCGCCTGATGGCGCAGCCGATAGCGATTGACGCTCATCAGTGCCGTTTCGGTGGCGGAGAAGAACGCCGACAGCACGAGCAGCACGACGATCAGGATGACCAACAGGCCTAGCGGTGCTTGGTCAGTCAAGGGTCAGGGGGCCTCCGCGCACGGAGCGCGCAATTTTTTAGATTGGCGAGCCCCAAACCGAGTGTCAAGGAAGCCGTCGGAACCCCGCGGCGCGCGGCGCGGCGCACAGCCCCGCGGCCGGCCCCGCGCGCGTGCTAGGCTTCGAAGACTTGGGCCCCCGCCCGAACCTATCGAGAGCTCTGGGAATGTTCGATCAGCTGACGGCTCGTCTCACGGAGACGATCCAACGCGTGACCGGCCGCGGCCGTATCACCGAAGAGAACGTACGCGACACGGTCCGCGCGATTCGCATGGCTCTGCTCGAGGCCGACGTCGCAGTGCCCGTCGCGAAGGCGATCGTCGATCGCGTGCGCGATCGCGCGCTCGGTGAGGAAGTCGCGCGCAGCCTCAATCCCGGTCAAGCCTTCGTCAAAATCGTGCACGACGAGCTCGTCACCGTGCTCGGCGGCGATGCGAGCCCGCTGAATCCGCACGGTCAACCGGCTGTCGTGATGCTCGTCGGCCTGCAAGGCGCCGGCAAGACGACGACCGCGGGCAAGCTCGCTCGCCATCTCACGACGACGCGCGGAGGCGCCGTGCTGCTCGCGAGCACGGACGTCTACCGGCCCGCGGCTCGAGATCAGCTCGCAACGTTGGCCGCGGATCTCGGCGTCGGTTTCTTCAAAAGCACGAGCGATTCGCCCGAGGAGATCGCGCGCGAAGCGCTCGCGGCGGCCAAGCGCGGAGGGCAGCGTTGGTTGATTCTCGATACGGCGGGCCGATTGCACGTCGACGCGGAGATGATGAGCGAGGCCAAGGCGCTGCACGCGCTCGTGAGCCCCGGAGAGACACTGTTCGTCGTCGACTCGATGGCGGGTCAGGACGCCGTGAACTCGGCGCGCGCATTCCACGAGGCGTTGCCGTTGACGGGCGTCATCTTGACCAAGACCGACGGCGACGCGCGCGGCGGCGTCGCTTTGTCGGTTCGCGAGATCACGGGGTTGCCGATCAAGCTCGTCGGCACGGGCGAGAAGGTCGACGCGCTCGAGCCGTTCGTGCCGGCCAGGTTCGCCTCTCGGATCCTCGGCATGGGCGACGTCGTCGGCCTCGTCGAGCAGGTGCAGAAGACCGTCGACCGCGAGGAGATGGAGAAGCT
>Ga0207675_100004355_pt1 | contig 13685 bp, 11 predicted proteins | sample KBSSwiS42_FD_184305 | JGI IMG/M metagenome (GOLD analysis project Ga0207675, IMG submission 184305) | Switchgrass rhizosphere microbial communities from Kellogg Biological Station, Michigan, USA - KBS Switchgrass S4-2 (SPAdes) (version 2) | ecosystem: Host-associated > Plants > Roots >... | reverse complement strand
TTTCGGGCCCGCGACCGTGAACGGCAACACCGAGCGGTTGACGTCCGGCGGCTCGAGCGCGATACCCATGTTTCGCGTCAGCTCGTTCTTGAGCACGACGAGTCGGTCCGTGTTGTCCATGTCGGCCGTCAACACGGCGGCCATGTACGCCTCCGGGTAGTGCGTCTTCAGCCACCCGGTTTGATACGCGATGAGCGCGTACGCCGCGGCGTGCGACTTGTTGAAGCCGTAACCGGCGAACGTCTCCATCTGATCGAAGATGTGATTGGCGCGCGCCTCCTCGACGCCGCGTTCCGTCGCACCCTTCAGGAACACCGCGCGCTGCTGCGCCATTTCCTCGGGCTTCTTCTTGCCCATTGCGCGCCGCAGCAAGTCGGCCCCGCCGAGCGAGTAGCCGGCCAAGACCTGCGCGATCTGCATGACTTGCTCTTGATAAAGGATCACGCCGTAAGTCGGCTTCAGCGTCGTCTCGAGCCGCGGGTGCAGATAGTCCGGTGTCGCGCCCGCGCGATGCTTGCGCGCGATGAACTCGTCGGCCATTTGCATCGGCCCCGGCCTGAACAGCGCGACGATCGCGGTGAGGTCGTCGAAACGATCCGGCTGTAGACGCTTGATCAAGTCGCGCATGCCGAGCGACTCGAGCTGGAACACGGCTGTCGTGCGGCACTGGCGCAGCAGCTCATACGTCTTCGCATCGTCGACGGGGATCGTATCGACGTTCAGCGCGGGCTCGCCGCGCGCGGCGCGCTCGCGGTTGATGGCCGCGACGGCCTTGTCGATGATCGTCAGCGTCTTCAGCCCCAAGAAGTCGAACTTGATGAGGCCGATCGCCTCGAGGTCGTCTTTGTCGAGCTGCGTCAACAGCGAGCCGTCGGCGTCCGCGTACAGCGGCATGTATTCGGTGATCGGCCGCGGCGCGATGACGACTCCGCCGGCGTGCGTGCCGACGTTGCGCGCGAGGCCTTCGAGCCGCTTCGCGAGATCGATGAGTCCGCGCACCTCTTCGTCGCTCTCGTAGACGCGCCTGAGCTCCTCGTCGTCGGCGATCGCCTTGTCGAGCGTGATGCCGAGCTCGAACGGGATCAGCTTCGCGATTCGGTCGACGTAGCCGTACGGCAGCCCCAGCGCGCGACCCACGTCGCGGACGACGGCGCGCGCCGCCATCGTGCCGTACGTCGCGATCTGCGCGACGCGCTCGCGGCCGTAACGGCGGCCGACGTAGTCGATGACGCGGTCGCGGCCGTCGATGCAGAAGTCGATGTCGAAGTCGGGCAACGATACGCGCTCGGGATTCAAGAAGCGCTCGAACAAGAGATCGTGCGCGAGCGGGTCCAAGTTCGTGATGCCGAGCGCATAGGCGACGAGCGAACCGACGCCCGAACCGCGGCCCGGGCCGACGGGGATCGCGTTCTCGCGCGCCCAGGCGATGAAGTCGGCGACGATCAGGAAGTACCCCTCGAAACCCATCTTGCAGATGACTTCGATCTCGCGCACGAGGCGGTCGCGATAGCGCTGCTCCGCTTCGGCCGCGATCCCGAGTTCCGCTAGCCGCTGCTTCAGGCCGCTCGCGGCACGGCGTTCGAGGAGCTCGCGCGGCGGCGCACGGTCCTCGGCGACGAAGTCGGGCAGAAACACCTTGCCCAAGTCGACCTCGAGCGAGCAGCGCTTCGCGATCTCGACAGTGTTCTCGATCGCCTCGGGCAGATCCGCGAAGAGCTCGGCCATCTCGTCCGGCGAGCGCAGATACTGCTCTTCGCTGTAGGTGCGCGCTCGCGCGGGATCGTCGAGCGTGACGCCTTGCGCGATGCAAACGCGCGTCTCGTGCGCCTCGTAGTCGCCGCGCGTGAGGAAGCACACGTCGTTCGTCGCGACGACGGGCACCGCGTGCGCCGCCGCGGCCTCGACGGCGCGAGCGAGATACTCGCGCTCGCCGGCGCGCCCCAAACGCTGCAGCTCGATGTAGAAGCGCCCCGGCAGCAGCTTCTGCCAATAATCGATCGCTTCGGAGCCGCGCGTGCCGCGCCCGGCCGCGAGCGCCTTGCCGACCTCGCCGTGCTGACCCCCCGAGAGGCCAATGAGCCCTTCCAGCGCCTTGGGCTCGAGCCAGTCCTTGAGCAACACGCTGCGGCCGGCGATCGGCCCTTGCATGGCGCTCTTCGTGAGCAGCGCGCTCAAGAGCCTGAATCCCGCTTGGTTCTGGCACAACAACGTCATCCGTGACGGCTCGCGATCTTCGTGGGAGTCGGCGATCCAGACGTCGGCGCCGACGATCGGTTTCACGCCGCGCGACAGCGCCGGCTTGTAGAACTTCACGAGCGCCGAGACGTTGCCCTGATCCGTGATGGCGCACGCCGGCATGCGCCGCTCGGCGACCGCGTCGACGAGCGCGTCGACGCGTAACAAGCTATCGACGAGCGAATACTCCGTGTGGACGCGCAGGTGAACGAAGCTCGTCATCGCGCATGCTCTGCGCCGACCTCGCGCACGGGCGCGAAAGTCGCGCGATGGATCGCGCACGGCCCGAACTTTTCGAGCGCGCGAAGATGCTCCGGCGTGCCGTAGCCGAAGTTCTGATCGAAGCCGTACTGCGGATAGCGCCGATGCAGCCTGCGCATGAGCCGATCGCGGCAGACCTTCGCGAGGATCGAAGCGGCGCTGATCTCGGGCAGTAAGTTGTCGCCGTCGACGACGGGCTCCGCGCGATAGAGACGCGCGCGCGCGTGAAATGCGGGAATCTGCCGGCCGTCCACGCGGACGAGCTCAGGTATAGTGCCCAACCTGAGAACCGCGCGCTCCATTGCGAGCAGCGACGCCTGCAGAATGTTGATGCCGTCGATCTCGACGTGGCTCGCGAACGCGACCGCGAACGCCTTCGCCTTACGGCGGATCTCGACCCCCAGCCGAAGACGTTGCAGCTCCGTCAGCAGCTTCGAGTCGCGCAGACCTTCGATCGGTCGGCCGCGGTCGAGAATCACGGCCGCCGCGACGACGGGCCCCGCGAGCGGACCGCGGCCCGCCTCGTCGACGCCGCAAACGTCGGCATCGTCCGAGACGAAGTTGAAGGTCATCGTCGGCCCCGCGATCACGCGTCTCCCCGTACCAGCGCGAGCACCTCGCGTGCGGCAGAAGCACTCGCGTCGCAGCGTAACTGCCGATGAATGTCGGCGAAGGCATCATACCAGCCGGGCTTGAGACCGGTGCCGTCGAGCGCCCCGAGCACGGCCGGCCCGAGAACGTCGGGCCGCACTTGGCCCTGCACGAACTCCGGCACGAGCGCGCGGCCCGCGAGCAGGTTCGGCAGCGAGAAGTACGGCAGCTTCGACACGCCGAGCCGCCGCAACAGCCAATACGTGAGCGGCACCATCTTGTACGCGACGACCATCGGCCGTTTCGTCAGCAGCGCCTCGAGACTCGCCGTGCCGGACGCCGTCAGCACGACGTCGGCGGCCGCCAGGATCTCTCGCGCCTTCTGCGGAATCAGCTTCGCGCGCGAGACGTCCAGGCCGAATGTCGCCTCGTGAAAGAGCTCCGCAATGGAATCGCTGGCGATCGCGACGGCGACCGTCAGGTCGGGGACGCGGCTCTCGAGCCACGCGGCCGTCGCCATGAACGGCGCGGACAGCCGCGATACCTCGCTGCGGCGGCTGCCCGGCAGCACGGCGAGCACGGACTTGTCCAAAGGGAGCCCGAGCTTCGCCCGCGCAGCCGCCTTGTCGACCGCGAGCGGGATCTGGTCCGCGAGTGGATGGCCGACGAACTTCGCGTTGACGCCGTGGGCCGCGTAGAACTTCGGCTCGAAAGGCAGCACGCAGAGCACGAGGTCCACGGCCTCGCGAATCGTGGCGACGCGCGACTGGCGCCAGGCCCAGACCTGCGGGCTCACGTACTGCACCGTCTTGATTCCCGCGCGCTTGAGCTGTGCCTCGGCAGGCTTGTTGAAGTCCTGCGCGTCGATGCCGATGAACGCGTCGACTTGCGCGTGCTCGATGCGGCCGATCAGCTCCCGACGCAATGCGAGAATCCGCCGCAAGTGCGGCAGCACCTCGAAAAAGCCCATGACGGCGATCTCTTCCGACCGATACCACGGCTCGCACCCGGCCGCGATCATCTTCGGCCCCGCCATCCCGACGAACTCGGAGTCCGGCGCCAAAGCCCGAATCGCCTCGATGAGCCCCGCCCCGAGCGTGTCGCCCGACGCCTCGCCCGCCGCCAACGCAAACCTGAGCGGTCGTTTCATTCTCGACGCAGTCAGACGTGGGTTAACGCGCGAGGCCGCGGGAGCCGTCGCGCAGGGAGTCGAGGAAGGGTTTGATCTCGGGTTGCTCGTCGACGAGCTGCGTGAGCGTCGCGATCGCTTCGTCGAGCTTGAGCTCCTGGCGATAGACGACGCGATACGCCTCGCGGATGTTGCGTATCTGCTCCGGCGTGAACCCGCGCCGCTTCAACCCCTCGGCGTTGATGCCGCGCGGCTCCGCCGGCCGGCCCGAGACCGTGACGTACGCCGGCACGTCCTTCGTCAAGTAGCTGAACATGCTCGTTAGCGAGTGCGCGCCGATGAGGCAAAACTGGTGGACGGCCGTGAACCCGCCCAGGATCGCGTAGTCGCCGACGCGCACGTGACCCGCGATCGAGGCGTTGTTCGCGAAGATCGTGTTGTCGCCGACGACGCAGTCGTGCGCGACGTGGCAGTAAGCCATGATCCAGTTGTCGCTGCCGATCGTCGTCACTCCCAAGTCCTGGCTCGTGCCGCGATTCAGCGTGCAGTACTCGCGGATCGTGTTGCGGTCGCCGATGACGAGCTTCGTGCGCTCGCCCTTGTACTTCTTGTCCTGCGGATCGTCGCCGATCGAGGCGAACTGGAAGATGTGGTTGTCGGCGCCGATGACGGTCGGCCCTTTGATGACCGTATGGGGCTCGATGCGCGTGCCGCGCGCGATCTCGACATCGGCCCCGATGATCGAGTAGGCGCCGACGTAAACGCTCGAGTCGATCTTCGCGGAAGAGTCGACGACGGCTCGTGGGTCGATCAAGACTTGGGCCCCTCCGCCATCATGATCTGCGCCTCGGCGACCGGCTTGCCGTCGACTTCTGCAACGGCGATGAAACGCCAGAGGTTCCTGCGGTGCTTGTCGAGCTCGACGCGTAACGTCAGCTGATCGCCGGGCCGCACGATCTGCTTGAACCGGGATTCCTCGATGCCGACGAGATAGAGAATCGAAATCCGCTCGTCAGCGGCCACGCTTTCGTACGCGAGCAGCCCGCCCGCTTGCGCCAGCGCTTCGAGGATCAGGACGCCCGGCATGACCGGATGCCCCGGGAAATGACCCTGAAAGTGGGCCTCGTTGATGCTGACGTTCTTGATGGCGACGATCGACTTACCGGGCACGACGTCGAGCACGCGGTCGACCATCAAGAACGGAAAGCGGTGCGGCAAACGTTCGAGGATGCCGCCGATGTCGATCGTCTTCTTGTCAGTCATCTTTGTTTTTCGATTTGCTGCCGGTGATTCTCTCGAGCGCGCGCTCTGCCTCGATCAAGCGGTCCGCGAGCGCGTCCAGCTTACGGAAGCGCGCGGCATTTTTCCGCCACAAGCCGGCTTCTTCCGCGGGCAGGTGGCCGGAATAGGTTCCCGGCTCCTCGATCGAGCGTGTGACTATGCTACGGAAGGTGATCGTGACGTCATCGCCGATCGTCAGCGAGTTGATCATGACGGTGCCGCCGCCGATCATACAGCGCTTGCCGACTTTGGTGCTGCCGGCGACGCCCGACATCGCGGCCATGATCGTGTGCGCGCCGATGCGCGCGTTGTGAGCGATCTGCACGAGGTTGTCGAGCTTCACGCCATCCTCGATGACGGTGTCCTCGATCGCGCCTCGGTCGATCGTCGTATTCGCCCCGATCTCGACATCGTCGCCGATGATGACGCTGCCGACCTGCGGAATCTTCTGCCACTTGCCGCTATCGGGAGCGAAGCCGAACCCGTCGGCACCGATGACCGCGCCGGGATGCACGATGCAGCGCGCGCCGATGCGCACGCCGTCGAGAACGGCAACTCTCGCGCCGATTCGAGTCCCCTTGCCGATCGAAACGTTCGCGCCGAGGACGGCACCCGCCCCGACGACGGCGTCGGCGGCGATCGTGCTGTCGCTGCCGACGACGGCGTGCGCGTCGAGCTGCGCGCTCGGCGACACGCGCGCGCTCGCCGCGACTACCGCGCTCATGTGCACGCCGGGAACTGCAGAAGCGGGCGGATGCAGCGACGTCGCGATGCGGGCGTACGCGAGGTAAGGCTCGGCATGCACGAGGCACGCAACGGGGCAGGCGTCGCGATCGCGCGGCGCGAGGATGACGGCCGCTGCGCGCGTGTGCTTCAGCTGCGCTCGGTACGACGAGTTCGCGAGGAAGGTGACGGCATCGGGCGCGGCGCTTCCGAGCGTACCCACGCGCTTGACGACGACGCCGGCGTCGCCGACGAGCTCACACCCGAATTGCGCCGCGAGCTGACCTAAGGTCGCGGCCATCGGTAACGGCTCGGTTGTTGCTAGCGAGAGGGGGCGGGAGCCGTCGCTGCCGGTTTCAGAGCGCCGAGCAAGGCCTCCGTGACGTCGACGCCCGTGCTGGCGAAGATCACGAAGCCCTGGTCCGCGAGCAACAAGTCGAATTTCTGCGCGCGCGCATACTCTTGCGCTTTCACGAGGACCTCGCGCTGTAGCGCACCGAGCTCTTCGTTACGCCGCAGGTTGAAGTCTTCGACGAGCTGGTCGTTGGTGCGCTGGAGGTCGCGTTGCCCGTCGCGAATCTGCCGCTCGAGATTGTTCCGCTCCTCTTCGCTCATGACGGGCGAATCGCGCTGGAACTGCTCGGTTTGCGTCTTCAGCTTCTGCTGCATCGCCTGGAGGTCGCGCTGCCGCGGCCCGAACTCGCCCTCGATCTTCTTCTGTGCGGCAGCGAATTGAGGCGACTGCTCGACGAGTCGCGAGACGCTGACGACGCCGATCTTCAAATTGCTCTGCGCGTGGACCCCACTGGACGCGAGACCCGCGGCGGCAACGGCTGCAAGCAGCCAGACTTTTGACCCGATCATGAATGTATTCCCTCGAGCTCTAGAAGGCGTTACCGATGGAGAACTGGAAGCGTTCAACCTCGTCGCCATAAAACCGATCCGTTGCGGCGTCTTCGTTCAGGGGCGCGGCATAGCTGAAACGCAATAGCCCGAGTGGAGCCAGCCACTCGACGCCGATGCCCACGGATTTCTTCAAAGTATCATAGTCGAAGCCGTAGTCGATAGGGTCGCCCAACTTGTCGAAGAAGTTGACGCCGCCCGTCGAGAACACGTTGCCGACGTCGAAGAACAATCCCACCCGCGTGGATCCGGCGATCTTTGCGGGCGTCGGAATGATGATCTCGAATTGATTGGCGAACAGCAGGTTGCCGCCATACGGATTGCCGAAATTGTCGCGCGGCCCTAGATAGCTCTCCTTGAAGCCGCGGACCGTGCCGGGACCGCCCGCGTAGCGCTGACGGAACGGCGGTATCGCGGTCGTGTCGCCGTACCCGTCGCCGTACGCGAGCTCGTTGTTGATGCGGAACATCCAACGACCGTGAATCGGGACGTACTTTGTAAAATTGACGCTCGCGACGTAGTACTCGACGTCGCTGCCGGGAATCGAGGCGTTGATGCCCGTCGATAGCCGCGTACCCCGCGTCGGAAACAGCGCGGCGTTGCGCGAGTCGTAGTCCCAGGCCGTGATCATGTCGAGGCTCTTGACCTTCGTTCCGATCAAGCCGCCCGGCGCGGGGAACGGCTCGCCGTTTTGCGCGACCCACGCGAGTGCCTGCCGCGAGCTGTAGATGCTCGTGATGAGCTCGGAGTCCTGATACTGGAAGCCCCACGTCACGCGCTGGAAGTTGCCGACGGGATACCTCCAGTTCATACCGGCCGACAGCGTCGTCGTATTGAAGTCCGACGTCGACGACGTGTACTGCGTGATGTCCTGGTAGGTCAGCGAGATCGTGCGGGCGACACCGTCGATGTTGCGGTAGGGGTCCGTGAAGTTGATGTCGTAGACCTTCTGAAACTCACCGCCGCGCAGCTCCATCGCGACGCGCCGCCCGGTGCCCATGAAGTTCGAGTGGATGAAGTTACCGCCGAGCGTGAGGCCATACGTTTCCGAGTAGCCGAGGCTGCCGCCGAATTGTCCGGGCAGTCCTTCCTCGATCTGGAAATCCACGTCGACGAGGTCGGGGCTGCCCGGCACCGGCGTCGTCTCGTTCTCGACCTTCTCGACGTACGGCAGCTGCTGCAGCGACAGCTTCGAGCGGTCGACCAACCGGTTCGACAGATACCCGCCCTCGAGCTGCCGCATCTCGCGGCGGAAGACCTCGTCGTTGACGTTGTCGGCGCCGTTGAAGTTGATGCGGCGCACGTACACGCGATTGCGCGGATCGACGAAGAACGTGATCGCCGCCGTTTTCGCTTCCTGGTCGAGCTCGGGCACGGCGCGGATCTCGGCAAACGCATAACCGTCCTGGCCCAACCGAGCCGACATGAGCTCCTCCGCGGACGTCAGGACGGCCTGCGAGAACGTCTGACCGGGTTGCGCGAGCATCAGCAGCTGGAGATCGCGCTCCGGAACGACCATCTCGCCCGCGAGCTTCACGTCGGAGATCGTGTATTGATCGCCTTCCGTGACGCTGATCGTGACGAAGATGTCGCGTTTGTCGGGCGAGATCGCGACTTGCACGTCGTCCGTGTGGAAATCCGCGAAGCCGCGGTCCATATAAAAGGAGCGCAGCTTCTCGAGGTCGCCTTCCAGTGCTTCTCTCGAATAGCGGTCGTTGTTCCGGATGAACGACAGCCAGTTGCCGGTGGAGAGCTCGAAATCGGCGATGATCTCCTTTTCCTCGAACGTCGTGTTGCCGACGATGTTGACCTGACGGATCTTCGCTCGGTCACCCTCTTCGATCTGGATCGCCACGCGCACGCGGTTGTCGGGAACCTCCTCGACGTTCGCCGTCACTTTGGCCGCGTATTTGCCGCGCCCGTAGTACTCCTCGGTCAACGACTGCGTCAGCTGATCGAGCGTCGATTGGTCGAACGTCTTGCCCGTCGCGAGCCCGTTCTCGGTGAGGACCTTCTCCAGGTCCTCGTCCTTGATGTCCTTGTTGCCGTCGAACGTGAACTCGAGGATCGAGGGCCGCTCGAGCACGACGATGACGAGCGTGCTGTCCTCGCGGCGAAACTCGAAGTCCTGAAAGAAGCCGGTCTCGAACAGCGCACGGCCCGCCTCGCGGAGCCGGCGCTCGTCGACGGTGTCGCCGATGTTGATCGGCAGATAGTTGTAAATCGTGCCTTCGGCGATGCGCTGCGCGCCCTCGACGCGGAAGTTTCGGACGACGAACGGCTCGAATGCCGCGAACGCGGCACTGCCGGCCAGAACGGAGACGCAGAGCACGGCGCACTGCACCACGCGAGCGCAAAGCGTCTTCATGAGCCCAGCATCCTGACGATGTCGTTGTAGAACGCGAACCCCGTGAGAGCGATGACGAAGAAGATGCCGATCTGCTGCCCCAGCAACATCGCGCGCTCGGAAAGCGGCGCGCCTTTGATCCATTCCGCAATCTGATAGACGATTTGGCCGCCGTCGAGCAGGGGAATCGGCAGCAGATTGAGGATCCCGAGGCTGATGCTGACGGCCGCCAGGACGCGCAGGAAAGAGATCAGCCCGGCTTCGGCCGCGCTGCCGGCGATGTCGGCGATCGACAGCGGCCCCGACATGTTCCTCAGCGAGACCTCGCCCATGACCATGTGCGCGACGATCGAACCTGTGAACCTGATCACTCCCCAGGTCTCGTCGACGGCGCGCGGTAACGCCTCGAAGACGCCGTAGCGCCGCTCGGCGACGAAATCCGCCGGCTTCACGCCGATCTGTCCGACCGTCTTCTCGCCGACGGTCACGCTATCGAGCGTGGCAGTCAGCGTGAGCTCGCGGTCGCCGCGCAGGACGACGACCTCGACCGTCTCGCCGGGTTTGCTTTGCAAGAAGGCGACCCATTGCCTCCAAGTCTCGATCGGCTGACCGTTGCCGCTTTGGATCAGGTCGCCGGGGCGCAACCCGGCCCGGTCCGCCGGCTTGCCCTGATCGACCTCACCGGTGAGCGCCGGGTCCCCGAGACGGAAGCCCAAGCCCTCGAACAGAACCGGGGGATCGGTGAGCTCATTCTCCCGGCCGCGGACGTCGAGCTCGACCGCGCGCGTTGCGCCGCTCGGCTCACGCACGGTGAGGTCGATCCGGCCATCGCCGAGAATCTCGCTGAGAATGCGCACGGTCGCGCTCTCGAGAGTCAGCGTCGTCTGCCCGCCGATCGTGGTGATCTCGTCGCCGGCCCGCAGCTCGGCGCGTGCGGCGACTGAGCCTTCCTCGACGTGCGTGATGAACGGCTTCAGCTCTTGGACGCCGGTCACGAAGATGAACCAGTACGCGAGAATCGCAAACAGGAAGTTGAACCCCGGGCCGGCGAGCAGCACGAGGACGCGCTGCCAAACGGGCCGCTGATGAAACGCGCGGTGGCGCTCCTCTGCGACGACGGGCCCCTCGTGCTCGTCGAGCATCTTGACGTACCCGCCGAGCGGGATCATCGAGATCCAGTATTGAATGTGATCGGGCGGTCCGCCGCGCCACGAGAGCAGCGGCCGGCCGAAGCCGATCGAGAAGCGCAGCACTTTGAATCCGAGTTTCCGCGCGACGATGAAATGGCCGAACTCGTGAGCGGCCACGAGGACGCTGATCGCGACGAGGAACCACAAGAGTTTTTGCAGGAAGTCCATCAGTGCGTTTACCGCCGCGCTCTCGGCAACAGGATCGTTGGGGCCGTTATTCTAGCCCGGCGAGTCGCCCGTGGGGCACGACTTACCGCCAGGTGGGAAGCGTGGTCATGACGCTACAGACCGCTGTCCCAACGAGCGGTTCCCGGCTCAGCCGATGAGGTTCAAAGCCCACAGCCCGACGACGAAGGCCGGAACGGCCGCCGTCAGGCTGTCGATGCGGTCCAGCACCCCGCCGTGCCCCGGCAGCAGCTTGCCGCTGTCCTTGAGGCCCACGTTGCGCTTGAACATGCTCTGCGTCAGGTCGCCCAGCACCGAGATCAGGGCCGTCGCGACCGCCAACGGGACCAGTCTGATCGCGGGCAGCATGAGCCACTGAGCGGCAATGGCCGCCGCGAAGCCCGCCGTCACGAGGCCTCCCGTCACGCCTTCCCACGTCTTACCCGGGCTGACGGCCGGCGCGAGCTTGGTACGGCCCAGCAGGCGCCCGAACGCGTAGGCGCCGACGTCGGCCGCCCAGACGATCAGGAGCAGCGTGAACGCGAGCTTCGGGCCCAGCGCATCGTTGCCGTGCAGCCGCACCAGCAACGTCCACGACGGCAGCAGCACGATGATGCCGGCGAGCGCGACAAAGGTGGAGCTGAACGTGCGCGGATAACGGACGACGAGCACGAGCGCGAACAGCCACCATGCGAGTGCCGCTACGAGCAGTACGCCGAGGCCTTGGAGCCCAAGCCATAGCCACCCGACCGCCATCGCGGCAGCGAACAGAACCGTATAGCCGGCGCGACCGGCGGCGGGCAACTTCGCGAACGCGCCCCATTCCCAGACGCCAGCCAGCCAGAGAATACCCAGAACGGCCGCGGTCACGGGCGAACGGGCGAACAAGAGCGCGCCGGTGATGGCGGCGCCGAAAACGACACCCGTGATGATACGCGCGGCCAGCATGACGAAGCGCTGCGAGCGCTCAGAACTCCATGATCTCGGCTTCTTTGTCCTTCAGAAGCGAATCGACCGTCGCGACGTACCGATCGGTGAGCTTCTGAATCTCCTCTTGCCCGCGCCGCTCGTCGTCCTCGGCGATCATCTTTTCCTTGAGCAAGTCCTTGATGTCGCCGAGCGCCTCGCGCCGCACGTTGCGCAGCGCGACGCGTCCCGTCTCGGCGTGCGCACGCACGACCTTGACGAGGTCGCGGCGCCGTTCCTCGGTCATCGGCGGTAACGGCACGCGAATGACCTGGCCTGCCGTGACGGGATTCAAGCCGAGGCCCGCGTTGATGATGGCCTTCTCGACGGCCGACACCATTTTCTTTTCCCACGGCGTCACGACGAGCGTACGCGCGTCCTCGACGGAGATGTTGGCGGTCTGCTTCACGGGCACGTTCGTGCCGTAGTAGTCGACCATGACGTGCTCGAGAAGGCCCGCGTGCGCGCGGCCCGTGCGCAGCTTGCGCATGTCGTCCTTGAACGCCTCGATGCCGCGCTGCATGCGCTGCTCGGCTTCCTTCTTGACGTCGTTGATCATTTGCCCGTCCCCGTGCGCGGCAGGTGGTTCACAACCGAGGTGCCGACGGGTTCGCCGGTGACCACACGCACGAGATCACCCGGCGTGTTCAGGTTGAACACGACGAGCGGCAGATTGTTCTCGCGGCACATGACGATGGCCGTCGCGTCCATGACGCGCAGGTCGTCCGACAGGACCTGGTCGAACGACAGCTTGGGGTAGCGGACGGCTTTCGGATCCTTCATCGGATCCGCCGAGTAGACGCCGTCGACTTTCGTCGCCTTGATCAGCACGTCCGCGCTGATCTCGATCGCGCGCAAGCTCGCGGCGGTGTCCGTCGTGAAGAACGGGTTGCCGGTGCCGGCGGCGAAAATCGTGACCCGGCCCTTCTCGAGATGGCGCACCGCGCGCCGCCGAATGTAGTCCTCGCAGACCTGATGGATCTGCAGCGCCGACATGACGCGCACACCGGTGCCCTGGCGCTCGAGCGCATCCTGCATGGCGAGCGAATTGATGACGGTGGCGAGCATGCCCATCTGATCGGCCGTCACGCGATCCATGCCGGCCTCGGCGAGACCGGCGCCGCGGAAGATGTTGCCGCCGCCGATGACGACGCCTACTTCCACGCCGAGCGCGACGACTTCGGCGATCTCGGCAGCGACGCGGCGGATGACGGCGGGGTCGATGCCGTAATGCTGGCTACCGAGCAGGGCCTCGCCGCTCAACTTCAGCAGAATTCGCTTATAGGCCGGCGAGCGTTGCGCCATAAAACCTCTGCTCAAAGGGCGTCCCGGCGGACACTGCAGAGCGCACGGCCGGGACGCGATTAGATTATCGGCTCTGCGAACCCTGCGCTATGGCTTCGACTTCCTTGGCGAAGTCGGAGCTTTTTTTCTCGATACCCTCGCCGACCTCGTACCGCCGGAAGCCTTTGACCTTGGCTTTGTGCTGCGCGAGCACGTCGCGCACGCGCGCCTTGCCCTTCTCGTCCTTGACGAACACTTGCCCCGTCAGCGTGATCTCGTCGATGAACTTGCGCAGCTTCCCCTCGACCATCTTCGCGAGGATCTCGGGCGGCTTCTTTTCCTCGGCCGTCTGCGCGGCGATGATCTCGCGCTCCTTGTCGAGGAGCTCCTTCGGCACTTCGTCGCTCGTCACGTAACGCGGCGCCAGCGAGGCAATCTGCATCGCGATGTCGCGTGCGAACGCGCCGTCACCGCCCTCGAGGTCGACGAGCACGCCGATGCGCGTGCCGTGAACGTACGCCCCGACGTTGCCGCGGCTTTCGACGACGTCGAAGCGGCGCACGGAGATGTTCTCGCCGACTTTCGTCACGAGCTCGAGCCGCAGGTCCTC
>Ga0207675_100004353_pt1 | contig 13687 bp, 7 predicted proteins | sample KBSSwiS42_FD_184305 | JGI IMG/M metagenome (GOLD analysis project Ga0207675, IMG submission 184305) | Switchgrass rhizosphere microbial communities from Kellogg Biological Station, Michigan, USA - KBS Switchgrass S4-2 (SPAdes) (version 2) | ecosystem: Host-associated > Plants > Roots >... | reverse complement strand
CAGGACGGCAACGTTTGCCTGGCTGATTACGGCGCTGTACTACTTCTATCAGTACCAGAACAACAGCATGTTCACGCAGTACGGACCGGCGGCGGGTGCTTATCTAGGACGCGCGTTCTTCAACAATGCGTTCACGAACACCAACCAATACTTGCACACCGATAGCGGTTCCGTGTTCGGCCAGGCAACCTGGCATGTCACTGATCGCTGGAGTCTCACAGGCGGCGTACGCGAGATTTTCGAAGACAAGTCAACACGCGTGCAACGCGAGGCGCCGATCGGCGGCGTGCAACCGGCGATCGATGCTGCGGTCGGCCCGTTCGATTCGGGTGTCCTCAAGCGCAGTGATAAATCGACAGCAGCCCTGCTGAGTGCGGCATTCCAGCCGAACCCGGATTGGCTGTGGTACGCGTCGGTAGCGAAAGGCGCCAAGTCGGGCGGCATCAATCCTGCGGTGCCGAATCCCGGTTTGACGGTCGATTCGCTGTATATCGATCCCGAGCGCGCGCTCGACTACGAGTTCGGCTTCAAGTCATCGCTGTTCGAGCGCCGCCTGCAGTTGAACGCCAACCTTTTCTGGACCGACGTCGACGATTATCAGGCGACGCAACTGCAGCTCTCGCCGCAGACGAATACGTACCAGCAGGTGCTCTCGAACATCGGCAAGGTCCGCACGCGCGGCATCGAGACGGAGATTTCGGCAGCGCCGGTCACGGGCTTGACCCTCGCAGTGGCGGCGTCATTCAACGACGCGAAGTATCGCGAATACCGGGATGCGCCCTGCTCCGCCGAAGCCATCGCCGCCGGTCGGGCCCTCTGCGACCTCAGCGGCGACCAGGTTGTCGGCGCGCCCCAATGGATCGTGAATCCCAGCGTCAGTTACACGCGCCGCTTAGGAGCGTTCGAAACGACAGCGCAAGCCGACTACGCGTGGCGTTCATCGTTCTCCGGCGCGCCCGACAATTCGCAATACGCCGACGTCGATGGGTATGGCGTGCTGAACGCGCAACTCGGTATTGCGGGCGGTTTGTCGCAAGCCGCCTGGCACCTCTCGCTCTGGAGCCGCAACTTGCTGAACAAGCACTACGTGATCGGTGGCGTGACTGGCGCGAGCCAGTTCCTCACGTACACGCTCTATCCAGGCGAACCGCGCTCCTATGGCGCCACGGTTCGCGTCGATTTCTAGCAGTCGACTTCTAATACGAGGGTCGCATGACACAAGCCATTCTCGAGCGCCTCGCGGCGCCCACGCCTTCCCTGCGCGCGGACAATATCGAATCCGCGCGTACGGAAGCGAGCGTAAACGGCAGCCGACTACGGCTCTTGAGCCGTGGACGTGAGCTGCTCGCCGAACCCTTCCTGCACTTTCTGTTGCTCGGCGCAGCGTTGTTCGGCGTCGATCACTATCTGGAGGCAAAGTCGCGATTCACGCACATCACGATCGCACCGCAGGTCGTAGCGGGAATCGCTGAGAATTTTCGCTTGCAGTACGGAAGCCTGCCCTCGCCCGAGCGTCTGCAGGCGCTGGTCGATGCGCGTGTTCGCGAAGAGGTGTTCTATCACGAGGCGCTGCGACTCGGTCTCGACAAGGACGACGAGATTATCCGTCGGCGCCTGGTGCAAAAGTACGAGTTCCTGCAGCAGGATCTCGACATCGAGTCCGAGCCGAATGCAGCAGCGCTGCAAGCGTTCTTCGCCGCGCATAAACAGCAATACGAAGTTCCAGCGACCGTCTCTTTCAGTCACGTCTATTTCTCGACCGACAGTCGCGGTGAGCATGCGCCAGCAGACGCTGCACGAGCGGCTGCTGCGTTAGCAGTCAGCGGCTTGAATCGCGCCGTCGATTCTGGCGATGCATTTCCCGGTCCGACCGATTTCACACGCGTCTCGCAGGTCGAACTCGGTCGCGTATTCGGCCAGCAGGGCCTGGCGAGCGAGATTTTCAAGCTTCCGCCGCGGCAGTGGTCCAAGCCGCTTGCTTCCGGACTCGGATGGCATCTGGTATACGTGAATGCCCGTGAGCCGGCACGTGTACCCGACTTCGCCGAAGTACGCGACACCGTACGGCGCGACTACCTCGAAGCCGCACGCGCGGCACGCAACGAACAGGCCTATGCAAAGCTGAAGCGCGGCTTCGTGATCGAGCGCCCGCAATGAGCAGGCTTACCCTTTTGCTCGTATTGCTGCGCGCCACGCTGGCAGTGCTTGCAATCGCGTTTACGGCGCCCGCATCGGCGCACGAGATTCGACCTGCATACCTGGAGATCACCGAAAACGCAGAGCACCGTTTCGATGCGCTCTGGAAGCAGCCAGCGCTCGGCACACTCGCGGTTCGTCTCGTCCCCGAAGTCTCGAATGGATTGCTCGCAGGACCGCCGAGCGAAGAAGGCACGACGAACACGTTCCTCGTGCGCCGCTGGCGCGATCGGCCACAAACGCGCGATTCGTTCGACGGCGCAGTGCTGCGCGTCGCTGGCCTTGAAAATACGATCACCGATGTGCTTGTCTGCGTCACCTTCGCCAACGGACAGACGATCCAGACGGTGCTCAAGCCGGACAATCCTTCGCTCACGATTCGCTTGCAAGGCGCGGGCAAGCTGGCCGTACCCACATACTTGGTGCTTGGCATCGAGCACATTCTCACCGGCTTCGATCACCTGAGCTTCGTGCTGGGGTTGCTGCTGCTCGTGAGCGGCAGTCGCAGGCTCTTCAAGACCATCACGGCATTCACGGTTGCACACAGCATCACGCTTGCCGCTGCCGCGCTTGGCTACGTGAATGTGAGCGCGCCCGTGATCGAATCGCTCGTGGCGCTCAGCATCGTGTTCGTGGCCGTGGAACTGGTCAGAAGTTATCGGGGTCGCGCAGGCCTCACCGCGCGCCATCCCTGGGTGATTGCATTCACGTTCGGCTTGCTGCATGGCTTTGCGTTCGCCGGGTCGCTGGCAAACATCGGCTTGCCTGCACACAACATTCCCGGCGCACTGCTGCTGTTCAATCTGGGTGTGGAGATTGGCCAGTTGTTGTTCGTCACCGCAGTGCTCGCAGTTGTGCACGCAGCGCGCCGCCTGCACTGGCCTTTCGCTGCCGGTTCACGCTGGGCGACGGCCTACGCCATTGGCGCGCTGGCTTCGTATTGGATGATCGAGCGCGTCCATGTGCTGGTTCCAGGTCCTGTCTGAATGCACCGGTATTCAGATTCATAACAAACATGTTTCAGAACACGTCAGGAGTCCTCATGAGGTTAAATCGATGGATTGCGGTCGCTGTCGCGGGAGCCATGCTGACTGCCGCCGCCGATGCCGCAGACGTACCGTCGGATCCGCAGCGCAACGCGTACTTCGGCGACCTGCATCTGCACACGAGTTACTCCTTCGATGCCTACATCCTGTTCGGCGCGAAGATCGATCCCGAAGGCGCTTATCGCTTCGGCCGCGGCGACACCGTGAGCTACCTGGGCGACGATATCCACCGATCGTCCCCGCCCCTGGACTTCATGGCCGTGACCGATCATTCCGAGAACATCGGTGTGTTCAACACGCTGGAGGATCCGAACAGCCCGTTGTCGCGCAGCGAGATCGGCAAGGAGGTCAAAGCACAGGGTTCGGCCGTTTTCGGCAAACTCGCGAAAATCCAGACCGGCGGCGGCGGCAAAGGATTGCCCGGCGTAGATGTGAGCGAGAGCGCGCAGTCCGGCTGGCAGCGCGAGATCAAAGCGGCCAATCAGTACTACCAACCGGGCAAGTTCACTACCTTCATCGCTTATGAATGGACAGCGATGACCGATGGCGCCAATCTGCATCGCAACGTCATCTTCCGCGGCGACAAAGCGCCGAATCCGTTTACTTCCATCCACTCGACCAAGCCCGAGGATCTCTGGAATTTTCTCGAGATCATTCGCAAACAGGGTTACGAAGCGCTGGCGATTCCGCACAACTCGAATGCGAGCAACGGCCTGATGTTCGATTGGGTGGACAGTCGCGGGCGCCCCATCGATCAAGCGTATGCAGAGTTGCGCGCTGCGAACGAACCGCTGGTGGAAATATCGCAGAACAAAGGCTCTTCAGATACCGCCCCGGCACTATCGCCCAACGACGAATTCGCGAACTTCGAGCGCTACGAGCACTTGCTGGTAGACGCGCGTGCACCGAGCAAACTGGAGGGCAGCTATGTACGCGATGCCTTCGGCCGCGGATTGGCGCTCGAGGAACGCACGGGCGCAAACCCCTTCAAGTACGGCGTCATCGGCAGCAGCGACTTTCACAACGGCCTGTCCGACGCAGCGGAGAATGCGTTTGTCGGCACGTTCGGCGCGATTGATCCCACGAAGAAGCTGCCCGACGTGGATCAGTTCATAAAGAGCTCCGGTAGCTGGCGTAAGGATCAGGGTCTGACTGATGCACAACTCGACTACTCGTTCTACGAGAACGGGTCCGGCAATCTCACCGGCGTGTGGGCAGAGCAGAACACACGCGAATCGATCTACGACGCGCTACGCCGCAAGGAGACCTTCGCCACCTCCGGCACGCGTCTGAAATTCCGCTTCTTCGGCAGCTGGGATCTGCCAGCCGACTTGCTCAAGCGCAAGGACTGGGTGACCGCCGCGTATCGCAGCGCCGTGCCGATGGGCGGCGATCTGCCTGCAAAGCCGGAGCCAGCGAGCGCACCAACGTTTGCTATCTGGGCCGTGAAAGACCCGAACGGCGCAAATCTGGATCGGCTGCAGGTCGTGAAGGTCTGGTTGGAGAATGGTAAGCACACGGAGAAGGTGTTCGATGTCGCGCTCTCGAACGGTCGCAAGGTCGATGCGAAGACGGGCAAAGCACCCGCCGTCGGCAACACGGTCGATCTCGAGACGGCGACCTACAAGAACTCGGTCGGGGCCACGTCGCTCGCCACGGTATGGCGCGATCCGCAGTTCGATGCCAATCGGCCCGCGGTGTATTACCTGCGCGTGCTCGAGATTCCGACGCCGCGCTGGTCGACAATTCTAGCGTTGAAACGTCATCAGCCTATACGAACGGACGTACCTGCAACACTGCAGGAGCGCGGCTGGTCCTCGCCGATCTGGTATACGCCCAGCGCGGAGAGAACGGCGAGCAAGGATGCTCATCCGACACAGCGGCAAGCTGGTCTCGAGGCGAGCGGTGGGTCAGGATTGCGCTGATGCGCCGCGTGCTGATCGATCACGCCAAAGCTGCTGCCTGGTTCGATCAGCGATGACATCCCCCTCAGACGAACCCTATTTTGGAGACTCCAGGAACGGCGGTTGACATCCGAGGACGGATACGCTGCCATACCTCTGCAAGTCATGGAGAAGGTTCATCAAAATTGGGAGCCCCGATTCGACTCAGCAATGACGGATCACCGCACTTAGGCGGTCGATATCCAAGTTAGACTTCGTGGGAACCATCAATGAAAACGTCGCGCCGCGAAGCCCTCCTGAAAGAGTACGGAGAAGTCAACAGCAACTTCCGCATGTTGACGGATCTTCGATTCAAGCTTCTTGGCCTGTTGCCAGTCGCAGCGGCGGCAGCCGCTGCGCTGAAGGGAGAGAACTTTGGCTTCGCTGGCTTTGTGTTCTCTCTCTTCGGGCTCGTGGTGACCGTCGCGATCGCCTCATACAACGCTCGCAATGATCAGCTCTATGACGAGCTAGTCGGACGAGCTGCCTCGATTGAACGGAGCTTAGGCATTCCAGACGGGGGCTTTGCCAATCGACCTCGGCCCTGGCTAGCCTACTCAGGTTGGGGCCACACGTGGACCGTTGAGCATCGGGATGCGGTGGCCGTCGCCTATGCTGCAACATGCGCACTTTGGACGACAGGCGTACTCACGCCGCTATTTGAGCTGGGCCGCGCAGTGTACGTCGCAATGCGACTACCGCACTTAACCGTCAAACAGCCCGAGCCATTCGTGGTAACGGTGGCAGCCTTGGTGTCTGTATTGCTTGTAGCCAGCACACTGAAGAAACTTCGCGCTCGACGCAACCGGCAAGAGGAAGAGCTTCGACTCAACGCTCGAAAAGCGGTCTTGCTTGCACTCGGACGACCTATACAGGACATCGCAACCGATGAAGCGCTGCTGATGCTGTGCCACGGGCTAGCCGGAACAAGCAAACCTGACGTAGTCAAGCGGCGTGCGGCCTTCTATGCAAAGCTGACGCCGGAATCGCTCGATCACTTCCTCATGCGCGGCGCAGCGGAAGTCATTGCGGCCCACGCGATTGGCCTCTTGACGGATCTTCCGGCACGGTGGCTCTTCGACTGTGCGACAAATCGCCGGGGACTGCTGGAAGAGGATGAACAACGCGTTGCCGGCGTACGGTCTGAAGCCTAACCCATCGCTCGAGGCGACCCCACGGCTTGCGGCGGTCGCTTCAGCTTCTGATCGATGCCGCCGATCCTATCGACGCGGCGATCCTTGCCTCATGCCGACACCGCTTGCAGGCGCACCAGGCGCCTGAGCTCCGGGATGCAACTGCCGCAGTTGGTGCCGCATTTCAGCTCGCCCTGCAGCGTTGCGAGGCGTTGCTCCGGAGCACCCGCAAAGGTGCGCAGTGCGGCTTCGATTTGCGAAGCGGAGATGTCGAAACAACTGCACACCTGTTTGCCGCGACCCACCACCGCGGCCGGAGGCTTGGCACCCGGCAGCAGCAACAGGCGGCCGTAGGCTTGCGCCGGTTGTTCTTCCTGCAGAAGAGATTTCATCCAGGCTTCGGCGCTGCTGTCGCCGCCAAGGAGCAATCCTTCGATGCGCACGGATTCGCCTTGGCCTGACAGGCGAACGCAGCGCCTCTGGCCACGGCGGTCGTCCCGATAGCGCAGCACTTGTGCGCCAGCCAGGCCGAGCAGGCTTTCGATCCGATCGAGCAGTTCCGCTGCGGCGGGAACCGCATCGGCAGCGCGGAAAAGCACTCCGTGTCGCTCTCGCCCAAAAGGCACGCAGGCGGCGAACGGGAATCGCTGCATCAAAGTCTGCAGCGCGTCGCGGGCCGCGAAGGCATCGGCTCCGTCGAACCACGCGAGCGCGAGCAGGCGCCAGGGCAGCTCAGCTTTCTCGATCTTGACGGCCGAGTGTTTCAGCTCGGGCTGCTTCGACTGGGGGCAGTAGGTCGACGTGGTGAGCGCATTCACGCCGGAAGCGACAGCACCATCGGCCGTGCGGCCGCCAAGGTATTCATCGCCCCAATGCATGGCAATGAAGGTCTGCGTCGGCGCCAGCTGCTCGCTCGCTTGTACAGGCAAGACGATGGCGCCGCGACGCGAGCTGACGCGCACCAGGTCGCCGCCGGCGAGTTTCAATCGCGCCATGTCGCCGCCGTGCATCTCGATCTGCGGCTCAGGCGCATGGCCGAATAGTCGTCCTATCGTGCCGGTGCGGCTCATGCCGTGCCATTGGTCGCGCAATCGCCCGGTGTTCAACGAGAAGGGGAAACGTGCGTCGCGCGGCTCGGCAAGCTTCGTGTACGCAGCGTCCGCAAAACGCGCGCGCCCGTCGGCAGTCGGAAAGATGCCGTCGGCGTACAAGCGGGCTGCACCATGGCTCGCACCTTGTGGGAAGGGCCATTGCGCGGGCTTCGCGTCGAGCTGCGCATAGCTCAGGCCAGTGATGTCGAGATCGCGTCCACGCGTGCTCTCGCGATGTTCATTCCACACCGTTTCGGGTTCGACGTAAGGGAAAAGAGTTGCTGCCGGTGGGCGCAGTCGAGCTTCGAGCCGTCGTGCCAGGTCAGTCGCGATAACCCAATCGTCGCGTGCGTGTGCTGGCGCGGGCACTGCGGGCCGCACGCGGCTGATGCGCCGTTCGCTGTTCGTGACGGTGCCGTTCTTTTCTCCCCAGGTCGAGGCGGGCAACAGCAGATCGGCATAGCGACAGGTTGCCGTGGTCGCGAAGGCCTCCTGGACCACAACATATTCGGCTCGCTCCAACGCCGCTCGCACGGTCGTTTGTTTGGGCATGGACTGTGCCGGATTCGTGCAGGCGATCCACAGCGCCTTGATCTGCCCGTCGGCGGCAGCCTCGAACATCTCGATCGCGGTCTTGCCGTGTGCCGCTGGAATGGCGTCGACACCCCATAGCGCCGCGATTTCGGCTCGATGCCCGTCATTGGCCAAGTCGCGATGACCGGGCAGCAGGGTCGCCATGCCGCCGGCCTCGCGCCCACCCATGGCATTCGGTTGACCGGTCAACGAGAACGGACCGGCCCCCGGTTTGCCGATGTGGCCCGACGCCAGGTGCAGGTTGATCAAGGCGGCATTCTTCGCGGTGCCGCTGCTGCTCTGGTTGAGACCCTGGCAATACAGCGACAGGCTCGGGCCTTTGGCGAACCAGCGAGCAGTCTGCACCAGGTCGGCTTCGGAGATGCCGCAGAGTTTGGCCGTTTCTTTCGGCGTGAAATCCCGCGCCCGGTCTCGCAGGGCTTCGAACCCGCTCGTGTGCGCCGCGATGAACGCGTAATCGCACAGGCCCTCCCACAGCATCACGTGCAGAAGGCTGTGGAACAGCGCCACATCGGTTCCCGGCTGCACTGGCAGGTACAGATCCGCGATCTCGGCCGTCTCGGTGCGCCGCGGATCGGCGACGATGATTTTCATTTGCGGTCGCGCGCGTTTAGCGTCTTCGAGCCTGCGGAACAGGATCGGGTGCGCGAAGGCCATGTTCGAGCCGACGATGAACACGGTTTCCGCGTGATCCAGGTCTTCGTAGCAGCAGGGCGGAGCGTCGGCGCCGAGCGTAGTCTTGTAGCCGGTGACCGCGCTGCTCATGCACAGGCGCGAATTGGTGTCGATGTTGTTGGTGCCGATCAGGCCCTTCACCAGCTTGTTGAAGACGTAGTAGTCCTCCGTCAACAATTGGCCGGAAAGATAGAAGCCGACAGCATCTGCGCCCGCTGACGCGATCACACTGGCGAAGCGGTCCGCGGCTTCGTCCATGGCAGTGTCCCAAGTGATCGGCACCAGGGGTCCGCCACGTCCGGGCCGTCGCTGCGGTGTCAGCAGGCGGGTGTGCTGCGTCACTGTCGCCGCAGCCGTCAAGTGCAAGGTGCTGCCCTTGGTGCAAAGTCGTCCGAAGTTTGCCGGGTGTTCCGGATCGCCGCGCACGCCGGTGATCTGCGCGCCCTCGCTTTCGATGATCACCCCGCACCCTACACCGCAATAGGGGCAGGTCGAACGGGTCTCGGTCACGCTGTCCGCCTGCTCAGACGGCGGGACGTTCGGCGACCGCCGTCTCGGCGCCGAGCGCGGCCACGGCGGGTATCAAGGTTGGCCCGAGCGCCAGCGTGGTCAGCTCCTCGACATCCAGTAGTACGTTGCCGCCGTCGACCGTGACCGAAAAGCGCTGCGTGCGGCCGGCATCCGGTGACTTGGCGCAGCCGTCGTCCAGGCCGATGGTCCAGTTGTGCAGCGGGCACGCGACGCTGTCTCCGCAGACGATGCCCTGGCTCAACGGTCCGCCCTTGTGAGGACAGCGATCGAGCAGTGCAAAGATCTTGTCTTCGCTGTTGCGAAAGATGGCCACGTCGGTGCTGCCGGTGCGGGCGATGCGTCGTGCGCCCAGCACGGGAATGTCGTCGACTCTGCAGAACACCTTCCAGTCGCTCATAGTCAAAGGACTCCCACGGGTTGGAACTGGCGCGCATCGACGCCCGCCTTGTCGAACTCGAACCAGGGATCGGGCTCGCCATCGAGCGCGAATTGCAGCCGTTCCCACAGCGCCTTGCGGTTCGCCGCGTCGTCGATCACCCGGGCCTTGCAATGGTCGAGACCGACGCGTGCGACGTAGTGCACGGTGCGTTCCAGGTACCAGCCCTCCTCGCGATAGAGCTGCAGGAACGCGCCCGCGTATTCCAGGACTTCCTCGGCCGTTTTGAGCTTGACGAAGAAATGCGCGACCTCGGTCTTGATGCCGGCATTGCCAGCCACGTAGACCTCCCAGCCCGAATCGACGCCGATGATGCCGACGTCCTTGATGCCCGACTCGGCGCAGTTGCGAGGGCAACCGCTGACTGCCAGCTTCACCTTGTGTGGGGCGTACATGCGCCACAGCGCGCGTTCCAGGTCGATGCCGAGCCTGGTGCTGTCCTGAGTGCCGAAGCGGCACCATTCGCTGCCGACGCAGGTCTTCACCGTGCGCAGCGTTTTGCCATAGGCATGCCCCGACGGCATGCCGAGGCTCTGCCACACCGCGGGCAGGTCTTCCTTCTTCACACCCAACAGATCGATGCGCTGTCCGCCGGTGACCTTGACCGTGGGAATCTTGAACTTGTCGATGGTGTCGGCGATGCGCCGCAGTTCCGACGAATTCGTGGTGCCGCCCCACATGCGCGGCACCACGGAATAGGTCCCGTCCTTCTGGATATTGGCGTGGCTGCGCTCGTTGATGAAGTGGCTCTGCGGATCGTCTTTCGCCTGCTTGGGCCAGGTACTGATCAGGTAGTAGTTGACTGCCGGTCGACAGCTCGAGCAGCCGTTCGGCGTGCGCCACGACAGGCGCCGGTAGACGCTGTCGATGGTCAGCAAGTGTTCAGCGCGAATCGTGTCGCGCACCTCCTGATGGCTCGCATCGGTACACGCGCACATAGCCTTCTTCTTCGGCGCTGCGCTGTAGTCGCCTCCGGCCGTGAACATCAGCAACTGCTCGACCAGGCCGGTGCAGGAGCCGCAGGAGGCGCTGGCCTTGGTCACCTTGCGCACCTCCTCGAGGGTGAACAGGCCCTTGTCTTTGATCGCCTTGCAGATGGTGCCCTTGTTGACGCCGTTGCAGCCGCAGACTTCGTCGCTGTCGGCCATCGCGGCGGCTTTATTCTGGCCCTGGTGGCCGGCATCGCCGAGGTGCGATTCGCCGAACATCAGCTTGTCGCGCATCTCGCCGATCTTGCGGCCGTCGCGCAGCAGCTTGAAGTAGAACGATCCATCGACAGTGTCGCCGTAGAGGCAGGCACCCACCAGCTTGTCGTCCTGGATCACGAGTTTCTTGTAGACGCCGCCGTAAGGATCGCTCATCACGATCTCTTCGCAGTCCGGTCCACCCATGAAATTGCCGGCCGAGAACAAATCGATGCCGGTCACCTTGAGCTTGGTCGAGGTGGCCGACCCGGTGTAGCGGCCGATGCCGAACTCCGCCAGGTGCGTGGCGCACACCTTGCCCTGCTCGAACAACGGCGCCACCAGCCCGTACGCGATGCCGCGATGGGCCGCGCATTCTCCGACCGAGTAGATGCGCGGGTCGGTTACTGTCTGCATGGTGTCGTTGACGACGATTCCGTGCAGGCAGTGCAAGCCAATCTTCTCCGCCAACTGCGTGTTCGGACGGATGCCTGCAGCCATCACGACCAGATCAGCCGGCGTTTCGCTGCCGTCTTTGAATTTCACGGCGGTGACGCGGCCGAGCGGCCCGCCGACCAGTTCCTGCGTGTGCGTTTCGATGCGAAATTTCATGCCGCGCAGTTCCAGGGATTTGCGCAGCAGATCGCCCGCGACATCGTCGAGCTGCCGGTTCATCAGCCAGGGCGCGACGTGCGCGAGGGTGACGTCCATGCCGCGCGACATCAGACCGTTCGCGGCTTCCAGGCCCAGCAGGCCGCCGCCGATCACAACCGCGTGCTTGTGCGTTTTCGCGGTCTCGATCATCACGTTGGTGTCGGCGATGTGGCGGAACGCAATGACGCCCTGCAGATCGCTGCCCGGCAGCGGCGGGATGAACGGATTGGAGCCGGTGGCGATCAGCAAACGGTCATAGTATTCCTCGGTGCCGTCCGCCGCGATCACGACGCGACGCGCCCGGTTGACGTCCACGACCTTCTTGCCCAGGTGCAGCCTGATGCCGTGCTCGGCGTACCAGGCCAGCGGATTCAGCACGATCTCCTCTAGCGTCTGCTCCCCGGCGAGCACCGGGCTCAGCAGGATGCGGTTGTAGTTCGGATGCGGCTCGGCGCCGAAGACGGCGATGTCATACAGGTGGGGCGCGATCTTCAGCAATTCTTCGAGAGTGCGCACGCCCGCCATGCCGTTGCCCACCATCACCAGTTTCATTTTCTTCATCGGGGCTCTCCGCTCAAAGTCGATCGCTGTGCACACCGAGGCCGGGCCTATACTTGCCGCCATGAGCTTCGACGTGGACATCGGCTACTACACTCGCAAGGGACCACGACGTCGCAATGAGGACTTTGCGGCTGCAGTGGGGCCGCTGCCGCACGACGAGGCACGCGGACTGATTGCCGCGATTGCCGATGGCGTGAGCGTCGGCGGCGGCGGATTGGAAGCGGCGCAGACCACGGTCATCAGCATCGTCGGCGATTTTCACAGCACGCCGGACACGTGGGACACGAGCGTAGTGCTCGATCGTCTCATCGGCGCACAAAATGCCTGGCTCGCCGATCACAATCGGCGCCGGCAGGGTTACGGCCGCCGCAAATCCACCGAGCCGACGATCGCGATGACGACCCTCACCGCGCTGGTGTTGCGTGGCCAGGCATGGACCGTGGCGCACGTCGGTGACACGCGCGCGTGGTTGGTTCGCGACGGTGAATGCATGCAATTGACACAGGACCATGCGTTCGACGAGGCGTTCCAGCGCAGCCGCCTGATGCGCGCGATCGGGCTCGACGATCGCGTGCGCATCGACTTCGAGCAAGGCGAGCTGCGCCGTGGCGATTGCCTGTTGTTGACCACAGATGGAGTGCATGGAGTGCTCTCGCGTGCGCAGCTCATCGCCTTGAGTGGAGCCGGCGACGCTCAGGCCGCGAGCGAGGCAATCGTCGCGGCGGCACTGCAAGCGGGTTCGCGCGACAATGCCACCGCGCTCGTGGTGCACGTGAAGCAGTTGCTTGCGGGCCGCTTCGAGGACACGTTGTTGGACGGCCGCGATTTGCCTGTTCCGGCGCGGTTGCATCCCGGTGACTGCTTGGACGGGTACGCGATTGTCGCCGCACTCGCGGATACCGGAGCGCATCGTCTGTATCAGGCTCGTTGTGTCCAAAGCGGTACGCTCGTCGTCCTCAAAACCTTGCACGAGTCGCGCGCCAGCGATGCCCAGGAGCGCTCCATGCTGGCACACGAAGCCTGGCTCGCGAGCCGTATCGCCGATCGCAATCCTCCACGTGGCGAAGCGGGATTCGTGTGCGCGCACCCCCTCGACAATGCGTCCGCTTTCTACACTGTGTTCGACTGGCACGCCGGCTCCACGCTCGAGCAGATGCTGGCAGCGGGCCGCCGTTTCGAAGTGGCGGAGATCGTCGAAAGCGCCATTGCCTTCGCTCGTGCCCTGGCGCGATTGCATCGCCACGGCGTCATTCACCGCGACATCAAGCCGGGCAATCTGCACCTGGGCGACGATGGCAAGTGGCGCGTGCTCGATCTGGGCGTGGCGCTGGCCGGCAGCGATTCGAAAGCACTGCGGCTGTTGCACGCGGGCACACCCAGCTATTTGAACCCGGAACAGTGGGGCAGCGATGACGCAGACTCGACGCCAGCCGATGAAGCCAGCGATGTCTATGCCCTGGGCGTGACGCTGTACCAGTGGCTGACCACCAAGCTGCCTTATGGTGACATCGAGCCCTACCAGAAGGGGCGCTTCCGGCGCGACCCGAAACCCCCTTCGCGACTGCGTCCGGACGTGCCGATCTGGCTCGACCACATCGTGCTGAAAGCCGTTGCGATCGAACGGCAGCAGCGCTTCGACACGG
>Ga0207675_100004349_pt1 | contig 13692 bp, 13 predicted proteins | sample KBSSwiS42_FD_184305 | JGI IMG/M metagenome (GOLD analysis project Ga0207675, IMG submission 184305) | Switchgrass rhizosphere microbial communities from Kellogg Biological Station, Michigan, USA - KBS Switchgrass S4-2 (SPAdes) (version 2) | ecosystem: Host-associated > Plants > Roots >... | reverse complement strand
GCTTTCCTGCTGAATCAGCCTGCAAACCCTGATTCGCCTGTTCTTTTTAATGACATCACATCTTCCTCGGGTATTCAGTATCGTCATGTTGATTATGAATTCAATGATTTTGCGGTTCAAAGATTACTGCCGCAAAAATTTTCTCAATTGGGACCTTTTATAACTGCAGGTGATATTAACAAGGATGGCAAAATTGATTTCTTTGTCGGCGGTGCGGCAACTTCTTCCGGCCAGATTTTTTTGCAAGGCGCCGATCAAACCTTCCGTTCAAAAAATGTCATGAGCGGTTCAAAGTTTGAAGAAGATGTCGATTGCCTTTTATTTGATGCTGATAACGATAGTGATCTTGATCTTATAGTCACTTGCGGCGACGTCCAGCAGCCTGATACATCTGTTTATTATCGTCCCAGGCTCTATGTGAATGATGGAAAGGGAAATTTTTCCTTTAACGATAGTGCTATGCCATTTAAGGTTAGAGCCATTGCAGGAACCGTAAGTGCAGGTGATTATGATAACGATGGTGATCTTGATCTTTTTATAGGAGGAAGGGTAGCAAAAAAATATCCGCTTCCTGCCCGAAGCTTCATCCTGCAAAATGATCATGGCATTTTTACTGACGTAACGCAAGTGGTTTGTGCCTCACTTCAAAAACCTGGAATGATTACTTCTTCTGTGTGGACGGATTTTGATAATGATAAGCAACAGGATTTAATTGTTGCAGGTGAATGGATGCCTGTTCGCTTTTTCAAAAACAACCATGGCAAATTAGAAGAGGTGACTTCGAATACCGGCTTAACGCAAATGAATGGAATGTGGCGAAGCCTTGCGGTTGCGGATCTTGATAAAGATGGGGACATGGATATCGTTGCTGGTAATTTAGGTTTGAATTGCATCTATCATGTTGGATCCGATAAGCCCATGCATCTTTTTGCAAAAGACCTTGATGAAAACGGAAGTATTGATCCAATATTTTTTTATTATATAAAAGATAAAGACGGAGAGAGGCAACTTTATCCGGGTATCAGCAAAGCCCAATTCGCAGAGCAGGTACCAGCTATAAAAAAACAATTTTTATTGGCAAAGGATTATTCAAAAGCAACTTTCGATAAAATTTTCAATGGCAATAAAAAAAATGGCCTCATGCAATTTACATGCGATGAAACACGAAGTTGCTATTTCGAAAATTTAGGCGGAGGAAAATTTAAAAAACGTTTGCTTCCTATAGAAACGCAATTTGCACCAGTTAACTCCATCATTTGTGATGATGTAGATGGCGATGGGAACATTGACCTCGTAATGGCGGGTAACGAATACCAAACTGATGTGATGACGGGAAGATATGATGCCTCATATGGCTGGTTCTTGAAAGGAAGTATGGATAAGAACTTTCAATTTGTGTCTTCAATTCACAGCGGTTTTATTGTCGATGGCGATGTAAAGGACATGGAGTTAATTCCAATCTCGAACCGTCTAAAGCTTTTGCTGGTTGCATTAAATAATGATTCACTTAGAGTTTTTAAAATTGCAAGCCAATAGCGTTCTTCGTAATACTTCCAATGGTTCTGCATATAAACAGTATCCATTAATTCGTCTCCATCAATGGTTAGAACTGAAGAGGAGTGCTGTTGCCCTTGAACATGGCCTTTAGTTCTACCAATTCTTTTAATACTTGTACTCCCACTCAAAGCCCACTCAAAAGCATGGATAAAGGCACTTTCAACGTACTCGTTCGTAGAAGCGGGCAAAAGAGGGTTCATCCCAGTATGTCGCTATAGATAAAATTCCTATATGCCCTTATCTTGCAGCAGTGAGTCGTTATCATTCATACCTGAATTCTGCTAAGCAAATCCTTCAATCATACAATGGCGAAGAACCTTTTGCATCTTTTCTTAAAAAACATTTTTCAGCCAATAAAAAATTTGGTTCAAAAGACAGGAAGCAGGTAAGTAATCTTTGCTATAGTTTTTTCAGATTGGGTAAAGCTGTCATAAATACCAGTCTTGAAGAAAAAATACTGGCAGCTTTGTTTCTTTGTTCAGATAAGCCAAATGAAATTCTCGCTGCACTTAAGTCTGATTGGAATGATACGATCAATCTTTCGTTCGTCGAAAAATTATCAATTATTAATTATTCAATATTAATTTCTGATGTATTTCCGTGGAAAGAAGAATTAAGTGATGGAATCGATCATGAAAATTTCTGTAAATCATTTTTAATACAACCCGATGTTTTTCTGAGAATAAGACCTGACATGAGGGAATCTGTTATTAAGAAATTGCAGAATGCAGGTTTAAAATTTCAGATCATAGGTGATAACTCTCTTGCTTTACTCAATGCTACAAAGCTTGAAGATATTTTAGATATTGATAAAGAAGTAGTGATCCAGGATCTTAATTCTCAAAGGACAGGTGATTACATAAAATCTCAAATCTCAAATTTCAAATCTCAGATCAAAGTATGGGACTGTTGTGCCGCAAGCGGTGGTAAGTTGATCATGGTTTATGACATTGATCCAAATATTGCTATTACTGTTTCTGATATTAGAGAGAGTATTCTGACTAATCTTAAAAAGAGATTCCAGCGAGCAGGAATAAAAAACTATAAAAGTTTTGTTGCTGATCTTGCAAAAGAAGGATTTGAGATGCGGAATGCTGGATACGAAGTGATCATTTGTGATGCACCGTGTTCCGGGAGTGGTACATGGTCACGAACACCAGAACAACTTTATTTTTTTGATGAGGATAAAATTGAAAGATACTCTGCACTCCAAAAGAAAATTGTATCTAATGTTATACCTCAACTTCAAAATGGCGGTTCATTCGTTTATATAACTTGTTCTGTGTTTAGAAAAGAGAATGAAGAAATAGTTGAATTTATTAAGAAGAACTTCGATCTGCAATTAAAGCAAATGGAAGTTTTAAAAGGGTATGATAAAAAAGCTGATTCGATGTTTGTTGCCGTCTTTGAAAGATTATAACCTGATAAATTCTGCAGTACCGATCAAAGCATTCTTGTTATAAACGTTGATAAAATATTTTCCTTTTGCCAATTTGCTTACTGAAAGATCAATGATCTTTTTACCTGATCCTTTTGACTCTTGCAATCGTTGTATTAATCTTCCACTCATATTGTAAATAAGAATTGGCATTGATGCTATCGCATCATTTGTTTCAATAATTAAAGTGGCATTGCTGCCTAATGATGGATTTGGACGAACAGTAACATAATTTCCATTTACACCTGGATTGACAACAGCAGTGATGACACAAGGTGAAGAAACAGTTGCTACTGTTGTGTCAATATAAACGGAAGTTAAACTTGCTGTTGCAGTATCTATGATTTGCTTAACACGGTAAGAAAAACTTCCTGAAGCTCCAGCTGTTAATGTATTATTGAAACTATAATTATGGATTGCTAATAAAGAACCTGCTGAAGGATTCAGTTCACCAACTTTTGTAAAACTTGTTTCTCCCGGTCCTTTTCTTTCTATCTCGTATTTCATTGCATCTACGTCTTTACTTGTCCAGTTGATCGTGATCTTACAACCATCAATTGAATTGCTGGAAGTGGCAAACTCAGTTAATAAGACACCAAAAGCAGTCTTCATATTTGGAATTCCATAGCCGATCCTGTCATTTGGTGCTGATGCAATACTGCCGGCTTCACGGAGTGCTCTTACAATGCGCATATTATTTACTTCAGGAAAGCCTTGCCAAAGAATTGTTGAAAGCCCTGCCATATTTGGACAAGCAAAAGAAGTTCCACTGCCTGTTACTACTGTATTATTTGTTGCCTGCACCATTGCACTTACACCAACCGAAGCTACATCCGGTTTTACTTGTCCATCACTTGATGGTCCATAACTTGAAAATGACCCTACAGCACCACTTGTATTTACAGCACCAACTGCTAATACACTATCACCATCAGCAGGTGTAGTAAGATAATGCCATGCATTTGTTCCCTCATTACCTGCTGCATTTACAAAAAGGATTCCTTTTTTAGCGGCAAGATCAGCACCGATCGCTGCAATAGTTGTGTTACCATTCATCTGTGCATAGGTGTGATCAAATGTTGCATTATCAAATTCAGAATATCCTAATGATGCTGATATAATATCAGCCCCAATGCTATCTGCTCTTTCCATTCCGCAAACCATATTGAATTCTTCTATTGGATATTCACTTGCTGTTTCTTCAGTGCGGTATAAAACAAAATTTGCTTTTGGCGCCTTACCTATGAATTGCCCGGGAATATTAGCAGCAATTGTAGACAAACACTGCATGCCATGCGGATGATCATCTGCAACATTTGTATTGTTGGAATAAAAATCCCAGGTATCAAGAACCTGATTATTTAAAATGATGCTGTCCATTGCATCAAGAGTATTATAGCTAAAAAAACCACCGTCGAGTATTGCGATCAGCATTCCTTGTCCACGCAACCCAATGTTATGAAGAAACTGTCCTTTATGAAGATTGATCTCACTAAGTGAGCCTGCTCCATAATTGAAATAGTCAGCAGTTATACCTGTTTCTCTTGATGTGGCATTATAAGGTTGCTCAGCTATAATTAGTTTATCAGTTGTAGGAGTTGTTGTTCTTGCAGAAATTGGTGCAGTTGATTGTACAAAGGGTAGGGCATTAATTGCAGTGATAGCATTTGGATCAGAAGTTTGAATTGCAACTGCATTATGCCATTTGGAAATATTTAAAACTATAACATTTGGAATATTTCTTATCTGTGTTACATATGATGGAGTTACCGGAAGGTCAGTGCTGTCAATGGAAATATTATATTTCGTTCTCCTGTTAATTGCTCTTTGTGATAAATATGCTGTTGGGGTTGAAAGTGAATAAGGATTACCTCCTTTATTCTTGAGTTTTACAACATAGCGGGTAAATTGTGCTTCCGTTTCTGTAAACAATAAACAGCTTCCAATAAGGATAATGATCAATTTATTCACCAAGATGATTTTTAATCATCAAAAATACAGATTATATAGGGAAAGCGAGGTAACCGTTGATCACTATCAGTTATGATCGATCATCCACATTTTGATGCCAAAGCCGGTATAATAGGCGGGTTGCGAAGCTCTCGCAGGTTGAAATTCCCATAAAATAAAATCACGGGTTACCAGACCTATGTTTTTTGCATATTGTTCTCTCGATAAAGTTTTCCAGCCGCCCTGGCGTACATCTGTAACAGGTGCATTAAAGGCATCATCAATATGAGAAACAGAATAAACATCATTTACAGTTTTACCTGCAATAGAAATTGAAGGATCGAAACTATCAATATTATAATCCCAATCATTCATATCATCATCATTATTGAAAGTAAAAAGAGAAGCATATGGATCGTCTGAAAGATATTTATTGCCTTTCCAATCTGTATTTACTTTTAAAGGCAAATGCAGTTTTATATAACGAAGATTATCTTCGATCACTTCAGCCTGGTCAGCAAGATCAGTGACAAAATAAGTCCCATTTTCCACCCATGGTTTTGTGCCCAGTGAATCACGCAAATAACGAATGATACGATAGCTTGGTCTTCCTAAATTATCAGTAACCTGTGCGTCTACCACATGTTTTACCTGGTAACGATGGATCTCTTGTACTGTACCAAAGTTTACGAAAACTGTTGAATCAATACGGTAAGTAATAAATTTTCCAACAGTGGTTGGTACATAATCCGCAATTGGCTCAGTCTTAAATTCTTCAGTATCCTTTTTGCAGGACATAAATGAAAAGAGAAATGCCAGGACAGCTAAAGATGTTATAAGGTTCTTTGATCTCATAAGATTTATAATCAATTAGGGTACTTCAGATTTATAATTAATACCAACGGCTTGGTAAAACTAAAAACAAAAACCGGGTTTTTGAATAACCCGGTCTTTAAAACGTCAATTTTAGTTGATTATTGCCTTTTAAAGGCTTAACGCTGAAGGCAGAACGCCAGGCTTTTAGCTTTAGGCATTCAGCTTTCCGCTTTGAATTATACCACCACCCAAAACATCATCTCCTTCATAAAATACAGCACTTTGACCGGGAGCAATTCCTTTTACATTTTCATAGAAACGTACTTTCATTGAACCATTCTCAGGATAAATATTTGACAATGCTCCTTTGTCTTTATAACGGATCTTGGTAATTGCTTCCATGCCCGGAGTTATCGAATCATATTTTATTAAATTCAATTTGCCAACCATCATTTCATTTTGTTCCAGGTCTTCTTCATCACCAAGAACAACTGTGTTTGTATCCGGATCTATTTTAGTAACAAAGACCGGACGGCCTAATGCGATATCTAATCCTTTGCGTTGACCAATTGTATAAAATGGATAGCCTTTATGTTTACCTAAAATATTTCCGTTTTTGTCAATAAAGTTTCCGCCATCAACTCTTTCTTCTAATCCTTCAACATTTCTCTTTAAGAAACCACGATAGTCATTGTCAGGAACAAAACAGATCTCATAGCTCTCTGATTTTTTAGCTAATTCAGGATAGCCGTAATCAAAAGCCATTTGACGAATCTCTGTTTTTTTGTAAGGAGCTAATGGCAACAATGTTCTGCTCAACAGATCTTGTTGTAATCCCCACAACACATAACTCTGATCTTTTGTATCATCAATTGCTTTGCTTACAACAAATCTTCCATTATCATGCTGACGGATCTTTGCATAATGACCAGTTGCAATAAAATCACAATTCAATGCATCAGCCCTTTTCAATAATGCTCTCCATTTAATATGTGTATTACAAAGCACACATGGATTTGGCGTACGACCAGCTAAATATTCTTCAACGAAATTTTCGATAACAAATCCACCGAACTCTTCGCGGATATCTAAGATGTAATGAGCAAAACCATGTTCAACTGCTGCCTGTCTTGCATCATTGAATGAATCAAGATTACAACAACCGGTTTCTTTTTTACTGCCACCACTGTGAGCATAATCCCATGTTTTCATAGTAATGCCCACTACTTCATAACCCTGGTCATTAAGCATCAATGCGGTAACGGTGCTATCAATACCACCACTCATTGCCACCAAAACTTTTCCTTTCTTGCTCATAAAAAATGAAGCTGCAAATATACAATGAAAAAGCCAGGCAAGAGATTACGAAATAAGTAAATAAGCCGTGAAGGTTTTTCTTAATAAAAGAATTGTTCAGATATGATCTGGCCATCTTTTACTTCATATAACATGATCTCATTGATCTGTATTCTTCCAAGTCCATTTATTGTTATATCTACTTCTCTTCCAACTGCAAAATGATTACCGCTTACAATAGGTTCAGTAGTATAACGCTTATGTGCTGCTTCAATACGACTTACAAAATCCTCGCCTTTTTTGCGAACATTCGCTTTGCCTTCTGCATTTTTAAAATAAGGAGAATTTGGAGGATCAATGCTTTGTACGTTCTCTGCAAAAAGTTCATCTTGTATATCAAACCACCTTTCTTGTTTTGCAAGTTCATTGAATCTTGCAGCAACTTCTTGTGTCGTCAATGTTTCTGTAGTTGTCATTTTAATATCTTTTAGTAATTGAATATTTTAAACTCTAATTTCTATTAATTCTTTTGCTGTTAATGATCAATGGTAATAATTTATTCTGCAAATATTGAGACCAGGCAGGAGCACAGGCATTGTAACATTCAATATCCGGGTTCAAACCATCATGAGTAAATACAAGCTGAGTTTTGTTGTCTTTTGTTGAAATATCAAAAATGACTTTCGTGCCAGTCCACTCATCTTTCTTTTCCAGAAAAGAAAGATCACTTTCCGTGATCAGCCAAACCACTTTTTTATTGGGTATTACTTCTACTAATTTTTGCTTGGAATAATGAACACCATCTCCTGCCCGAAAGCTGAATTCATCATTGAGCTTTTCAGTATCTCCTTTTATCTCTTCAGAATAATATCCTGACCACCATCCCCGAACATTCCTGATAGAATCAAATACTTCTTTCGGAGTTTGATCAACCAGAAGTGTGGTTGTGAAATTTTTATTTTTCATGATTGAACTTTTAAGTTTAGTTTTTCAATGATCTCTTCATTAAAACCACCTTCTTTTGGATTTGGCTGGCCTTTGCCCTTAGTCACCAGGTTATACAAACTTTTTTTAACGTAATTGCTCCAGCCATCGTAGCAGGCATTGTAACATTCGTATTCGGGAATTAGTCCTTCATGTGTAAAGTGAAGTTTCGTCTTACCATCCTTTTCACTTATTTCAAAGATGATCTTATTACCTGTCCATTCGCTTTTATCTTTTGTAAAATTGAAATAGTTACTTAGAACTAACCAAACGACTTTTTTGTTTGGAACCACTTCGATCAATTTCATTCTGCAGATATGAACATCTTTGTAATGATAAGTAAACTCGTCATTAAGTTTGTTTGTGCTGCCCTCAATTTCTTCCGACCACCAACCACGAACATTATTTATTGCTTCATAAACTTCTTTCGGAGTTTGGTCAACCTGGAAGGTTGCTGTAAAATCTTGTGCTTTCATTTTTTATTGATTTTTGTGAATTGATAGCACAAAGCTATTGTCCATATTCAACTCAGGCAGGGTGCGAAATGGACTTTATGGCGGGTTGATTTGGACACGATATATTTTTATCTTTACAAAAAGATAATCAATGAAGCATCTTACAGTTTTAGTTCCTGACGGAGAAGGAAATAATCTTAGCAGTATTGTCGGAGCTTATAAAATATTTGCTAGAGCTAATGAGTATTGGAAGAATATTCATAGAAAAGAATTGTTTAAGATCGAACTCACAGGTATTTCGAAGAAAGTAGAATTTTATAACGGATTGTTTACAGTGAATCCGCAAACTCATATATCTTCTATTAAGAAAACTGACCTGGTCATTATTCCTTCATTGAATCATAATTATCAAAAGACAGTAAAACAAAATCAATTATTGATCGATTGGATCGAGAATCAATACAAACATGGTGCTGAAATCGCAAGTATATGTACCGGCGCTTTCTTATTGGCATCTTCAGGTTTGCTGGATGGAAAAACATGTTCTACACATTGGTCCGCTGCAGATAATTTGAGAGCAATGTTTCCTGATATAAATGTGCAAACGGATAAATTAATCACTGACGAAAAAGGCATATATACAAATGGAGGGGCCTATTCTTTTTTAAATCTCATCATCTATTTAATTGAAAAATATTACGACAGGCAAACAGCTATTTTTTGTTCCAAAATATTTCAAATTGAAATGGACAGGCAAAGCCAATCAGCATTTATAATTTTTAAAGGACAGAAATCACATGAAGATGATGTTGTGAAGAAGGCGCAGGCATATATCGAAGATCATGTTGATGAAAAAATTTCTGTTGAACATTTGTCTTCAAAGTTTGCTGTCGGGAGAAGAAATTTTGATAGAAGATTTATAAAAGCAACTGGTAACACTCCAATTGAATATTCACAACGGGTAAAAATTGAATCTGCAAAAAAAGCATTTGAAACAACTCGCAAAACAATTAATGAAGTAATGTATGATGTTGGTTATTCAGATGTGAAAGCATTTCGTGAAGTATTCAGAAAGATCACAGGCCTGTCACCATTAGAATACAGAGGTAAGTACAATAAAGAATCAGCTTTGGTTTAATCGGTTCATGCGAGACAGTTTATTAAAGTAGCAAAATAAAAATTCGATCGGCCAAATAGCAACAGAAAACAGACATCAGCTTTTGGCGTAAAAAAATTTGAATAGTTATCTAGTTAGTATCCAATCAGTTTCCAAGAATTTCTCCTTTTTTAATAAATATTTATTGTTTATCAATAAATATTTATTATTTTTGTGCTTCAAACAAATCAAAATGCAAACAAAGACAATTCTATCGGTGTCCAAATTCCTGGCCTTACTAGGCGGTATTTGGTATTCAATTTTATGCGGAAGCCAGATCCTCACACTCGTCGCAAGCTTTATAAATTCTGATTGGGCAAGGCGTACCTATGAAGTGAACCTGGACATATTCAATATCCGTGAGCATAATATCGGGTATTATGTTTATGCAATGTGTTTGATCATCGCAACTTCAGCTTTAAAAGCGATTATTTGGTACGGTGTATTTGGATTATTGCTGAAGCTTAAACTGCAAACACCTTTTTCAATGGAAGTGGAAAAAAAACTTGAAAGGATAGCCTTCCTGTTACTTGGTGTTTGGTTGGTGAGCGGTGTATTCTGGAAAATATATATTTATTATCTCGCAAAAGAAACAGCCATACAATTACCAGCAAATAGCAGCGGAGATGAGTACTTTTTTATGGCGTTGATTGTTTATATCATTTCCCAAATATTCAAACGTGGTATCGAAATTCAGGAAGAAAACCAATTAACTGTATAACCTATGCCAATTATAGTAAACCTTGATGTTATGATGGCCAAAAGAAAGATGTCATTGAATGAGCTTTCAGAAAAAGTTGGTTTGACATTGGCCAACCTGTCAATACTTAAAACAGGAAAAGCAAAAGCAATCCGGTTCAGTACACTCGAGGCTATTTGTAAAGTACTGGATTGCCAACCGGCTGATATTTTAGAATATAAAGAAAACTAATATCCTTCTTGATCATTTAATTCCCATTTGATAAATATTATAACAATGAAAAAGCAAAAAGAAATTTTGCATTGCATAATTATTGCCTCTATTTTTTTGACAATGCTTTCTATTATCGCTGCATGCAGTGAAAAGAGAGAACTGGCCAATGTACAAAACCCATATTATCCATATGATCTTTTTGTCCCTGGTGTTATTATTACTATTTCTTTTGGGCGGTAAAATATACTCAGCAGTGTCACTATATTGCTATTGTCCTTATCTTCCCAAATAATTTCAAATACACTGCTCATGAGAAAAATTCTTTTTGTCTGTTGTTTATTCTCAATTGCTAATTGCTTATCGGCCCAGGATCTAAAATATTATTTACCGGACTCCCTCACTTACAATCCTTCCATACCAAAACCCAAGGACATCATTTATCATGAAGTAGGAGAGTGGCATGTCACACATGATCGGTTAGTAAATTATATGAAAGCATTGGCGACGGCTGCACCAGATAGAATAAAACTGGAAACAATGGGTTTTACTTATGAAGGCCGGCCACAAGTATTGCTGATCATTACTTCTCCCAAAAATCAGCAACATTTAGAAGAAATAAGACAGCAACATGTAAAGCTTACTGATCCTTCTCAATCTTCTTCTTTGAATATTGAGAACATGCCGATCGTGCTGTATATCGGCCATTCAATACATGGTAATGAACCAAGTGGTGCTAATGCAAGTATGCTGACTGCATATTATCTCGCGGCTGCACAGGGAAAACAAATTGATGAATTGCTGGACGATGTTGTTGTGTTATTTGATCCATCATTTAATCCTGATGGTTTGCAAAGATTTTCTACATGGGCAAATCAGCATAAGAGTAAAAACCTGGTGAGTGACCCAAACTCAAGAGAATTTAATGAAGTATGGCCCGGTGGTCGTTTTAATCATTATTGGTTCGATCTGAATCGTGACTGGTTACCGGCAGTGCATGTAGAAAGTCAGAATCGTTTAAAGTGGTTTCATATGTGGAAGCCCAATATTTTAACTGATCATCATGAACAGGGAAGTAATGCAACTTTCTTTTTTCAACCCGGGGTGGCGTCAAGAGTAAATCCATTAACGCCAGATAAAAACCAGGAGTTGACAGCGAAGCTTGCAAAATTCCATGCGGCGTTTTTAGATCGTATCGGTTCCATGTACTTCACTAAAGAGAACTATGATGATTTTTATTATGGTAAAGGGTCGACATATCCAGATGTGCAGGGATGTATTGGAATTTTATTTGAACAAGCAAGTTCAAGAGGGCATTTGCAGCAAACATCAAATGGCTTATTGAGTTTTCCATTTACAATAAAAAATCAGTTCACGACTGCTTTGTCAACTTTAGAAGGAGCAAAAGCATTGCGCAAAGAATTTTTAGAATATCAAAGAAACTTTTTCAAAGGAGCTGCTGATAGAGCTGCTGCATTTGCTACCAAAGCATATGTATTTGGTGATAAAAATGATAAAGCAAAAACATTTGAGTTTGCGACAATGCTAAAGCGTCATCAAATTGAGATAAATGAATTGCCGGATAACTGGAGTGATAAAGATTTTGAAAAGGGGTCAGCATTTATTGTTTCATTAAATCAGCCACAACATAGCTTGATCCGTGGCATATTTGATAAAACATTAGAGTATAAAGACAGTTTGTTCTATGATATAACTGCATGGACAATGCCACTTGCTTTTGGTTTGCCATCAAAGGATCTGGTAGCAATGCCTGCTCTTGGTGCAAAAGTAGAATCATTGAATTTTCCAAAAGGAGAGATCATTGGCGGAAGATCGAGCTATGCATATTTATTAGAATGGGATGAGCTCTATGCGCCGGCCGCTATATATGAATTGATAAATGGTGGTGTATTAACCAAGGTTGCTACAAATACTTTTGATATTGCTATCAATAGTGGCAATCGAAAGTTTGATTATGGTACGATCATGATACCTGTAAAAGCACAAACTGATGATGCGGAAACTTTGATGACCAAGATCAGTGCTGTAGCAGAAAAATATCGCATAAGATTTTACGCAGTTAAAACAGGTAATGTAAATAGTGGAAGTGATTTGGGTAGTGCAAGATTTGTTACTATCACTAAACCAAATGTTGCTATGATCGTTGGACAGGGAGTAAATGCTACTGATGCCGGAGAAGTTTGGCATTTGTTGGATCAGAGAATGAATATACCTGCCACACATTTGGAGCAATCAACATTTAATCGCATCGATCCTGCACAATACAATACATTGATAATGGTGGGAGGAAACTATGCAGATATTAATAAAGACAAGTTGAAAACATGGGTACAAGGCGGCGGTACATTAATATTAACTGAGGAAGCTGTGAGCTGGGCTGCACAAAATGGTATTACTGATGTTAGGTTTAAAAGAGCAAAATCTGCAACTGACAGTACACAAAAACTTGTTTATGTCGACAGACCTGAAATAGATGGAGCACAACAAATATATGGAGCCATCTTTGGTGCTGATGTTGATCTTACGCATCCCTTGGCTTATGGGTATAATCAAAAAACTGTGAGCCTATTCAAAGCGAATAAAGTTTTTATGGAAAAAAGCAAGAATGCTTTTGCTACTCCATTTTCTTATGGAAGCAATCCTCTTCAGAGCGGGTGGGTAAGTAAACAAAATTTGGATGCGATAAAAAATTCGGCTGCGGTTGTAGTGAATGCAGTTGGAAATGGGAGAGTGATCAATATCTCGGACAATCCAAATTTCCGTGCATTCTGGTTAGGAGGTAGTAAGTTATTTATGAATGCAATTTTCTTCGGAAGGATAATTGATGCGGCGTCGGCGAGAACTCAAGAATAACATTTCTAAAACATCAAACGTGAAAGGTGAAAAGTGAAACGGTCTTTCACGTTTGGCGTTTCATTTTTCACGAAAGCTGAATAGAATTACAAAACGTACAAGTGAGTGACACAACGGAAGCTTAATAGTTATCCCCAAGTTGATTACATAATAAAAATTTACCAGAAAGTGGTATTGCCAGTAATATGCATGAGTGTAAATTGCACCCGATATAATTATTTACGTACGATTTAAAATTGAGCACTATGATTAAGTT
>Ga0207675_100004348_pt1 | contig 13695 bp, 7 predicted proteins | sample KBSSwiS42_FD_184305 | JGI IMG/M metagenome (GOLD analysis project Ga0207675, IMG submission 184305) | Switchgrass rhizosphere microbial communities from Kellogg Biological Station, Michigan, USA - KBS Switchgrass S4-2 (SPAdes) (version 2) | ecosystem: Host-associated > Plants > Roots >... | reverse complement strand
CTCACGCTCGATGCCGAGCTCCCGGACGCTGACCGCGACGTGCGGATCTCCGTCTTCACGCGGGATGGGCATAACATGCACGTGAAAATGTTCCCCGCGGACGGCCGTCAACAGCGTGACGGCGGGTGAGCCCGCGTCAGGCTGGTCCAGGGCCCTGAGCAAATGATCCCGGAGGATCACGAGGAGCTCGACCTGGTATTCGTCGCGGACGCGCCGGGCGAGCTTGACCGCGGCGGGGTTGTGATACAGGAGGCGGCTCCCATCGAACACGAACACCGCGAGGCGCAGTTGTTCGACGATGGCCACGAAGTCGACGCCGGAGGCTGGCCTCATCGCACCCTGGGACGATCCTAACAGAGTGGCATATGCGACCCGTGGCTGGAGTCCGTGGCCTTCAATGCTTCTGCTGACGCTTGCCGCCATCGTCTTCGGGTCGATGCTGGTCGAGGCTGTGCGCGCCGCACGAAACGAGCGGGCGCAGCGGGCGCGTGGCGGCATCGAGCCGCCCGGCGACGTGTATGAATTGATGCGGATCGTGTATCCCGCCGCGTTCCTGGCGATGCTTGCGGAGGGCGCCGTCCGCGGCGCTCCGGCTCCGGGCGTGGTCGTGGGAGGCGCGATCGTGTTTGCGGCGGGCAAAGCCCTCAAATGGTGGGCGATCCTCTCGCTTGGTCCTTTCTGGACCTTCCGCGTCATCGTCGTGCCGGGTACGTCCCTGGTCGCCCGCGGGCCGTATCGATGGATACGGCACCCGAACTATTTTGGTGTTCTCGGCGAATTGGCGGGTGCGGCGGCCGTTGCCGGGGCGCCGGTGGCCGGCGTGGTCGCGACGGGACTTTTCGCGGCGCTGCTGATCAGGCGAATCGCCGTTGAAGAGCGGGCATTGCAGGCGTTCGGGCCTTCGGCCCGCTGACTCGATTCGGCGTCTAATCTCTGGTATGACGTTGACGGGGAAGGGCCGCCAGCTCATCGTCCGGCACCCGGATTGCAATCTATAATGCAAAGACCTATCGCGATGACTTCTCGGATCTCGCTCTCCCTGCTGGTCGCCGCGCTCGCCTTTTTCGTGCTGCCCTCGTACGGGACAGCTCAGGCGCCACGGCGGCCGACGTCTCCGCTCCAGGCCGCGACGCGCGCGCTCGTCGAGGGCCGCTTCGAGGAAGCGGATGCGATGGCCGACAAGCTGGATGTTCGCGATCCCAGCGTGGCGGCGATCAAGGCGCGATCGGCCATCGCGCGTGGCCAGTACGCGCAGGCCGACGCGCTGCTGCGCCCGGTCGTGACGCGCGCGCCGGCGAGTGAAGCCGCGCTCGAACTGGGGCTGCTGCAGCACATGCTCGGACGTCCCGAGGCGGCGGCGATCCTCGAGCGGGTCGCGGCGCAGGCCGACACCAGCCGCGATCCGGCGGAGCTGGCGCGGGCGGGCCGCGCGCTGCGCGCGCTCGGCCGCTTCAAGGAAGCCAACGCCGCGTATCGCGACGCGTCGACCGATGCGCCCGGCGATGCGTCGATTCAAACCGGCTGGGGCGAGCTGTTCTTCGAGAAGCACGACAACGCCGAAGCGCTGAAATCCTTCCAGATGGCGCTGCAGGCCGATCCCCGCTGGGTGCCGGCGATGGTCGGCGCCGCTCGCGCCCTCTCCGACGACAACCCGCCGCAGGCCGTCGCGCTCGCGACCCGCGCGCTCGAGATGAATCCATCGTCGGTCGATGCCCACGTGTTCCTCGCCGAAGAAGCGACCGACGCCGGGCGTCACGACGATGCGCTGAAGGAGCTGGAGAAGGCGCTCGCGGTCAACCCGTCGAGCCTCGACGCGCACGCGCTCCAGGCGGCAATCACCTACATCAAGGACAAGCCGCAGGAATTCGAAGCGCTCGCGGCGAAGACACTCGCGATTGCGCCGAGCTACGGCAATGTCTACCGGGTCGCCGGCGAGCTGTCGGCGCACAACTATCGCTTCGACGAAGCCGTGGAGTTGACGCGGCGCGCGCTGGCGCTCGACAGCGGCGACCCGCGGACGCTCGGCGATCTCGGCGTGCACCTGCTGCGCACCGGCGACGAGCCGAGCGCGCGGACGGCGCTCGAGGCCTCGTTCAAGGCCGATCCGTTCAACAAGCTCACCTACAACCTGCTGCAGATGATGGACGGGCTCGACAAGTTCGTCACGCTGCGCGACGGCGACGTCGTGATGCGGCTGCACAAGGACGAAGCGTCGGTCCTCGCCGAGTACGCGATGCCGCTCGCCAAACAGGCGCTGAGCACGCTGGCGGCGCGCTACGAGTTCACGCCGCGCGGTCCGATCCTCATCGAGATCTTTCCCAAGCACGACGACTTCGCGGTCAGGACGGTCGGTCTCCCCGGCATGATCGGCGCCCTCGGCGTCTGCTTCGGCCGCGTCGTCACCATGGACTCGCCGCGGGCGCGCCCGCCGGGCGAGTTCCAGTGGGAGGCGACGCTCTGGCACGAGCTCGCGCACGTGATCACGCTGCAGATGTCGAACCAGCGGGTGCCGCGGTGGCTGACCGAAGGGATCTCGGTCTACGAGGAAAAGAAGGCGCGCGCCGAGTGGGGCCGCGAGATGGACCTCACCTTCGCCGGGATGCTCAACCGCGGCGAAACGCTGAAGCTGCGCGATCTCAACTCGGCGTTCCAGAACCCGAAGACGATCTCGCTGGCGTATTTCCAGGCGTCGCTGCTCGTCGAGCACCTCGTCACCGTCTACGGCGACGCCGGGCTGCGCAAGCTGGTGCGCGCCTACGCCGACGGGATCGACACCGACGCGGCGTTGAAGTCCGCGCTGAACACCGATCTCGACCAGCTGCAGGTCGGCTTCGATCAGACCGTCGAGCAGATGTTCGGCACGCTGCGGCGCGCGCTGGCGATGCCCGAGGGCGTCGAAGAGATGCTGCGGATGCCGACGCCGGCGATCCGGACGCTGGCCGAGGCGAACGCGAAGAGCTATCCGGTCCAGATGGCGCTCGGGCGCGCGCTCCGCAAGGACGCGCAGCACGACGAGGCCATCCAGGCGTTCGAGCGCGCGGCGGCGCTGGTGCCGATGGCCGGCGGCCAGGACAGCCCGTGGGATCAGATCGCCGCCATCGCGATGGAGAAGAAAGATCGCCCGCGCGCGATCAGCGCGCTGACCTCGCTCGTCGCCGTCGACTTCAACAACGTCGAGGCCGCGCGCCTGCTCGCCGGGATGCTCCGGCAGGACCAGGTCGAGGATGCGGCGAAGCTCGCGCCGATCTATCAGCGGATTACGGCGATCGATCCGTTCGACTCCGAGGCGCACACGATGCTCGGCCGCTTCGCGCTGCAGCGCAACGACGCGGACGCCGCCGCGCGCGAGTTCCGCACCGTCCTGGCGCTCGGGCCGGTCGACCGCGCCGCGGCCTATACGGATCTCGCCGAGAGCTACTTCAAGGGCGGCAAGCGCGCCGAGGCGAAGAAGCAGACGCTGAGCGCGCTCGAGATCGCGCCCGGCTACGAGCGCGCGCAGGACCTGCTGCTGAAGATCGTCGGCGGGGGAGATCGGTGAAGCCGCGGATCGCCTTGGTCGCGCTGGCGCTGGCCTTGTTCACGCTCGTGCCCGTCCTGCAGCCGAGCGTCGACGCCCAACTCCCCGGGGCGCCGGACGATCGTTTCGCGGGGCTGCAGTGGCGCTTCGTCCGCATCCGCTATCACCACATGTTCGAAGGCGCCCGCGTCGCGCAGGACTTCTACGGCGAGCCGTGGGGCATCGACGCGCCGGCGGCGGAGCAGAACCTGTCGCGCCGCATCAAGACGGCGACCGCGATCCAGGTCGAGGATCCGATCCTGCTGACGCTCGACGATCCGCGGCTGTTCGAGTATCCCTGGATCTACTTCGTCGAGCCGAGCAGCATGCGCATGCTCGACAGCGAGGTCCTGCTCCTCCGCGAGTTCCTGCTGCGCGGCGGCAGCGCCTACATGGACGATTTTCACGGCCCGGCCGAATGGGCGATGTTCGAGCGCGAGATGAAGAAGCTGTTTCCCGACCGCCCGATCGTCGAGGTCCCGAAGGACCATCCGGTGTTCAGCTGTTTCTACAAGCTGGACGGCTATCCGCAGGTCGCCGGGCTCGGCTCGTTTCTGGCCGGCCGCACCTGGGAGCGGGGCGGCGTCATGCAGCACCTGCGAACGATCCTCGACGACCACGGGCGCCCGATGGTGTTCATCAACTGGAACACCGACATGGGCGACGGGTGGGAGTGGTCGAACGCCCTCGAATATCCCGGCTACATCAAGTACACCGCAATGGCCTATCGCATGGGGATCAACGAAATCGTCTACGCCCTCACGCATTAAGGAACTGCATGGATTCGTCGGCTGCCACCGTCAGCGCTGAAAAAGTCGCGGCGGGACGCGAGCGTATTCTCTCGGAGCTGCGCAAGGTCATCGTCGGCCAGGACGAGGTGGTCGATCAGGTGCTGATCGCGCTGTTCACCGGCGGCCACTGCCTGATCACCGGCGTGCCGGGGCTCGCGAAAACCCTCCTCATCAAGACCCTCGCCGACATCCTCGACCTCGATTTCAAGCGGATCCAGTTCACGCCGGACATCATGCCGTCGGACATCACCGGCACCGAGATCCTCGACGAAGAGCAGGGCATCCGCCGGCTGCGGTTCGTGAAGGGGCCGATCTTCGCGCAGATCATCCTGGCCGACGAGATCAACCGGACTCCGCCCAAGACCCAGGCCGCGCTGCTCGAAGCGATGCAGGAGTACCACGTCACCGCCGCCGGCCGGACCTATCCGCTCGAGCGCCCGTTCTTCGTCCTCGCGACGCAGAACCCGATCGAGCTCGAAGGCACGTATCCGCTGCCCGAGGCGCAGCTCGATCGGTTCATGTTCAACGTCGTCATCCAGTACCTGAACGAGGACGACGAGGTCACGGTCGTGACGCAGACGACGGGCGCGGATCGGCCGGCGCCGGCGCGCGTGCTGAACGGCGCCGACATCCTGCAGTTTCAGGATCTGGCGCGGCAGGTCGTGATTGCCGAAGAGGTCGCGCGCTACACGGTGCGGCTCGTGGCCGCGTCGCGCCCCGGCAATCCGGGGGCGCCCGACTTCATCGACAAATGGGTCAAGTGGGGCGCCGGTCTGCGCGGCTCGCAGGCGCTGGTGCGCGGCGCGAAGGCGCGCGCGCTCATTCACGGGCGGTATCACGTGGCCATCAAGGACATCCAGGCGCTGGCCAAACCGATCCTGCGCCACCGGATCATGACCAACTTCTACGCCGAGTCGGAGCGCGTCAACTCCGACGCCATCATCGATCGGCTCATCGAGGCGGTACCCCTTCCCAAGAGCGGGATGTAGGGCATGCCCTGGACCGCGCACGATCGGCCGTTCCTCGACCCGGCGGTCGTGGCGCGCCTCGGCACGCTCGAGCTCAAGGCGCGGACGGTCGTCGAAGGGCTGCTGTCGGGCCTGCACCGCAGCCCGTTCAAGGGGTTCAGCGTCGAGTTCGCGGAATACCGCCAGTACATTCCCGGCGACGATCTCCATACCATCGACTGGAAGGTCTACGCGCGCAGCGACCGCTACTACATCAAGAAGTTCGAGGAGGAGACCAACCTCGACTGCCATCTGATGCTCGATGTCAGCGGCTCGATGGGCTATGGCTCGCACCACAGCATGTCGAAGTTCGAGTACGGCGCCTGCCTCGCGGCGTCGCTCGGCTACCTGATGAACCGCCAGCGTGACGCGGTCGGCCTCACGGCGTTCGACGAGAACATCGTTGCCATGCTGCCGGCGAGCTCGCGCCCGGGCCACCTGCTCGCGCTGCTGGTCACGCTCGATCGCCTGAAGACCGCCCACAAGACCGACGTCGCGAAGCCGCTCCACCTGCTCGCCGACACGCTCACCAAGCGCGGGATCGTGGTCCTGATCTCCGATCTCCTCGACAACCCGGAGGAGATCATCCGCGGGCTGAAGCATTTCCAGTTCCGCGGCGTCGACGTGATCGTCTTTCACGTGCTCGATCACGACGAGATCGAGTTCCCGTTCGAGCGGGCGACCCGCTTCGAGGATCTCGAGACCAGCGAAGAGATCATGGCGGTGCCCGGCGCGGTGCGCGCCCACTACCTCGAGCAGATGGGCGGGCTGATCGAGCGCTATCGCCGCGAGCTCGGCGCCTGCGGCATCGACTACCAGCTGCTCGACACGAACCGCCCGCTCGAGCTCGCGCTGCTCGCGTATCTCTCGACCCGGTCGAGGGCGCTATGAAGAACTTCCAACTCTCAACTGTCAACGCTCAAGGCTCACTGGCCTCTGAGAGTTCAAACTTGAAAGTTGAGCGTTGATGCTGTCGTTCCTGTCCCCCCTGTTCCTGGCGGGTGCGGCGTTGGCCGCCGTGCCGATCGTGCTGCACCTGTTGAAGCGCGAGCCCGAGGCGCGCGTGAAGTTCGCCGCGGTCCGGCTGCTCAAACAGGCGCCGGTCGAGCACACCGAGAAGCGGCACCTGCGCGAGCTGCTGCTGCTCGCGCTGCGAATCACCGCGCTCCTGCTGCTGGCGCTCGCCTTCGCGCGGCCGTTCTTCGCCACCGGGGCGGCGCTCGGCTCCTCGGGCCTGACGATTGTGGCGCTCGACCGGTCGTACAGCGTGTCGGCCCCCGGCCGCTTCGAGCGTGCGAAGCAGCTCGCGAAGGACGCGATCGCGGGCGCGCCGGCCGGCGATCTGGTTGGCGTGGTGACTTTCGCCGACGAGGCAGAGATCGCCGCGAAGCCGTCTGCGGATCGTGTGCTGGCGGCGGCGGCGATCGATCAAGCGGTGCCGGGCTTCGGCGCCACCCGCTACCGCGCGGCGTTGTCCGCCGCGGCGCAGAACCTCAACGGCCGGAAGGGCACCATCGTCGTGGTCACCGACCTGCAGGAGAACGGATGGGACGCCGGCGACCGTGCCTCCGTGCCGGAGGGGACGACCATTGCGGTCGCGGATGTCGGCGCGATGCCGCCGAACCTGGCAGTGACCGCGGTCCGGCCGCTCGCCGATCGGCTCGTCGCCACCGTGCACAACGGCAGCACGCGGGCGCGTGACGCGCGGGTGCACCTGGCGATCGACAACCGTCCAGCCGTCGACGCGACCGTGCCGCTCGGTCCGAATCAGTCCGCAGAGGCGACATTCGCCGGCGCCCCGCGCGGCGCGGCCGCGACGGTCACCGTGGACGATGTGGACGGCATCCAGGCCGACAACGTGCGCTACGCGGTGCTCGGCGGAACGAACAAGCCGTCGGTGCTGGTCATCAGCGGGTCAGGCGATCTCGGGCGCGACGCGTTTTACGTGCAGCACGCGCTCGCCGCAGGGACGCCGGCCGCCGCGGCGTTTCAGGTGACGGGCGTGGGCGGGGCACAGCTCTCGGCCTGGAGCGAGGACCGGCTGGCGTCGCATGCGGCGGTCGTCCTGCTGTCGACGCGCGGGCTCGAGCGGCGCGGGCGCGAGCTGCTCGGGGCGTATACGCGCAACGGCGGCGGCATGCTCGTCGCGGCCGGCGCCGACGTGGACGGCAGCATCATCGCCGATGTCCTCGGGGCGGGATCGACACTGCGCGTCGTCACCACCGGGACCAGACCGGAGCCGCGCGCGCTGGCGCCGACCGACGTGCGGCATCCGGTGTTTCAGCCGTTTGCCGGGAACGCGGCGACGCTCGGCCTCGTGACGTTCCAGAACGCGTCGCGGATCGGCGGCACCGGCTGCCAGACGCTGGCGCGCTTCACGACCGGCGACGAAGCGCTCGTCGAATGCCCGTCGGGCGATGGCCGCACGCTCGTCCTCGCCTCGGATCTCGACAACCGCTGGAACGACTTTCCTCTGCACGCGACGTTCGTGCCGTTTCTCCACGAAGTCGTGCGGTATCTGGCCAGCGCGCGCGCGCACGCCTCGGAGTATTTCGTCGGCGATGCGCCGGCGGGCGTCCAGCGGGCGCCCGGCATCGTGACGGTCGGCGACCCGGCGGTCGCGGCCGGCACGCGCCGGATCGCGGTCAACGTCGATCCGCGTGAAGCGGATCCGGCGCGGATCACGGTCGAGGATTTCCAGTCGGCGGTGACGCGGCTGAAGGCCGCGGGCGGCGTCGAGGCGCGAGTCGAAGCGCGCCAGCAGGAGGATCGCCAGCACCTGTGGCAGTACGCGCTGGCGCTGATGGTGCTGCTGCTCGCGGGCGAAGGTTTGCTCGCAGCGAGGACGGCGTAGGGCGAGTCTGGCGCGTCTCGTACGTAGGGCACCGCTTTAGCGGTGCCTCGTGGCACGGCTGAAGCCGTGCCCTACGTACGCGGCGGATTGAGGGTTTATGCAGCACTACGAGACAATTCGCGAGCTGATCGACCGCGTGCGCGGGCGGTGGCGGGCGTTGTGCGCGATGCGCGCCTTCGTCCGCGGCGCGCTGATCGCGGCGGCGGCGCTCGGCCTCGCCGTCCTTGCCTCGCGCTGGACGATCGGGGCGCCGGTGGTGTTGATGCTGATCGCGGCCGCCGCGGTGCTGACGGCCGTCGCCGCGCTGACCTGGTGTCTCGCGCCGCTGCGCCACGTGCCCGCGGACGGGAAGGTGGCGCGATACATCGAAGAGCGCACGCCGTCGCTCGACGATCGGCTGGTGACCGCGGTCGAACTTTCGCATTCGAACTCGGCTCCCGGGCTCGCGGAGATGATGCTGGCCGATATGGCGCGGCGGACCGCCGACATCGACATCGATACGATTGTCTCCGCCCGGTCGCTGCGCCGGGCCGGAGCGCAGGCGGCCGCGGCGATGGCCGGGCTCGCGGTGGCGCTGTTCCTCGCGCGCGGTCCGGCACGACAGGCCGCCGACGCCGCGTCGCTGACGCTGTTCCCCGAGCGCGTGGCGCTGAACGTGACGCCCGGCCACGCGAAGATCAAGGCCGGCACGCCGCTCGCGATTCAGGCGAAGCTGGTCGGCAACCGCGCGCCGATCATCGCGCAGGTGCAGATCGCGGACGGCGATCGCTGGCGTGCGGCGGAGATGTCGAGCGAGAAGGACGGCTCGTTCCGCCTGGCGATGCCCGCGGTCAACGCCTCGTTCAAGTACCGCGTCGTCGCCGGCGCGGCGACCTCGCCGACGTATGACGTGTCGGTGGCTTTCCCGCCGCGCGTCACGCGCATCGACGTGGACTACGCGTACCCGGCCGGGCTGCGGCTCGAGCCGCGGACCGAGGCCGACAGCGGCGATATCTACGCGCCCGCCGGCACCGAGGTGCGTGTGCACGTGTTCACCGATCGGCCCGCGGCGGATGGCCAGCTGGCGCTTGGCAGCGGCCCGCAGATCGCGCTCGCGGCGAAGGCGCCGAACGAGTTGATCGGGGCGCTCAAGGTGGTCGCCGACAACTCGTACCGCGTGGCGCTCGCCGATCGCGACGGGTTCATCAGCCCCGGCGATACCGAGTACTTCATCCGCACGCTCGAGGATCGCCCGCCGGACGTGCGGGTGCTGAAGCCGGCCACCGATCGTTCGGTGACGCGGCTCGAAGAAGTGGACATCGAAGCGCAGGCCGAGGACGACTACGGCATCGATCGGCTCGAGCTCGTGTATTCGGTCCGCGGCGAGGCCGAGAAGGTGATCCCGCTGCCGATCGCGCGCCAGAGCCCGATGGTCGAGAGCCGGCACACGCTGTATCTCGAGGATCTCAAGGTGCAGCCCGGCGACTTCGTGTCCTACTACGTGCGGGCGCGCGACCTCACGCGCGGCACGCGGCCGAACGAAGCCCGCAGCGACATCTTCTTCCTCGAGGTGAAGCCGTACGAGCAGGAGTTCGCGCTCGCGCAGAGCCAGGGCGGCATGCCCGGCGGCGGCCAGGGCTCGATCGACGACCTCGTCACCGCCCAGAAAGAGATTGTCGTCGCAACCTGGAAGCTCGATCGCCGCGCGCGGAGCGCCAAAGGGGCGAAGTCCGAGCAGGACATCGGCTCGGTCTCGAAAGCCGAAGCGGAGCTCAAGACGCGCGTCGAACAGACCTCGAGCACGTTCCGCGAGTCGAACATGCGCGATCCACGGAAGCGGCAGCCCCAGCGCGGCCGCGGACCGCAGCCGCCTTCGCCGCAGCCCGCGCCGCCGTCACCGCCCGAGCTGAAGGCCGGCGAGACGCTGCCCGAAGAAGACAACATGACCGCCGCGGCCGGCGCGATGGGGAAAGCCGTGCTGTCGCTCGACGCGCTGAAGACCGCCGACGCGCTGCCGCCGGAAATGGAAGCGCTCAACCACCTGCTGAAGGCCCAGGCCGACGTGAAGCGCCGCGAGATCATGCGGCAGCAGGCGGGCAACGGCAGCGGCAACAACCGCAGCAACTACGACATGTCGTCGCTGTTCGACAAGGAGCTGCAGAAGGCGCAGCAGACCAACTACGAGAACAAGGCGTCGAGCTCAGAGGCGCGCGAGGATCCGAACCAGAGCGCGCTCGACAAGATCAAGGAACTGGCGCAGCGCCAGGACGAGCTGTTGAAGAAGCAGGAGGAGCTCGCCAGGAAGCGCGCGCAGATGACCGAGGAAGAACTGAAGCGCGAGCTCGAGAAGCTGACCCGCGAGCAGTCCGAGCTTCGACAGAAAGCCGAGGAGCTGGCGCGCCAGATGGCCCAGCAGAACAGCCCGCAGACACAGTCGAAGCCGAGCGACAAGCCAGGCGAAAAGGGGCAACAGGGCAAGGACGGCAAGCAAGGCCAGTCAGGGCAGGGACAGGGCGGACAGACGGGACAGACGGGCGAGCAGTCGTCCGCCGGCCAGCAGAGCGAGAACAGCAAGCGCATGCGCGACGTGTCCGAGGAAATGCGGAGCGCCGCGGGCGAGCTGCGCCGCCAGGAGCCGGGCCAGGCGAGCGCGCGCGGCAGCCGCGCCCTCGAAAAGCTGCGCGAGCTCCAGCAGCAGCTCGAGTCGGCACGCCCCGACGAGCGACGGCGCGCCCTCGGCGAGATGCAGCTCGAGGCGCGGCAGCTGGCCGATGCCCAGCGCCAGATCGCGGCGGAGCTGGGCAAGAGCGCCCAGGGCGAGGCCGGCAAAGACGCGGTGCGCCGCCTTGCCGGTGAAGAAGAGCGGCTGGCCGAACGCGCGCGAAAGCTGCAGGAGGCGCTGCAGCAGCAGGCGTCCGCGAAGGGCGCGGGCGGTGCAAAAGGCGCCAAAGGGAACGACGGCGACCGCGGGGCGGCTGGCGACGTCGCGAAAGAGCTGCAGCGTGAACGGGTGTCCGAGCGCATGCAGCAGACGGCCGACGCGATGCGGGCGGCGACCGAAGAATCGCGCGGCGGGCGCGGCAGCACGGCGCCGCGATCGAGCGACGACCCGCGCGCGCAGGCCGGGCCGGCGCAGGAGCTCGCGCGCGCGCTCGACAAGGTGGCCGACAAGCTCTCGTCCGCCACGGGGCCGCGCGACGGCGAATCGCAGAAGCTGTCGGATCAGCGCGCCCGCGCTCAGGAGCTGCGCGACAAACTGAACGACACCGCCCGCGAGATCGAGAAGACGGCGCGGGCCGGCCAGTCAGGACGCGCCGGAGAAGCCGGCAAATCCGGCGACGCGGGGAAACCAGGAGAGTCCGGGAAGGCGGGACAGGCCGGCCAGTCCGGTCAGTCCGGACAGGGGGGCCAGTCAGGGCAAGACGGTCGTGGCGGCCAGGGAGAGTCGCAGGGATCGAGCTCGCAGAAATCGGCGGGCGAGTCGGGGAAGGCCGGCGAAGGGCAGGCCGGCGGCGGCGGCCGCGGCACCGACCTTGAAAAGCTGCGCGATCAGTACCAGCGGCAGCTGCAGGAGACGAAGGAGTTCGTCGACCAGATGCGGCGAGAGGACCCGAGCTTGACGCGCGGCGGCGGCGGAGGCTTCACCTTCGAAGCGCCGACGGCCGGCGGCCTGTCGGCGCCCGGCACCGAGGCGTTCAAGCAGGACTTCGCGAAGTGGGAAGAGATGCGGCGCCAGGCGACGCTGGCGCTCGACAACGTCGAGACGGCGCTGTCGAAGAAGATTCAGGCGAAGCAGGCGAAAGATCGCCTCGCCGCCGGCGCCGACGACAACGCGCCGGCCGGCTACGAGAAACAGGTCGACAGCTATTTCAAGGCGATCGCCGGAAGAAAAAAGCCATGAGAGACATGCAGTCGCCAGTCACAAGTCGTCAGTCTTCAGTCGTAAGTCACCAGTCGCAAGTCTCAGTCGCAAGTCTCAGTCGTCAGCCAGGCCGCCGACGACGATGGGACGCCGACGAGACTGAAGACTCTGTGACTGAAGACTCTGTGACTGAAGACTGTGATTGAAGACTGTGACTGAAGACTGATGACTAACGACTGAAGACTGATGACTGACGACTGAAGACTACATGCACTTTGCTCACTCCCTTCCCTGGTGGCTGGCGGTGCTGCTGGCGGCGGCCATCGCGGCGGTCGCCTACGGCGAGTACCGGCGCCCGCTGTCGCCGCTGACGCGCGGCCAGCGCGGCGGCCTCGTGGCGCTGCGTGTCCTCGCGCTCACGATCCTCGTCCTCTGCCTCTTCCGTCCGATTGCGATCCTGCCGCCGACAGGAACGCGTGACGCCATCGTGCCGGTTCTCGTGGACGCCTCGCGCAGCATGCGGCTCGACGATGCCGACGGCCAGACGCGGGTCGCGCGCGCGAACGCGCTGTTGAAGAACGAGCTCGGCGTCGCGCTGTCTTCGCGCTTTACCACAGAGCTCTACACCGTCGGCGAAGCGCTCGCGCCGGCGAAAGTCGACGGCCTGACGGCCGATGCGCGCCGCACCGACCTCGCGGGCGCGCTGACGGCGGTTCGCGAACGGTATCGCGGGCAACGGGTCGCCGGGATCATCCTGCTGTCCGATGGCGGCGATACAGGGTCGGGCAGGTCAGGTGGGTCGGGCGGGGAAGCCGGCGGGCCGCCGGTGTTCGCCGTCGGCATCGGCTCGCCTGACGGCCCGCGCGATCGCGAAGTGCTCGGCATCTCGACCGGCGATCCACGGCTCGATCACGCGTCGGTGGATCTGCACGTGACCGCCATGAGCACCGGCTTCGGCCGGCAGCCGTTCACGCTGCGTGTGCTCGGCAACGGCCAGCCGCTCGACTCGCGGCGCATCGTGCCGCCGGCCGACGGATCGCCGATCGACGAGCTCTTCACCGTGTCGCCCGATCCGTTGAATCCCACGGTCTACACCGCCGACATCCCGCGCGATGAATCGGAGACGGTCGCCGAGAACAACGCCCGCAGCGTCCTCGTCAGCCCCGCCGGCCGCAAGCGCCGGCTGCTCATCCTCGAAGGCGCGCCCGGCCACGAGCACAGTTTCGTCACCCGCGCATGGACCGCCGATCCGGGCCTCGAGGTCGACTCTGTGACTCGCAAAGGCAAGAACGGAGACGGCCAGGACACGTTCTTCGTGCAGGCGGGCGCCGGCCGCTCGGCGGCGCTCACCGGCGGCTTCCCCGCGAAGCGCGAGCAGTTGTACGCCTACGACGCGCTGGTCATCGCGAACATCGAGGCCGACTTCTTTTCCCGCGCGCAGCTCGCCATGGCGGCCGACTTCGTCGCCGAACGCGGCGGCGGCCTGCTCGTCCTCGGCGGCCGAAGCTTCGCGCAGCGCGGCCTGTCCGGCACGCCGCTCGAGGAAGTGCTCCCGGTGGAGCTGAACGATCGGCGGGGCGGACTCGTCCGCACCTCGCGCGACACCGGCGCGATGGCCGCGCACAACAAGCTGACCGTCACGGCCG